>Ga0310690_10000634_pt1 | contig 72016 bp, 68 predicted proteins | sample AusTroGonzalo_MG_2_FD_207661 | JGI IMG/M metagenome (GOLD analysis project Ga0310690, IMG submission 207661) | Bovine rumen microbial communities from tropical cattle in Woodstock, Queensland, Australia - Gonzalo_04 (v2) (version 2) | ecosystem: Host-associated > Mammals > Digestive system >...
CCACTATTTGTAATGAAAGCACTTTCATTAACACTATTTAATTTATCTTGATTAGTTAAGCAATAATCACTATATTCTTTTGAGAAAGTAATTACTTTTGATATTTCTTGAGTATCAAGTAAATCTAATTTTTTAATTGGGTTATCAACTCCAAACTCTTCACATAATCTTGGAATTGCTTGTTGGTCGAACTTTCCATTATGAGCGACCATTATTTTAGCATTATATCTATTAATAATTTTTTCTAAGTCTTGTGCCATATCATTAGTACTTACTAATTTATATCTTTTATCATTTTCTAGTTTTTCAAAATAACTTGGATATTTAGTAGCACTAAAAGTTGATAGCATTATATATTTATTATTAAAGAACTTTCTAATTAAATAACTTTTTTCCTTAACAACCTTCATATTTTCCAAGTCGAAGACCTTTATACCTATCTCAAATGGTAATATACTTTCCGCTACATATAGACTACCTATTGTTTCAGTATCTACAAATAGCAAATATTTTTGTTTCTTAATGTCAATTTTTTTAATCATTATATCATTTCCTTTCCTATCTCTCATTGATAATATAAGTATATCACATTACCATTTCTTTGTCAATGCTTTTTTAAAAAAATCGTAAATTTTTTTATCTTTTTCACTAATTAAAATTAAACCTATTTTATTACATTTATTTAATTCAGTAAAGCATTTTTCACAAAAATAATATTTACAACCATAACTATTATCCCAATTAATTTCTTTTTCACAAAAATAGCATTTCATTTTTATCACCTCTTACATTATAAGTATATCATAAGTAGTATAATAAGTCAATAAAAAAAATGTAATTTTTTCATTTTTTTACTTGACACTTTTAGGAATGTAAAGTTTTGTTAATAGTACAAATGTTCAATGTAAAAAAGTGTAAATTGACACAATTTGACACATTGCGGCGCTTCCCTATTTAAACAGCCGGAAACGCGCCGCTTTACATGTCAATTGACATGTAAAATAAAGGGTTGCCGCAATTAAAAAAGTGTCAATTGACACTTTTATTTTACGCAACTACAATATTATATTTTAGTGCTTTTGCGTTTGCGTTTCTTCCACGCAATTTTTTATTAGTTTTACCTTTCTTTGCTAGGTTTTGTGCAGTTCTCATAAATTGTGCGGCGTTCTTATCAACTACCACCTTTTGTACTACATTTTTTCTTTTTGCCATTGTAATCACTCTCCTTTTCTTATTTACAATATTATTATAGCATACTTGAAATTATTAGTCAATAGTTTTTTAAAATATTTGTTGTAAAATATATAAAGTAATAGGTATTGTTGTAGGTCTTAACCAAAAACCAATAAAATCTCCAACAAATTTAGAAATGTTTTCAATTTTTTGTTTTTTTATTTGATATTCTTGTTCTTGAGTTTTTAACCATAATTCAAATTCATTTTCCATACCATTCACCTCTTTTATATTATAAGTATATCACTTTTAAAATTATTTGTCAATAGTTTTTTAATTAGTTATTCAATTTTTAAAATTGAATAACTAATTTTTCACAACCAAACTTTTCAACTACTAATTGATTAAGGGCTTGGATAGTCATATCTTTATTAATTCCACCCATAACCAATATGTAATCAGCATTATTCATATCACTTTTGTGAATATTCTTTGCGGCAATACTCATAGTTCCATTGTAATCTTTTTGTAAATATAATATCATTTCAATTCCCTCTTTCTTTCATTTCTTACATTATAATTATCTCATATTATTAATTATTTGTCAATAGTTTTTTTATTTTTTGTTGAGTTAGTTGACTAATCAACTAACTCAACTTCTTCTATCCAAAAGTCCACTCTTTCAGGGAAGCAACAATTAATACTTTCTAAGAAATCTTTATCTTGTTTTAATTCTTCTATTGCTTTATTTGCTTGTCTTTTTGAAGAGTAGCAATATTTAAAAGTAAATTCTTCATAATCTTCATACTCTTCTCCATTATCATATTTTACTAAATAGATTTTTTTCATTTTAATTACCTCTCTTTCTTACATTATAAGTATATCATAGTATAGGTATTAAGTCAACACTTTTTTTAAAAATTTTTTACTTTGTGTATTTTTGGAAGTTCTTGATAAAATGTTTCTCTATCAACAATTTCATTATTACAAAAGTAAACATAATGAGTAGAAACTTGAACGATAAAAAAACCCTTTCCATAATCACTTATCCAATTTTTTATTTGTAATCTTTTTAATAAATCTTTTACCATTTCTTTATTCATAAAATATTCTCTTCCTTTCTTACATTATAATTATCTCATACTATAAGAAAAAAGTCAATACTTTTTTTTAATTTTTTTAATGTGCGGCAACGCACCCTCATGTATCATAAGTTGCACTTTATACATTTTGGGAGTGTAAAGTGTAAATTGACAGTTGACATTTGGTTGACAAAAACTTGACATGTAAATTTACATGTCAATCGCGGCGCAGGTGGTGTCAGACTACCGTAGGCGCGCCGCTTTACACTTTACATGTAAACTGTCAAATGTTAAAAAGTGTAAAGTTTACATACTTTACACTAATTGCATATAATAATTGTAAAATTCAGTTACGCCACCAACCCAATATTGATTTAAATTATTAGGGTCATTTATTGCACCAATAGGACAATACTTAGCACCGATTTCCGCAATTTCATTAAGTCCCATATCAAAGTAATAAGTTTTTACTATTCTAATAAAGTCATTAAGTCCTTCTTCATATGTTGTATATCTTTTGATTTCACTTGCACCATTACACATTATTCCACCAAAATTATTTTTATCATTAAATGCTTTACTAGTCCAATTACCTGTTTCATGTCTTGATATACTTACTAATAATATTGCTTGTTCTTTTGTTAAACCATTTTCTATTGCTTTATTATATATATTATTTGCATTATCATTTTGTAAATCTATTACTTTATTTTCTTCTATTTTTTCAGTAATATTATTACTTGTTTGTGTTTCTATTGTAATTGTTTGTATATTTTCTTTATAAATAACTTTTTCAATTACCTTTGGTTTGTATATATATAATACACTTAATATAATCATTGTATATATAATACTTACTTTTAATATTTTTGGTAATTTATTATATAATTTAATTGTTATTTTATTAATGTTTTTAATAAATAAATAAATCATTGTAATAGTTCCAATTAAACTATATAATATAGTTCTTACATACTCTTTAAAATAATTTATATATCTTTTCTTTTTATTCTTTTTAATTCTTGTCATATCAATACCTCTTTATTAAGAGAACCTTTAAAGGTTCTCTTAAAATACCTCATTTGCATAACTTGATTTAATTAATCTATCAATTTGTTTTAATTCTTTTTTATATTCTTTATACATTTTATTTGTATCTTTTTCTAATGTATTCATATTTAATTCTATTGTTAAAATATAATCTTTTAATTGTTTTTTATAATTCTTTAATTCTTTAATATTATTCTTTTTCATAATTTATACCTCTTTCATTTTTTTTTATTATTTACTTGAAAGAGTTTTTCAACTCTTTCAAGTATTAGTTTTTTGTTTTTACTTTTCTTCGTTGTTTTCACTCATGTTGTCAATTATCATTTGAATAATTTCTTCCATTTTATTCACTCTCTCTTTCTTTTTCTATTTTTTCAATTCTTTGATAAAGTTCTTCGATTTGGTAATACTCATTTTCTTTATCATCATCATTAAAATTATTTTCTTCCATTTCTTTGTAAACTTTTCTTTGTAATTCATAAAGTCCTTTTCTAATCAATTCTAATTCTTTATTATTTAATTCTTTCATTTTAATTCCTTCTTTCTTTATTTATTTACAATTTAATTATAAACCTTTATTAGTTAATTGTCAATACTTTTTTAAAAATTTTTTTATTTTTTTTTATTTTCTTGTAAAGTAGATTTATTTATCTACTTTACAAGAAAAGTACTTGTCACCTTGATTAGTATAGTTTGTAATAACATTATCTTTTCCATTACAACGGTCTATTGCTTTTTTGTATTCATTATTACTCATTTTATTTAATACTAAAATACAAATTACAATTCCTACTATACATAATACTTGGTAAAATTTTTCTTTCATTTTCTTTCCCTCTTTTCCTCTCTCATTGTACTTTAATTATACACCCATTCTAAAATAATGTCAATAGTTTTTCAAAAAATAATTATAAATTTTTTTAATAGTGTAAAGTATTTATTATAAAAATAATTTATAACAAAAAAATGCTTCTAATCGATTAGAAGCAAAAATTTTTTAATAAATAGAGAGAGGGTTGCAACTCTACCTGGCGTTTCTTCTTAGTCAACTCTACGGGGCGTACCTTTTAGGAAAAAATGAAACGCCAGGACGCGTTGCCCCTTTGTCACGACACTACTCTCTCCAAAATATTTTTCCATTTCTAACCACGATCTTTTTATGAAAAACTCATCTTCCTCTTTCACTTAAATTCCATTTCTAAATATACGCAAGCACGCTTTAGACTCCGTTATCGAAGCCCGCCGCTAATATCTTCCTTTTTCAATTCTTTTTTTATAATCTTTTGGTTTTGCTTTTGATCCTGTTACCACATTTATCATTTCATAAATACTCCTTTTTACTATTTTTTCAGGTTTTGGTAATAATCTTTCAGGTAATCTAAACTTTCTTTTACTCATATTGCACCCAACCTCTTTTAGGTATCATCTTCTCAAAATAAATATAATTACAATCTTCCATAACTATTTGATAACCTCTAACACTCAAATAAGCATTTATCTCATCTTCATATTCATTATAAAAATCTTTATTTAAATATAAGCTAGTTGGTTTTCCAATCAATAACCTATCTATTTCATATTTCCATGCGGAAGCATCGCTATGTCCGGACGTATCTACCTCATCAGATTCCTTACCGGCGTCGCCGCATTCAAATACATATTTTTTACTTTTATTATCATAAGTTACATACAAAGGTGGATCATCATTTTTTAATATCAATTCTTTATCTATCTCAACTCTTGTTAAACCTAAACTTATCATTAAAACATAAACACTTTTTATTAATTCATCACTCATTATAACACTTCCTTTTTTATTTTTCTATAATAATTATATTAAAAATTTTAATCAAAATCAATTAATCTTTTTAAATCACGCTTGACCATCAAAAAATTTTGTGATATAATTATACTATAAGAGAGATTAAGAAAGGAGATGCTTAATACGGAAACTAAAAAATTAGATTATACATTAAAAGATGCGGCAGCTCGTCAGGAATTCGTAACCGAGCTTTTACCCACTTTAACGAAAGAACAATTAAATAGTAAAAAATATATGGAAATATTGGCTGATTATATTGTTTCCGCAATGACTCCAGAAGAAAAAAAAGAAAAATTAATCTTAACTGACAATAGACTAGTAACTGTAAATAAAAGAGAAACTTCATTTCAAAGTCTTGTTGATAAATTTGAAAATGGCGAAGATGGTCTTTGAAATTTAATGATAGAAAATGATAAAAATGTATTATTAACTCATAAAAAAGAAATAACTAAAAAAGATTTAGAAGAAATAAAAGATTTAAATGATTTAAAAGAAAGTATTGCAATAATAGAAAAAATGGAAAAGGCGGCAACCGGTAAGAAAAAATTTAAGTTAAAAAAATGATTAATTGAAATGCATCAAGAACAATATATTATAAAAGATGCTTACCGCAATGCGGTAACACCTACTTCCGCAGCAATTAAAAATTTAACAAAAGCAAGATTAAATGAAGAAATAACTATAGATGAAGATGGTGAACCTCATAGTAATTGTTTAATAGATTTATTTAACCCAACTCATATTAGTGCATTACTATGTAATTATTCTGCACTTAAAGAAGATTGTTGAGGTAATTTTTCTTGAGACTTTTGGTATTTAATGGAAGACTTAGATGTTTTAGTAGATGACACATTAAGAGAAAAATATCCATTATATTATAAATTATTAATTTATAAAATAGATGGTAGAAGTAATGCAGAAATCCAAGAAGCATTAAACGATGAATTTGGTATTACTTATACTGTCGAATATTTATCTTCTTTATGGCGTAATAAAATACCTAAATTAATTGCGGAAAAAGCTAAAGAAAATTATTTAATTTGATATTATACTTATAAAGAATATGGTAAATGAAAAAGATGTTCTAAATGTGGTCAAGTCAAATTAGCTCATAACAGATTTTTTTCAAAAAATAACACTTCTAAAGACCATTTTTACAGTATATGTAAAGAATGTAGAAACAAGAAGAATAAAGAAGGTGTTAATTAATGGCTACTAAATACTGTCCAAAATGTAATAAAACTATGGATGCTGATACTAAATTTTATCAAAAACGTAATGGGGAAAAAACTGATTTATGTAAAGAATGTTTAACTATGCATATTGATAATTTTAATCCTGATACTTATGTATGAATATTAAAAGATTTAGATTTCCCTTATGTTCCAGAAGAATGAGATGTTATTAGAAATAGAGCTTTTGAAACTGCAAGACAAAAAGGAAAAGAATTAAATGGAATGTCTGTTTTTGGTAAATATTTGGCGAAAATGCGTATTAAACAATTTTTAGGCAAAGGTTGAGCTGATTCAGAGAAGATACAAGAAGAATATGAAACCAGAAGAAAACAGAATGCAGCGGCTAAGGAACAACATGAAGCTATTCTAAAAGGTCAGTTCGAGAATGGAGAAATAACTGAAGCTCAATATAGAACTTTAATGAGTGTTGAAGAACAAGCTAAAGAGTATGCGGCAGCCCCTGTGGTAGCTCCAGAAGAGGTTGAGAATCCTTATGGTGATGGAAGTTCATTTATGGACGATGCTGCAATTAAAAGTCTTGGTGCAGACTTGACTGAAGAAGATAAAACTTATTTATTAATGAAATGAGGTAAATATTATCATCCTTGAGAGTGAGTTGAATTAGAAAAGAAATATAATGAAATGATGCAATCATTTGATATTCAAGATGCTGATACAATGAATACGCTTATTCTTATTTGTAAAACTGATTTAAAAATGAATCAAGCTCTTGATACTGCAGATATTGAAGGATATCAAAAATTATCAAAGGTAAGTAATGATTTACGTAAATCTGCAAAATTCACTGCTGCTCAAAACAAAGAACAAAATGCAGATTTTGTAGATTCTATTGGTGAATTGGTTGCTTATTGTGAAAAAAATGGTGGAATTATTCCCAAATATGAAATTACAACGCCTCAAGATATAATAGATACTGTTATTCAAGATTTAAAAAATTATACAAAAGATTTAATTTATGAAGATAAATCATTAGCAAAACAAATCGAAGATTATTTAAAAAAGGTTGAAATTGCAAAACAAATGAAAATAGATTTAAAAGAAGCAAAAGAAGCTGGTTTAGATGCTGTTGAAATAAAAGATGAAGATTTAGTTGATTATGAAGATTCTTTACAAGAGCAAAGAGAACAAGATGCGGAAATGCTTAATGAAAGTCTTGGTGATGAATAATGGCACTTAAAGATTTGTTAGAGTTATCAGAATCTAGAGGGTTGTTTGGTAGAAAACAAGGAATGTCTCAAGAGCGATTAGATGCGCAAATGGATAATTTAAGAAAAAAGATTGCTTTTTATAGAGAATATCCTGATTTGTTTGTTGATGATATAAAAGGTCCAGATTGCACTTTTAAATTTTATTTTTATCAACGTGTATTTTTACGTATAGTAATGCGACATAGATATGTTTATGCCACATTTCCGCGTGCTTATTCTAAATCATTTTTATCTATGATGGCTTTAATGATTAGATGTATATTATATCCTAATTCACATTTGTTTGTAACCACAGGTGGAAAGGAACAGGCGGCAAGTATTACAGTTGCAAAAATTGAAGAAATATGTCATCTTATTCCTGCTCTTGAAGGAGAAATAAATTGGGAAAGAGGAGTTTCTAAAAAATCAAAAAATGATGTTAAATATATATTTAAAAATGGTTCTGTTATAGATATACTTGCGGCGACCGAAAGATCACGTGGTCAACGTCGTACTGGTGGTGTAATGGAAGAGTGTGTTTCTATTGATCAAACTATGCTTAATGAAGTTATTATTCCAACTACCAACGTCGATAGACGACTTCCAGATGGAAGTAGAGATCCTAATGAGGTTGTTAACAAATCACAAGTTTATATTACTACAGCAGGTTGAAAAAATTCATTTGCTTTTTCTAAATTAATTGAACTTTTAATACGTTCAATACTAGATCCAAATGAAGTAATGATTATGGGTGGTACTTATGAAACACCTGTAAAAGAAGGATTATTAAATGAAGATTTTGTAGATGAATTAAAACTAAGTGGCACCTATCAAGAAGATTCATTTGATAGAGAATATCGAAGTAAATGAAGTGGAGATGTAGAAAATGCTTTTTATTCATCTGAAGAATTTGATAAGCATAGAGTTTTACTTCAACCCGAATATGAATTTAGTGGCAGAAGTTCAAAAAATGCATATTATGTTCTTGGAGTGGATGTTGGACGTACAGGATGTACTACTGAAGTGTGTGTTTTTAAAGTAACACCTCAACCACAAGGAACTGCTTTAAAAAGTTTAGTTAATGTATATACTTATGATGCAGAACATTTTGAAAAACAAGCTATTAATATAAAGAAACTTTATTATAAATATAAAGCAAGAATAGTATCAATCGATGCTAATGGTCTTGGTGTGGGTCTTGTAGATTTTATGACTGTTGCACAGACAGATCCTGAATCTGGAGATGTATTACCTGCATTTGGAGTTGAAGGCGGAACCGCAGAAGATGTTATGGATCAGTATAAAAAGGTTAAAGGTCCAGATGTTGAAGAAAATGCTTTATATTTAATCAAAGCAAATGCACCTATTAACACAGAAGCATATGCTTATACAAGAAATCAAATGTCTAGTGGTAAGGTTAAATTTTTAATAGATGAACAACAAGCAAAAATAAAATTAATGGATACAAAAGTTGGTCAAAATATGAGTCCAGATAAAAGAAATGAATATTTACAACCTTTCCAATTAACTTCAATACTAAAGGCGCAAATGCTTAATTTAGTTGAAGAGACTCAAGGTGTTAATATTATTTTAAAACAATCTAATAAAGGAATTAAGAAAGATAAATTTTCTGCTTTTATCTATGGTTTATATTATATAAAACAAGAAGAAGATAAAAAGAAAAAAAGAAAAGGAAGAAGTATTGCTGATATGTTATTTTACAGTGGTAATTAATTTTGGGCAAAGTTAAAATATTTTATTTAATTAATATTAATATAAATATAGAAATATTTTAATGATATACAATTTATAAGGAGGAAAAATGAGAGCTAGTAGAGGAGAAATAAAGATTGAAGAAGTTCTTCGAAATGCCGGAATGATTTTTGAACAAGAATATTCTTTTCCAGACTTGGTTAGCTCAAGTGGACACCCTTTAAGATTTGATTTTGCAGTATTTGACGATGAATATCATTTAATGTTTTTAATTGAATATCAAGGAATACAACATTATGAACCTAAAAGTAAATTTGGTGGTTATACTGGTTTGCGCAAGCAACAATTTCATGATATGCAAAAAAGAGAATATTGTCAAAAACATAATATTATTTTAATTGAAATACCTTATACTGTTGAGGGTAGAATTGATTATGATTTTATTATGAATTTGTATTATTCAAAAGGCGGATACTAATTCATTAAAATAAAAGAAAAGCGAGGTGTCTATCTTGATTAATAGAAAAGAAGAAATTAAGAAAAAAGGTTTTCATATATCTTTTAAAGATAGTACTCCAGAGGTTGAAGAATCTCAAAATAATTTTGTTCCAGTTGATTTTACAAAAATTAAAGTTGGAGCAAAAACATTAGAAGATGCTACTTTAGATTTAGGTGACTATAAAAAAATAGATAAAAGATTAGCAAGAAAAGAAGCAGTTTTAAAATCAATATATGATAAAAACTGTACAGAAATGCGTGCTATATCTAATTTTTATTTCGAAACAAGTGGAATTTATTCAAGATTATGTAAATATATGGCTTATATGTATAGATATGATTGAATGGTAACTCCTTATATAAATGAACAAAAAGATAAGGATAAAGAAAATACAAAAGCTAAAAAAGTTGAAGATAATGTTTTACAAGATTTTTATAAGGTATTATTTTATTTAGATAATTCTGATTTAAAAAGATTATTTGGAAAAATTGCATTAAAAGTTGTTAGAGATGGATGCTTTTATGGTTATACTATTCAAGGAAATAAAAGAATTGCAATTCAAGAACTTCCACTTCTTTATTGTCGTTCTAGATTTGAAGTAAACAATCGTCCAGTAGTAGAATTTAACATGAAATATTTTGATATAATGTTTAAAGATGCTGGTCAAAAACAAAAGATATTAAAGGTTTTTGGTTCTGATTTTGAAAAAGGATATAAATTATATAAACAAGGTAAATTACCACCTTTATTTGTTGGAGATACTGAAGGATGATATGTATTAGACCCTGGTCGTGCTATAAAATTTAATGTAAATGGAGAAGATACTCCAATGTTTATGGCGGTAATACCTGCTATAATTGATTTAGATGAAGCTAAAGATTTGGACAAGAGAAAAATGGCTCAAGAGCTATTAAAAATTATTATTCAAAAGATGCCATTAGATAAAAATGGTGATTTAGTATTTGATGTTGATGAAGCTAGAGAATTACATAATAATGCAGTTAATATGTTAAGAAAAGCAATTGGTATTGATGTGTTAACTACATTTGCGGACGTCGATGTTGCCGATATGAGTGATAACCGCACAACTGCAGCTTCAGATGATCTCCAAAGAGTTGAGAGATCTGTATATAATGAAGCAGGAGTTTCTCAAATGCAATTCAATACAGATGGTAATATTGCTCTTGAAAAATCAATTTTAAATGATGTTGCTTCATTCTATGATTTAATTTTACAATTTCAAGCATTTATGAATGATATTATTGAAAAATATAATAAAAAACCTAAAAAATATTATTATAGAGCTCAAATCTTGACAACAACAATTTACAATTATCAAGATATGGCTAAATTATATAAAGAACAAATGCAAGTTGGTTTCAGTAAAATGTTGCCGCAAATTGCACTTGGTCAAACTCAAAGTACAATATTAGCAAATGCTTACTTTGAAAATGAAATCTTAGATTTAGTTAATGTATTTATACCTCCTATGATGTCTAGTACAATGAATAGTGATGTATTAAATAGATTAAATAATCAAAATAAACAAGAAAAAGAACAATCTGACAGTACAGGTGGTAGACCTGAAAAAGCAGATGATGAAAAGTCTGAAAAAACAATAATGAATGAAGAGAGTCAATCTTAATAAAAAATCGGACAAAATAAGAAAAATGATTAAACACTTTATTTATATAATAATAAGTGGAATATTAAGAAAGGATAGGTAGTTATATGATGCATCAATCAATTGCAACTATAGACTCTCCTGAGTTTATCAATCTACAACCTTTAGAGATTAACCCACTAATGAGCAGCTGTGAAATAAAAGTTTTATATCTAGGTGAAAATAGAAACCATAGTTATATAACTAAAGAAGTTGCGACAGAAATGGCAAAAACTCTACGTGGAGCGCCTATTGTTGGATATTACAAAGATGAAAAAGAAGATTTTAGAGACCATGGTGAAAAATTAATTATTGATGATGAAGGTATTAAATTTGAGTGTTTAACTAAACCTTATGGTTTCGTAGCTCCAGATGCCAAAGTATGGTTTCAAAAATTTGAAGATACCGATGAGTTTGGTAACAAGATAAATAGAGAATATCTTATGACCACTGGGTATCTATGGACAGGTCAATTTGAAGAAGCTAAATTAGCTATTGATGAAGGTCGTCCTCAATCAATGGAGTTAGATGAGCAAACTTTAGATGGACATTGGTCAACAAATAATAATACAGGTATGGACTTTTTCATAATAAATGATGCTATCTTTTCAAAATTATGCATTCTTGGAGAAGATGTTGAACCTTGCTTCGAAGGAGCTCGCATTACCGCACCAGAAGTAAGTAAAACATTTACAAAAATGGATGATAATTTTAAAAGAACATTATTTACTATGATGCAAGATTTACAATCTGTATTAAAAGGAGGATACAAAATGGAACTAGAAGATCAAAATGTTGAAACTGAAGTTACTACTGCTATTGAAGAAGAAGTAACTAATGTAGAAGAAGAATCTGTTGAAACTCCTGAAAATGAAACTGAAGCTCCTGAGGAAGAAGCTAAAGAAGAACAAGAAGAAGTTGCTGCAGAAGAAACTGATATTTCCATTGAAGCTACTCAAGAAGAAAAAGCAGAAAATGAAGAAGAATTAATTGACACTGAAGACACAGAAGAAAACGCTAGTGAAGAAAATGTAGAAGAAGATTATGCTTTAATAAAGAGTGAAAATGAAGAATTAAAAACAAAATTTGCGGAAATGGAAGCAAAATATCAAGAGTTAGTAGCATTTAAAGAAGCTGTAGATAATAAAGAAAAAGACGCTTTAATCGATAGTTTCTATATGTTATCTGACGAAGATAAAAAGGACGTTATTGAAAATAAATCAAACTATTCTCTAGATGAGATTGAAGCAAAATTATCAGTAATTTGTGTTAGAAAAAAGGTTAATTTTGATTTAGATAATTCATCAAAAAGTGAAGATAAAGTAGAAACAGAAGATAAAGAAGAAGTTGCTACAACTTATACTTTAGAAGAAACTGATTCTACTATTGTTCCTGAGTTTATACAAGCTTTAAGAAATAATAGAGATAGTAAAGAATAATTTTAATAAGGAGGATATAAAACCATGAAAATTACAAGAAAAGGTTTTGGTCAAGTTGAACCTAATCATTTATCTGCACAAAGAAATGGACAAATTTATGCTCAATTACCATTAGATAGTGAATACACAGGTGTTCTTGAAAATGGTCAATTCATGAAATATGATTATGAAAATGGTAAGGTTGGTTTAACTGGAGACATTGATGAATATTTCTTAGTTTATAACGAAGTTAAAGTTTATGATGAAAGAGATTCTTATAAAGATTTCGCTATGAAAAAAGAAAATTATGTTGGTGGAGAAATTTATCCAAGATTATTCAAAACTAATATTGGAGATATCTACACAACAAACTGTGTTGGTTTAGCTAACACTGATAAAAATGCTAGTGTTACTTATAATACTGAATTATCTCTTGGAGATAAATTAGAAGTAGATACTAGTACAGGATATTTAGTAAAAAATAATGGAAGTACTGCAAATATGATTTGGCAAGTTGTAAAAACTTATACTATGCCAGATGGACAAGATGCTGTAAAAATTCAAAGAATAAAATAGTTTAAGGAGGATTTATAATTATGGAATTTAAAGATTTATCTAAATTAGCAAAACTTGCTAGTACTGTAAAACCTTCTTCTACTTATTCTTTCGGTGAAGAAACTTACACTGCTAAAGAAATTAATGAAACATTAAGAAAAGAATTAAACAGTATTGCTGGAGCTAATTATCATTTATATGAACAAAACAAACATACAATCTTCGCTTTAATCGAAGAAACAATCGACGATGTTCTTCCTCAAAGAGTTTTAGAAGAATATGGTCAATTTGCTGAAATTAAACAAGTTGCTCAAGGTGACAAAGCTATTTTCAGACAAAAAGTAACTGCTGCTTCAAGAAGAAGAGCAAAACAATTCATTACAAAAGTTGGTTTAGCAGGCGTTTATGAAGTATTTAAATTAGATGGTAAAAGTTATGAATTACCAGTAACTGCATTCGGTGGCGCTGCTCAAATCTCTATCGAAGAATTCTTAGATGGTAGATTAGATTGGAATGAATTAGTAGAAATCGTTATGGAAGGTTTAGATGAAGCTATTTATTTAGAAATAGAAAAAGCTTTAATCGGAGCTGTTGATGAATTAGGAGAATATAATAAATATGCAGGTATCGGATTTAATGAACAAGCTATGGATAGCTTAATTGCTGTAGCTGATAGTTATGGAAGATCTACTATTTATTGTACATTCGAATTCGCAGCTACTATGATTCCTAGTGATAGTAGAATGTCTGATGCTATGAAAGATAGAATTTGGAACAATGGTCTTTTAGGAACTTATAAAGGACATAATGTTATCGTATTAAATCAATCATTAGTAGATGAAACTAATTCTAGAAAAGTTATTGATCCAGCTTATGCATGGATTATCCCAGCTGGAGCAAATGAAAAACCAGTTAAAATTGCTTTCGAAGGTCAAACATTAGTTGATGATAGAAAGAATGATGATTGGTCTAAAGAAATTCAAGTTTACAAAAAACTTGGAGTTGGTGCTTTAATTACTAATAATATCTGTGTTTATAGAAATGCAGCATTAACAAAAGATGTAGTAATCCCAGCTAGTTCAATTTAATTTTAAAAATATAACTTGGGAAGGTTAAAAATTTCTTATAATAGAGATATTTTTACCTTCCCATTTTTTTATTAGGAGAGAAAAGGAGTTTTATATATGAGAGAAATAGACAATAAAGAAATTATTAAAGTTACTAACAGATTTAATGGTTCTGTTGGTTATACAATTAGAGATTTAAATAATCTATCTAGAGTGTTTAGTCCAAATGAAACAAAAGAAATTACAATGGAAGAGTTAAGAAAATTATCTTGGGAAACAGGCGGCCGCACTTTAATTAACGATTATTTAATTATTCAAGATGAAGACGCTTTAAAAGAAATTTTAGGTAGTCCTGAACCTGAATATTATTATACAGAAGAAGATGTAAAAGATTTATTATTAAATAAATCATTAGATGCTTTAAAAGATTGTTTAGATTTTGCCCCAAGAGGAACAATTGATTTAGTTAAAAAATTAGCAGTTGAATTACCTTTAAATGATGTGGCTAAAAGACAAGCTATTTTAGAAATGACTGGATTTAATGTTACTTCTGCAATTGAAATCAATGAAGCAACAAAAGAAGAGCAACCTGTAAATAATACAGGATTTAGAAGAATAGATAGTAAGCCTGAAAAAGAACCAGAAAAACCTACTGGAAGAAGAGTAGCTGTTGTTAACGATAATAAATATAAAGTTGTTAATAAATAAAAAATAGGAGGTGTGAATATGGAAAATACAACACCTTTTTCTGTTGTTTATGATAGTTTTTTATCTAAAATCACTGAAGATATGTATATGGAATTAAATGAAAAAGATACATTTAACTTATTAGAAGAATTACTTATGTCTGCTATACATAAATTTGAATTTCCTAGAATTAATATTTTTGATTATGTAGCTAAAAAAGATTTAGATAAAAAAGCTGCTAAAAAACTTGATATAGGATATTTTAATTGTGAATTAAATGATGAAGAAGTTAATATTTTAGCTACTTATATGGTAGTAGAATGATTAGGACAACAACTTGCAACAGTTGAAAATACTAGAATGAAATATAGCGGAAGTGATTTTAAATTTACTTCACAAGCAAATCATATGAGTAAAATACTATCATTAAAGAAAGATTATGAAAGAGAAGGTTTTCATCTTCAAAGATTATATAAAAGAAGATTAAAAGATGAAGATGGAATTATGCGCTCAACTTTTGGAAGTATAATGGAAGAATCTCCTGAGGGAAGAGAGGTTCAAACAATATGGAAATAAGTACTGGAGCAAATATAAAAAATGAAGCTATTATTGAAAATCTTAAAAAATTAACTAATCAAATATTTAAATTATTACCTGATTGAGAAGAGGCTCTAGATTGACAAACCCCATTAGGAACTATTATAGAAGAATTATCTGGAATGGATGAATTGTTAACAAATTATCATGAAAAATTATTTTCTTTATTATGCAAACTAAAAGGTCTTTATGATTATAAAGAAAATAATGAAAGAGATGATTTTTCTGATTATCGAAGAACTATATTTGAATGTCTAAATATTTTATCTAGTATCAAAAATGAGGTTGAACAATGTCAGGATTAGATAATTTAGGGCTTAGATTACAATATACTGGCGGCAACCGTCAAATAGATAGAATGAATGAAGATAAATTAAAAAGTTTGAAAAAAGCTCTTCTATATTCTTATCAAAGTGCAACTGCAATTTTAGCAGATGGTAGAGAATTTAGATGTTTAATTAATCCAGATAAGTTGAAAAATGTTTATGATGATAAAATTATTTCAATTCCTTTTAAAGATATCTGTTTAAATAAAGATAGAATTGGTAAAACAACAAATGGAATTGAAGATATAGGTATGAAGCCAGGTGATATATTTACATGGAAAGAAAATGAAACAGATTGATTAGTTTTTTTACAAAGATTTGAAGAAACTGCATATTTTAGGGCGGAAATCCGTAGATGTAAATATACAGTTACAATAGATGACACTGAATACAAGTGTTATGCGGCAAGACCTTCACTTAATGAAATTGATTGAAGAGAACAAAAAGAGAAAGCTTGAAATGATATAGATTATACATTACAAATGTATATAACAAAAGATGAAAAAACTGAAGCATTTTTTCATAGGTTCGCAATTATAAAAGTAAATGGTCAACCTTGAGAGGTACAAAGTGTAGATAGTATGAGTTCAGATGGTATCATTCTTGTATATTTAAAAGAATGATATAATAATAGTATCCAAGAGGCTAAAGATGCAGAAGATGCGAAAATCGCACCTGAGGATGATATAGACGCAAATGATCCTGTAATAATCGGCCCTGCCGCAGTTTATCCATATGATAAAAAATCTTATACTATTGAAAATGCTGAAGGTGGACAATGGGTTATAGGTAGTCAAAAAGCAAAAATAATAGACCAAGATGAAACAATGGTTAAGATTGAAATAGTTTCAGGTCGTAGTGGTAATTTTGAGTTAAAATATGTAAGAGATGGTGAAGACGATATCATTTTGCCTATTGAAATAAAATCATTATAGGAGTTAAAGGAGAGTAAATATGAGAAGAGATGTTATTAGCACAGTTCCATTAAAATCATCTTTCTTATCTTTTGAAAAAGATGTAGAAACTATATTAAAAGCATTGTTTGTTCAAAGCCAACCTCACAGTGATGGATTAAAAAGATTGCTAGTATTAAATACAAGAGACTGTTTAGATAGTACAACAAGTCAAGTATATAAAAACATCCTTGATAATATAACATTAGCAACATTAATTCAAGATGGATATATTAGATTAAATCCTAAAATGAGAATGCCTGAGCATGAAGAGGTCAAGTCTTATATAATTATTTCTATGGATAATTTTGTTCCTACTACAAATCCTCAATATAGAGATTGTACTTTAACTTTTGATATTATTTGTCATATTGATTATTGAGATATTGGAAATTATAGACAAAGACCAATTAAAATTGCAGGATATTTAGATGGCTTATTAAATAATGCTAAATTAAGTGGAATTGGTGAATTACAATTTTTAGGAATGAATGAGCTTATTCTTAATGAAGATTTAGCTGGTTATACTCTTATGTATAGAGCTACCCATGGAAATGATGATCGTTTACCTCCATCAGATTTAAATTAGATGGATAATGAGTTGTTATATCTATCAGGTAATGATATTCCTTTTACAGAAGCTCAAGTTACTATACATCAACCTACAATAAAAGAGATCGCATATATTGGGGAGGAAGCATTCTTTATTGGATGTGAATTAATTAATTTTTCTAAAAATAATTTAACAGAAGAGGACAAATTAAATTTAGAAGATAAGACAGATTTTGATATATTAATAGCAATACTAAGAGAGCGTAATGCGGTAATGCAAAGAAATAGGAATTGCGTAGAAATGGTTCTAGCATTGGTTTTTCCTGAATATTCTTTTGATTTTACAAACAAAGAAATTTTATTAAAGAAAAATGATGAAGCTTATTCTATAAATAATAAGAATTTTGAACAATTCAAAAGTATATTTAATAAAATGTTTGATTATAAAAAGAGTATAGAAGATAGTTATAATCCTGCGGGAGATATGGCGAAAAGAATTGCTAATAAATTGAAAGAACGTCATCAAAGATTAGCACAAGAAAAACATGAACAAAAGAAAATTGATGTTTTTGGTAGATACATTTCTATTTTAACTGTAGGAGAGCGTAAAGATATGAATTCTTTAATGCAATATACAGTATATCAATTAAATGATGAGTTTACTCGTTATGAATTGAAAAATAGTTATGATATTCATTTAAAAGCTCAATTAGCTGGAGCCAAGGATTTAAAGGAAGCTGAAGACTGAATGAAAGATATTCATTCATAGTTTATTAAAATTTTTTAAGGAGGATTATAGATATGAAGTTCGGAGTTCGTGAGATTACAGACGTAGTTTTTAAAGCTAAAGCTGATACTAAAATCGGATCAACTACATTTAAAGCTGGACAACCAGTATTATATATCGATACAGCTAAAACTTCTACAGTTGAAGGTGCTGCTACTACTGTATATGCTACAGGTGGTAAAGGTAATACAAGATTAATCGCTTGGGAAGGTGAAAGAACTTTAACATTTACAGTTGAAGATGCTTTATTATCTCCAATTGGTTTCTCTATTTTATCTGGAGCTGGATTATTTAAAGCTAATGATAAAAATGTTCATGTTCACATGACTGCTAATGCATATGTAAGTACTAATGGTACTATTGATCTAACTGATTCTTTAGCAGCTAGTGAAAATATTGATGGTACTGCACCAGTATTTGTTATGACAACTGAAGCAGATGGTTCATTAAAAGGTGAATTATTAACTGGTTTAACAGTTAATGGAAAAACTATTACAGGAGCTACTAGTGCAGCAGGTAAAACTGTATTTGTAGATTTCTATGTTGTTAAGAGTGCTGCTAATGTATCTGAATTAACAATTGATGCAGGACATTTTGCAGGAAATTATTATGTTGAAGCTAGTACATTAGTTAGAAGAGAAGCTGATGGTGTTGATATGCCAACTGAAATTACATTACCAAATGTTAAAATCCAATCTAACTTTACATTCAATATGGCTGCAACAGGAGATCCAAGTACATTCTCATTCACAATGGATGCATTCCCTGGATTCACTACTTTCGATAGAACACGTAAAGTATTAATGGTTATGCAAATTGTTGAAGATGCTACTGCAGGTGCTGAAACTGTAAATTCAGTAATGGGACATCCAGCAGGATTTGAAATTGAAATAACTGAAAACGATTCAACAAATGAATCTGGAGAACCAGCAAGTATTTAATATTAATAAAAGAGAGGGCGGCAACGGCCTCTCTTTTTTGTTTATTAGGAGTTGATAATTATGGGTAGTGCAATTGGAAATTATGTGCATTTACTTGGAAAAAATTATGAAAAATCTGGAACTTCTATGTATGGTACTGAAGGTGGAATGAGCCTTTCAACAGCGATTGCCGCACAACATGAATTAATACAAAATAAAATTCAAGAATATGAACAAATCAACAATCTTTCTTTATATAGACTACAAAATAAGATAAATAAATTGATTAAATTAATGGGTTCTAATGAATCTAGTAATAATAAAGGTTTAAGTGGAGAGCAAGTTAGACAATTTTTAGAGCAAGTTATGAATGAAGAATTTGATAATTTACAAACATTAGATTTTAAAACTGGTTCTGTTAAAGAAACTGGTGGTAAAGGAAGTAAAGATAGAGGAATATTTAAAGATCCTAGCAAATATAAAAATTGAAGAAAAGCACTTGTAGCAAGAGTTAATCAATTAAATAAAATATTACATGATTTAGAACAGCAGGCTAATGAAAATAACGATGGGGTTAAAATGGAAGAATATGGTGTAGCTATTGATAAATTATCAACACTTTTAAATGATACTTATCAAAAAACTTGAGAAAGCATATCTCAAACAGGTTTTAGAGTTAGCCAAAAGAAAACTCAAAATCTAATAAAAGAATTAAATGAATTAATTAAAACCTATGCAGCAATGCCTGCTATTAGTTTGCAAAATGGAACTTTTTTTGAAAATATACTTCAATTAATTCCTCAAATGGCAAATGATGAGGTTGATAAAGCTATATTTGAAGCTGCAGGAAAAGGACAGGATCAATTAAAAGTAAGTTATAATCAATCTGCTTTTGCTTCACAATTAAATGGTCAAAAAAAATTTGATGAAATGATTCAAACAGTTAAAACTTCTCAAGGTAAAATAGATGTAAGTTTTAAATGAGAAGAAAAAGATTTAAATATTTCTGCAAAAAATTTAGATATTAGTACAAAAGGATATAAGTATATATCTACAGTTACTGATAGTCCTTTAATTTATTTATTGCAAGATGCTAATCCAAGTTTTGTTAATCATTATTTAAATATATATAGTAATCATATCGATAAAAAAAGTATGAATTCTAATTTAGCAAGTCAAAAAAGTGCTATACAAGATGTCATGAGATTAACTCTTGCTTATAAAGGATTAACTGGAGATACTTATGGAAGACATGATTTTAAAACTAATGTATTTATAGTTAATGATTATACGGGTAAAAAAAGTAATAATATAAGAGTTATTTCTATTTATACCTTATTAAATAGAATGAATAAAACTAATTCTAGTGATTTGTTTGTAACTAATAATGTTTGAAATATGTATGCTAATAAAAAAGTTACTGGTTATCCAAGCACAGCAAAATGAGAAAGAATTGGAAAGATTATCCAAGAAATGCATGATAGAAAAATAAGAACATCTTTCCATAGTAAATTACTTGACATTCAATAAAAATTTTGATATAATATTATAAAGAAAGAGAAAAAAGGAGATGTAACAATGGAAAAGGTTACTTACGCAAGTTTAAAATTAAAAAATAAAATTGAAACTGAAAAATTTGATTTTAATGGTCATCAAATTGAAGTACTACAATATTTGCCTATTGAAGATAAATATAGTTTAATAAATATTACTTTACAAAAAGCAAAAGAAGGTAGTATTTACAATCCAGTTAAAATTGACCATTTTTTTCATTTAAATTTAATTTATATGTATAGTAATATTACTTTTACAGATAAGCAAAGAGAAGATGAAGCTAAATTATATGATATATTGGTTACTAATGGATTAAGAGATGCTATTATTAGTAAAATACCTGAAAGTGAATATGAAACATTATTTAGTTTTATGAACGATTTAATGGCAGATACTTTAAATTATAAAAATGGTATTAGTGGAGTTATTTCTGAGTTAGTTAATTCGTTACCAGAAAGAGCTGAAGAAATGCAAAAAATAGTTGATAATTTTGATAAGAACAAATTTCAAGAAGTAATTAATTTTGCTAAGGCGGCAAATGGTGGAAGAGATATTTAATTTAGCAAGGTCAAATTAAATTAATTTAAATCCCTTTTTATTGATATATCAATAATAAAAGGGATTTTTTATTTTGTAATAAAAATAAAAAAGGAGGAAAAGGATTATTATGGCTGATAGACAAATTAAATATGAAATTGATGTCGAGTTAAAAAGAGACTCTTTCGAAAAAATTAAAAAAAGTTTATTAGATTTAAATAAAACTTTAACAGGAAATATAAATAAAGCAAGTCCTATTCGAGATATGTATAATTTATTAGACAAGTCTTGAAATAAAAAATTGGATCAATTAGATTTAAGTAAAATTTACGGAGAAATAAATAAAAGTGGACAATCTTTATTAGATTTTAAAAAATCTTTAGAATCTATGGGACCTGCAGGGGCTCAAGCTTATAATGATTTTAGTCGAGCTGTTTTAAATACAAATTTACATCTTTCTGAAGGTAGTAAATTATTAGATAATATGGCAGATACTATGGCTAAGACTGTTAAGTGGGGTATTGCTTCTCGTATAATGAATAACATGGTTGGTTCAATAGAGAAAGCATGAAGTTTTAGTGTTAAATTAGATTCGTCATTAAATGATATTAGAATAGTTACTGGTAAAAGCGCAGATGAAATGGAGCGTTTTGCGGTAACAGCTAATAAAGCTGCAAAAGCATTAGGTGCTAGTACAAGAGATTATACAGAAGCATCTTTAATTTATTATCAACAAGGTTTAACAGATCAAGAGGCTCAAAGAAGGGCGGAAATCACTCTTAAAGCAGCTAATGTTACAGGTCAATCTGCACAAGAGGTATCTGAACAATTAACTGCAGTATGGAATGGTTATAATGTCGCTCTTGGAGAAACAGAAGAATATGTAGATAAATTAGCGGCAGTTGCTGCAAGTACAGCTGCTGATCTAGAAGAGTTATCTACTGGTATGAGCAAAGTAGCATCTGCTGCCGCAACTATGGGTGTAGACATTGACCAATTAAATGCTCAATTAGCTACTATTGTTTCTGTTACTAGACAAGCTCCTGAATCTGTTGGTACTGCTTTAAGAACAATTTATGCTCGTATGGGTGATATTAAAGCAGGACTTGATGAAGAAACCACTCTTGGTAATTATACATCTAAGATGGCTCAATTAGGAGTTAATGTTTTAGATGCGAATGGTAATTTAAGAGAAATGGGAGATGTTGTTGAAGAAATTGGTAATAAATGAAATGATTTAACTAATGAACAACAAGTCGCTCTTGCTCAAACAATGGCTGGTACTAGACAATATAATAATTTGTTAGCATTATTTAATAATTGAGATATGTACACAAAAGCTTTAAATACTTCTGCAAATGCTGCAGGTACTTTACAAAAACAACAAGATATTTATATGGAAAGTACTGAAGCTCATTTACAACAAATGAGAACCGAAGCAGAAAAAACATATGATATATTATTTGATACAAAAACAGTAAATAGTTTTATTGATGCTTTTACAGGACTTAATAGCGTATTTAATACGTTTTTAAAAGGTCTTGGCGGAGGAATGAATGATTTTGTTTATTTTGGTTCACTTTTAACCAATATCTTTAATAAACAAATTGCAGGTGGAATTGAAAATTCAATTCAAAAATTAAGAAACTTTAATGATAATAAAAAAACTATAGAGTTATTTGAGAACATAGTTAAAGAAGGTAAGGCTGGATATACAGATGAGAATGGCCAAATGATATATGATATTACTGAGGCTGAAGCTGCAGATTTTGAACGTGCCAGTCAACTATTAAAATTACAAAGAAGTATAAAAAACGAAGATTTTAATAGACTAAATACTTTAAGACAACAAATTTTTGCGTATGATGAAATTCTTGAAAAAAGAGCTCTTGAAGATGGTATTGGTAGTGACATTACTAAAAAATTAGCTGATGAACTTGCTTCTTTAACGAACAAAAGAGAATTAATAACAGACGTTACTCAAAAAGAATTGTTAAATACAGAAGCTGCAAAAGAACGAATTGCTATTTTGTTAGAAAGTAAAGCCAGTGAATTACAAAAAGTACAATTAAAAACTTTAAATGAAAAACTTGATAAGGGAGAAATTTTAACTGAAGAAGAAATACAAAAATTATTAAAAATTCAAGAAGAAATAAAAATTAAATTATTACATTTAGAAGAACAAAAATCAAAAGCATTAGAAATATCTAAGGAACATGAAGAAGATGAAACCGCTGCAATTCAATATCGAAGAGATGCGCTTCAAAAGGAATATGAAGATGAAACAAAAATTAAATTTGAGGCTCAAGAAATAGGAGATATTGTTAAAGGAATTTCTATAGCAACTCAATTGTGAGTTTCAGGAACTGGGATAGTAAAAACACTTTTTGATGATACTTTAACAGCAGGAGAAAAGCTTTCTCAAATATTTAGTGTACTTTCTTCAAGTTTAATAACAATAGCATTACATGCAAAAGATTTTAAAGAGATTGGAGCTTCTTTTGTAAAAGTATTTGCTAAAATAGGAATAGAAGGAATGGTTGCGGTTGCAGCTATTACTGCAATGGTAGGAATTTTTGTTTTAGTTACTGATGCTATAAAAGAAAGTCAAAGAGAAATTGAAAAACTTGAACAAGCCACAAAATCTTTTGCTGACCAAGCAGAAAAGTTAAAAAATGAAGCTAAAGAAATAAAAGACACTTTTGATAAATATACTTCTATAGAAAAAACTTTAGAATCTTGTGCTGAGGGCTCTGAAGCTTGAAATAAAGCTATTGAAGAGCTTAATAAAAATATTTTAGAATTAACTCAAAAATATCCTGATTTATTAAAAGTGCAAAATTTGTTTACTAGAGATAGTTCTACAAATGCTTTATTGGTAAATAAAGATACTCTAAATAATTATCTTGCTGAGTTGAATAATCAGGAAAGAATTTCTCAAATTGCAAGTTTATCTAGTGGAGCAAAAGCAAAACAACTAAAAACTGAAAGTTCTAGAGAAAATTTATTAGATAGAATAATAAATAGTATAGCTTCAACAGAAATAAGTTCGAATATACTTTTTGGAGGGAAAAAATTTACTCAAGAAGAATTTAATGACACTAGAGAAAATTTAAATAAAAATTTATCTAGTTTATCTAATTTAACTCAAGAAGAATATAAGCAACAATTAGAAAAAATAGGTATTGATAAAAAATATATAGATAATTTAATAAAATATCAATCTCAAATAGATTTATTAATACAAAGTACAAATGATGTTTCGAACTCTTTAAAAAATACAGCTACTTTAATAGCTGAAACAGATCTTGGAGCTTGAACATCAGAAACAGAAAAACAAATTTATTCAAGTAAATATTTACAAAATTATAATGAAATAAGAGAAAACACTATAAAAGAAATAAATTCATTAAATAGAGTTTTTACTGATACAAATAAGGTTGCGGATTTAATAAAAAGATATAATGCAGCTATGGGAACAAATTATGAAATGGCTCAAGGTGGAAATTTTGTAAAATATGGGGGAGCTAATAGACAAATTTTAGTTCAAAATGGTGAACAGACTCAATATTTTACAAGAGAAGAACTTGCTTCTGGAATTGCTGCGGGCGAAGCTAGAAGTGGTATTGGTAAATTAAAAATAGATGAAATAGCACAAGAATTTAATCAAAAAATATCTAATAATATAGAAGGAATTTCAGAATTATTAGCAGATCAAATTCTTTCAAGAACTTTTACATCAAAATCTTTAAATGAAAGTACTTATAATTTAATAAAAGATAATATAGATAATATTGATAATCTTTTTTCAGATTCAGATTGAGAACAAATGGGATATTTAGGTCAAGAATGGGCAAATAATATTCGAGAACAATTTAAAAATAATTGAAATCAAGAAGAATATCAAAATTTCATTAAAGAACAATTTGAAAGTTCTTTATCTGCTGCAAGCGCATTAGCAAAAGAAAAATATAATTTTGATGAAAAAGATTTTGAAAACTATGGTCGATATATTGCAGAAATAGCAGATGAGTCTGAAGAATTGGCAGATGCCTTAGAAAAAGATGGTCAAGCTACAGGAATTGTCGTTCAAAGTATAATGAGAATGAATAAAGGTATCGAAGATCTTGCTAAAGGAATTGAAAATTGGTTAGATATTTTAAAAAATAGTACCAAAGAATCTTATGAATATTGAGAAGCTTTAGATGGAATAAGAAAAAGTTTAGCAAATATATTAGATATTGAAGAAGATTTAATTGATTATAAATTTATTGTTGGCGATGAAAATACTGAAGGACATCTTGATGATATTACATTAGCTGCAGAGGGTAATGCAGAAGCAATAGAAAGATTAAGAGATGCTTATGCAGATCAAGTAATATTAGATATTGCAGCAAATATGGATTTTACAGATGAAAGTATTAAAACAACAAAAGAAAAAATGGTTGAAGCAATAAATGATATTCAAGCACAAATTCCTAATATAGATATTGGACCAGTAAATGATGAAGACTTCATTAATTCTTTGCAAGCAATTATCGACAATGCTAATATGACAGTTGAAGATGCTAACACAATGTTTTCTGCGTTAGGTTTTCAAGCTGAATATCAAGAGGATAACCAACAAACCACTTCTACAGTTCCTGTTTATACAACATATGAAAAAATCAATGAAACCCCAAAAGATGATAAGGGAGAAGAAATTCCTGGATATAGAGCTAAAAAAAGTACTTTTACAGTTCAAACAGATACTGTCACTTTACCTGGATCTATAGCTAGTTATTCAATGGGAGTTACTACTAATGATGGTAAAAATGTTAGAAAGCCTCAAATTAAAAAATTAATTAAAAAAGGTACTGGAGCTTCTAATAATTATTCTTCTAGAAATGCTGGAGGCGGTAGCCCAGGAAAATCAAGTGGTGGTAGCGGTGGAGGCGGAGGTTCTTCTAAACAGCCTAACACAATTGATCCAATTGAAAAAGAAAAAGATAGATATCATGATGTAAATATTCAATTAAAACAAATAAGTAATGAATTAAATAAATTAGATAAACAAAAAGATAAATTGTTTGGTGATGATTTAATTGAGAATTTAAATAAACAGCTAGAATATTTAAATCAACAAATAGATACCACTAATGAAAAAATGAAAATTGCGGAAGGTGAAGCTCAAGAATTACAAGGTAAGCTTGCTGCAAGTGGTGTTACATTTAATCCAGATGGAACTATAAGTAATTATGCCCAAGCATATCAAGCTCAATTAAATTATGTAAATGGAATTATTAATCAATATAATTCAATGGGAGCTGAAGCTCAAGAAGGCTTTAAAGATACTGTTGAAAATGCAAAAGAAAATTTTGAAAAATTTATTGATAATATTAATAGATATGATGAAGTTATTACTGATTTAATACCAGGTCTTGCCGCAGATATCCAAGATGCTGTTGATAAACAAATTGATATTCAAATTGAAGAATTTGATATGGAAATTGAAATTCGTTTAGACATGGCTGAGGCGGAAAGAGATTGAAATGAATTTAAAAAGAAAATAATTGATGGTATAAAAGATGATGATATATTAGGCAATGCAATGGCTAAATTAGTAGATTTCTCTTCTTATTATAAAGAAGATGATACTGGTGCAGCTCAAGCATTAAGAAAACAAATTGATAATACATTAAAAGAATTATCTCAAATGGATGAAACTGGAACATCTAGAGTTTATGGTGATAATAGAACTGCTGCTCTTGAAGATTTAAAGAAATATTATGATGAATTAAGAAAACAAATGCAAGATATTTTAAAACTTCAAGAAGAAATTCATAAATCTTATATTGACATGATGAATGAAGCGCAAGAAAAATTTGATGAACAAGTTAAATCATATGAAATGATTAGTAAATTAGTTGAACATGATAAAAAAGTTATTTCAATGGTTTATGGCGAAGATGCTTATCGCCAATTAAGTGCTTTTTATGATAAGCAAGAATTAAATTATAAAGCTCAATTAGATTTCCAAAAACAACAAGTTGAATTCTGAAAAGAACAAATGGAAGCTGCGGAAGCCGGTTCTGAAGCGTGGGACGAAGCCAAGGAGAAATGGGCGGCCGCAACAGAAGAATTAAACAGTTTAATTGAAACTTCTATTGAAAATCTAGAAGATAAATATTTAAATGCAATAAATGCTATATTCCAAGATTTAAATAATAAAGTTACTAGTGGAGCTGGACTTGATTATGTAGAAGAAGAGTGAAATTTAATAAATAAAAATGCAGAACAATACTTAGATAATATTAATAGATTATATGGTATTCAAGCATTAGAAAATAAATATTTAGATGCAATTAATGATAATGATAATATTGCCGCACAAAGACAACTTAAGAGAATAATGGATGAAGAACTTAAAGCCCTTCGTGAAAGAGATAAATTAACAGAATATGATATTGAAAGAGCAAATAAGAAATATGAAATTGCATTAAAACAAATTGCCTTAGAAGAAGCTCAACAAAATAAAACACAATTAAGATTAAGAAGAGATACTCAAGGTAATTATAGATATGAATTTATAAGTGACATTGATCAAGTTAATCAATTACAAAACGATTTAGATGATTTGTATAATTCATTATATAATTTTGATAAAGAAAATTATGCAGATAATTTAAATCAATTATATGATGTATGAAAAGAATTCCAAGATAAAATGGCGGAAGCCGCACAAATTAATGATCCTCAAGCAAGAGCTGAAAGAGAGTTATTAATACAACAACAATATAGTGATTTAATAAATGGATTAGTTGAACAAAATGAAACTATTCGTAGTAATTTATATGATTCTGCTTTTGAAGATTTAGCTAGATTATATGATAAAGATAAAAACAACTTCCTACAAATGACTCAAGCTGAACAAGATGCAATAATGAATGATTTAATTCCTTATTGAGACGCGGGAGTTCAACATATGGCTGATGTATTTGCAGGCGAAGGTGGATTTATTCCAACTTGTGAAGATGCTATTGATGAACTTCATGAGGCTACTAAAGAGTATGAAGATGGATTAAAAGAAGTTGAAAATACTGCTGATATTAGTTTTGATAATATTGGTAATGGTATTGATGATGTAATTGATAAAACTCAAGAACTATTAAAAGATAATAATGATTTAATTGATAGTTATAAAGAAGAAATGGATGCTATTGGTGGAGTTGTTAATGAATTAGATAATTTAGTTAATAAGTACCAAGAAAGCGCGGACGCCGCTAAGGCAGCGGAGAAGGCAGCTTATGATTATTGAAGTGAACAACAACGTCAAGCAGCAGAGGCCGCCGCAAGAGATCAAGCTGAAAAAGAACGTAAAGCCGCAGAAGAAGCAGCTAAGAAAGCAGCAGAACAACCTGCTCCAGCACCGGTTGCCGCAGCTCCAAGTTATAGTAGTGGCGGAGATGGTCAATTAAATATTGGTGATACTGTTACATTTAGTGGAACTTATTATGCTACTTCGTATGGTGAAGGTTCAAGTGGTTCATTATATTCAGGTGTAGCTCAAGGAGTTATAGTTGATAGAATTAATGGAAATCCATTTGGTGTACATATTCACAGTGCTGATGGTAGATATCCTGCATTAGGTTGGGTTAGACGTTCTCAACTATCTGGATATGATACTGGAGGTTATACTGGTGAATGAGGTAATTCTGGTCGTCTAGCTTTATTACATCAAAAAGAATTAGTATTAAATCAACAAGATACTAGAAATTTATTAAATGCAGTTAATATAATGAGAACAATTACTAATACTATTGGTAGCAAAGTATTAGATAGATTAGCTACTATAAGTGCAAATAATGGATTTAATGGTGGAGTTGGTGGAGTATTAGATCAAAATGTTAATATTCAAGCAACATTCCCTAATGTAAGAGACCATAATGAAATAGAAGAAGCCTTAAATAATTTAGTTAATCGTGCTTCACAATTTGTACAAAACAAAGAGAGATAAATTTAATTATCTCTCTCTTTTTATTTGGTCTAATTTAAATAAGATAGAATAATAAAAATTCATATAAATTAAGAAAATTGGAGAAAAAGGAGATGGAAGAAAATATGTATGAAAATAAAATATTAGACGCCATTCAAATGCTAGTAGATAATGCTATTGATAAAGCAAGTTTCGATAAAACTATTAGAGGTGTTATTTCTAAATGCGTAGATGAAAAGAATGGTAAATATGTAGTTATTTATCAAGATAGTTCTTTTTATGCGTATAGTACAGATACTAGCCAAATTTATAGTGCGGGAACTCCTGTATATGTTTTAGTACCTCGAAACGATATGAAACAAACTAAAACTATTATTGGTTCAGTTAATAAACTTGGTTCTGATTACATTAATACTATTGAAAGTACTGATAGATATGAAGTTATTGGTAATTCAGTAGCTACTTTAGATTCAGAACAAGGGGTTTGTTCTTATAAAGTTGATGGAGATGCTTTAATTCTATATGATAAAACTGCAGTTAGTTCAATAGTAGATATTGATACAGTTGCGGCAACCACTTATATAAAACAAGCTAAATACTTAACTTTAGGTGGAGAATTTAGAACAGCTTTAGCAAAAGAGCAAAGATATAAAGGTAATTATGGATTAGGTTTTGATATTAATTTTACAGATAATATGACTAATGAAACTGTTAAAAGAACATATTTAGTTGATGTAAATAATATGTTAGGTAATCCTTATGAATATACAAAAGCAAGTAATCAAAAAGTAGTATTTGACATTGATGGTGCTAATTTTGTTGATATAGATAAAATTTATTTATTTTGTTATGACTTCCCTGTTACAACTGCGGAAACGAAACCAGACGATATATTCGTGGTTAATCTTACTTTAGAGGCAGCCGCCGCGCTTACAGATGATGAATTAGCAGGAAATAAATTAACTTTAATAACTCCTCAAGGAATCTATTTTAGTAATAATGACAGTATCACATCTAGCAGAAAAATTGACACAGAGGTTAAAATAGATAACAAAGTGGTTAACAAAGATTCGAGTCTTTTAAAATATTTTTGATTTAAAGAGAATTATAGTATAAATACATCTAGTCTATTGTATAATAGATATGGTGGTAATGGTTGGGAATGTTTAAATGAATATAATATAGTTGAAACTGATGGTAATAATAATCCAACTTTAATAGATTGAATAACTAATCAATCTAGTTATCTCATAAGAAAAAGTAATACAATAGCGAGAGAGACTGATTACAAGTGTGTAGTTTCTTACAATAATGAAATTGTATTAACTAAAAAATTTACTGTTTATAATTATAGTTCTAATTATATTGTAACCATTGATTCAGATAGTGGAACTTATTTTTCTTATGATAATGGACGTCCTACATTAACATGTACAGTTAATCAAATTGGTAGTTATGAGTATGTTTGAGGTATGATGAATGGCGGAGGCGCTTTTACTCCAATTCAAGAAACTACAACTACAAATACGGCATATCATACTGCCGCAGATAGATATACTGAGTTAGAAACTGGTTTAAGAAATGGAACTATTGTATTAACTTCAGCAATTCAACAAGAGTTTAGTGATTTAAAATATACTTTAGAACAATATAATAATGATATTATGAGAGTAGAAGATAATGTTATTTATAATTTAAAATTAAATATGATAACTAATTTTGCTACTTTTGTATGTTCAGTTTATAATAATGGAGCTTATATTGGTAAAGGCTCTATTAAAATAGAAAACGATTTAAATACTAGTGATAATAGTTATACTTTAATAATTAATAATGGAGACCAAGTATTTAAATATAATGGAGATGGAATTTCTCCAACTAGTAGATCATTAGATAAGCCTCAAGAATTATATCCATTATCTTTTACTTTATATGATGAAAAAGGTAATGAGATTAGTAATGATGTAATAAACGCAGATAAGGTATATTGGACAGTACCTACTTCTGATACTATGATTAAAGTATCTGCAGTTCATGGTAATCCAAGTGAAGTTGATGAGTATGCGGAAACTGCTACTTATACAGGCTATAAATCATTTAATTTTGAAATACCTGTATTATACACTGCTAATAAAACAAGAAACACAATTCAATTAAAAGTTAAATATAAAAATAAAATAGTAGTTGCTAATACTGAATTAATGTTCTTAAAAGAAGGTGAGTCAGGTTCTAATGGTACTGATTTTATATGTAGAATTGTACCTAATACAATAGATGGAGCTATACCTCCTTTATATCCAATAGTAACTTGAAATAATAATGCGGCAGCTGGTGCTACTAACCCAGTAATTAACTTTACACCTCGAACTAGTGGAGTATGGTTTAAGGCTCAATTATATCATAATGGTAGTGAAATATTCGATAGTCCTGTTTCTGGACCTACAACTGAAGATAAAAATGTCATACTTAAATGGGAAATGATAAAAAACAAATATGATACAACTCATTCAGATGTATCTAATTTTAATGTTAATAGTTCTACTGGAGTTTTTAGTTATGATAATTTAGATAATATTACAAATGAAACTTTAAAATCTAATCCTGTAAATATAGTTAAATGTACTTTGACTTATGATGAAATTGATTATGTTGCGACAATACCTATTATACTAGTTAAAGTTAATAATAGTGGAAGTGCACAATATAAGGTTGAATTAATTGAAAATACAGGATTTAGATATGCGATGTATACAACCGACGGCCGCACTCCTATTTATGATAATTCTAATCCATTTGCATTAAAGGTTATACAAACAGTTGAAAATACTGACCAAGATATTAGTATAAATACATTAACTGATTATGCTGTTGATTATAATTGAAGTGTAAAAGGTTTAATTTATGCTAATGATTGAGAAACTCAATCAAATTTAATTTTAGATACTTTACGTTCTAGAAATTTACAAAGAAATGAAAAATATTATAAACCTGTTGATAATTTTAATGGTTTATGTTTAAGTAATGCATTATTTTGTGATATTAAAAGAAATAATGTAACTTTAGCAACTATTCACTTACCAATTCATATGTATTTAAATAGATATGGAAATGCGGCAATGAATAGTTGAGATGGAAATTCCATTGCTATTGATAATGATGGTGGTTTCATTTTAGCACCTCAAGTTGGAGCAGGTAAAAAAGAACAAGATAATTCATTTACAGGTGTATTTATGGGTTCAGTTAAAGAAGCTGGATCTAGTGAAGAAGAAGTCGGCCTATTTGGATATAATAGCGGTGCCCGCACACTTGAATTGAATTCAAAAGATGGTTCTGCTAAATTTGGTAAGGTTGGAAAAGGTCAAATTATAATTGAACCAGGTGAAGATAAAGCAGTTATTCAATCTGGTGATTATGAAATGATATTATCTCAAGCCTCAGGTAAATATATTGCTGGTAATGTATATTTTAGAAGAGCTGATAATGTATATACTGAGCTTGATGAAGGTACTGATTATCACAATGGAGATAATATTACAGGTGGTAACATTTATGTATGAACTGATGGTTCTGGTATGGAAATTGACTTAAATGATCCGCATATTAGATTCGGTAGTGGCAATTTTAGAATTGATTCAGATGGTAACGTGTATGCTAAGGGTTATGCTACTATTGCTGAATTGGAAGCTGGAGATGTTAATATCCCTGGTATTGAAAACTGGAAAGCTGAGTACGCTACTGATAGAGTTCAATTTGAAACAGATTCAACATTAACACCTGTTGACACTAATTTAACAAAAACAATTACAGGTAAATGTTTATATAAAGATAGTTATGTATCTGGTTATACAGTTCAATTAGTTGATGCAGGCGGAAATCCAATTACACATGATCAAACTACTGATGGTATTGGAATTTCAACTAATACAACTGGACAAGTATTTACAATTAGTTTTAATGCACAATCCCAATATACATGAACTAATGCAGTAAATAATTATAATTTTAAATTTAGTTATACACCTATTGGTAGTACAACTCAAAGTATAATTAAACAATTTAGTGCTAATGCAGTTATAATGGCAGAGGATGGAAGAGGTATTACTTCTGTTGAAGTAAGATATCAAAGTGGAATATCTGGAACCACTCCTCCTAGTGATGAATCTGGATGGGTAGTAAATCCTCCTAGTGTTGCTCAGGGAAATTATTTATGAACAAGAACTAAAATAAACTATTCAACTGGAAATCCTGACATTAGTTATTCAGTTGCCTATATGGGTACTGATGGTCAACAAGGTCAAGCAGGAGCGTCTTCTTATACTTATGTAAGATATTCAATTAATTCAACAGGTAATCCAATGGTTGATACTCCAACTAGTGAAACTAAATATGTTGGTATTTATAGTGGAAATAGCTCTACAGTTCCAGCTTATACTGCATTTACTTGATCTAAGTATGTAGGTGAAAATGGAGCTCCTGGAGTTGGAGTTTCTAACACAGAGGTAAAATATCAAGGAAGCTCTTCTGGAACTACTCCACCTAGTAGTGAAGCAGGATGGGTAGATGCACCACCTACTGTAACACAAGGAAATTATTTATGAACAAGGGTAAAAATAACTTATACTAATAATACTACTTCAACAAGTTATTCTGTTTCTTATATTGCAGAAGATGGAACTGCAGGAACTTCTTATTATACATATATAAGATATTCTGCTAATAGTGATGGAAGTAATATGGTTACAAATCCAACTAGTTCAACAAAATATATTGGAGTTTATTCAGGAACTAGTTCAACAGTTCCAGCTTACACATCTTTTATTTGGTCTAAATATATGGGAGATAATGGTGATAATGGTAGAGGCATTACATCTGTTGTTATTACTTATCAAGAAGGTACTTCTGGAACCACTCCACCAAGTAATGTTAGTGGTTGAGTAAACAACCCTCCGAGTGTAACCCCTGGTAACTATTTATGAACAAGAGCTATAACAAATTATACTGATTCAAGTTCTCCTTCTATAAGTTATTCAGTTGCGAGAATGGGATTAGATGGACAAACTGGAGCTCAAGGGCCTGCGGGACCAGCTGGAAAAGACGGAACTTCAGTTACAGTTAAAGGTTCTTATAATACTTTATCAGATTTGATTACTGCACATCCAAGTGGCAATACCTTAGGTGATGGATATGTTGTTGGAAACGATTTATATGTATATACAAATGCGGCTGGCGGTGGAGGATCTCAAACTGGCGACTGGAATGATGTAGGTCAGTTTAAGGGATTAGATGCAAAGAGATGCTTTATAGTAGCTTCTACTGAGGTATTTAAATCTACAAATGGAGGAAGTACATTTACTCCAACATCAACAACTATAACTCCTTATTTCCAAGCTGTAAGTTATACAAGTTGAGCTTATAGTACAAATGGAGGAAGTTCATTTACTACTATAACAGGAACTGTTAGTGGTATTTCAATTGATAATACTTCAAAAGTTTTAACATTACAAAATTCAAGTACATTATTTAATACAAACTCAACATTAGTATTTAAATGTTCTACTGATGATGCTGATGTTTTTGATACTATTACAATTACTAAGATTCAAGATGGTGTAAATGGACGTGGAGTTACTTCTACTTCAGTTACATATCAAGCTGGTACAAGTGGCACTGTAGAGCCTTCAGGAACATGGTCTAGTTCAGTCCCATCTGTAAGTACTGGTCAATTTTTATGAACTAAAACAGTATTAACCTATACTGATAATACATCTACAACTAGTTATGCAGTTGCATATAGAGGAACAAATGGAACTTCTATTACTATATCAAGTCAAAGTATTCAATATGCTCAAGGAGATAGTGGAACTACTGCTCCTAGTAGCGGATGGCAAAGTTCAATACCTTCAGTTGCAGATGGTAAATATTTATGGACTAAAACTACTGTTAACTACTCTGATAATACTACAACGACTAGCTATTCAGTATCATATCAAAGTATTGATGGTGTTAATGGAATTAGTGCTACAAATATAGTATGCGGAAATGAAGCTCAAGCAATAGTATGTAATGCTAGCGGAAATGTAAGTGCAGCAACAACTATAACAATTCCTTTTGCAGGATATATTGGAAGTAGTAGAGCTGCATGTTCAGTTACTTATAGTACATTGCCTAGTGGTATCACTTTAACATCTAATACTGCAGCAACAACTAGTGCAGATGGTAGCTTAGTATTAATGGTTGCCGCAAATTCGAATCTTGGTGGAACAACTAATGGAGTAATTACATTAACATTTAGTTGTAATTCACAGACTTTTGTTAAAAAATTTAACTGAGCAAAATCTATTGCAGGAGTAAATGGAACTAATGGAACAAGTCCTTATAATGTTATTTTGACTAACGAATCACAAAGTATTGCTGGTAGTACGACTGCGGCAATAGCTACTACAATTACAACTAATGTTCTTGGATATATGGGAACTTCTCAACAAAACACAACTGTTGGAACTATAACTGGACTTCCTACAGGAATGACTGCCGCAATAAGTAATAATGGTTCAACAAATACTTCTATTACTTTTACAGTTACTACAAGTATGACAACTAAATCTGGTCAAGTTACAATTCCAGTTACTATGGGATCAACAACCATAAATAAAATTTTTAGTTATTCATTAAGTTTAACAGGTGCGACTGGATCTGCAGGAACCGCCGCCAAGGTTGTAAATATTAGTCCTAGTTCACAAATATTTAAATCAACAACCGGAGCAAGTGGAACATTTACTCCACAATATATATATTTATATCCTAATTTTCAAGGGTGTAGTTATTCTAAATGGCAATACTCAACGGACGGAACTACTTGAACTGATGTAACAAGTGGTTCTAATAGTCTAACTATCGGAACTTATAATTCAATAGCTAATAGTTTGAGAATTGAAAGAAATAGTAATTTATATACAAGTTCAATTACTTCAGTTTCATTTAAATGCATTTCAAACACTGCAAGTGTTTATGATATTGTTAGTATTGCTAAAATATATGATGTAACTGAAATTGAAATAGGTGGAAGGAATTTGATTTTAGGTACAAGTAAAGATGAATGAAGTTTTACTGCTAATATGTCTGATTATTATAAATTTTCTAGTTATGCAAAAGAATATATTAAATCAACAGATACATTAACTTTAACATTAGAAGCTAAAGGTAGTGTAGCTATGTGATTTGATATGTATTATAGATCAAGTTCAACTTCTTACACTAGTGGTTTTTATCCAACATTTCAAGTTACAACAGATTATCAAAAATTTACTTACACTCATTTATCAGCTCAAGATTTAGCAGATATGACTTCATTAAGAATTAGACAAAATGCAAGTTCTCACGGTAGCAGTTCTCAACAAGGTACATTATATATTAAAAATTTAAAACTTGAAAAAGGTAATGTAAATACAGATTGAACCGCTGCTCCTGAAGATTTAAAAAATAATCAATTATTACAATACGCAACTACAGAAAATGCGGCGGCCCCTGCTAGTGGAGCGTCATGGTCGCCTTCAGTTCCAATATCTACAGAATATTATATTTGACAAAGAATGCAAACAACTTATGACAATGGAACTATTGAATATAGTACTCCAGTATGTATTTATACGCCACCAATTCAAATAAGTAGTATTGAAGAGCAATATTTTATTCATACTAGCGATACGACACCGCCATCAGAAAGTTCTACAGAGTGATTAAATAAAAAACCTGAATGAAAAGATGAATATTATCAACCTTCTACAAGAAGATATTTATGAGTTAGAACTAAATATACTTATACAGGCAATATATCAAAAGTAGAATATTCAATACCTTATTATGATCCAACTTGAGAAACCATTTCCGCACTTAATGCATCTATAATTGAAAATGCAGATAAGGTTAATGCGGCAATTAATAATGGTTATGTTACAATTAAAGATGGTTATATTGAAATTAAAGACACATCAGATCCAAATAAAGGTATTTTGTTAAGTAAAGAAGGTATTTCATTTAAAATAAATAATAATACTTATACTTCTGTATGAGCTCTTGATGGTACATTTAATGCTCAAAGTATTTTAGTTCAAAATTTAAATGCAAGTAATATTTTAAGTGGTACGCTAACATTGCAAGAAGCAAATGATTCAACTAATGGAGTATTTGTATTACTAAATGATGGCGGAAATCAAGTTGCAAAAATAGATGTTAATGGTTTAAAGGTAACTGCTGTTGATGGTAGTTATGTTTATTTAAGAACAGGTGAAGATGATAATACTAAAAAAGGTATTTATTTAGTAGATGCTACTGGAAATACATTTGTTAGTAGTAATACTACAAATGGAATATTTACAGTAACTAAAGAAGTTATTACTGATTATCAAGAGTTTAGTGGTAATATTAGAATTATTCAACTTGGTAATCGTGGAATTGGATTTATTGGAATCTAATAAAAGGAGGAAAAAGGATTTATGGCAACATTTTTACAAGAAGTTAATTTAGATGGATGAGCTGGTGGGAATTTTTATTTAAAATTAACTTATGATTTATTATCTCAAAGCGTTGAAAATAATAAGTCTACAGTTCGTTATTATGAATATGTTGGCTCAAGAAATGGATGATCTGGTTGGGGAGCTGATGCGAGCGGTTATATTAACGATGCTTGAGTTGGTTCCACAACTTCTATTGGTACAAACTCTGAAGTTTATTTAGGTTATAAAGATATTGAATATACTCATAATACTGATGGTACTAAAACTGCAAATTATAAAGCGGGTTTTTATACTTCTTGGGATGGTGTAGGTGGAGCTACTTTTGAAGGTACCTTCACTTTACCAACTATTCCTAGATATTTTAGTTCGGATCCAGTATTTACATTGAGTAAAAACAATGAAACTAGTTTTTCAGTTAGTTGAACAACACCTGAAAATTGTAGTAAAGTTAGATATAGTTTAAATAATGGGGCATCATGAACAACAGCTCAAAGTAGTATAAATACTACATCAGGAACTTTTACTATTTCTGGATTAACTGCGGGAACCCTATATAATATAGTTGGAGAATTCACAAGAAAAGATAGTAGTTTAACTAGTAATGTTACTTCACAACAAACTACTTATAGTTATCCTTATATTAGTGCAATTACGCCTACAGCAGGGTCGGTATGGAATATGAGTGGAAGTTCACAAAATGTATCTGCAACAATTTATAATCCATTAAGTAGAAGTATAAAAGCTTATATTTCAGTTAATACTACTTCTGGAACGAAAGTAGTAACTTTTACTACCGGAACTGGAACAAGCTTTTCTAGCTCAATGACTAAATCGACTGTTAATAATGCTATTACAACAGCTCAATCAGCTACTCTAATTTATTGATGTGAATATTCAACTGATGGAACTAATTATACAACTAGTGGAACAACAGTTACTAATACTTACCAGTTAAGAGAAGCAGATTGCAAACCTACAATAAGTAATTTCACTTATGATGATGGAAATTCAACTACTAAAAGTGTTATTGGTAATAGTGGACAGACATTAGTTCAAAATTATAGTATTTTAAAAGCGAAAGTTGGAACAGCTACTTATCAATATGGTGCTACTTTTAAATCTATGACTATTACATTAGGTAGTAAAACAGTTGCGGCAACCATTAATACTGCGGCAGAACTTGGTAAATTTAATTATTCATCTGCTCAAACTATGAGTGCAACAATTACAGATTCTCGTGGATGAACCCATACAATAACTAAATCTGTTACATTTGTTGGTTACTCTCCTCCGCAAGTTAGTGTTTCAGCGCAGCGTACAGGTGGATATGGTACTGCGGCAACATTTACAGTTAATGCAAGTTATACAAATATTACTATTGGCGAAACTCAAAAAAATGCTTGATCAAATAGCAGTACTGCATATGTAAGATACGCGATATCACCTGCGCCATCGACTCCCGCCGCAACTGGTAATGTAAGTAATGCAAATCCAGTTAATGATGTTGTTACTAATATAACTGGTGCAGATAATGATACTACTTATACAATTACTATTTATGCTAATGATAAAATTACTAGTGCAACAGCAACTGCTACTTTTGGTAAAGGTCAACCTATTTTAGGCGTATTTAAAGATAATCAAACAGTTGGTGTAAATAGAATTCCTGAAACAACTGATGCTTCTGGTTTATATGTTACAGGAGTTACTAATTTAAATGGTGCGACTACTATTACAGGTGCTACAGGTATAACTGGAAATACAACTATCACAGGAAATTTAAGTAATGTAACAGGAACTGCTAAAATAACTGGTGCGACTACAACTGCGGCAATCACTGCCAGTGGAAAAATTACTGCAAATAATACAACTGCAAGTACTTCTACCACTACTGGTTCTATAATATGTAAAGGTGGAGTTGGAATTGCTAAAAATAGCTATTTTGGTGGTAATATAAATGTTACTAGTAATGCAACTATAGGAGGAACATTAACAGTAAATTCTAAAACATTGTTAGATTGAACTCATCCTGTAGGTAGTATTTATATTTCTACTGTTTCAACCAGTCCCGCAACATTATTTGGTGGAACTTGAACACAAATAAAAGATACTTTCTTACTTACCGCAGGTGATACATATACAGCTGGAGATACTGGTGGAGAAGCTACACATCTATTAACAATAGATGAAATGCCTAGTCATAATCATAATAATTTGAAACCTAGATGAAATACTAATCCTGGAGCCAATGCCGTTTACGGTTCTACTGGTGAAGGTTCTGGTGCTCAATATGATTATTTATTTTATTCAGGCGGCGATCAACCTCACAATAATATGCCACCTTATCAAGTAGTATATGCATGAGAAAGAACAGCTTAATTTATAATTGGGTAATTTAGGTTAATCTAAGTTACCTTTTTTTTATATTATTAAAAAGGAGGAAATATTATGTTTATAATAGATGGAGATACTTTTCATGTTACATGAGGAGATAAAGGTTCATTTGATTTAACATTTGAAGATTATACTTTTCAACCTGATGATGAGGTTTATTTAAGAGTATATGAAGAAGATGCTATGGATGAAGAACCTGTCTTAGATAAAAAATTAGTGGTAGATGCGGCAACTGATACTGTTACTATGAATTTATTAAAAGCAGATACTAAACTAGGCGAACCAAGCAATGAAAGACAAACTTATTGATATGAAATTACATTAGGTCACGATGGTTCAATTCCAGATCAAACACCATTTTGTTTTAATGATAAGGGACCTAAGTTATTCTACATATATCCAGGAGGTGTTGAATAATGGCAGGAAGTGCTAATTCAATAGTTGCACGTAATGTATTAAAAGGTACTCTTAATGCAAATAATTTAATGGAAGGACATGTAGATACCGCTTTTAATCCTACTTATGCTCTTGTAGATGAAGCAGGCAATCAAATTGCTTTATATATTGATAGTTCTAATTATCAATTTTATGCAGAATTAAAAGATAAAAATGGTAATCATATAAATAGTTCCAATATTATTGATTTACCTCTTGAATCAATGGTTGTAAATGGAAGTTATGATGCTGAAACTAAAGAAGTTGTACTTACACTTAACAATGGTAATGAAGTAAGATTTAGTGTAGCAGATTTAGTTGAAGGTTTAGTTAGTACTGAACAATTAACTACTATATTAGGAGACTATGTTAAATTTACTAATTATGCTGGTAATAGTATAAGTGGAGTATTTAAAACATCTAATGACTATGCAACAGAAACAAATAATGGTATATTAACCTCACAAACTAAAACTTATTCAGAGTACAATAATTTAAACAATAATGCTTTTATTTCAAAAAGTACTCTTGAAAATGTAATAACAGGTAAGGAATTAACTAATAAAACATATGTTGATAATGCAGATGCAGTATTTGAAGAAGATTTATTTGGTAATGAAACTGTTAGTGGTAGTGGAGAAACTATTACCTTAAATAATACTACTGATAAAACACCACTAAAAATAGACTTAAAAGGTAATACTTATCAAAATGGAGAGCCAACACCAGATACACCAATAGGCATACACGTAGTAAGTGGAGATAACTCTATTAAGGTAGAGGGGAAGAATTTTGCTTACTTTCCTAATGGAACTGACACAAAAAACGGAATAGATTTAACAGCACAAAATGGAATTGTAACATTAAACAATACTGCTACAGCAAATGCAATTTTTAATTTTGCATTACCACATTATATTGAAAGTAATACTGTATGTACTATATCATTAAATAACTCAACAATTAATACAGGAGTAAGTGTAAGACTATATGGAGAAACAACAGGAGATACTGAAACATCTTCAAATACGGAAGCAGATACTATAAATAAAACCAATACATTTACAACTACAAAAATATGTAAAGGTATAGGAGTTAGAGTAGGAAACGGAAAAACGGTAAATAATTTTGAATTAAAAATACAATTAGAAAAAAAAGATAGTGCAACCTCATACACCCCTTATGTATCACAAAGCTATCCTATAAATATTGGTTATGATTTACCAAGTGATTATCAGCAAGTGGAATATATTGAAACTGATGGAAATCAATATATAGATACAGGTTATTACTTAAATTCCAACAATCTTAATATAAAAACAAAAATATATACTCCAAATATACCAAGTGCAGAACAAGATATCTTGTCAAATCAAGATGAAACAACAGGAAGATTTGTATTAGGATTATTTTCTAAAAGAGTATTTGGTTATAGTAAATATGGTTCAAGTAGTCCAGAAACTAATGTTTTCTCACCTTTTTATAATGGAGAAGCGACATTAGATATTGAAATGGATTATAATAGTGCAACACAAATAAAAACATTGATAGTTAATGGAGAAACTAATACAGAATCTTTTAAAAATAGTATTTCTAATTCAAATCAAAATATAAGATTATTTTGGAATACGTCAGTAAGCTCAACAACTGCACATTTCATAGGTAAAATATATTCAATGCAAATAAAAATTGATAATAGCTTGAAATTTAAATTTATTCCTTGTTATAGAAAAAGTAATAATGAAATAGGTCTATATGATTTAGTAAGCAATACTTTCTTTATAAATCAAGGTACTGGAACATTCACAAAAGGAAATGATATACCCAATGGAATGGAACTATGTAAAATAGGAACATACCAAGATTATATAGTAAAAGATAATGGTAAATGGTACTTAAAAAAGGAAATAGGTAAAGTTGTATTGGATGGTAGTGAGGATTGGAATGTTTCTTCTTATTGGGGAAAAATTAATACTAATGTATATTATGCTACTACTAAAAATGATATATATTTTCCTGATTGGACTAGCAATTATTGTCTATCTAATTATTTTACAACGTATGCAAGAAGTGCTTTATATTTTCTTGATGAAGATGGTTTTGGTTTTAGTGGAACAGGTGGAATAACAAACCCAAGTTTTACTATAAGAATTGATAAAACATTAGCAAGTGACACTCAAAACTTTCAAACTTGGTTATCAACACATAACACAATAGTCTATTATGTACTAGCAACACCAACTTATGAAGAAATAACCGATAGTACACTTATTAATCAATTAAATGCTTTAGAAAAAGCAAATTCTTACGATAATCAAACTAACATTTCACAAGTGAATAACGATATGCCATTTGAACTTGCGGTAACCGCCTTTATAGATAGTACTGCGGGTAAGTTAGCAGCAGCTGCCGCACAAATTAACACTCTTAATGAGGTAGATGATAATTTATCAGCTAACAAAGAAGATAAATCAAATAAAGTAGCAACCATTTCCGCATCAAGTACAGATACAGAATATCCTACAGCAAAATGTGTATATGATATAATTGGAGATATAGAAACCCTATTAACAACTCTTGATATTGGAAGCGGGGTGTAATAATGAGTATAGCAAGTAGAATTGAGACCATAGAAGAACATATTAGTAATATCTATGACACACTGGAATTAGGCGGTGCAGATTTAACTAATGTAGATAAAAATATAATTAATATTGATGCTGAATGGAAAAATAGATTAAAAGATTATTTAGCTAATGGTATTGAAGTAATATGAGATAATTGAGAAAAAGTAGTAGGAGAAGGAACTCAATTAAATTTAACCCCAACAATAAAAGGCAAAATGAAAATAGATTTAAAAGGAAATACAAAACAATCAATTCTTCCTAGCGGTTATACACAAGTAGAATATATTGAAACAAGTGGAACACAATATATAGATACAGGTTATTATCTAAATTCTAACAATATTAATATAAAAACAAAAATATATACTCCAAGTATGCCAAATGAAGAACAAGATATTTTATCAAATCAAGATTATACAACAGGTAGATTTACTCTAGGTTTATATAATTATCATGTATTTGGTTATTCAAGAAATGCAAACAACGGTGAAGCTAATGTTGATTCTTCAACATTTAGTGGAGGTCAAACATTAGATATTGAATTAGATTATAATTGGACAACTAATAAAAAAACATTAATAGTAAATGGAAATACAACAACAGCAAATTATGTTTGGAGTATTATAAATTCAAATAGAACCATTAAAGTATTAAGAAATGGTGCAGAAGATAACCCCGTTGTAAATGCTTTCATAGGTAAAATGTACTCAATGCAAATAAAAGTAGATAATCAATTAAAGTTTGATTTTATTCCTTGTTATAGAAATAGTGATAATGAAATAGGACTATATGACCTAGTAGGAAATCAATTTTACACAAATGCAGGGACAGGAACATTTACAAAAGGAAGCAATGCACCAACACCAGAAACACCAGTAGACATACAAGTAGTAAGTGGAGATAACTCTATTAATGTATTTGGTTTACAACAATGCGTTCCTTATACACACACAAGAACTGCTGGAAGTTTTACATTTACAACAAATGAAGACGGAACAATAACTGCAAATGGAACTTCAAGTTCAAGTTTTGCATCAATAACGGTTGCAAATGCACAAAGTTATTTGTTCACATTACAAGCAGGAACATATACTTTAAGTGGCGGATATAATAGTAATCTATTTGTTCAAATTGCAAATAATAGTGGTACTGCATTAGCTTATTCAGGAACAACAAATGAAACTTTTACATTAACAGAAGCAACACAAGTTTATTATCGTGCTTATGTAAATAGTGGAACAAGTGTAAGCAATATTACATTAAAACCAATGCTAGTAAAAGGAAGTGTAGCAAAACCATTTGAAGCATATCAAAGTCAAACTTATCCTGTTAATTTAGGAAATATAGAACTATGTAAAATAGGAACATATCAAGACTATATAAGTAAATATAAAGATATGATAAAAGTACCAAGTGGATATACACAAGTAGAATATATACAAAGTAGTGGAACTCAATATATTGATACTGGACATAAAGCAACAAATAAAACACAAGTAGAAGCAAAATTATACACTACTGAAACAGGAAATAAAAACTGGTTTGGTGGGAGTGCTAGTTTACCAAGTTATTTTATATTTGATTCTTTTTCTTCAAATCAAATTGAATATAGATATGACAATATGAATAATTGGAGTACATTAACAATTCAAAATAATGTCGTTAATAGAGATTTTATAGTTAAATTTGGTAATGGAATATTAGATATAGATAATGTTAATTATGCACAATTATCAACAGACACATTTCAAGATACATTAAATTTATGCTTATTTGTTAGAAATGGTGGAAGTTCATATATAAGTGGTAGAATTTATTATTTTAAAATATATGAAGATAATACATTAGTAAGAGATTTCATACCATGTAAAAGAAACAACGATAACGCAGTAGGACTATATGATTTAGTAAGTAATACTTTCTATGAAAATAGTGGAACAGGTTCATTTACTTATGGTAGAGAAGTAGGTAGTTGGTACAAGTATGGTGCTATTGGTAAAGTAATATTTACAGGTGCAAGTTCAGAGGGTTGGAGTACACAAACAAATTATCATCAATCTCCTCTTTCTAATCGTGGAATAGCAAATAACGCATTAACTACTCATTTTTCTTTAACAAGTACAAATGGTTTTACTACAACATCAGGTTATATAAGAATATGGGATAAAACAAAATTCCCTACTGAAAGTGATTTAACAACTTGGTTAGGAACTAATAATACGACACTTTACTATGCGTTAGAAACACCAACATATACACAAATAACAGATAATACTTTAATAGGACAGTTAAACGATTTAGAAAAAGCAAAATCTTACGATAATCAAACTAATGTTAGTCAAGTAAACAATGATAAACCTTTTATTATTGATGCAATAGCTTTAAAAAATATATAATAGGGTAATAATAATTAATTATATTAATTAAAAAATAAAATACATTAAGAGAAAGAGAATTGAATAAAAATATATAAAAGGAGGAAAATTTATGAGTAAGTCAGGAATTGAAAATGTTGAAATAACTGGTCAAGTTTCTGGAGAAGAAGGAGGGGAAGAATAGTGTACGCAGGACAAAGATCTATTAGAGATGGTATAGAAGATTTTATGTGTCCTTTTACAGATTTCTATATGACTTGTGGACCTAATGAATCTCAATTTCATATGGGAACAATGGCAATAGATGTAAGAGGAGCTGAACCTGGAGTATGTTATGCTTATTATGCTCCCGCTACTGTTAGATGTATCACTACATATCCACAATCAGGTCAAGCAATGTGGCAAACTGTTAATAATGTAAGATGTTCTAATGGATACATTGGAAAAGTAACATTTATGACAGTACACGATGATACTTTAAATGCTTATCCAGGTATGGTAGTTAATCAAGGTGATCAATTAGGTAATATGGGAACTAAAGGTTATGCTACTGGAGTTCATTGTCATATTGAATGTAGTCAATCAGATAATACTTCTTGGTGGCAAAATAGTTATGGTAATTGAAATTTTAATTATGAGGTAGATCCTGAAGATGTGTTCTTTATGGATAATACTAATATTTTAAATGGAATGGGAAATTGGAAATATTTAAGTGATGTACCTGTAAAAGATAAAGTAACACCAAATGTAGATAGAGATGAATATAAAAATCAAATTGAAGTTATAGTACCTGAATTAAGAGTTAGAACAGATGCTAGTTTAAGTGCGGAAATCCTTAGTTATGCAGGACAAGGTTATTTTGATTATTATGAAACAAGAGATAATGATGACTATACTTGGTATAGAATTGCAGACAATCAATGGATAGCTTATTCAGATGAATGGGAAAGAGTATACCCTGCTAAACCTAGAGAAGAATTTGTTAATATTCCACCTACAATAGAAGCAAGAAATATCTATATGTTAGATGATAAATTACAATTTGCTGCTTTAAATCCAGGTAATACAGATGGTTTAAGTTATAAAATATTATCTAAAGATGGAGAATATGCGGAAATTGCAATTGGAAATGTTTGAATTAAGGTTACAGATAGTACACCAGTAACTAACGAACCACAATATAGTAGAGGAAATAAATAGCGGGAAGGCGGTCTGTCCGAACATGGGTAGATACCCTAGGACAGAGCGTGGCTTCCGCATTGGGAGGTTTTGTTGTGAAAAAGAAATGGACATTAGCTGATAAACTTTATAAAATTTTAAAATGGGTTTTAGCAACTGCTGTTGCACCAACAGTAGCACTTATTACAGGATTAGGAGAGTTATATCATTTTGATACAACTTTAATAGTTGGAACAATTACATTAGTTGCAACTTTCTTAGGTGCATTGATTGGTTATTCTAGTCATAATTATAAAGTTAATCAAGCAAACGAATCAGGTAGCGAAGCAGCTGAATAGTTGCCGCTATCTTTTTTTGTTTGGTCAAATATTTTTAATCTTCAATCCCTTTTTTTAATATTATAATAAGGTAATAATACTTGAAGAAAGGAAGGTTTGTAAAGATGCCAGAACTATTTAAAACATATACATTAGATGAAATCGTTGTTTTTATTATTCTTTTGGCTCTTGCAATAAAAAGTATAATTGATTTATATGATTGGTTTATTGCTCGTTTTAAAAAACCAATAGATAAAGCAAATAATGAGAAACAAAAGGAATTAGATATGCTAGATACATTAAATTCTCATGAAGAACAAATACTTGGATGCAAAGAGTGTTTAAATAAAATATTAACTACAACAAGTATTTTAATGGAATCTGATAAAGATGATATAAAAGCATGAATAACAGAAAAACATCATTATTTTTGTTATGAATTAGGTTATATTGATGATTATAATTTACAATGTATTGAAGCTAGATATAAACATTACAAAGAAGAGGATGGTAATACTTTTATCGATGGTTTTATGATTGATATTAGAAAACTACCAATTGTTTCAGTTCTTAATAAAAAAGAAAAAGAGAATGAGTAATTCAAATAAGAGATTAAAAGGAGTGATATAAATGAGTATTGTAACAAACTTATATCCACCAGTAATATATAATAGTTATATGCCTGCATTTGTATATAATACAACTGCTAGAGTTTATTTTAGTTTATCTGAATTTAATAGTTTAAGTGAGATGAAAAGTTATGCACAAGTAACTGTTAGTAATCAAAATACTAATTTAAGTGTTCTTGATACCAGTAAATATCCAAGTGAAATAATGCTTACTACTATTAAAACTGATAGTACTAGAACAACAGATGATAAATATTATATTGAAATTGCTAATAGTGATATTAATGGCGGATTTCAAATAGATGAATATTATAATGTTCAAATTAGATTTATTGATGGTGCGGCAACCGATATGGCTTTAACCACACCTCAAGCACTTGATGCATGACTTGCCGCAAATTTAGATTACTTTTCTGAATGATCTAGATTAATCATCATTCGCGCCATAAGTCAACCTACTATGTCAGTAGCTGGATATGAAATTGTAGATGGTCATATCACATGGTCAATGGCTAATAATAATTTAATTGGAACATTAACATTTGCCGCAGATGATGAAACTGAATATTTAAAAGATTATAGAATTAAATTATATAATTCAGATGATGAATTATTAACTGATAGTGAAACATTATATACAGATAATTATAATAACCCAAACTCATTTATTTATAGTTTTAAATATAATTTTGAAATAGGTGAATCATATTCATTTACTATTGATTATGAAACTAATAATTTATATAGTAATTCAACTACTATTGAATTTGATGTAGTTCAAGATAGTCCAGATGAAGTAGATTTTTCATTCGGTGCTAAGTTAGATGAGAATAATGCAAGAGTAGATATTGATATTAAACGTAGTGAAGATAAACCTAGTTACACTGGTAAGTTAGTTATTAGAAGAACTTCTAGTGAAAGCAATTTTACTATATGGGAAGATATGCATGTTATTAATTTAACTGCGGTAACTAGATATAAATATGAATGATTTGATGAAACTATTAAAAGTGGAGTATGATATAATTATGCTTTACAAGAAGTTAGTACAGGCAATATAAGGCAAGGTATTAGAATTGGTAAAAAACCTTTAATGGCTATATTTGATGATGTATTCTTAACTACAAAAGATAAACAATTAAAAATTAAATTTAATCCTACTGTTAATTCATTTAAACAAAATATTAGTGAAATGAAAATTGAAACAATAGGAAATAAATATCCATTTATAAGAAGAAATGGTTCTATTAACTATGCGGAATTCCCTATTTCAGGATTAATCTCATTCCAAATGGATGAAGACCAAATTTTTATAACCAAAGAAGAATTATATTTAAATAAAACTATTATGAAGAAATATGATAGATACAATGATGAAATATCTGAAGACTTACCTATTACTGAAGCAAATGATTTTGTTTATGAAAAATTATTTAGAGATAAGGTAATGGAATTTTTATATGATGGGGAAACTAAATTATTTAGGTCTCCAACTGAAGGAAATTATTTAGTTAGATTGTTAGATGTTTCTTTTGCTCCTAACCAATCTTTAGGTCGAATGATTTGAAGTTTTTCTGCGACTGCAACCGAAATAGATGAAGATACTGTTGATAATTATGAAAAATATGGTATAATTGCGGCAAGGGGGTAATTGATTATGAAAGTTAATTATCCTTATTTAAGTGATAGTAATTTTTTAGATACTATTGACACAATGCATTATCTAGAACAATATGTTAAGATTACTGCTCTTGATTGAGATGAAAGACCAATTAAAGATATTCAAGGCATTATTAACAATGGTAGCATTAGTATTGATGGTAAATCTGCTGTAAGAAGAACTATTAGTTTAAATTCTTCTTTTGGTAGTAATGTTACTGATGTAAATAACATTTTTTCTATTAATAGAAAAATTAATGTTGAAATTGGTTTTAAAAATAATACTAACAAATATGTTGATTATCCTATTATATGATTTCCACAAGGTGTTTTTATTGTTATTTCCGCAAATGTGAGTCATAGTTTAGGTGGAGTAACAGTTAATCTACAAGCAAGAGATAAAATGAGCTTATTAAATGGAGATTGCGGCGGTGTGATCCCCGCGTCAACACGATTAGATACATATGAAACTGTGGATAGTGAAGGTAATTGAGTAGTTGAAAAACCTTGTATTGACCAGATTATTAGAGAAGTAGTTAATCACTTTGGAGAAGAACAATTAAGTAGAATTATTATAAGTGATGTAGACAAGAGAATTAAGACTGTTATGAAGTGAATTGGTAATACACCTATTTATTTAATTACAGAAGGTGGAAATAATTGGTATACTACTGATTTTAGTAGAGCGGTTGCCGCAGGTTCTTATACTCAATATGATTATAATGCAGATGTTGGTTATATTTATTCAGATTTTACTTACGTAGGTGAATTTATTGCAGATGCTGGAAATACAGTTTGCAATGTGTTAGATAAAATAGTTTCTTATCTAGGTGGTAATTATGAATATTTTTATGATGTGTATGGTAATTTTATTTTTCAAGAAGTAAAAAATTATATGAATATATCTCATCAAACAGTTGAAATAGATAAAATAAAAAATAGCGACTATCTTGTAGATATGAGTAGAGGTAGAATAGCTTATGATTTTAGTAATAAAAATATAATTACTTCTTATTCTAATTCGCCTCAATATAATAATGTAAAAAATGATTTTATTGTATGAGGAATTAGAGAAACTTCTGAAGGACTTACTTTACCTATTAGATATCATATGGCTATTGATACAAAACCTAAAACAGGAAATATATATAAAGTATTTTTCTATATAGATCCGGATGATGGATTAGAGAAAGCGAAAATACCTATTAAATATGGTAGTTATGCGGCAATTACTGCTACACCAGGTAAGGCTGGAGTATTCTATGAGGATACCAGTACTGGCAATATATATATTTGAAATGGCAGTGAGTATGAACAAGTAAGCGATAGTGAATTTGTAAGAATTATGACTAATGATTGGAGAAGTGAGCTATATTTACAAGGGGTTGCCGCTGAACCATTGGGTATAGCATCTAATTATTATTATACTGAATTAGCTGCTGAATGACCTAAATTATACAATTTAAAAGCAGATAGTCATACCGATAGTGAAGGTACTTATTATACAGGTGCTTTTTATCAAGATGTGTTAGATAATCCTTCTGGTATTGATTATTTCTTAGATTTTATTGATTCAGAAGCTGCTATATCTAAATTTAGTATTAAAAATATTGGTAGAAGAACTATTGTTGAGAACAGTAATGATTTTAATTGTGTATTTGAACCTACCATTCCTAATTTTGTTATTATAAATACTGCTAATCCTGAAGAGGCCGCAGAAAAACGTGCTGAATGTGAGGCTAGAGGACAAGCGTATATTCAAGTGGATGGAAACATATTTGATTCACTTGCGGTTGGTGGTAATTTTAATAGTTGCTATTGAGAAATAAAAAATTTATTATATACAAAAACTGGATATAATGAGACTATTCAAATACAAGCATTACCTATTTATCATATTGAACCTAATATTAGAGTTAAGGCTTTTGATAGTAATAGCGATATATATGGTGATTATATGATTAATAGTATATCATTACCTTTAGGTATAGATGGACAAATGTCGATTAGCGCTATTAGAGCTAATGAAAAAATATAAAATAAAAAAGAGATGAACTTTTTATGGTTCATCTCTTTTTTTTTGCTTTAAATTTGAGGAGATTTTATTATTTAAACTGTTAGTTTATTAATATGATGATAGTTTGATTATAAGTTTTAAAAATTTTTATTTTAGTGCCAAATTTATAAGTTTTTATAAAAATTTTGACAAAGTAAGGAAATGAGTTTTTATAAAAACTTATATAATAATGTAAGGAAATAACAATAGAAAGGAGTATTTAAAATTATGAACTATTATCCTAACAATAATTTTTATCAAGGCTATTCAAGTTATAATAATACTTATCAACCTGCGGCGACGGCGATTAACGCTCTTCAAGGTAAGATTGTTGATAGCATAGACATGGTTAGAGCTAATGAGGTTCCATTTGGTGGATTTGGTATCTTTCCTAAAGGAGATTTAAGTGAAGTATATATTAAATCATGGAATAGCAATGGAACTACTCAAATTAATACTTACAAACCTGTACCTAATGAAGAATCAATAGAGGTTAAAGAAAATAATTTAAGAAATGAATTACTTGAAAAGATTGATGATTTAAATAAAAAATTAGATATGCTAATGAGCGGCAATGGCGCTAAAGTAGAACAGACTTCAGTACCAGCTACACAACTAGCCGCCGCAAAGGATGTGAGAGTAAATGCTTATTAAAAGTCCTCAAGATATGTTTAAATTAATTTCTAATTTTAAAAATCAAGATCCTTCAACTATTGTAGCTAACATGGTAAATGAAGCTGCAGAACAGGGTAATCCAGTCATGCAAAACTTATCAAACTTGATTAAAGAAGGAAAAACTGATGAAATAGAACAAGTTGTTCGTAATATTGCTAAAGAGCGTGGAATGGATTATGATAAAGAATTTAAAGCCTTTAAAAAAACTTTTAGGCTTTAAAGATATATAAAAATATTTTAGGAAAGGAGAGTTTATATGTTTAGTTCAAACAATGGTTACAGCTTAGCTGATATAGCTGCAGCAACTGGCAATAACAACGGAGGTTTCTTTGGAAATGGCTTCGGTGGAGACGGCTGGTGGATTATTATTTTATTCTTATTCGCATTTGGTGGATGGGGATTCGGAGGAAACGGTTTCTGAGGAGGAAATGGTGGAATTAACAGCGCTGCCGCACAAGGTGCTTTAACTAGATCTGATTTAAGTCAAGAATTAGGTTTCTCAGATTTATCTCATACAATGAGAAATGCTAGAGAAGATTTAAGTAGTGATTATCACGATTTAAGCACAAATATTTTACAAGGTGTTTGTGATTTAAATGGTGTAATTAATGCAGGATTTAATACAACTAATAGTAATTTAAATAACTTAGGTTATCAATTACAATCAGGTATTAATGATGTAAATGTTAATGGTATGAGAAATACTTTTGATATTGGTACACAAATTACTGCATTAGGAAATCAAATGGCTAGTTGCTGCTGCGATTCTAGATTCCAAATTGAAAAAGGTTTTGCAGATACTAATTATAATTTAGCAACTCAAGTAAATGCTATTAGAAATGATATTTGCACTCAAACAAGAGATATTACAGATAATGCAAATGCTAATACTAGAGCTATTTTAGATTTCTTAACTAATAGTAAATTAGAAGACTTAAGAGATGAAAATCAAGCATTAAAATTTGCTGCATCTCAAGTTGCACAAAATAATTATTTAGTTGACCAACTTAGACCAAGTCCAATTCCAGCTTATATGGTACAAAATCCATATTGTTGTAATGGATATTATAACACAATGATGTAATTAAAATTTTAAATGGAGGTAATAAAAAATGGCAGAATTTACAGCTGTGGCTCAACAAACTGTTGAACCAAATCAAGTAGTTTTATTTACAGATACCCCAGTGCGTGGTAGTAACTCCATAATGCATAGAGATGGTAGCGGGTTAGTTAGTTTACGTGGATTAACTTGCTGCCAACCTCGTGCAAGATTTAAAGTATCTTTTGGAGGAAATATTGCAGTGCCAACTGGTGGAACTGTAGGTCCTATTTCAGTTGCTATTGCAATTGATGGAGAACCTGTTACTAGTACAAAAATGATAGTAACACCTGCGGCAGTAGAAGAATTTTTCAATGTAAATAGAGATGTTAATATTGATGTTCCTGCAGGATGTTGTGCTCAAATAAGTGTTGAAAACACTAGCACAGGAGATATATTAGTAGAAAATGCAAATTTAATTGCAGAAAGGGTGGCATAGTATGGAAAGATTAAAAGCAATGAAAGATAGGTTAATGAGTTGCGTTGAAAGTCAAATGAATGATTTGTCTAAAACAAATACTCAAGAATTAGGTGAAGTAGTTGACATGATTAAAGACTTAGAAGAAACTATTTATTATTGCACTGTCGTTGAGGCTATGGAAAATAAGGATAAAGATAAAAATGTTATGTATTATCCTGTTATGTATACTGATGGCGGCAATAGATATTATCCATCTACTAGCCGTATGTATTATAACGCCTATGACAAAGGTATGCGTGATTATGACAATATTTACCCTAGAAATGTAATGAAAGATTTCCGCGAAGGCAGAAGTGGTGAATATAGAAGAACCTATATGGAAACAAAAGAAATGCATCAAGGTAAAGAAAAACAAATGCATGATTTAGAAAAATATCTTCATGAATTAAGTGAAGATGTTATGGATATGATTAATGACGCTTCTCAAGAAGAAAAAGAAATTCTTTCTCAAAAATTAAATACTTTAGCAGAAAAAGTTAAATAATGTTTGATATAAATGGAATATGATGGAAAATAGAGTTTACTAATATGCGAAATCCCGCATTAAGACGCACAGATGGCACTTACGCTCTCGGAGTTTGCGATAATAAAACTAAAACCATATATTTAGCAAGTTGATTAGAAGGAAGTATGCTAAAGAAAGTTCTTACCCATGAGATAGTGCATGCCGCAATGTTCTCCTATAATGTCTATCTTTCTCTTGAACAGGAAGAAGTAATTGCGGATATAATCGCTACTTATGGAGAAGAAATAATTAATATTACTAATAAAGTATTTAAAAAGCTACAACATATTTAGTTGTAGCTCTTTTTTTATTCTCCTCAATTGAATCCTTCAGTTGTTGCTTTAGTAAACTGTGCTAATCCAATACATATTGCATCAGCTTCGTCATCATTTACATCTATGTTATATTTATTTTTAACAAAAGCAATATCTGCTTCTTTTAAAGTTGTTCTTTTAATACCACGTCCATTTTTAATACCAAGAGTTGCTCTTCATGAGCTTGGATATATATACTCAATGCCAATTTTTGGATAGTTATCGTGAATTAAGAATTCAACTGCAGCTTGTAAAAACATAAGTGCTTTATGTGTTTTTTGATTACCAACACCATAGCCGCCTTCAGGTCTAACCTCTTCTATTATTAGTTTAGTTATATCTGGATTATTTTGTAATATAGTATTTATATTATCGGTCATAACATGAATTCTTTTTATTAAATCTGTAGATGCGGAAGTTATACATCCATGAGTTGTAAGTTCACCATTGTTAAAGCAAGCCCAGCCGCTTGATTTAGTTGAAAGGTCTAACGCTAAGATTGCCATTCTGGATCACCTTCCTTAATTACTTTTATTAATTTAACATATTGTTGATTAAATGGATTATCACCTGTTAATATATCTAATCTATCTCTTGATACTATCCACTGCTCTCCCTCTTCAGGAACATAACCTAATTGATTATCTATTCTATTTTCATTTTTATATGCTTTAGTTGCAGTAACCAGATATTTATTTTTTAATTCTTCTTGATAAATAGATTTGCTTTTTGTTATAAATTGATTTCAAATATCTTCTTTTGGTATATATTTAAAATTAAATTCTTTTTCATAAATTTCTTTAGCAGGGATTTCCGCCATATCAAAAGGAAGAATAAAACCATATTTTTCATCTACACCTAATTCTTTTAAACATTTTCAAGGAGTAATTATAACAGGAGTACCTAGTAAGAGACTTTCTATCATAGTATAACAATAGGCTTCTGTATCACTTAATTGAATTACATAATCTGCTTTTGCTATATAATCTCTTATATCTAACTGAGGTTTCATAAATATTATTCTAGGGTGTTGAATTGCCTGTGTATCATTCGTAAATACGAACCAAATGTAGGGTATTCCTTCCTTATCAAGTGCTTCCGCTAGTTTTATTATTCTATCTTTACCCTTTTCTCTTGTTAATCTTGTAGCAGATACTAGCATTAATACCCTTTTAGGTTTTTCTATTGTTATTGGATTATAACATAATGTACAAGGTAATCCAGTTAATTCTGTAAAGCTATCACAAACAGCTTGACTTACGCCAATATATTCATCTATTTTAGGATGAACTTTTGGCATAACTCCCATATCTTTGTAATCAGCATGAATAATAGAATAATATTTATTAGCATGAACTTTTTCAATAGGTCTTAAATTATAATTAAAAAAGGCTTTATCACACTTAATATCTTGACCTGTATATTTTTCTACTCTAATATATTTTTTTAATCTTTTTAATTGTTCTTGGTCTCCTCAATTATAAAATATTGTAATATCATTTTCACAATATTTTTTTGCTATTTCGAAGAACATTGTTTCTACTCCACCTATTGAGTTAATTCTATCAAAATAAAATATATTAGTATAATAATCCTGTTTCATTATTAACCCTCTCCATTTTTTAATTATTACCGCCTGTTACAGTTAAACTTCCAGGTCTACCATCATTATAATAATAAAGTATTTTATTTATTATTTCTTTTTTACCATTTTTAGCTTTCATTACTTGTTGCCAAGAAATATCTTCACAAAATCTTATATTATCATCAAACAACTCTACATATTCTCTTTTATATATTGCATTTCATACAGCATAATTCCATTCTGGCGGATTGTCTTCTATTATTACAGTTAAATCTGAATTCATTGCTTTTCAACTAAAATAACAATAATCAAATTTACTTGTGTTTATTTTATTTAATATGGTTTTTATATAATCTAAAGCTATGCTATCATCACTATCTATAAATACTAGATAACTACCTTTTGCTCTTTGTATTCCTTGATTTCTTGCATAACTTAGTCCATGATTTTCTTCTAAATGTATTATATTTATATTATATCTATCTAATCTCTCTTCATGACAACCGTCATCTATTAAAAACACTTCTACTTCATCAGTTAATTGTGGTATTAGTGTATCTAATAATTTAACTGTTTCTTCAAATGTTTTATAATATGGAATAATAATTGAAAGCTTAATCAACAAATCCTCTTTTTTCATAATCTACTTTTATACCCTCACTTTCGAAAAATGGAACTACCTCTCTACATCATTTACCTTTACACACTCCTGCATATATTCATGTTTTATATCCTCAATCTATTATATATTCTCCTGAGTTTATATAGAAGTCATATCCTTTATTATCTTGATTTAATTCTACATCTCAAGGATCGCTATCTTTTGAAATAATATCTAACAATTTATCTTTTTGTCATATTCCACAGTTTATACACACTTCATAGCTAGAACCATGTTTTCTTTTTTTCATACCTATAATATTAGTTTCTTCATCATTTTTATCAAATGATTTTTCAAAATAAAATGCTGCCATATTATCTTTTATTTGGTCTTTTAGATATTCTATTCTTTCTACGTCTACTGGTTTTCTTATAAAATCATCATCTATTATTGTTAAAATTATATTATCATCTATTTCATTCAAAGTTTCTCTTATGCGCTTAGTTCATATTTTTAATGGATAATTTTTACATATAGTTTTATAATAGGGGTTTATTTTTGTTTCAGTTGCATATATTATTTCCGGGTGATTAGGATAATATTTTTCTATACAATGATTAAATGGTTGCCATAAATCTTCATTTTTATCACAACTTAAAACTAATATTTTCATAAACACTTCTCCTTATAGTTTAATTATATCAAAAAATTCGCACTCAGTCAAATTTTAAACAAAATAAAAAAAGTGATTTACATCACTTTTATACTATCTTCATAAACTCTTTTTATTTGAACTTGCTTTTTAGATTTTTCTTTTTTATCTTTTGCAACAAATTGTTCTATTTTTTCTTCTTTTATTGTTTCTTTTTCTTCTTCATTAAAAAAATTTTTTCTTTTCTTGTTACCCATATAAAAATAACCTCCTTAATGTATTTAAAAATTTTTTATTTTATATTAAATAATTCTTCCCTTAGAGAATATTATTTTATTTGTTTTTTCTAATTTGGTTATACTCATCATATCTTAATTTTAATGTTTTTTGTTCTTCTAGAGTAGCATCTTCCATAAGCTTATCATAAAAACCACAATTTTTAAATTCTACACAGCCACCACATCTTACACATTGAGGAACACAAGCTCAATATATATCTTCATCATATTCTTTAATAGCTTCTAATAAAGCTTTTCAATATTTTCTAGTTGTTGGATCTGCTGTAGAACATAATCTTCTTGCAGATATATTTATTAAAGCTTGAATATTTGCATCCATCTCCATAGGAACACAATCCATTTGTGAACGTTGAGTTCTATCTATACCAGTCCTATCTTCTCTTGATGTGCCTATAAATTTTTCACATCCTTCGTGATGTCTAGCGAAATGAGTTGAAATAGCATAAGGTATTTCAGGTCATTTTCAACTAATTACACCCCTACGGATAGGGCTGTGTTCACACAATAGTAACTTACGTTTTCACGCTTGAGTTGGTTCCCCTTCACCTGCTTCTTTTCTAATAGTTGTCATACAAGCACTTTTAATAGCTTGTCAATTAATATTAAAATTAGTAATAATTGTTTTTGTATTATATTTATCCATTGTTCCTCCAGATTGTTTTATTCCAGGATAATAGAAACTACATCTATTATCATAAAATTCCATTATTTTTTTCTCCTTTAGATTTTAAATAGCATTTTCCACAAACACTTTTATAAGTAATTGCAGAAGTTCCATCTATTGCAACTTGATCGCCTTCAAATATTGGAACTCCATTTATTAAACGAATATTTTGAGTTGCTTTTTTCCCACAAGAGCAAATAGTTTTTAATTCAGATATATCATCTGCAATTTCTAATAGGCGGCTTGCACCTGGAAAACCTTGCATTTGAAAATCACAACGTAATCCATATGTTAAAACTGGAATATCAAATACTTTTGTTATTTCATATAATTCATCTACTTGAGTTGGGGTTAAAAATTGAGCCTCATCAACAATAATTGCATTAGGTTTAAATGGTTTTTTAACACATTCCATAACTGTTTTATCGGATGGAAGAATTATATCTACTTGTCTATCTACTCCTAGTCGACTAACTACTTTATCTGCACCTTTAGTATCTGTTTGAGGTTTTATTAATAAAACATGCATACCTCTTTCTTCATAATTATGTGCTGTTTGTAAAAGCATTGTGGTTTTACCACTATTCATAGCTCCATATCTAAAATATAATTTTGCCATTATTAAACTCCTGTTGAACCGAAGCTTCCTGTGCCACGGTCTGTTTCTGATAAATTTTCAACTTCTTCAAATATCATTGGTATATAGGGTAATAATATCATTTGAGCTATGCGGTCGCCGGGTTGTACTACCTGTTCGGCATCTGTATCATTATGTAACGCTACTACTACTGAACCTCGATAATCTGAATCTACAACCCCAGTACAGTTTGCAGGTCTAAGTCCTTGTTTAGTAGCAAGACCAGAACGTGCAAAGATTGCAGCAAAAGTATTATCTGGTAATTCAAAAGCTAATCCAGTTTCAATTTTAACAGTTGTATGTGCGGGAATGGCGATTGAAGAATCTGTAGCAGCATAAAGATCATAACCAGCAGCTTCCGCACTTCCTCGAGTTGGTTCATGGGCTAATTCATTTAACTTTTGATATTTAATTAATTTTGGTGTATAATTATCAAGGATATCTTGTCCAATTCCAAACACTAGAAAGCACTTCCTTCTTTATATGTTATTTCAACATCTCTTTCAGGCTCTTTTTCGTTATTAAATTCTTTAATTAAAGTTACTTTCCACCAATAATCAATAACTTCACCTTTTTGTTTTCTTTCTTTATATTGAGTGCTATATTTTGATAAAGTATATCCACTTTCTTCTTTTGCTTTTTGAATAAGAGCTGCCGCCTCTTCTTCACTACTAACTCTATATATTTCTGTTGTATTTATTAAATATTTCATATTGCCTCCTAGTTACATTAAGTTTATATTTAATTTATTTTCATTATATTTAGTCATTTCTGCAACTTCTATTTTTTCTTTAACACCTTTTAGAAATTTTAAATTTCCAAGTAATTCAATATCATTAGTTTCATATTTATCAACTAATTCAAATAAAGTATTAGATAAATTATCTAAATCAGTAGATACAACATCTATTTTATTTCCATTTTCATATATAAAAATATTTTGTGTGTATGTAAATGGTTTAATAAAACTAATTATTTTTTTCATTATTAAAATCCTCCTTTAAAAATCTGTAATAACGCCATTATCATATGGGAAAAAATAATAAACATAAGCTTCATCATCTATAATCATCCATATTTCAATAGCAGATTTATCTTTTGTTAAATCGATACCTCTTATTTCTCCTCTTGGGATTAAACATTCATCGACCAAGCATTTTGCGCAATCCATACAAATTGGGGTGTCTCAATCATAATTATCTCTATCTCTTTTAAAATCAAAAACTGTATAATCTTTTCTTTCATTACATAATAACATATAATAATTATTATTTGTTTTATATATAAAATTTTTAATTATTTCTTTTTTACTATTAAGAATTCCTTCAGTTAATTTAATTTCTGCTTGTTTTACCATAGCTTTATTCATATCATAAAGAGTTCCCATCACAACTTCTTGTTCTTTTTTATTTTCTTTTTCTTCCATTATTTTCCTCCTTATCTTTTAATATATTATAAAGCACATGTTCTAAAAAAGCACGTTCTCTATCACATAATATAATTTTATTTTTATTTTGTTCATAATATTCATAAGCCTTATTTTTAAATTGATATCCCATTGCCATTCAATCAATAATATTTTCTAACACATCAACTACTTCATCATCATTATGAATATCAAAATATTGTTTATTTTGTCTATATTCTCAATGATGTGGATTATTTTTCCAATGATGTTCTCAAGCTAATTTAAAAGATTCTACATTTTCTTCCTTTTCTCTTGATGATATAGGATAAAAATTTTTTCTATAAGCATCAAATTCTTCAGGAGAGTATTTACTTTTATCGTGTATTAAAATTCTATTATATAATTTATCTAATATTTCTTTATCTATTATTAAATAAATATTTGGGTTATGAATTAATTCTTTATATGCTTTTTTTATATTATTACTATGTTGAATTAAATATTTTTTATATTGTTTTACTTTCTTTTTTGTTTTATATGAATAGTATATTTTTTTATAACCATATTTAATTTTGCTAAATATACTTAACAAAAAATATAATACTGCATATCTTTTTTTTGTTTTATTTTTAAATGATATACTAGTAGTATGTTTTCTAAACAAATGTAATTTATATAAAATATTTTTAGATATTCATTCATTCATTAAAGAATCTAAAGAACGTTTCGTTTTAAATTCTATGGTTTTAGATAAGCTTTCTTTTAATATAGATTTCATTTTATTTAAATCTGATAATTGATAACTATTTTCAATAGTTAAGGTAGAATTATTAAAAGTTATTTTAAAACCTTTTATTTTTGTTTCTTCCATTTTAAGACTCCTTATATAATTTACATATACCTTTAAAATGGTCTAATTCATGTTGTATAATATTTGACATGCGGCCGCCTTCAGCTATTTCTTTAGTAACACCATTTTCATCTGTGTATGTACACCATACTTTTTGAGCACGTTCTATTTCTTCATATTTTCCAGGGACACTTAAACATCCTTCTAAATATTTTTGACATCCGCGGCTACGGGTTATTACAGGATTAATCATAACTACAGTTTGATTAGCCCACGAACAAACACATACACACACAGGCGTACCAATTTGTATTGCAGATAATCCTTTTCCAGCAGGGGCTGCCGCCAATGTATCTTTTAAATCTTGTATTATTTGTTTTATTTCTTCTGTTGCTATATCTTCAACAGGTTGACTGATAGAAGATAATACTTTTCTATCTTCTTCATTATTATAATTTAAAATTGGTTTAATCATTTATATACATTCCTTTCATTATATATAAATATTATACCATTATTTTTAAAATAAGTCAATTCTATCTGTTATATAAGATTTTTTTATTAATTTTTTACCATTTCTATCAGTTTCTTTAGCGTAATACTCTTCAAAAATAAGCAATATTTCTCTAATTCTTTTTAGGTTATCTATATCAATTTTTTTATTCTGATTCTCTTCTATCATATATTTTGTAATTCTTAAAAATAATTCTCTATTTATTCTTTCAATTAAATGAAGATAATCATGCGAGGTATCTTGTTTTAAAATAGCTCCATTTCATAAGAGATATCCAGTTCCAAGCTTTTCTTTTTTACATTCTCTTTTAGGAATTATCAAATGATGAAAACTTAACTCTTCTGGTTTTTTAAAAGTATATCCCATAAAATCATAACCTAAATTTTTTATGTCATAGAGTTTTATCATTTCTTTTGTTATTTCTCTCATAATGTTTATCTCCTATGAGATAATTTTTTATTTTCAAAAGTTTCTAGTTCTGGAGTTATTTTATATACATGACCTTTATCATCAAAATCTACATCAACTCATCAACATGATTTATCATTAGCTAAACCCATGCTGCGGCAATATGGTGTTTGGTCTTCTAAACAGCTAGTTTGAAAACAATGTGTTTTATCTTGTTTCATAAAAAAACTTTGATGAATATGACCTGTCTGTAAAATATCAGGTTTTTCATTAGATGGAATTGAGTCTAAATACTTTTGTAGTTTATATGACTTAGCATATGCACTTCCACCACTTCCATGAAATAATCTTATTTTTAATTTTCCTATTTTTAAATCTGTTACATCAGGACCTAAATAAACGATATCATCTCTTTCTTTAGCTATTGATTTTAAAATTTCGCTACCTGCAGACTTATACCATCAATCATCATGATTTCCTTGAATGGCATAGGTTTTTCCACTAAATTTAGGATATTTATCTATACAATATTGAACTTGTCCTTCATAAGAAGGTTCGCGCAATTCATATACTTGCTCTGGTCTATTACTTCTGCCATCTGTAAAATCTCCAGAATGAAGTATATGCTTAATTCCTTTATCTTCTGCTTTTGAATATAAATATTTTAATATGTCTACTCTATCATATTTACTTCCTAAATGAGTATCGCTAATCAATAATAATTTTAAATGTTCTAAATTATTAGGTAATTCATATATATCATTATTTTTTTGTGGACTTTTTCTAATAATAATTTCTTCGTTTGTAAAATCAATATTATATCCTTGTTGATTCATTAGAGTAATTAATCCTATAACTTCATAATCTTTTAATTCTAATTCCTCACATATTTTTAAAAATGATTTTTTCTTTTTAGCCATAGAATAAATTTTATCACATAATTCTTTTCTTTTTTCTTCCATATAAAATTTCCTCCTATTATAAAAATTTTATAACAAAAAAGAGATTAAGTAAAAAATACTTAACCTCCTTTTTATTTTATATTTCTACCTAATAAGCCTGTATAAAGAAAAGTAGCTCCAAACCATTGTAAAGATGTTGCTATATCTCCTTTAGTTATTATATTAACTATTAAACTTCCAAAAGCACCTGTAATCATAAGCGCTGGGAAAAATACTTTTAAAAAATTAGTCATTCTCTACCTCTCCTGTTTTCATATTATATACATTTTGATTACGACTTCCGCGCCATTTTAGTGTAATATCACGCTCTTCAAGAATAAAAGGACCTTCAATTAAATAATCTATATTTTTTAATATATAATCTGTATTATTTTCTTTTTGTAAATTTTCAAGAGTATATCCTGTTCAAATAACAATTTTAATATCAGGATATTTATCTTTTGCTTTGTATATAAGTTGTTTACAAAATTCTCTTTTATTATCAGTATCTAATGGTTCTCCACCAAGAATACTTAAATTCCTTTGTATCCCATTTGCGGCAATGGCATTTATAATAGTCTGAATTAATTCATCCTCATACCAAACATCTCCGCCTTCAAAATCTCATGCTTCTGGATTATGACATCCTTTACAGTGAAAATGACAACCTTGAAGGAATAAACTAACGCTCACTCCTTCTCCATTGACGAAATCATTGCCATTAATACCTGCGACCCTAATCATTCCAACTCTCCAATTTTTTAGAATGTTTGTATCTTTGTTCAGTCTCTTGTTGTTTTCCTTTATTAAAAGCAGTTTTATAATCACCAGTTAAATATCCTGTAACGCGTCTAAGTTGTTGAATATGCGTACTTCCGCATATTGGACACTTATTATTAAATTCATCAGTATAACCGCAATCTAAGCAAGTGTCATTAGGTACATTAATTGCAAAATAAGGAATATCTTTATCCATAGCATAATTAACTATTTTTTCAAGAGCATCTAAATTATTTTTAACTCCACCATCTAATTCAACATAAGTAATACATCCTGCATTACTATATCCAGTTAATTGACTTTCTATATCTATTTTATCAAATGGACTCATTTCTTTTCATACAGGAACATGAATACTATTTGTAAAATAATCTCTATCACTTACATTAGGAATAATTCCATATGCTTTTTTAAATTTCTTCATTGAAGTGTAACACATTGTTTCAGCTGGAGTATAATAAACACCAATATTTAAATGTAAATCTTTTTTAAATTGTGCGCATCTATCTTTAAATAATTGCTCAATTCTTTTAGCGAGCTCCATACCTTCAGGTGTAGTATGGTCTGTACCAATTAATATTTGAAGCGTTTCCGCCAAACCAATTTGACCTATAACAAGAGTTCCATGTTTCATGGCAGATTCAACTGTTTTTCCATCATAGCCTAACATTATGTTATTTTCATACATAAATTTAGCACTTTCAGGTGATTGACTTATAATTCAATTATATCTTTCTACCAACATATCTTTTGCTTCATGAATTTTAGTATCTAATAACTTTATAAATGTTTCAACTACTTGTTCTCTATTATTTTTTCCGGCTGTTAATAATCCAGTCCCAGGAATTAATTCAAGTGGTCCTGGGTGTTTTTCAACTGCTTTCATAGCAAGAGTAGGCATTACAATAGTAACAGGACATATATTTCCGCGGCCATCTTTAGTTTGAGGATTTGTTCCAGGCTCAGCATTAATATCGCTTCCATTATAAGTGCGACATCCCATCGTACTAACGTAGGTCTTAGGATCGTTTATATCGAATCCCGCATTAACAGACCAATCTACATTAACATAGTTAGGATATAACCTTTGAGCTGTTGATTTAAGTGCTAATTTAAATAAATCATAGTTAGGGTCTCCAGGTTTACGGTTAATGCCTTTCATACATTGGAATATTCCACATGGGAAGATTGGAGTTTTCCTAACTTTGCCAACACCTTCAATAGAACCTTCTAATAATGCCTTTGTAACCATTCTACCTTCGGGTAAAGTACAAGTTCCATAATTAATAGAAGTAAAAGGTAACTGATTTCCGCTTCTGCTTTGTAATGTATTTCCAAATATTCTATAAAGTTCGCTACACTTTATACGTTCTCTTATGAACTGCTATATATTACTATATAGAGTAGACTATATCTTCATCCTTTTTAAGGATGCTCGCCATTTCAGCTACCAATAGCTTGTAGCTTACGTCTTTCGACTAGTCGTTAGGCTTTTATATATCATCATTTTCATATTTAAAATGAAAACCACCAGTAGTTTTTATCTTTCCTTTTAAAACTTTACAAATATTTGTTGCATATAAATTTAATTGTCTTGCACATTCTTGTATAGATTCATATTTAATTCCTGTTTCTATACAAATAATAGCTTTTTTATCTTTCTTATTAGCAATAATTTTTTGTCTAGTTTCTTCAGAACAAGGATGAGTTATTGACTTAGGTTTTCTTAATTTAGCTTTATGCTCATCTGTTAATTTTCTTCCTTTTTGAGCTAAACTAATTTTTCTTTTCTTTTCTTCTGAACATTTCTTTCCTAATCCATTTTTATTACCCTTTAAAGCTTTAGCAATTTTATCTCTTACTTCTTGGGGTAACTGAGGTGAAGTTCCGCCCTCCATAATATTATATCCAAAATTTCTATTTTGAGTATTATATTTTTTAATTAAATTTTTTTCCATTTGACAAGCTTGCTCTTGAGTCAATTGTTTTGCCAATATTAAATGTTCAAAATTATTTCATCCATATTTTTGAATAGCTTGATAAAAATGTGGACTAGATTTATAATTATTTCCATTTCTACCCCATCTATTTTCTGGATTTTGTTTTGTAATTCCAACATATTTTTTATTATTGATTTTATTTATATGTATATAAACATAATATATGTTTTCTATATTAACACCTCCTTAAAAGATGTTAATGATGATATAATTTAGCACGGTAAGTTGTCCTATAGGGAGTTCCTCCGTTTAAGCGAGATTCATAATAATATTACTATTATTATGCCCAAATTTCTAGGTTGTGATACATTCCTTGAACAGCTTGCATCAATTCTTTTTCTGTCATATCCATTGCATATTTGTATGCTTTTGAATATTTTTTATATCTTTCATCTTCAATAGACCAATCTAATTGAGGTAAATCATCATCAAATAAATCTAATTCTTTTCCTTCAATATATTTTAATCCATCTTTAAAATGTTTACAAAAACTCATACGAACATATGGAACCATAGTCCAGTCTAAATGACTTGCACTAACTCCACCAAATTGTTGTAAAGATTGTAATTGGAATAATACTGCAACTAATTGAAATGCTGTATTAATAGAACGAGCTGGTCTTACATCTGTTTGTCTTGTATTAAAACCTTCTGCTAATAATTTATCAAAAGGAACAGTTAAACAGTTATGCATACCAACTGCATATGCATCTAAATCATGAATATATATTTCATTATTTAAATGATTTTCTCTTGCCATTGGTGATACAATATAATTAAGAGCATAATCTTTCATAAGCTCGCTTCTTGCTTCACCCATGCGGCCGCCAAATGAATATTCATCAACATTAGCATTTTGATTTTGAACATCACTCGCTTCAATTTTTTCTTTAATATTTTGCATTAATTTACTATTAGCATTTCTTATTTTAGTTCTTTGCTCTCTATAAAGAATATATTCTTTAGCCACATCTTTTCTTTTGGTTGACATTAAACCTTTTTCAACTAAATCTTGAATTTCTTCTATTTCAGGAGTTTCATTTACATCTAAATAATACCCCTCAATATAATCTGCAATATTTTCTGCTTTTTCATTTGCATAATCTGTAATTTCGCCATCTACATTTTTAAATGCTGCTAAAATAGCATTTTTAATTTTAGAAGAATCAAATGGCACAATTCTTCCATCACGTTTTTTTACGTTCATAATTCCTCCTTAATTATTTAAATTATTTTAAAGGATTTTTAACCTTTATATAAATATAAAAATTTAAATTAATAGATTAATCAGTTTTGTTAAAGGTTAGATTATTAATTATCTAGCCCTTCTCTTTCATGAGTTATTTTTATATCTCCATTATTAAAAATTTCTTCTATTTTATATAATTGATGAAAACTAGTTTTACTATAAGTTTTTGCTACAAAAGTATCATCTCTGCGGAAACCAGCAACTAATAATTTTACACCACGAGTAAACCATCCTTTTTCTACAACATGTTTTACATTATCTTCACCTAATTCACTAATTTGTCTATTAAACATAGCATAATATTCTTTTGTGAACTTAACATTTACTACTTCTGTTGGAGTTAATAATGTTACGGATGAACGCGTATCATTTTTACCAATTACAGTTCCAGCAATTCTATATATTTTATAAATAGGAATATCTCTACCATTTCTTTTAAAGAAGCAATCTATTGTTGGGTTAGATGTTAATTCATTAAAATCCACAATTCCATATTTATTATTATTTACATGTGCCAATTCATGTTCATGATAATAGAAACATAATGCTTCCATTTCATATGAACTAATATTACCTTGAGCATATTTATCCCAACACTCTTTAAATAATATTTTATTAAAATTATTAAGGATTTCCGCTTGATTATTTTTTATCCAATCTCTTGCTTTATCCATAACATCTTGATATATTTTATCCCATCTTGTTTGAAGAATACAAGTCAATCCATTGATAACTTCTAACTGGTCTAAATCAAAATGTTTATTATAAAATTCTTCACAAACATTATCAAACACATAATATTTGCCAACTTTTTTATTTGCTTTTAAATATTTTGTAAATAAAAATGTATGTTTTTGTAAATCTAATTCTTTAGGAATTAAATCGTGTTGAATTAAACCATTAAAGTTTTGTAAAGTTATTCTTTTTTTTGCTTCACATACTTTAGATATATAATATATCATAACTACTTTACGTGCGGAAATGCCTAATTCATCTGCCCATGATTGCTCTAATTTATCAAATGCTCCCGCTTTAATAAGGCTAAACATTGCACTTTTATTTAATGGACATTTATTCATAAAATCAACTATTCCCGCATAAGGTCTATGTTCTATTATTTGTTCTATTGTTGCTCCATTAATATTACTTAATGCTTTCATACCAAATAATATTTCATTATTTTCTTTATCAGGTTTAAAACTATAACTAGATTTATTAATATCTACTAAACTAACTTTAATACCTCTTAAAGTAATATCACCAATAGCCTTTGCCACTTTACCATAATCAGTCCCACGTTCTTTGCGTTCAACATTTCCTTCTTCATCTTCTTCAAATTCATCATCTTCTTCAAGACTTCCACTATTAACAACTAAACATGCAGTATTTCAATAAATTGGATTCCAATTAGTTGCAATATACATTGTTTGAAAACCAATAAATGAATATGCTAACGCATGAATTGTAGAGAATGAATACCCCATTTGAGGACCTACACCACAAGCCCATACATATTTACCAAGATTTTTACTTGCCGCCTGATCTAATATCTGTTGATGAAGTGCAGGTATTTTACTCATTTGCTTTTTACCTACAATTTTACGTGCAGCATTTGCTTCTGCAAGAGTAAAATTACATATATCTTTATCCATTAACATTTTCATTAATTGCTCTTGACTTGGCGGAACTCCATAAGAACTTTTAAAATATGGTTCTAATGTTTTTTGTTCTGCTTGAGTTAATCCATATTCACGCATTTCTTTATACCATAATGATATATCATTTTTAAATCTAATATATTTTTCCATAGGAGTTTCTTGACCTTTTTCTGCAGTCATAAGTCTCATTAATCCATTTGCATCTGACATTTCTAAAATTGAGGTTGGACGAATTTTCTTTGCGGCTTGTGAACCTACTTCACTATCAAATTGAAAAATATTTAATACACTATTTTCTTGAAGTGTTTTCCATATTTCTTGATTATCAATAGGTAATACATTAGGATGAAAATATTTATTATAAACTTCTCTTAATGTTAATGTGTTATCTATTTCATTATATTCTTGTAATAATCTAATTGCTTCGCACAATTTATCTTGAACTTCTGTTACTAAAAAGTCATATTTTGTCATACCGCATGCTTCTGCCATATGTAAATCATATGCTGTGATAATTTCACCTTTTGGGGTTCTCATAAATGTACCAAATTCATATGGATCTTCATCGAATAATATTACTCCTGAGGCGTGGCTACTACGTTTATTAACTAATCCTTCAATTCCTCGCATAATATCTAATAAACCTGGATAGGTATTAACTTCATTGATAAACATTTTTATAGGTTTTCTACCTTTATCTTCATTTCCATTGACAACATCATCAAGAGGCCATAGAAATCCACGTTCACTTGGAATTAATGATGATAAATATTGTGCTGTATCAACATCTATTCCATCTGGATAATCTTCACTACGATAACCGCGGCAAGCGGTTAAGATTGTTGATCGAGTTCCTTCTGTACCAAATGTTGCTATTAATGTACAACCTAAATTTTTTCTTGATAAATCATCTATATCTTTATTAAAATTTTGACCACGTTCTTTTTTTATTTCATTTAATATCTTAGGACGTTTACTCGGACATAGATCTAGATCGATATCCTTTAATGGACTATATCTTTCACAATAGATTACTGAGAGTATTTTACTTCATCTATTGCTAGAATGCGCTACGGAATAGTGCTTATCTCTACTCCTCTATATTTTAGTCTCTACACTTATATAATTTTTTCAATAATATCCTTTATAAAGAGTTCCTTCTTTGATAGCTCTATCTAATTGAGTATGACCTTTTAAACCAAGAAAAGATAAAACTGCAGTTTTTGCATTGAATATTCTTATTAAATTATATTTTTCATCATACATTGCAATTTTTTTACCATTAATAGCTTTATCTCCCTTTTTGCCATACATTCCATTTTTTTCTCCAGCTACTTTCCCAATGCTATTAATTGACATCTTTAATTTAGATTCTTGGGTATGATGTTTTCCATACATTCCATTCTTTTCTCCTGATACTGCCAGAGACATTTTTTCACGATATTCTTTTGTTTTCATGTAAGAAACATCTCTATTTTTTCTTATTTTTTCTTTTGTTTCTTCTGACAAGTGAATTCCATATCTAGGATTTTTTTCTCCAGCATATTTTTCACTTATTTTTTTAGAATAGGCTATTTTTTGTTCTTCTGTTCAACCTGCGATAGTATTTCCACCATCTCCGCCTTCATGAATATTATAAAAATCTTCTCTATTAACAGCATTATATTTTTTTATAAACTCTTTTTCTTTTATACTATTTTCTTTTTCATCTTTTGAAATATATAAAATTTCTTTTTTAAAATTTTCTTTTCCATATTTTTTTATGGCTCTTAATAATAATGTGCCACTTCCCAAATATGAATCATTAAGTTCTCCCTTATGTTTTCCTATATATTTCTTTCCATTTATTAAATTGGTTGTCATATAAATATAATTCATATTATTTATCTCCTTTCAATATTATATGAAAAATATAACATTGACATGGATCGACTTTGACCAAGATTTTTAATTATTTTTAATTATATAAGCACGGTATCACATGCCTTACCATGTATGGTAGCTTGCTCTCTTAGTCAGCTGATTCGTGCATAAAGCCTTATTTTGCTGATACCGTTAGCCGCTTTTAACGACACCCTTTAGCAAGGTTCACATTCTTTTTTTACAACTAGGCAATATCAACTATAGACTACCTAGTTCGACTCTCTCTTTGTTAAGGTACCTTCAGAACGGTAGCTCCCATTTAATCGGATCAAGTTGAGTTATTCCTAACAAATAATGATTTAATCCAGAACAACTTGAACCACGTCCTGCGCCAACGATACTTCCGCACTCCCAAAATAAATCTACATAATGTTGAAGTGTTACTGGATAAGCAAACATATTTGTTCCCAGTTTTTCACTAATTGTTTTTTTAATATCTGCCTCTTCTTCAAGTCTATCTAAATATTGATGATTTAATTTTCCAATTTCTTCTAATTTATTAGAGCATTCATTTACCCAATATCTTTCTATTTTATCATCTGATTCAAACATACTAGATAATATAGGCCATGTATCTCGCGCAAATGCACCTTTATCAATTTTAGGATATTCCTTTACTTCTACATGAGGAATAGTTTGTGCGTGTGCTAAACTAAATTTTTCTATTTTATTATATATTTCATAACTATTGCCAAACATTTCATTTATAAAATCATCACTAAATTCAGATGCGTATAAATTTTCTTTAATTTCTTCATTATCTTGAAGATATGCAAATTCATAGAATTCATCTACTTCACGTTCTCCAAACTTACTATTTAAATATGCTTTATGAACATACCTATCTTCTTTTTTAAGATAGTGAGCATCTGAACCTATAACCATTTTTAATCCAAATGCTTTTGCAATAGCAGGAAATCTTTTATTAACTAAAACTTGGTCACGACTGCTACCTGGCGCACATTCTATATAAAAATTACCTTCACCAAATACTTGTTTGCACCATAACAAGAAATTTACTATATTATTATGTGCGGCTGCCGCTCCTTCTGTATCACCAGTTTTTTCTGCTTTAATTAAATTTAAAGTATTAACACTTAATTCTCCACCTAAGCAAGCTGTAGTTCCAATTAAACTATTAGGATATTTTTTTAATATTTCTTCTAAATCACTCTTTAAAGTAGGAACTCTTTCAAGACCTCTATCCCAATAACTA
>Ga0310690_10000636_pt1 | contig 71691 bp, 76 predicted proteins | sample AusTroGonzalo_MG_2_FD_207661 | JGI IMG/M metagenome (GOLD analysis project Ga0310690, IMG submission 207661) | Bovine rumen microbial communities from tropical cattle in Woodstock, Queensland, Australia - Gonzalo_04 (v2) (version 2) | ecosystem: Host-associated > Mammals > Digestive system >...
TATTTAGATAATATAAGTTTTGAAATAAACAGTATGCCAAGGAAAATATTTGACTACAAATGTGCATATGATATAGAATTAAAATATAATTAAAATGGTGCGGTTGAAATTACAATAAAGAAAAAATGTAGGCGAAATGCCTACATTTTTTCTTGTTGATTTGAATATTTATTATATATATTTACATTCTTTGCATCTATAAGTTCCATATAAAGTATTTTTATATCACTTTCAGGAATTTGTAAGTCTCTTAAAATGGCATAAGCATATTCTATACTTATTTTAAAAAATAAATTTTCTTCTTTTAAAAGTTTTTGAATGATTTTTTGTTTTTTTAATTCTGCATCATTATCTCTATTAATTTCTATCAATTTATTGTTTATTTTTCTTAATTTTTCAATCATTTTTTAGAACCCCCTCCATCCACTATTCCTTCTGAATTCTCTGTGTTTTTTGTATCGATTATCCCTGGTATTTTGGTATCGTCGTCATCAATATATTCTAGTATTCCTGTATCAAACGCCGCCTGTAAACTTTCTCTACTCATTAGAACCAGTTCTTCATTTGGGTTATAACAATAATATCTATTTTTTTCTGGGTACTCATCCATACTAGTAGGATTTATAGTAAATATTGCAGTAGGCATCGCCTCTTTATTTAGATCAAGAGGTCGATTGTTACGAATAATTGTCATACTCATATTATTATTTATTTCTTCAGGAGCAAATAAAAGACGTCTTAATTGAATAATATAGGCAAACGTATCAATTCCTGTAGTTTTTGATTTACGAGCTTTATCCAATAAAATAAAAATTTTTTCATCAACACTGATTGCTTTTATATTTTCTGTTGTTTGGCCATATTGTGATAATAATTCTTCTAAAGTTTCTTCCTCTTCTACCTTTACTTCTTGCTGTGAACCTCTTTCTTGTTGTGCTATTAACTTATACATTTTTGTAAGTGCTTCATTAAATTCACTCTTTGTTTGCCTATTTTTATTAATACATAACAAACCATAAAGTGGTTGATTCAATTTAATTGCCGTAAGATCACTATTTAAAATAGATTTAACAGCATCTGCCATCATCAAAAACTTGTCTACTCTAAATTTTAATTTTACATGATTATGTCCATATGATTCCTCTGCATAGCTCCCATATTCACTATGAAATTTTATTCCTAAATCTGCCAGGAACTTTGCGTATATAATGTTAAACTCAAAGCATACAGCTTCTGGAAAGTCTGGCGTAATATTCGAGACATAGCTAATATCCTCATGCTTTTCTGCTGCCTTTCCTTTTTGGCTTACAGCAAAATATTCTTGATTATACGTTAGAACTTTGCACATTTTAATATAGATATAAATAGCTTTTTCGAGTTGACTAGCATCCTTTGGCATTCCTTCTAAAATTAAATTTTTTAGTCCTTCATCCAAAACAACCTCTTGATATTTAGTATCTGCGGTTGCAGAAAGTCTATTGATTGCCTCTATATCTATCTTTTCTAACAAATCGGCATACCGCTTTGAAATCTCTTCAGGGACTACAAAACGCTGTAGAAAATTACCTCTTTTAATAAAGTTATGAATTGCCCAAAGAACATATGTTTTTGGAATATTATCAATATTTTTTACATCGTCATTAAACCACAAATTATCAAACTCTGATTGTGGCAGTTGTAATGTTTCAAACAATTGACCAATCGTAATTTCATATTCGTTTCCATCTGCCTCAAATTCATAAATTACATTTTCATGTCTATCCAAATATTTTTCAAATGATACAGAATCACTAAGCAATTCAAATCTCTTTTTTGTTTCTCCTTCCAACGTCACTTTTTTTGAATCAATTAATTGTTTTAGCCCTTCTATTATTTCTACTCTGGATAAATATAGCATTTGGGAAGTATCCCCTTGATATGCAATGCCAAATTTGCTTATCATATCATTAAGATATCTATATGCATTTTGAAAATAAATTGGACTAGTTAATATTCTTTTTAAGAGCTCTACGCAAACATCTTCGCCCCTAACATCAATTCTTTCCCCACTAGTAATTTGTTCAAATTCGTTTTCATTCACATAAATAATAGGTTGAATAGGAATTTCCGGTTGATGATAATATGATATTTTTGCTTTCATAAAACACCTTCTTGTCTTATAAATTAAAGTTATTTATATTTCATATTTATTATATCATATTTAAAGCAATCTTTTTTATAAATGATTTATTGCAGTTCCTCTGTAGTAATGTTTTAATATTTGACTATAAGAATAGCCATTTTTAGCCATACCATTTGCTCCATATTGACTCATTCCTACTCCATGACCATATCCTTTTGTAGTAAAGGTTATACCTGATTCTGATTTAGAAATTTCAAAATCTGCTGATCTTAGGCCTAACAAGTTCCTGAAATCAACTCCGCTATATACTTTTCCATTGATATCAATACTCGAAGCCCTCAATCCTTCTGTTTTTCCAAGAATATTGAAAATAGTATCTATATTTATTTCCATATTTAATTTGGAAGATAACTCTTGATAGGATAAAAATTGTTCTTTTTGAAAAGAGGGATTAGAAGAATCATAGGGACTATCTACACTTACTAAATATGGAAAATAATTTCCCCATACATTAACTGAATTTTCTGTTTTACCGTTACTCGTTGAATGGTACACCGCTTCAATATAGTTTCCGTTATAAGTTAAATACTCGCCTCTTGTTTGCATTACTGCATTCTTTATTTTATTGTAATAAGTATCATAACTGCTACCCCACATACCTCTCAATTCTTCACTATTTTTATAACTTTGCGTACTAGCATTATCTGTTAAAGTTTGACCTCTAGCCTGAGATTTTAATGCATATGTGCGGGCAATTACCGCCTGTGCCATCAGAGCCTGTTCATGAAAAGATGCTGGCATTTCTGCCCCTACTACTCCCACGACATATTCTTCTAATTCTAAATTTAGTATTTGTCCACTACTTCTTCTTACTGTAACATATATTTTATTATCTTCTGGTATATCTTGACTAGTCTGTTCATTTTCTTGCGGCATAATGTTTTCAGAGTTGCTTATATCTATTGAAGTTGTTGTTTGCTTGCCGGAAATAGCTTTATTTTCTTTTATTATTTCATTATGATCCTGTTTTTCTACATCTACTATATTTTCTTCACTTTCAACAATGACTTCATTTGTTTTTTTCACAATTTCTGTGGATATTTTTTCTTCTATAACAGGTTCATTAGTTATATAAGAGTTTCCCTTTTTCTGATTATTTAAAACCATATTTCCAATTAATACCCCACTAGCCATTAATAAGACTGTAGTTCCTTTAAAAGCAATTTTATTATCCTTTATAAATTTTCGAATAGTTTTTTCTAAATCTTCTTTTTTCTCTTTAAAATTCAAATTTGCAAATTCATAATCAAAATCAAAATATAGATAAAGCACATCTTCATTATTAATTCTTTTAATTTCATAGCTATTAATCATTAAATCACCAGTATTATTTTTTACAATACTGGTGATTTTATGTAATTTTATTATTTCCTATCAATATTAAAATCGATATAATAATTATTTAAATCATTTGGATCTATTAATAAATCAACGAATCCATCCGCATCCGAAACTCTTCTATCATATCTTGGATCTCCTACCAAATGAATGGTTGATCCAGACGGCAATGTATAGTCAATCGCAATTGCATATAGTTGTGCCCCATTTACAGTTATATTAGTAGGCTCCATCGTGTAATTAAGATTTTTAACTAACTGCCCATTTTCTGCCAGAAATTTCATTTTTTTGATTTTCTTTCTTACTTTTGACATAAGTACTATTCCTACCACAATAAAAATCAGTGGAATTAGAATAAATAAATACATATATATTGGTTTTTTAACTTCGTAGTCGGTAACACAATTTTGTGGATTTTTAGAATCATAATAAACTTTTCTTTGAGAAGCAGAAACGCCTATACTAGAAGAATATTCTGTTCTACAGGTAAATCTTTCCCCATTCACATTATAGTAAAAGACTGGAGAACATAAATAATCCCCTTCGCTATCTGTATGACAATTATTCTCTATATGAGTCGCTTGTGTTTGAGCGTCTAAAGAAATCTTTTTTATCATTCCCCCAAATGTTACCCAAGACAGTAAAAGTAAAGTTACTATTCCTATTGAAAAGAATAAAAGTCCAAAAAGATATCCCTTACGCGTATTTTTAAAATTTAAATTATACATAGCTTTTCTCCTAACTGTATCTTCTATGGATTTATTATATCATATTTTTTCTTTTCACTTTCATATTCAGATGAATTCTTATTCTATATTTACGCCTTTATCTAGTTCTTTTTTACATATAACACTCATGAAATAGATAATTAATAAGTATAATATAGTTGTTAAAATAATTATTAACTTAAGAGTATTACTGTTTAATAAAATATTATTATTTTTAAAAAGTTCCATGATATTACCATCAAACAAGCCTACTATAAACATAAGGATTAATACCATAGTTTGTGATATCATGTATTCCAAAAATCCAAATAAAACAGAATATCCTATTTTATTGTTATTTTTTTTATGGCCTAAAATTATTCCGAAGAATCCGGATTGAATGGCATTAAATATTTCCAAAAAGATAATCCCTATCATAGATAATACAAATAATACAGCATTTATATTTAGGCCTGATGTTATACTATTAATCATAGTTTTCAACGCTATCCATCTATCTTTTGTATAATATACAATCAATAAACTTAGCACTATTACAACAAAACCAACAATGAAAAATATTAGTGTTTGAAGAAATTTTGAATTGTATATATCCTTTTTTGTAACAGGTAATGTATGCGTTAAATACGCTTCATCTTTATATATGGAGTCCCTAAATCTAATCCAACTTCTCATTAGTGTATTAATTAAGACGCTCGCCAACATAGAAAACATAGTTCCAACACTAATCTGGCCTATGATGTCAATAATAACCGTTTGCTTTACTGAAAATAATATTCTGGTGGTTATCGCAAAGAAAATAGAAAATATATAGAAAACAGACATATTTTTAATCATATATTTTAAATCATATTTTAATAATTTCGTTAACATTTAAACTTCCTCCTAAAGATTTCATCTATAGACGCGTTTTCTTTATTTCTAAGCTTGTCTGCTTCGCTTTGTAATACGATTTTTCCTTTATCAATAAAGATTACCTCATCCAGAATTCTTTCAATATCTGATATTAAATGGGTTGAAATAATTAGACTTGCTTTTTCATTAAAATTAGAAAGAATCGTATCTAAGATATAATCTCTTGTTGCAGGATCAACTCCACCTAATGGTTCATCCAAGATATATAAATCTGCATTCCTTGACATGACAAGTACTAATTGTACTTTTTCTTGCATCCCTTTACTCATTTTAGAAAGTTTTTGATTCATATCTAAATTTAAATCTTTTAACAGCTTAGCAGCTTTTTCCGAATCAAAATTTTCATAAAACTCTTTGAAATATTGAATTATTTCAGACACTTTCATTTGTTTATTCAAATACGTTCTTTCTGGTAAATAAGATATTACTTTTTTGGATTCAATCCCAGGTCTATTTCCATTTATTAATATTTCTCCTTTTGTTGGAGTTAATAAATCATTTATTAATTTAATTAGCGTTGTTTTTCCTACCCCATTTTTTCCAAGCAAACCAATAATTTTTCCTCTAGATATTTTTAAATTAACATTTGTGAGAATTTCTTTATTATCAAATACTTTTGTTAAACCTTTAATCTCTAATAATTCCATTTTTTTCATTTATCCTTTCTAAGTACTGAATTGAATCTGCTTTTCCTAAACCAATTCTTTTCATTCCTTCAAAATAACTTTTTGCCAGAGTAGTAGCATACTCATCTTTCAGCTTTTCGATTGTTTTTTTATCTTTTGTAACGTATTTCCCGTTTGTTCTTTCTGTATATATCAAACTCAAATTTTCAAGTTCTGCAAGTGCCTTCTGCATCGTATTAGGATTTACTTTAAATGTTGTGGCAAAATCTCTAACAGAAGGTAATTTTTCTCCACATTGAAATACACCAGAAATAAGATAAATCTTCATGTACTCTAATAATTGAATATATATTGGAATATTATTATCAAATGTAAATTCCATACGCCCTCCCATCTGTATTATTTGATTAATACAATAATATTGTATATTTCTTTTGACGATATGTCAATAATAAAACTCAGATTTCTCCGAGTTAATTTATTCTTATGTAAATTTTAAAATGAATAAAATTGTTATTGATTTTTATTCATTTCATCTAGTATATATTTTCTTTGTTCTTCTATAAATTTATCTTTATTTGATAGTAGGGTTCTTATATCTTTTAAAAACTGCTCATATACTGCATCTTTAAAATAAAATTTTGCATAGCCATTTTCTCCAAATTTCTTTAGTAGCGCATTATATGCTCCTTCAAACACATCTTCATCTGATGCATTGGGATTTTTCTTTTTTCCATATTTATATGATCTTTCTAAACACTGTTTAACAGAAGAATTTCTAGAAGCAGAAGATAATATTTTCCCATATATACTTCTTGGTTCTTGATTTTTATTAGCTCTTTGATCTTCTATTGCCTCTTTTATAATTTCCCTATCTTTCTCGGAAAAGAAGCTCTTTAAGAATGCATCATTATACATTATTTCGGCGCTATCTAGTTCATGTCCTTCTTCATTACTATTTTTTCTAATATCATGATAACTGATAGCTGTGTATAAAATATTATCATCTATTTCTAAATTATTTTCTTTCATTATATTTTCACTGCGATCGATGACATACTTTACTCTTTCTATTCCATCACCTATATAATTGTTCTCATACAAAGGAAAAATATTTTCCTCAATATATTTTTTCAATGTTTGATCAACCTTCATATAAAAATCTTCCTTTCATTTTAGTAGTTTTTCAAATGAATTTGCATTCAATATCGTATTAGATATAAATTTACCTTTATAAAAGTTTGCCCAGTTATTAAAAATACATGGGGCATTTTTAGCTTTTTCTAGTGAATCAATTTTAATAAAGTCTAATTTAATATTTTTAGATTTAGCATAATCAGATAATTCTTTGATTTCATATTCTACATAGGGACATTCATTAGAATAATAAATTGTAAAATCCTCGCTATCAATTTCCATCTTTCTAGCACTATCACTAAATTGAGGTGGTTCAGATCTATCAAATTGCAATGCCAGCAATTCATAATCATCGATAGTATCTACAACTTTAAATCCATAATGCTCAAAGAATTTCTTATCTCCAATAAATGGTTTTTTCTTTTTAGATACCAATGTACATATTCCACTCATTTTCTTTTCTTTTGAATCATTAATGGCATATTCTAATAATTCTTTAGCAATACCTTTCCCCTTGAAACTTCCAGCTACCCATAAACAATAAATATATTCATAATTTTTTCCATTGATAGGAATCCAAGCTGTTTCTATTGGCTCATATTCAATAAAGATTTTTCCTCTTGCATTTAATTTTCTAAATACATGCCCATCTTGTAACTTGCTTTTAATCCATTCCTTCTTTTTCTCAACACCATCTTGATGCTTAGGATCTCCTATTGCACAACAGATATGTTCAGAATCAATATTGTTTAAATCTAAGTTAATATATTCATTCATTTTATCTCATTAGCTCCTTGAAATACCAATTTTATTGTATCATAAATATATTTTTATCTTATATAAAAAAGCAGATTTTTAATTCGCTCTTCAATCTTTTTTATTACCCATTATTCCAATGTCGGATCAATTCTTTTATAACACCAACTACCATCACGTGAATATCCATCGGGACAAGTATCTTGTGTTATTTCTGTGTGTATACAAGCTTCAGAAGTTTGAGATGGATCAGCCCATCCTGCAGGACGTACCGAATATCCGGTTGGGCATACGGAATCAAGATTATTTCTAGCTTCATAGCATATACCATTTACATAATAATAATTGTTAGTAGCACAAGCTTTTGGATAATTAGAGAGTAAATTATTAATAACTGAATAGCAATATCCATTTATTTGCACTCCTACATTACACTTTTTTGTAACTGGTACAGATGCATAGCACAATCCTCTACTTTCTGATTTACTAAGCCCTTCTGCACAATTTTCAGTCACATGAACTTTTGTTTCACATTGATTATCCTCGGTTAATTCATATCCTGTTGGGCATTTATAAGATTTAGGGGTTACTGGCTGCGTTTGTTGAGTTGGCGTTTCTGTATTTTCAGTTGGCTTTGTTTCTTCTTTTTTCCAATTTGCTTTTAATGATATGTCTTCACAAGCAAGTAACGCTTTATCGTATATAGGCGTTTCATTCTTATCTATCCAAGAAATAAAACTATACCCTGTTTTTGTTGGATTAGTTGGTAGCAATAGTTCTTTACCACACTCTACAACTATACTTTCAACTTTGCTTCCACCATCTGAGTCAAATGTAACAGTAAATGTTTTTGCTTCTTCATTAATCCATTTAGCTTTTAAAGTTGTATCTTTATCAAAAGTTGTAGAATTAGTTACTCTTTCGTCTTTTAAATACCATCCACCAAATATAAAGCCCTGTTTTTTAATATTTGGTAATTTAACGCTTTCTCCTTTATTAATTTTAATCGCACTTATATTCTTTGCTCCATCTGTATCAAATGTTATTGTTATCTGATTGTTACGTGTTAATAGCAACACTGCTACGACTACAGCTGTAATTACCACTACAGCTATACCACCAATAATAAACTTCTTTTTCATAATTCACTCCTTATTAAAGTTATTATCAATTTTATTATATCATCTTTTTCTTCTGTTTGCTTTATAAAAAAGAAATAAGATACTTTCACATTAATTTATATTATGTTGGATGATATTATAGTAGAAATGTTAAATGGAGGTGTATTATGTCAGTTGATGAAAAAACAGATATTACTGAACCTTTAAACAATATTATAAGAGTTAATAAGCGAGCAAAAACTGTAAATACTAAAAAATTAAGCGATGTGCATCATACCTTCGGTGATCTTTATACAAGAGAGCGTGTACTTTTCCGTTTAATTACATGTATATATCCTAGATTATGTTTTAAATCATTATATCATTATGACGAAGAAAATGATCCGATGTTTAACGGAGACTTTATGGTTGGAATGTATACACCAAAAGGCCCAATAGCATATCATTTTAAACTTGCTTATTTGAGTGATTTCACACATTTATCATTTTTACCCAAGAAAAAACTCTTGCAAATAAACATTTGCGAGAGTTTTAAGCATTATTTACCACAACATTGTTTATATTTGCGACCACTGCCACATGGATTTTAATTTTGGAGCTTTTGACAGCATTTTGGGGCTTTTGAGGGCGTTTGGGAGCCCCTTTTTGCCCTTTTTAGCTTCTGAGAGCACTCGAGAAACCTAGTAGAAGGTATCTAAAAAGGTATCTAAAATTCAAAAACTAGCCTTTTTCGAATATTTTTTGTATTGCTTTTTTTCTTTATTAATTTTCTATTTTTTTTAGTTCTTCTTTTTCTAATTCTTTTATTGATTTTTCTGGTGTAGGAAGTTTTTCTGGCATTGTACCACCAATTTTCTTAATTGTCTGTCTAACAGCTTGACCAACTGCATGATGTGTTTTACATGCATCGTCTTCATTATCAACATGCCTATTTTTTAAAACTTCATCTGTTTGAGTTATTCTGAATAAATTAGCTGCTAATTCTGTACTACCCATATAGTCTAAAATATCTTCTTTATCTGGATCAATACCTTTTCTTTTTGCTATTTGTTTTGCTGTTTCACCATTATATAAACCTTTATATCCATAATCATTAAATTTTCCATAATTAGTAACCCCAGCATTTTTGGCAGTATCAAACAAGTATTTATTTTTGTTTTTAACATTTATTCTTGTATATAATCTCTTTTCATCTTCCGATAGTTTAGAATATTCCTCTTGAGTAATTTCCATTTTTCTAGTTTGAACTGCAAAATAAGTTTGTCCTAATGCAACTGACTTATGTCTAACAGGACTGGCATTTTGTACTATTAGGTAACATGCATATCTAGAAAGTTTGTAATCAATTACTTCTTTTGTTGCTCCTTTTGGCATTTTTATCGTTTTCCCTATAACAGGAAAATGATCATCAACATTGATTCCACTTAGTTTACAACTAATTTTTGCTTTATTTATAACTTTAGCAAAATGTTCCCATTTTGAATATTCTAAAGCTAACATTAATTCTCTTGCTTCCCAATATTCATTACCAAGTTCATCAATATGTTTTATATCTTCAAAAGTTTTTTCTTTATATGTATCTATATTATTCATTCAAAACCTCCTATTCTTTTATTTCTTCTTATCTAACACTTTTTGTCTTTGCAATTGTCTATATTCATCTTCAGCCATATCGGCATCGCATCTTAGATAACAAGCTGTTTGTCTATAGCCATCATAGCACTTGCCTGTTTTTTCTTCTAATTCATCTGCTTTTGCTTCTAATCTTTCTCCTTTTTCAAACAAATATAATGCTCTTAATGATTTAAACCCTCGCATATTCATATTTAATCTCATAGCATCATCTAAATATTGTTTAATGTATTCTGGTCTATCTGTTTCTTCTGTTTGATAATCTTTTGCTTTCATTTCTGGAACTTTAATACCTAACAAAATTTCAAACCAAGCTGCAACAATATGCCTATGACAAAATTCGGTATTAGGTTCATAACAAAGTAACACAGAATAATCAAGATCGCTGAAAACTTTTTCTGGATCTAATTTTGATAAAACTTGATTCCAATATTCTTGAACATAATATCTATTATTTTCTTCTTCAGATATTTTTCCAATATTGTCATGCCATACTTTCCAAAAAGATAATTTAGGTGCTAATTCAGTATAGCATTCTCCTTGATAGTTAGCATCTTTTCCACGATTACCAGAGATAGAATAGGTTCTATATTTATCTGACTGCCAATCATTATGACTACTTGTACAAATCATATTTTTTCCTCCTAATAAATATCCACCTTTTTATCTCTTCATTCATTATTTATTATACCATATAATATCATGTTTTTAGCAAAAATAAAATGCTTTTAAATATCAATGTTCAATGTCATTTTGGCACTGGACACAATTTCATCTTTTTTTGAAATTAAAATCTTTGCAAATCCTTATAAATAAAGAAAATATAGTGATTTTTATCCGTACAAAATTTTTGCATTTTTACCTCATTTTTGGGTATTTAGATACCTTTTAGATACTCAGCGGAAGGTATCCAAAAAGGTATCTAAAAAATATTTTTATATTTTAAGACATCAAAAAAGCCTTATTTTACAAGGCTTTTCTTATCTTCCACAACAATTTTTATACTTCTTCCCCGATCCACATGGTTTTTAGATTTGGGGCTTTTGGGAGCTTTTGATAGCATTTTAGGGCCCTTTTTTGCCCATTTTTGCTTTTGGGAGCTTCCGAGAGCACCCGAGAATTTACTCTCAGGGTATCTAAAAAGGTATCTAAAATTCAAAAATGGCACTTTTTCGAGAAAAATTAGTACGGCTTAAAATCAAAGTCAAAATATGTGTAATATCCGCCCTTTGGTAATTGCAAATATCCATTAATATCTTCTTTTGATTTTTCAGAAATATCATAAATTCTTTTAACTTTATTATCAACAATTACAAGAGGATTCACATATCTTGTTTTAGCTTTTATATTAACACAGTATTTATCATCAATTTTCTTTTCGCTTTTTAGTACTTTATCGCAATTAGAAAATTCTTGCCAAGCATTCTCTAGATATTTATCGCCACAATTTTTGAACTTGTCTATTACTTCTGCTTCACTTAATGAATATAAATCATCTATATCTAACTTATTTATTCTATTTAGTGATTTACACATATCTGCTAAGAACTGCATAACTGTTCTATCTTTATCACTAACCCATTCAGGCCATAATTTAGAAATAATGCTTATATATTTTTCACATATATTTTTATTCCTAAATGCTAATTCATCTATTCCATCTTCATTTTTTGTAACAACAATATTGGAATACATTTCTTTTATTGTATCAAGTTCCCATACTCTAAAAAAAGTCAAACCACTTGAAAATGTATATTCAAATCTATCTGCTGACAACTTTGGTGTATCATTATCTGCAATAGGATATAATTTGTAATCATTAATTTCTTCTAACTTTATTCCATCTCTAGCTAATAAATACATTATCTCTTTTGAATTTTTTATAATATCAGTTGTTCTCTCTTCTGTTGACTCTTGTTTTTCGGAATCACCGTTCATAAAATCTATGCAATGTTTAAAAACTGGTGTTGCTATATCATGAAATAATCCAGCCAATGTTTGCTTTTTATCGTGAGTAAAATTCCAAATTATTAATGCAACTCCAACACTGTGATCCAAATTTGAATAAAAATATCTAACATTAAAGCACTTGGAATAATCAGTTCCACAGCTCATGCTAATTTTACTTATTCTTTGCATTTCTGGTGTATTTATGTATTCTTCCAACCATTCAGGAAATTCAGCTGATAAAATTTTAAAATATGCTTTTGTTTCTTGGTTTAATTGTCTAAAATATTTTCCCATAGTTTTATCACTCCAATAAATATTATATCATTAACTACTCAATTTTTAACATAAATTTAAAATTAAAATTATGAATGTACTATGTCGTTTTGGCACTGGACACATTTTCATCTTTTTTTATTGATTAAATCTCTGCAATCCCTTATAAATAAAGGAAATATTGCAATTTTTAGTCGTACAAAATTTTTGTATTTTAACCCCATTTTTGGGTATCTAGATACCTTTTAGATACTCAGCGGAAGGTATCCAAAAAGGTATCTAAAGTATTTTCCGAAGTTTTCGGAAATTAAAAACCCCTTATTTTATGGGGTTTTACAGGCATTTTTATTAGCGGCCACAGCAATTTTTGTACTTTTTCCCGCTCGCACATGGACACGGATCATTACGACCTATTTTGTTTACTCTTTTGGGAGTCTTTTTTGTTTCTTCTTTTCCTTCGTTGGTAATCTGTTTTGTAGAAACAGCTTTTCTTTCTATATTATGCCTTATTTCTGCTTTTAACAAGAAGATAGATATATCTTTATCTACTTTTTGTAGCATAGAATCAAATAGGTCAAATCCTTCCATCGTATAGGCTCTTAATGGATCTTCTTGAGCGTATCCTCTTAAATGAATTCCTTCACGTAGATGTGACATTGTATTTATATGTTCCATCCAGTAATTATCTAATACTTGAAGCGTAATGACTTTTTCAAATTCATCTGTTACTTCTTGTGGTACATCTTTTAGTTTTTCTTCATATTCTTCTGTTACTAGTTTAAATAATTTATCAATTACTTCATTTGCATTATTATTAGATATTATCTTTTTATCAATATTCTTCTTTAATAAATTTTCATTGGCAAAAGATATGATTTCTTTGATATCATCTTCTGTTAGATATCCTTCTGGAGCAAGATGAGAATTTACTAAATCTTCTATATGATGTCTAAATGATGATAAAACCATATCATGAATAGATTCACTATCAAGAATTGTATTTCTTTTTTCATAGATTATTTCTCTTTGATTATTCATTACATCATCATATTGTAATAATTGCTTACGAATATCAAAGTTATTTCCTTCTACTCTTTTTTGTGCTGTTCCAATCGATCTAGTGAATGTTTTACTCTGAATAGCTTGATCTCCAAGACCCATAGAACTCATCATTTCACCAATTCTATCAGAGCCAAATCTAACCATTAAATCATCCTTCATAGAAACAAAAAATTGTGTATATCCAGGATCTCCTTGTCTTCCGGAGCGACCTCTTAATTGGTTATCTATACGACGAGATTCATGTCTTTCTGTTCCAACTACACATAATCCTCCTAAACTTCTTATTTCATCAGATAATTTAATATCAGTACCACGGCCCGCCATATTTGTAGCAATTGTTACCGATTTATGACTTCCAATTTTAGCAATAATTTCTGCTTCTCTGGCATGGTTTTTTGCATTTAATACTTCATGAGGAATATGTGCCTGCTTTAATAAATTACTAATTAGTTCACTTGTTTCAATAGCAATAGTACCAATTAATACCGGTTGTCCTCTTTCATAACGATCTTTTACAAAGCTTATAATCGCTTTATATTTTGCTTCCTTTGTAGCATAAACTAGATCTGGTGCATCTATTCTAATAACTTCCTTATTAGTAGGAATTTCTATAACATACATGTTATAAATATTTCTAAATTCCTCTTCTTCTGTCTTAGCTGTTCCTGTCATACCAGACAATTTTTTATACATTCTAAATAAATTTTGGAAAGTTATTGTCGCTAATGTCTTTGTTTCTTGATTAATGGTTACTCCTTCTTTAGCTTCGATTGCCTGATGAAGTCCATCTGAATATGCCCTTCCTTTCATCAATCTTCCTGTAAAAGGATCTACAATAATTACTTCATCATCTTGTACAACATAATCAACATCTTTTCTCATGGAGTAGTTTGCTCTTAAAGCTTGATTAATATAATGAAGAAGTGAAGAGTTGTCTACTTCATATAAATTGTTTATATGAAATGTTTTTTCTGCCTTTTCTGAACCCAAATCAGTTAAATTAACACTTTTTGTTTTTTCATCATAGATATAGTCTTTTTCTTCTTTCAAGCTTTTTACAAAACGATCAGCATCTATATATAAGTTAGCACTTCTCATTTCTCCACCAGAAATAATTAATGGGGTTCTTGCTTCATCAATAAGGACGGAATCCACCTCATCAATAATTGCAAAGTTTAATCCTCTTTGTACACGGTCTTCTTTATGAACTACCATGTTATCTCTTAAATAATCAAAACCAATTTCATTATTTGTTGAATATAATATATCGCAGGTATAGGCGTCTTGTTTTTCCTTTGTACTTAATTCCCTCATGTTTACCCCAACTGTTAATCCTAAAAATTTATGAATTCCACCCATCCACTCGGCATCACGTCCTGCTAGATATTCATTTACCGTAATAATATGAACACCTTCTCCTGTTAGGGCATTTAAATAGGCTGGTAATACAGAGGTCAATGTTTTTCCTTCTCCTGTTTTCATTTCCGCTATATTACCATAGTGAATAGCAAGTCCTCCTAATATTTGAACATAAAAGTGTTTTTCTCCTATTACACGATATGCGGCTTCCCTAGCAGTGGCAAATGCTTCTACTAAAATATCGTCTAATGTTTCTCCATTTTTTAATCTATTTTTAAATTCTTCTGTTTTACTTTGTAGTTGTGTATCTGTTAACTTAGAGTACTCTTCATCTAAAGCCATAATTTTATCTGCTAAAGCCCTAAATCTCTTCATTTCTTTATATTCGTGATCAAATAGCTTTTTTAATAATTTCATCATATCAGCTCCTCTAACTATTTATTTTAACAGAAAAAAAGAAAGAATAAAAGCTTATTCTTTCCTTTTTATGTTTATTCAGATTCAATTATACCATAGTTTCCATCAGTTCTTTTGTATACAACATTAACTTTATCTGTTTCACTATCTTTGTACATATAAAATTGATGTCCTAAAAGTTCCATTTGAAGAATTGCTTCTTCTTCATTCATTGGTTTTACTTCTACTTTTTTTCGTTTCAAAATCTTTTTCTCTTCGTCTGGCTCCTCTTCTATTTCCCCAACTGCAAAGTCATAATTTTGTTTTACTTGTTTAGACATCATTCTAGTCTTATTTTTTCTTATTTGTCTTTCTAATTTATCTACTGCCTTATCTACCGCTGAATAAAAATCTTCTGTGGTTTCTTCTGTTCTTAATATAAAAGTTTTTAATGGTATAGTAATTTCAACTCGTTGCTCGTGATTTTTTACTTTTACAATGACATTCGCTTTAAAGTTCTCACTATCTTTTATGTACTTATCTAACTTTCCTAACTTTTCTTCAATGTATTTGTTCATTGCATCTGTTATTTTTAATTTGTCTCCACGAATTATATATTGCATATGATTCCTCCTTACAATTTAATTTTATCACATTTTATAATAAAAAACCACTATTTTACCATAGCAGTTTCTTTTACTAATTTTACGTTTATTGCTTGATATCCTTTACTAGTTTCAACTAGTTTAAATTCCACTAATTGTCCTTCTGATAAAGTTTTATATCCTTCTAATTCAATAGCGGAATAATGAACAAAGATGTCTTCATTTTCTTTAAATTCAATAAAGCCATAACCCTTTTCATTATTGAACCATTTTACACGTCCAATCATCATACTTCTAGCACCTCACATTCTACCATCATCTCTTTTTTTGGTGATTTTATTCTAGCAAATACATATTTAAATATTTACAAATTCCATAATATGTAAAAATTATGGAATTTTTTGCATAAAAAACTAAAGATATTACAAATTTCGACATTTGGCTAATTAAAAATTACAAATTCTAGAAAAAGCAAATTTTTCTTTTTTTGGATGATATATTTTAGTTGTTATAAGGAGGGAAAATGAAAAAAATATTTTTAAATACGTGCATTTCATTTCTAAAGAAATATCACGAATATACTCCTAAGGACATAAAAAAATTAGAGTACGGGTTAGAAGGATTGTATTTAACTTTAACCAAATTAATCATTATACTTTTCTGTTCACTCATATTGGGAATTTTTAAGGAAGTTGTTTTGGTATTACTATTTTTTAATATTATTCGATATACAGGATTTGGATTCCACGCTGAAAAAAGTTCTGAATGCTTACTTTGTTCACTAATTAATTTTTTATTGATTCCTTTATTTTTTCTAAAAGTCCGTTTACCAATGGCCTATATAATTGGAATTTGCATTCTTTGTTTAATAAGTTACTTATTATTTGCTCCTGCCGATACAGTTAAAAGACCTCTTCCAAATAAAAAAAAGAGGATGATTCGCAAAGTATTCACTCTTATTATTGGAACTTTATATATTACAGCCATCATTATTTTTAATAATCCCTATATTACAGCATTACTAATTTCAAGTTTGATTGTAGAGTCTATTATGATTAGTCCTATTACCTATAAGATATTTAGGCAGCCTTATAACAATTATAAAAGTGCTATACGAGCATAAATACAATTTGTATTTTGCAATAAATGAGAAAGGAGGGATAAATTATGAAAAAAACTTTAGCTGGTATTCTTGCTGCTGTTGCTATGTTAGCTACTGGAGCTGCTAGTTTAGGATGCTTCTGGATAATGTCTGATGAACCACAAGCTTCTAACTTATTCGAAGACTAAAAAACTAGAATAAGTAAGTTATCTTACTTTTCTAGTTTTTTTATACTTATTTCTTGAATATAGTAGTCATCTACCACATCTTGCTTTTCACTAATCCACGGATTTTTAGCAATCAAATTGCGAGCAAAATATAATCCGTTTCCTCTTCCTGATCCTTTTGTAGAAACTCCCCGTTCATTTCTACTTGCAAATTTCTTTGATTTTCTAAACGTGTTTGAAATTATAATATTTACTTTATCATCGATATTATAAATTTCAATTAATATTATCTTTTTCTTTGTTACTTTAGCCGCTTCTATTGCATTATCAAAGTATATTCCTATTAATTTACATAATACTCTCATGTCTTGCTCAGGTAATTTATGAAGCAAGGACTTATTCTTTAAACTTACTTCTATTGTTAAGTTTATTTTATGCTTTTGAGCGATTGCAGATTTGTAATACATAAGACCTTTAAATCCACCTTTAGGGAGTGTTTTTAAAGAATTTATGGTATCATTTTCAATATTGATATTATCTTCTAATATCTCATCAATTTTCTTTTTTACCTTTGTCTCTTTTGTTAGACATCTTAATACAGCTAGTTGATTTTTATATTCATGACGATTTAGTTGTTCTTTTTCTATCCAATCTTCAAAATTCTGAATATAAGAAAATAAATTATCATATTTATCACTTAGTTCATTATAGTTATTCCTATTTTTTATAAATATATAGGTAATAATCACAAAAATTATCATTTCTACTGAATTAAGTACATAAGGAAGATTAAAGGTTTTTGACGCTGTTATATTATAAGCAAAAGAGCTAAATCCAATGATAAGTGAGACAAAAAATATAATATTTGATATAGCTTTTTTCACTATGATAGTATCATAAAACTTTTTTAATTGCTTATATATTGGATTCATATTAATAAATATTACTGAGGTTATACATATCAATAAATTTGCAAATATGGATACTAGAGGAAGTGTTCTAATTTGTGGTACCGTAAAAAATATTCTTAACGGAATCGTTATAATTAAATCTGCAAAAAATAATATTACCATAAATGCACTAGTACTTATAATGGCTTCTTCTAAACTTGTCTTAAATATTTGCTTATAAACCATTATATTTAATAGAAATATCATTATTGTATATAATCCCGTATATTGGATAGGATATAAAACTAATGATATTATATCTAAAATTAATAACCAAAAGATTGCCGTACGATTATATTCTATTGGCCTTTTCCCTAAGATCTTTCCAACTATTAAAAATCCATTTATTGTCATTATGGAAGAACAAATAAATTTAGTAATTACCTCTAACACGATTAAACAACTCCTTCTTTTTATCTCTTGAAACCAACTTTGATTCCATTTTATTTTTAAATTTTATAGTATTTGTTTTAGGACTATAACTCTCTATTTGATTTATATTTACAACTAAACTTCTATGACATTTAAAAAAGCGTTGATCTAGTTTTTTGACAATTGTATTTAGACTTCCCTGTATATAAAAATCTCCATATGTTGTATTAATAAGACATCTTTTACTATCTTGTTCTTTTTCAATTGTAATTATATTTTTTAGTTCAATATTATAGGCTGTATTCTTATAAATATATTTTAATGTGTTATATTTATTATCATAATTTTTCATACAAATTAGTAAAGCGTCTTTAAACTTCTGATCACAATTGTAATTTTTATTGATAAAATCTACCAACATTAATCTTTTTCCCAATGCTTCATATTTATACTCTGGATAAGATGTGATCATTATTATCATAGATGTCCAATCATCATATTCTTCCCTTATCAATCTTGCAGCATCTAATCCAGAACCATTATCAGTAACTATATCCAACAAATAAATTTTAAAACCCATTTCTTGTTTCGCTACAGATTGAAATTCCTTATCATACTCATGGAACATATAGCATTTATAATCAATATCATATTTCATCATAAATTTATCAATTTCATTTTTCCATTTTGTTACTAATAAATCTTTATCATCACATATTATAAAATTTATCATATATGACCATACTCCTTATTAGCATAATTTTACCATATTTTTCCAATTTTTGTTTACAAAATTAAAAAAACGTTAATATTTTAACGTTTTTAGATTATATATTTTTTTTCTTTTTTGACTCTATTTTTAGCTTTGATTTTACTTTTTTTGTTAATTCTGGACTTTTATCGGAAATAATCGTTGTGTGGAATACAAACCATAATACGATAATTAAGATAATAATGTATATTACTCTTCCGGCAATGGGATCCTTTAGGGTATATAAAATCGAAGCAAGTGCAAACAGTAAATTTATTGCATAGATAATTAAGACTGTTGTTCGTTGTGAAAAGTTCATTCCTAAGAGTTGATGATGCAAATGTTTTTTATCTGCCTGAAAGGGATCTTGCCGTTTTAATAGCCTTCTTATAATAGCAAATAAGGTATCCAGTATAGGAATACCAAGGATTGTAACTGGTACAAAGAATGATATTAAAGCAGGTCCTTTAAATTCCAATAAAGTAATAACCCCTATTATAAATCCCATGAATGTAGCTCCGTCTCCAGCAAAAATTTTAGCGGGATAAAAATTATGAACTAAAAATCCTAATGTTGCGCCTAACATGATGAATGTTAAAATCATAACTAAACTTCCATATCTTCCTTGAAAAAAACCAATAACACCTATTGTCAAATAAAATATAGAGCAGATTCCGCCACTTAACCCATCTAATCCATCTATTAAATTAATTATATTTGTACACGCTACTAAAAATAGTATGGTAAGTGGATAGGACATAATTCCGAAATTAAATGAAAATCCAAAAGCAGTTATATTTTGTAAGTTAATTCCTCCATAAAAGACAATGATGGAGGCAGCAACAACATGACCTATTAGTTTTTGGTAAGCTCTTATCGGTTTTATGTCATCAATTATACTGGTAAAAATAATTATAAAGCTTCCAATCAGAATAGAATTCATCTTTATACTATGTTCACCAAAAATCATATAACCAAATAAGAATGCTAAAAATATTCCAACCCCGCCCAATTTAGGCATAATTCGTTTATGAATATGTCGATTTTCTTCCTCTTCTCTTGGAATATCTAACGCGCCGATATGAACAGCAATTTTTTTCATTAATATCATAATTAAGCTAGATACAATAAAAGTAATTAAGACAATTTTACTTACTTCTAATATTTGGGCTTTCATATTACTCACTTCTTTCTAACTAAATTATAACAAATTTAATCTATTTCGCAAAGAAAAAGCCAACTATTGTTGGACTTCCTCTAAACATTTTATATTTTCCAATAAAATTCCTGTCCCCTCTACTACACAAGTTAGTGGAGACTCGGCTATTAAAACCTGTACTTTTAACTCTTTTTCCAAAATATCCATTAAACCATCTAACAGAGCACTTCCTCCTGTTAATACTATCCCCTTTTCCAAAATATCTCCCGATAATTCAGGAGGTGTTTGTTCTAAAACCGAAACTGCCGATTTAACAATTTTTTCTACACTTTCTCTTAGTGCTTCTTCTGTTTCATCTTGGGTTATTTCAATAATACTTGGTAAGCCAGTGATTAAGTCTCTCCCTCGTACTTCCATTTTCTTTTTCTTATTTGGTTTATAAACATCTGCAAAATTAATTTTTATATTTTCTGCGGTTTGTTCGCCTATTAAAAGCTTATATTTATTCCTTATATATTTTATAATATCTTCATCAAATGTATTTCCAGCAATTTTTATGGATGATGATCTGACAATTCCGTTTACTGATAAAACTGCGATATCTGTTGTCCCACCACCAATATCAATTACCATATTCCCTATTGGTTTTGATATATCAAGTCCTGCTCCTATTGCTGCCACCTTTGGTTCTTCTTCTACATAAACTTTTCTTGCACCTGTTCTTTCAGCCGCTTCTTTTATAGCGTTTTTTTCCACTTGCGTTATATTTGTAGGACAGCATATCAAAATTCTAGGTCGATAAAATAATCCTCTCGCTTTTACTTTTGTTATAAAGCTATCTAGCATAATTTCTGCGACTTCAAAGTCAGCAATTACTCCATCTTTCATTGGACGAATTGCCATTAGTTTTCCTGGAGTTCTACCTAACATTTCGTTGGCTTCTTTTCCTACTGCTACTACTTTTTTTGTTTCTTTTTCAATTGCAACAATACTAGGTTCATCTAAAACGATTCCTTGGCCCTTGATGTATATCAATACATTAGCCGTTCCAAGATCTATTCCAATATCTTTTGAAAACATCCCTTTCACATCCTTTTCTTTTTTCTTTTCTTTTATAATATAAATATATTATTTTTTTAAATATTTATTAAAAAAAGAGTAATTTTTATTACTCTTGTCCTTTCGTTTGATTTAATTCTTTATCTAGATAGAGCATAGGATCAACTACTTGCCCATTTACATAAAATTCAAAATGTAAATGATTACCTATTTCCTTATCCAATTCATTTGTTCCACTTTTACCAATTATTTGTCCTTGATTTACGGTATCTCCCTTTTTTACAGATACTTCTGATAAGCTTTGATAAATTGTGATCATATCATTGTCATGTTTTAATTCAACTATTTTTCCTAAAGTTTCATCTTCTTTAACATCTGTTACAGTACCATTTAATACTGCTACTACATCAAATACATTGTCATTTATAAAATCAACTCCGGAATTCTGTAAATAGGTATTTTCATGATATATAATTGACTTTTCTTGCTTTTCTGCTTCTCCTTTATAATCATAAAAGTATTTTCCTACTGTTACAGATTGATCTGTATAGGGACTAATGATTTTAACAGTTGTATTAATAACTGGTACGTCGTTTTCTAATATTGTTTGAGATACGTAATTTAAGTTTTCGTTATCTGGTAATAAATTATTACTATTATTTATTAATGCACTAGCAATAACTCCAGCAATTATAAAAATGGTGGCTATAGTTGGAATAACAAAGGACTTTAATTTTCTTCTTTTCATTTTTTCACCTCATTATCATTCTTTACAAAAAAAAAGAATTTATACTTCTTTTAAATAATTTTTATAGAAGTGAATAAATCCATTAAAAAATTAGTCACTAAATATATAAGCGATATTCCAATAAGAAAATAAAATATACGAGCCTGAAATACTTTATTTTTTTTGAATATTTGATTTATATTCACAGAATCTAGTGCCCAAATTACGATTATTGCTACTACAATATATAGAAAAAACTTCCCTGTCATAGATGATTTTCCTCATAACTAATAATTTTATTTACTCTTCTTATATGTCTCTCATCATTTAAAACTTCAGCATCAAGGAAGGCATCAATCATACTTTTTATTTCGTCCATATTTTTTGTATAATTAAATGTCATCACGTTTGCGCCATTGTCATTTCTGCACAAAACAGCATCTTCTACAGAATCTATTTTAGCACATCTTATGCCTTTTACTTTATTAGCAGCAATAGACATTCCTATTCCTGTTCTACATACTAAAATTCCCACATCTGCTGCTTTTTGTACTACTTTTTCACATACTTTAAATGCAAAATCCGGATAATCATCTGTTGGTGTATTTTCTGGACTACAATCTATCACATCATATTTTTTTTGTTGTAAGTAACTCACTATTTCTTGTTTATAACGAACTCCTCTATGATCACTTGCAATTGCTATTTTCATTTTTTACCTCTTTTCTTTTCTTATTATATCACAAATATTTTTTTATAAACAAAAACTGCTTATTCAGCAGTTGTTTGATTGAATCCATATTTCTTATTGAACTTATCAACACGACCAGCACGTGATGCTCTATTTTGTTTTCCTGTATAGAATGGATGACATTTTGAGCAAACTTCAACACTAATCTCTGGTTTCGTAGATTTTACAGTAAATGTTTCTCCACATGCGCAAGTAACTGTACAATCTTGCATTTCTGGATGTATTCCTTTTTTCATTATATCTCTCCTTCCGCCATGACATTTTATGTCATAGTAATTCAATGCGCTATTAGTATAGCAATTAATTAATTATTTTTCAAGCTTTTTGGTAATTTTTCTATGATTTTTCTAGAAATTGCTTCGTATCCCATCCTATTTGGATAAATACTATTGGGATTTGATAAATAATTAGAATTTTTTTCAAATAGTTCTTCTATAGATATAAAAACAATTTTATTGTTTTTTTGATATCTATCATTTAACTTTTTAATAGCGCTATCAAGAATTTTATTAGACAAATTACCAGTATAATAACCCACTACATAGATTGTATATGGATAATATTTTTTTATTTCATCAATTAGTTCATCATAGGAATTTCCAATATCATTAATAACTCTATCTACTTGATAGTCACTTAAATTGTTGTTTATACTTAACCGATAAAGCAAATCATTAAATCCTATACTAACTGTTACAATATTACTTTCTCTTAATGCTTGTCTTAGATTTATTTCTTTATTATGCTCCATTATCTTTTTATTTGTTTTTATATCACTCAATAGTGATTGTATAGATGCTTCCTTTGATGAAAAAGATTTCATGTAATGATTTAACTGATTATTTTCTTCTAAATATTCTTTTACATAATCTGCATAACCGTAATCAATTTTACCAAAGGAATCTTCCCCTAAAGCAAACCCGTCTCCTAGTGCTAGATAGTTTTGGTTATTCTTATTATTTTGGTTATATATTAAAAAAATTAACAAACAAACTATAACTAATACTATTAACCATATATATTTTTTTATATATTTCATTTATCCTCCAAAAAAAGAAATATGTTTATTACATCATATTTCTTTTATGGTTATTTTAGCACCTACACTCGTTAATTTTTCAACGATTTGTTCATATCCTCTCAATATATGTTCCGCATTTGTAATAGTTGTTTTTCCTTCCGCTAATAATGCGGCTGCAACCATTGCGGCTCCTGCGCGTAAATCTGTTGCTACTACTGAAGATGATTTCAATTTAGATGGCCCCATAATTGTTGCCGTTTGATTTTTAATACTTATATTTGCTCCTAAATCATTTAGGTAAGGAATATGCATAAATCTATTTTCCCATATAGTTTCTGTAACTTTTGACTTTCCATTTGCCTGTGTTAGAAGGACTGTTAATGGTTGTTGTAAATCGGTAGGAAATCCAGGATAAACAGCGGTTTTTACGGTTGTTGGTTTGTATTTATCTTGACTTGATATAAGAACATAATCTGCACCTACTTCTAATGGAAGCCCAATTTCTTCTAGTTTTGAAAGTAGAGAGTCAATATGTTCTGGAATAATGTTGTCTATTTTTAAAGGAGTTCCACATAAGGCACCTATAATAATATAGGTTCCTGCTTCTATCCTATCAGGGATAACCTCATGGAAGCATTTATGAAGATGTTCTACACCTTCTATTTTAATTGTAGAAGTTCCAGCCCCTGTAATTTTTGCACCCATATTGTTTAAAAAGGTCGCGACATTTACTATTTCTGGTTCTTTGGCAGCATTATCTATAATTGTTTTTCCTTTTGCCTTAACGGCCGCTAGCATAATATTAATTGTTGCCCCAACAGAAGCTATGTCTAAATATATATTGGCTCCTTTTAATTCTTCTGCTTCTACTATATATTTATTTTTTTCACTTGTTACTTTTGCTCCTAAAGCTTCAAATCCTTTTAAATGAAGGTCTATAGGTCTAGCACCGATAGAACAACCTCCCGGGAAATACATTACCGCTTTTTTATATTTTCCTAATAGTGCTCCCATAAAATAATAAGATGCTCTCAATTTCTTTGAAAATTTTTCTGTAATTTCAATATTTTCCATTTGTTGTGGATTAATAACAATGCTTTCGCTTGCCCTTTTTACATCTACATTTAATGCTTTTAAAATATCGCATAAAGCATCTGTATCTGTTATTTCTGGAACATTACATATTGTTGCTTCTTCATCAGTTAATATGGCAGCAGGAATTAAGGCAACCGTAGAATTTTTTGCGCCACTTATCCGTATTGTTCCCTTTAAGGGACGTCCTCCTTCTATTTCAATTATTTTCATTTTTACCTCCGTAGTATTATCACTATATTTTATAACTTGTTATAAATTGTGTTACTTTTTTCGTTTTTCACTCATCTCATTTCAATCATAAGAAAAGATATTTCTTTTGTCAATAAACTCGTTAAATTATTAAGTAAACTAAGCGTAAATATTTATAATACATAATCAATTGCTAAAGCGATTAAAATTATAATACCAAAATAAATAGCTCTTTTTCCATACTTTTCGGACAGCTTTTTCCCCGATAGAAGTCCTAATAAGGTAAAACTAAAACTCGTTAAAGCAAAAATTAAAGCAGCTAAGGAAATACTGTTTTTCATTATTCCTAGTCCCAATCCTACAGAAAAACTATCAATACTTACAGTAAACGAAAATAATAAAATTGATAAAAAATTGGTAATTGTGCCTTTTTCTTCTTCATTTCTAGATAAGTACATTTCTATTGCTATTATTAAAAATATAATTGATACAATAAAATTTGCCTTTTCTATAAATTTCGTTAAAAATACATTTCCAATTATAGATCCAAATATTGGCATAAAGTAGTGAAAAACACCAACAGAAACACTTAAAAATAGGATTTTTTTAAACGGTAAACCATTCGTTCCATAGGCTAGTGATAGCGAAAAAGCATCCATGCTAAGACCTATAGCAATAAAAAAATATATAAGAATTTGTTGCACAGCATCACCTTATATATTTTATTCTTCTATTATTTAAAAATACTTATCTATGATTTCTTTTATTAAAGATGTATATTCTATGTTTTCTGTTTCTTGTTCTTCTGCTTCTAATAAGCATAATGGGGGGAATAAAATGCACCAAAAGTTATCTCCAATTCCGTTTCCCAATGTTATTACTAATGATTCATATTCTCCTTCATCATAAACAACACCTTTATATTCTTTTTGTGGAAAATAATTTTTTCCGTAATGAATGGAATAGGATTGGTTTGGGTTTACATCTGATAGGGTTTTATTTACAATTTCTTCAAAGATTGGTAAACTCTTTTGAATATTTTCCCTGGATTGTTCTAGACTTTTAGACTCATAATTTAACCTACCTATTGTATTTTTTAAATTATTTACTACTTTTCTTTTAATACTTTGATCTTCATTGCTATTGCTATTGGCAATTATTCTAAAGCGAATCGAATTTTTGGGAATTGTTACTCCACTATTCTTATTTAAACTTAATATTGTAATTCCTATTGCTAAGACCATCACTATTTTTTTCATATAAAAACCTCACTTTCATTATAATAGTGAGATTTCTATAAAAATTTTATTCAAGATTTTGAAAAATAAATAACATTCTATCTTTACCAGATAAATCCTTTTTTACCTCTATCTTGGAATGTTCAAAATATTTTTTAATAATACTCTTTATATCTTCTGATTGACTCATTCCAATTTCAAATGCTACTAAACACCTGTCTTTCATATGGGATTTTAAATCTTTTATAATTTTTCTATAGCAATCTAGGCCATCTGCCCCTGCATATAAAGCTAGAGGAGGCTCATTGTTTTTAACAATTTCTTCTATTTCCTCATCTTGTTTTATATAAGGAGGATTGCTAATAATTACATCATATTTTTTAGTAACATTTTCAAAAAAGTCACTTTTGATTAAAGCTGCCTTCGAATTTAATTTTTTACAGTTTTGAATAGCAACACTTAGTGCATCATTGCTTATATCTATCAAATCCACAGTTTTTGTGGAAAGTTTTTTTTCTAATGTAATACCTATTACTCCGCTTCCACATCCTAAATCTATAATATCAACTGGTTCTGAAAAATATTTTTTTACATAATTTATTGTATTTTCTACAAGCTCTTCGGTTTCAAATCGTGGTATCAATACATTTTTATTAATATAAAAGTCGTTCCCATAAAAATTTACATGTCCTAATACATATTGGATTGGCTTCCCTTCATAAATTGCTTCGACTTCTTGTTCAAATAATTTTGCTTTTTCTTCTGATACTTTATCGGTTAAATGATTTAAAAGTTCTAATGGATTTAAATGCAACAAATCTCCTAATAATATTTTCACAAGATCTGAATGAATCTTTCCCTTTCCATAGGCAATTAATTCATCTATTGTAATATCATTCATTTTTAATTGTTTTGACCTTCCAATTTCCTTTTTTGATCTTCTTGAATTAATGCATCAATAATATCATCTAAATCACCATCCATTACTCTATCCAAATTTTTGGTAGTAAATCCAATTCTATGATCTGTCACTCTATTTTGAGGATAATTATACGTTCTTATTTTTTCGGCACGATCCCCTGTCCCAATTTTATTTCTTCTTTCATTTCCCTCTTTTTCTAAACGTTCTTGTTCTTGCAATTCATATAATCTAGTTTTTAACACTTTCATTGCTTGTTCTTTATTTTGGATTTGACTTCTTTCGTTTTGACACGTTACTACTGTATTGGTAGGTAAATGGGTTATTCTTACTGCAGAATCTGTTGTATTTACTCCTTGTCCTCCACAGCCACTAGAACGATAAATATCGATTCTTAAATCGCTAGGATTTATTTCAATGTCAATATCATCATCTGCTTCTGGCATCACCAAAACCGTTGCCGTTGAAGTTTGCAATCTTCCATTAGATTCTGTTACAGGTACTCTTTGTACACGATGAGATCCGCTTTCATATTTTAGTAAAGAATAGGCATTGGTACCCTTTACAATAAATTCTATTTGGCTAAAGCCTCCTGCTGTACCATCAACAGAGTTGTATACTTGATAAGAGAACCCTTGCTTTTCTGCATATCTTGTATACATTCTAAATAAATCCCCTGCAAAGATATTAGCTTCATCTCCACCAGCAGCTCCTCTAATTTCTATAACCACATTCTTTCCATCATTAGGATCCTTGGGAATTAATAGTATTTCCAATTGCTTATCTAAGTTTGTCTTTTCCTCTTCTAAATTTTTCAATTCATTTTTAGCCATTTCTCCTAATTCTGGATCTTTTAGCATTTCTTTTGTATCTTCTATATCTTGTAAGATTTTTTTGTACTTTTTATAACATAAAACGATGTCTTCTATAGAAGCCATTTCTTTTGAATATTCTTTTGTTTTCTTAATATCGCTTAATACTTCTGGCTTTGTTAATTCATTTTCTAGTTGTTGATATTTTTGCAAAGTAGCCTCTAATCTCTCTATCACAAAATCATCCTTTCTTTGTTAATTTAAAGGTATTATACCATATTTTATTAAGAAAAAGACTAGATTATTGTTCTAGTTCTAATTCATCTTCATCAATAATTACTAAATCTTTTAATTCTTCGTTAGCATCATCATCATAATCTTCAACATCTGTATCCTCGTAAGACTCTTCCTCGTCCTCTTCTTCCATATCTTCTTTTACTTCTTCTGTTTCTTCTTCATCTTCTTCATCTGTCACTTTAATAACTTTATCAGAAGTATGACGACTTCTTAAATCCCATTTTCCATTTTCTAGTAGGATAAAGCGTTTATCTGTTGACAAAGCTGTATAATAATCTGCTATCTTATTTTCAAAGGTACTATCTGGTAATTCTAATAGTTTAATTATTTTTTTAAATAAATCTGCAGTATTAATTGGTCTTTTACTCTCTTCTAAAATTAAATAGGTAATATCTTTATTTGATAGTAATTCTAAATCATCTTTCTTTAATTTATTTAAACTCATAGTGACCTCCTATATACAAAACATTATATGTCTATTGACATAATTGTGTTAGGGCATAAAAATTATCAATAAACTTATAACATATATCTTAGGTAAATACAACACTTTTTTATATTTTTTCTGGGACTTTTATTCCTAGTATACTTAAAAGCATAATATTTATATCATATACTACTTTCGTTAAAACTAACCATGATTCTTGACGAGATTCTTTTTTCTCTGTTAATATTTTATGCTCTGCATAAAATTTATTGTATTGAGAAGTTAATCTATATAAATATTCTGCTATTTCATTAAGTGTTCTTGTTTCATATGATTTTGTAAGAATATTTGGTAAATTTAAAATTGTTAAAATAATATTTTTTTCATCCTGACCACTAATTTCATGAGATCTGTTTTGTCTCAAGTGAGCCGCCTTTGAAAGAAGAGATTTCATTCGAATCGTCGAATATAATAAATAAGGCCCTGTTTTCCCTTCTAAATCGGAAAACTTTTCGACATCAAAAATATAGTCTGTTGTTCTAAATGGTAAAAAGTCAGCATATTTTAAGGCTGCAATCGCAACTGCTTCTGAAACAGAATCTCTATCTTTTTCAGGAACCGTTTCAGGATTAATTCGCTTTAAAGTTTCAGATTTTACTATTTCTATTAAATCTTTTAATGCCATAACGCTACCATCCCTTGTTTTAAATGGTTTTCCGTCTTTTCCATTCATAGTTCCAAATCCTATAAAATCTAATTTTACTCTATCAGAAACTAAGTCTGCTTTTCTAGCAGCTCTAAAGACTTGTTCGAAATGAAGACTTTGTCTATTATCAACACAATACCAGATTTCATCTGGATTGAATTTCTTTTTCCTTTCTAAAATGGCAGCAAGATCTGTTGTTTCATAGGAAATACTTCCATTTGATTTAATAAATAATAGCGGTGGCATAGGAGCTTTATCTTCTTCTGTTTTTATTTCTACTATTTTTGCTCCATCACTATCTTCTAATATGCCTTTCTTTTCAAACATTTGCTTTAATTCTTCAAAATATTCCATAGCATCGCTTTCACCTTGCCATAACTCAAAATTTACATTTAGTCGATCATATAAACCTTTAATTTCAGTCTTTGATATATCTACTATTTTTTTCCACAAATCATAGTATCCTCTTTGATGATTTTGTATTTTGAATGTTATTTCACGAGCTTCTTCTAAATAATCTTCATCTTCTTTTGATTTTTTAGATGCTATCGGATAAAGTTCTTCTAAATCTTTATTTGTAATAGGAATTTCTAAATTGTCGTAGTCTCCCTTATAATCCTCATCAAAATAAGCTAAATCTGGATATTTCTTCTTAATTTCTAAAATTATTAATCCTAATGGTCTTCCATAATCCCCTAAATGGGCATCTCCCAACACTTCGTTTCCAAGAAGAATTGCTAGTCTTTTTAAAGCTTCTCCAATATTTGCTGATCTCAAATGGCCCACATGTAGAGCTTTTGCAACATTAGCGCCTCCATAATCTAATATAATTTTATGTTTTTCTACTTTGTCAATATTTACTTCAAGATTTTGACTTATTTTATTTAAAACGTCTACCAAATATGCTTCTGATAAAGTTAAATTAATGAATCCGGGTCCCGCAATATTTAAATTGATAAAGCGGTAATCTCCTTCTAAACACCTTAAAATATCTTCTGCGATTTGTCTAGGATTTTTTCCATACTTTTTTGCCAAATTCATTGCGTCATTTAATTGATAATCACCTAAATCTGGTCTACTAGATACTTGTAAATTTAAATTGTCTATATCATAACCGCATTCTTTTATTTTAGATTGTAAGTATAATGTCAATTCTTTGATTATACTCATTCTATCACCTCTATTTTATATTCAAAATTTTGTCGTTCTATTTGATATTTTATTAAAACATTCCAAAAGTTCCTTATGATATCTATAGTATTTATGGGTAGAACAATTCTTTTATTTAAATCTTTTATCATTACTTCTGCTTGTGTTTCGTTATTTAAATCAAAATAATACTTCATAGAAAGATTTTTATTTTCTCTAATTAATATTTTTTTCTCATAATCATATTTTACTTTTGTTTTTTCTGAATCTTTTTCATAATAAATAATCGTATTTTCCTCTTCATTTATACTAGCATCTACCTGATATTCTATCTTCTCTTCAGGAGATGTAATGATGACATTTGCTTTTATTTTTGTCAAATTACCACCTGCTTAAAAATTTCTATCTATGATTATAACATAAAACTATTTGTTTTGATACATATTTTATTTTTTTCCTTTAATACTAATAAATAAGGAAGTGATGATGGATTTGAAAAAGAAAAAGAAGTTACTCTTTCGACTTATTAAATTGTTTTTATTTTTGTTTTTCTTTACTTTTGGGGCTGTTTTTATATATATTAAAACCTCACCAAAAGTGCAAATAAATACTGCAAATAGTTTAACCTTATATGATGCAAATGGAGAAGTATTTTTTCAGGGTAACGAATCCAAAGAATGGGTTAATTTAGATGAGATTTCTCCCTATTTAATAGATGCAACGATTTATGCTGAAGACAAAAACTTTTATTCTCATCATGGATTTGATTTCTTACGAATTATTAAGGCTGTATATACCAATATTATTAGCGGCAGTACTGTCCAGGGAGCATCCACTATTACACAGCAATATGCTAAAAATTTGTTTTTAGATTTTGACAAAACTTGGAAAAGAAAATGGGAAGAAATGTGGTATACCATAAAGATTGAAGCAAACTATTCCAAAGATGAGATATTAGAAGGATATCTAAACACTATTAATTATGGACATGGAAAATATGGAATTGAAAATGCTAGCAAATTTTATTTTAATAAAAAAGCAAAAGATTTGACGTTGTCAGAGGCTACTCTTTTAACGGGAATTCCTAAGTCTCCCTCTAATTACTCTCCCTTTATTAATTATGAATTAGCTAAAGAAAGACAATTAGCAATTTTGAATCTTTTAGTTAAGAATCATATCATTACAGAAGATGAGAAAAACTTAGCCTATGAAGAGGAATTAGTTTTCAGTAAAGAAGAAGATCAGGAGCAACTATCTACTGCAATGTACTATCAAGATGCCGTTATTGAAGAATTAAAAAAGATAAATTCTGTTCCTCTTTCTTATAGCGATAATAAAGGATTAAAAATTTATACCAATTTAAACCTACCAGCTCAGAAAAAACTAGAGCAAGTTATTAGAGAAACATTACCTATTGATTCAGAAATTGAAACATCTTCTGTTATGATGAATCCTAATACAGGAGGAATCATTGCATTAGTTGGCGGAAGAGATTATACCAAATCTTCTTATAACCGAGCCACAGAATCTGTCAGACAGGTTGGATCTACTATGAAACCTTATCTTTATTATGCTGCGTTAGAAAACGGATTTACAGCGAGTTCTGCTTTTACTAGTGAAGCAACAACCTTTACTTTCAGCAATCAAAGTGATTATTCCCCTAGGAATTATAATGATACTTACGGAAACAAACCAATCTCTATGGCTGCGGCAATTGCTTATTCTGAAAACATTTATGCTGTAAAAACTCATCTGTTTCTTGGAAGCGATGCTTTAATAAATGTTGCGCGAAGAGTGGGAATTACAGCTAAATTGGAAGATATTCCTTCTCTTCCTCTTGGTACCAATGAAATTAGTATTATTGAAATGGCTGCTGGATATTCTTCGTTTGCTAACTTAGGATATAAGGTCACTCCTCATCTAATTGAAAAAGTTGAAGACGCCTCTGGGAAAGTTCTATATCAAGCCAACAGTTCTAAAGAATTAGTTTTAAATTCTAGTCTAGTGTTCATTTTAAATAACTTATTAACCGCCACTTATGATCCTGATTTTATTGACTACAATTATCCAACTGCCGTAAGCTTATCATCAAAGCTTACTCATAAATATGGATTAAAAAGTGGAACAACAAGTGGTGATAACTGGAATATTGGTTTTAATAATGATATTGTTTGCGCAGTGTGGGTCGGTTATGACGACAATAGAGATTTAAAAACAACGGAATATAAATATGCACAAAATATATGGTATCAAACAATTGAATATTATGAACAAGGAAAAGATAATAACACTACCTGGTATAATATTCCAAGTAATGTTTCCGGAGTATTAGTTGATCCTATATCTGGTAAACCGGCCGATGAAAATACTCCTAAAAAGAAAATACTTTATTTTTTAAGAGGCACAGAACCTAGCATTACAGATCAGACTTTTGATGAAAAAAATAATCAATATATGGCATACTAATATATTATCCCATTTTATTATGAATTTTCGTTGTGCTAGTCATACTATTTTGGTATAATTGATGTAGTATTGGAGGGATAATAATGCTTGAAATAGTATTAGTATGTGTTACTGTCATTGGTATCTTAGGAATTATTTTTATAAATTACCATAATAAGTTTCAATTTCCCATTATTAAAATTAATGAAGCGGAGAATAATATCGAAACCTTATTACATAAAAAATTAGAATTATTTGGTGATATAAATCCGATTATATCAGAGGAATTAAAAGAGCAAAATATTTTAGGAAATATAGAAGATATTGAAAAAAAAGAAATTGATCATTTTGAACTATACGAACAATTAAATTCTATTTATAGTAAATTTCTTTCAATCTTAGATGATAACGAAAAATTAATTAAAAACCAAAAACTATCTAATATGACTACAGAACTAGAGGCAAATGAAACGGATTTAGTTGCGACAGTTAAATTTTATAATGACGCAGCTTCTGTTTTTAATAAATTAGTTTCAACATTTCCTTCTAATATTGTTGGATTTTTCAGAAGATACAAAAAAATGAATATTTATCATCATGAAAAAAAAGAAATGTTTGATATTTTAAATGATAAGTAGAGGTAGAAAAGTGGAATTTATTGAGCAAATTAAAAAAAGAGCGAAAAATCAAAAAAAGAAAATTGTATTACCAGAATATATGGATAGAAGAGTTTTACAAGCGGCAGAAATTGCTTTAAGAGAAGAAATTGCTGATATTATTATTATCGCAACTAATGAAGAAATAAAAGCTAATTCTTATGATTTAGATCTTTCTAAAGCTACTATTATTGATCCAAAAAATTATGAAGATTTAGAAAATTTGATTAATTATTTCGTAGAAATTAGGAAAAATAAAAATCTAAGTTATGAGGAAGCAAAAAATCTTCTTTTAACAGATTATATGTATTTTGCTTGTATGTTAGTAAAAACAGGAAGAGCGGATGGTATTGTGTCTGGCGCTTGTCATTCTAGTGCTAATACCCTTCGACCAGCACTTCAAATTATTAAGGCTTCTCCTAATATACGCTTGGTTTCTGCATTCTTTTTAATGGTTGTCCCCAATTGTCCGTTTGGAGAAAATGGGATATTTATATTTGCTGACAGCGGCCTTTGTCAAAATCCTAATTCTTTGGAATTAGCACAAATTGCGGCTTCTAGTGCTGATAGTTTTCAGTTTATAGTTGAGAAAAAGCCTTTGGTAGCTATGCTATCGCATTCTACGAAAGGAAGTGCAAAACACGAAGATGTTTCTAAAGTTTTGGAGGCAACAAAATTAGCTAAAGAAAACTATCCACAGTATACAATTGACGGAGAATTACAACTTGATGCGGCTATTATACCAGAAATTGCTAAATTTAAAGCGCCAAATAGTGAAGTAGCCGGACGAGCTAATGTATTAATCTTCCCAGATTTAGATGCAGGCAATATTGGTTACAAGTTAGTAGAAAGGCTTGCTAAGGCAAAGGCTTATGGCCCCATTACTCAGGGTATTGCACATCCAGTTAATGATTTATCAAGGGGATGCTCTGTAGAAGATATTGTTGGAGTAATTGCTATAACTGCAGTTCAAGCACAAAAAAAACTTATCTAATAATGATAAGTTTTATTCTATTCTCCAATCAATTTCTTTTAAATTATGTTCTTTTAAGAAAAGATTTGTTTTAGAAAAAGGTTTGCTACCAAAGAAACCATTATAGGCAGAAAATGGTGATGGATGAGCAGATTCTATAATATAATGAATTGGATTTGTGATAAGTTTCTTTTTGCTTTTTGCAAATGATCCCCACAAGATGAATACAACGGGGGTCGTTTTTTTATTGATAATTTTAATTACTTCATCTGTAAATTGCTCCCAGCCATGGTCTTTATGAGAAGCAGGATTATGTTCTTCTACTGTTAGGACTGCATTTAATAAGAGTACCCCTTGTTTTGCCCACGGTTTCAAAGAGTTATGCTTTGGAAAAGGGATTTTTAAATCACTTTCTAATTCTTTAAATATATTTTGGAGAGAAGGGGGTTTAATAACCTCATTACTTACAGAAAAAGATAAACCCTCTGCCTGATTTGGTCCATGATAAGGATCTTGTCCAATAATTACTACCTTTATATTATCAAAATCTGTATATCGGAAAGCATTAAATACTTCATTCTTTTTAGGATAAATTGTTTTTTCTTTATATTCTTTTTTTATAAATTCTAACAAATCTATAAAATAATCTTTTTGAAATTCTTGTTTCAATAGACTATCCCAATTATTTCCTATCATTGTTATCCTCCCTATTTATGGTAACTTTCATTATTTGATATTTTATAGCATCTATATATTTGTTCTAATAGAAATACTCTAAAAAGTTGGTGCGGAAACGTTAATTTTGAAAAAGAAAGAGCGTAATTTGACATTTTTTTTATTTCGTCACTTAATCCATAACTTCCCCCTATAATGAAGCAAATATTACTATTTTCTATTTGAAGAGATTCTAATTTTTTAGAAAATTGTTCCGAAGATATTTGTTCTCCTTTTATTTCTAACGTAATTATATAATCTTTTGGATTTAAATGTTTTTTTATTCTTTCCCCTTCTAAATCTTTTGCTTTACCAGGGGAAGAAATCCCTTCATCTTTTAATTCTATTATTGAAAGATTTGTGTATTTTTGTAGCCTTTTTTTGTATTCTTCTACGGCTTCTTTCAGATATGACTCTTTTATATTCCCTACAGCAATTATTTTTATCATGCTATACCTCAATCATAAAGCTTTCTTCTTGTTTTTTAGCAATCATTATTTTAGCTGTTGTCTCTCCCAACTCTTTTTTTACAGTATTTAAGGCTAATTCTTCAGTATTATTTGTTTCACTTAAATGAGCTAAAATAATATACTTTGTATTTTCATTGATTACTTTTTTTAAATATTTACCTGTTGCGGAATTCGAAAGATGTCCCTTATCACTAATTACTCTTTCTTTTAAAAATCTTGGATATGGACCATCCATTAACATAATTTCATCATGATTACTTTCTATTAAGTAAATATCTTTTCCCATTATTTTAGACAGAATCTTCCTGTTTATATATCCTGTATCCGTTAAATATACAAAACTATTCTCTTGGTAGCTTATAATATAGCCTACAGATACAGGTGCATCATGCGAGGTAGGAAGTATTTGTATTTTGACATCTTCTATCATGAACTCCTCTTCGATAAATTCACAACGAGATTTGGGAAGAAATTCTTTTAAGCTTTCATACATTTTTTCTGGAATGTATGCTTTTAGGTTTGTATGCGTTATTAATTTACTTAGACCATTAATATGATCTTTATGACAGTGCGTGATTAATACGCCTGAAAACATATCAAAAGAAAGGGAATTTCTCTCCAAACTTTCTTTTAGTCTTGAATAGGAAATTCCCATATCAATTATTAAATTTGTATTATCACATAATACAATAGTACAATTTCCTTTTGAACCACTAGCTATTGTTTTGATTTTCATTTTAATAGAAACTCATAGCATTCAATGCTACGCCTCCGCGATAAGGATATCCTTTCCATATGCCGAAATGTAAGTGAACTCCTGTTGCGGCTCCTGTCATTCCCATACCACCAATTACTTGCCCTTTTGTTACAGTATCTCCAGCATGAACTACCCTACATCCAGGACATAAATGGGCATAAATAGTATAATAGCCATTATGATGATCTATAATTATATATTCTCCATTTGTACCATATCCGCCTGCATAATATCCTGTCATTGCGGTAGATGCTACTACAGTTCCAGATTGAGCGGCAAAGATGTTTGATCCATAACCACAGCCAGCTATATCTGTTCCGTCATGTAATACTCCCCAACGCCAACCAAATGGACTAGAAATAGATGAGCACGTTGCGGGCCATCCAAATTCTCCTTTGGTAGCAACAACATTTCCATATCCACCCCTATATTTCGTACCTTTTACGACTATTTCATTTATTGCTGGTTTTATTGTTTCTGTTGATACAGGGACAACATTTACTGTTTCTCCATTTATTTTTTGAATTTTTTGGGTTACCTTGTTTTCCCCTTTTACTCCTGCTTGAATTACTTCCGTAGATCCTACATATTTTGTAGAATCATATCTCGTTTCTGTAGAATAGTTTTGTTCCTGAAGAAAAACAACATGATTTTCTTCTACAACATTAAATTGTGGTTTTAATATTCCTATCGTTACTACCTGTCCAGTATAAAGCAAACTATCCTTGTCACTTATATTGGGGTTTGCTATTAAAAACTCTTCTGTAGATACTTTATTATTAAAAGCAACGTCTTCAATCGTGTCTCCTTCTTTAACTATATATTTCTGCTGCTCTGCAGTTGTCCCAAACATTAAATATTTACTTAAGGTTTCCTTATCTTGGTATATTGTCTGAGTAACTGGTATTTTTTGTTTCTTAATTGTTATGTTATTTTCAATATATATTTTTTCAATAATTTTTCCCGTATCTTCTATTTTTGTTTGAGATTTTGTTGCATAGGCTTTATAATCTTCTTCCTTAATAAAGGATTTTACTATATTATCCACAGCATCTGTAAATATTTTTTTATCTAGTACATAAACTATTTGCTTTGACCCTTTAATTTTCTTTCCTGTGGCGTCTTGTGTATCAACTCCCCGAATGGTTACTGCATATCCATTAATAGTAAAAGGAGAAATATCTTTTATCTTTGCATATATCTCTTCTGTTGTCTGAATGTTATTGGAGTAAGTTATTTCTTTTTCTATGTCTAGATTTGAAGGAATATATACTTTATTAACATTATATAATTGTTTAATTTCTTCTTGTTGTTGATCAATATAATCTTCCAACTGCTTTTTTGACTTTATTAATCCTAAAGATTTTCCCTCTAAATAGACTCTATATACAGTTTGTGCTTTTAGAGTTTTGGGAGTAAATCCTGTTGTTGAAAAAAAGATTACCAATAATATCATAGTAATTATCTTTTTACTTATTGTATGGTTCACTTTATCCATCCACCTTTTCCTTATCTTTTCGTAAGTTTACAAAAGTTGAAGTATTCTTTTTAAATAATAATTCTATCGTAGCAGTAGGACCATTTCTATGTTTTCCAATTATTAATTCACTAATGCTATTGTTATCCTCTGTTCTTGCTTCTTTGTTATAATAATCATCCCTATAAAGGAATGCCACAATATCTGCATCTTGCTCGATAGATCCTGATTCTCTTAAATCGCTCATTAATGGACGCTTATCTTCTCTTGATTCTACACTACGAGATAACTGTGATAAAGCAATTACTGGAACATTTAATTCCATTGCTAATGTTTTTAAGCTACGAGAAATGTCAGATACTTCTTGCTGACGATTACTTCCATAATTTTTTCCTCCTGAAATTAATTGTAAGTAATCGATTACTATCAAGCTTAATCCTTTTTCACTACTAGCAAGCCGTCTACATTTCGCTCTTATTTCTCCAATGGTAATACCTGGAGTATCATCAATTACCATATTTGTTGAAGATAACTGCGAACTAGCTTCATTTATCCTTTTCCAGTCATTATTCATTAAGTTTCCTGTACGCAACTTAAAACCTTCTAATTGACCTAAAGATGATAAAATTCTCATTGCTAATTGCTCTGCACTCATCTCCAAATTAAATACAGCTACACTTTTATCCTGAGTCATAGCCACATGAGTAGCTAAGTTTAACGCAAACGCTGTTTTTCCCATAGCTGGTCTTGCTGCAATAATTATGAATTCGTTTGGATGTAAACCAGTAGTTAATTTATCAAAATCATACCAGCCAGTAGCTAATCCCGTGATTTCGTTTTTGTTTTCTGCTAATCTCTCTAAATCAGATTGTGTCTTTGCCAAAACTTCTTTAATACTTCTAAATTCACTTGATTTCCTTTTTTTAACAATACTTAATATTTTTTTTTCGGAATTATCTAGAATTTCATTAACGCTTTCTTCGCTAGAATATCCCTCTGTTGCGATATCTGTTGCGGTTTCTATTAATTTCCGTAAAATAGAAGCTTCTTCTACTGTTTGAATATAATAATCAACATTGCTTGCTGTAGGTACAAAGTTTAAAACATCTGTTAAATACTCTACTCCTCCCACTTCATTTAACTCATTTTTCTTTTTAAGATATGTTGTTATGGTTGTTAAATCTATTGGAGTATTTTCCTCTAATAGTGCTGCTAAGCTTATAAAAATTTTCTTATTCTTTTCATCATAAAAAGCTTCTGGATTTAAACTTTCACAAGCTTTTTGAAGAGCATATTTTGATAAAAAACAGGCTCCTAATACAGATTTTTCTGCTTCTAAGTTGTTTGGCATTACCCTTGCTGCCATGTTACCACCTCTACTTTACTAAATGTATCTTTATTGTTGCTTCTACTTTTGGATACAAGTGTATTTTAACATCGTGAAATCCCAAAGACGATAGGGATGTTGTTGGTTCAATCTGATTCTTATCTATTTGATAAAATTTCTTTTGTAAGGCTTCTTTAATTTGTTTGATGCTAATACTACCAAATACCTTGTCTTGCTCCCCCGTTTTTACCTTAAATTCTAATATTACAGTATCTAGTTGTTTCTTTAAATTTTCCGCATTTTTTTTGTTTTCTTGATCCAACGCTTCTTTTTTTGCCTCTTCATGTTGAAGTTTTGCTAAATTTTCTTTCGTTTTTCTGACAGCGTACCCATTTTTAATCAAGAAATTTTCTGCATATCCGTCTTTTACATTCTTTATTTGTCCTTTTTTTCCCTGATTTTTTAAATCTTTTATAAATATTACTTCCAAATTATTCACCTTCTTTTTCTAATTCTTGTTTTAGAAGTTTTTCTACTTTACTAATTGTTGTGTTTTCAAATTTGGCTGCTCCGTTATAATTATCTCCTCCGCCACCTAGACGTGACATGATTTTACCTATATCATAATTTCCTAAACTTCTAGCACTTATTCCAATAGCTTCTTTGCCAATTTTTCCAACTACAAAAGATGCTTCTATATTGTTGAAGAATAATAATGTATCTGCCACTTTTGCCAAATCTTCTCGACGATATATAGTATAAGGTGTTGCTTTGGTAAATGCAATTCTTTCGTTTATTATCTGAATAGATGATAAAAGTTTTTGCCTCTCTTTATATTCTATAATATCTTGTTTTAATAAATATTGCACTTTTTTAGCACTTGCTCCTAAACTTGCCAGATAGTAACAAGAATAATAGGTATCTGATGTCGTCTTTAAAGTAAGATTATTAGTGTCTAAAACAATCCCTGCTAATAAAACCGTCGCATAATATGGTTCTATATCTACATCATAATATTCAACCAACTCTGCTATCATTTGGCAACAGCTAGAGGCTTCTTCATCACAAATAATGTTCGCATTTTGTATAGTTGAAGTTCCAAGTTCGTGATGATCAATTACTAATTTTCTATTAACTGCAGTTAAAACTGTTTGTGATTGCACTAATTCTTCTTTATTTGTATCTAAAATTATTAATAGATTTTTAGATTCCCGTGAAGACATATATTTTTTTATATCTTCACTTTTAATGATTTTTATGCACCCCTCAAGTTCTTTTAAAACCTTTTCTACTCCTAATTCATGTATCCTATCATCAATAATGATATAACAGTTTTTTCTTTTCTTTTGCAAAATAGTATACATTCCTATTGAACTACCTAAAGCGTCTAAATCTAAATCTTTATGAGCCATAATAAAAATATTTTTAGAATGCCTTAATTCTTTATTTAATATTTTTCTTTTGTCTACTATTCCCATTTTTCCTCCTGTTAAATATCAACTTTATTATATCTTACTTTCTTATGTTTGTCTAATAAAATAACGAACAAAAAAAGACCATTAGGTCTATCTTGTATAAGGTAATAGAGCAATCGCACGAGCTCTTTTTATTTCTTTTGCTATATGTCTTTGATGAAGTGCACAGTTACCAGTTACACGTCTTGGTACTATTTTTCCCTTTTCATTTATATATCTTCTAAGTGTTTCTGGATCTTTATAATCTACTGTTTTTCCAGTACACATCATACATACTTTTTTCTTTCGACGATTAAATTCTGCCATTATTTTTTCCTCCTTTTTAGAATGGTAATTCATCATCGCTGATTTCAATGCTTGAACCAAAATCAGCAAATGGATTACTATCTACATCCGTACCTTTTGGTTCATCTGCTTTACCAAAATCATATGGTGTAGGACCTGCATTATCTTGCATAGATCTATTTGTATTGTCGGAATTATTTGAGGAATTTTTTGATCCCAAGAATTCAACATTATCCGCAACAACTTCTGTGACATATCTTTTCTGACCATCTTGACCATCATATGTTCTTGTCTGAATACGGCCATCTATAGCCACTTGACTTCCTTGTGTTAGATAATTTTTAACATTTTCTGCTTGTTTTCTCCACACAACTATATTTATGAAATCTGCTTCTCTTTCTCCTGATTGCGTTGTAAAATTTCTGTTTACAGCTAAAGAAAATGTTGCTACCGGAGTATTACTACCAGTATATCTTAATTCTGGATCCCTCGTTAATCTTCCTATTAAAAATACTTTATTCATAAAATACCTCTTCTCTTACTCTTCTACTTTCACAACTAGATTACGAAGTAAGTTTTCATTGATTCTCGCAACGCGGTTAAATTCTTTTACAGCGTCAGGTGTTGCTTCTACTACATATAAGTAATAATATCCTGTTGTAAGCTTTTTAATTTCATAAGCTAATTCTCTTTGACCCATTTGCTTTTCTTCTAGGATATTTACTTTTTTATCTGTTAAAACCTTTTTCATTTCTTCAGCTTGCTTTTTAATTTCAGCCTCTTCCATATCTGGTCTAACGATAAACATAATCTCATATTTATTCATTTTCCCACCTCCTTTTGGACTAATGACTCATACAAAAATTTATGAGTAAGGAGTATTTTAAATACTCGAAGGTATTATAACAAAGTTATTAAAAATTGTCTAGTTTATTTTTCGCTAAATTTCTATTTTTATGTTATAATGTTTCTGGGTGATTATATGAAATTAATTGAAAAAAAATGTCCAAATTGTGGAGCCACTTTAGAATTCAATGAAAATGATAAAAGTTGCAAGTGTAATTATTGTAAAAGAAGTTTTGAAATAGAAAGAGATACCGATAATTTAGAAAAATTTAATCTTGTTTATAATCAAATTCAAAAACCATTTAAAATCATTTTCTTAATTCCATTTATCTTTGTATTTATTTTTTTCTTAATCATTACCATTACATCTTTTACAAATTTTAAAAGATTTAATACAAAAAATAAAGAACAATCTATTATACAAGATATAGAGGAAAAAGTAGAAGAAAAGAATAAATTAGTGAAGAATATTAGTGAGCTTGATAATGATGATTTAGAAGATATTGATAGTAAATGCTATTCAATCGTACATCAAAAGGTAACTGGTAGAAGTGATACTACTTATTCTTATCAAATTACAGGAAACCCTAGATTAAAAGGTTTATATGTTGCATATAAAAAGGACTCTAATTATATTATTTCTATCTATGAAGTGATTTATCATAATTTTTTCAATCAATCTGACCAACAAACCGTTTATGTCCCTGTCGTATTTGAAAATGTAAAGAATAATCTTCCATTTAGTTTGTCAAATGGAAAAAATCCTGCTCCTGAGTATTATTTAAATCAAGATCATTCTTCTTATATATTTGCCTATCATAGTTTGGATGAGGCTTATAATCTTGTTGTTGAACCTATTGAAAAAGAATATACTATTACTAAAAAATAAGAGAAATTCTATTGAATTTCTCTTTTTACTTATTGTCATACATTGAATCTAAAATGGCAGATATCTCCATCCTGCATTATATAATCCTTTCCCTCAAGTCTGGTTTTTCCGGCTTCTTTTACTTTTAATTCTGAGCCACACTCTATTAGATCTTTATATGATATTACTTCCGCACGAATAAATCCTTTTTCAAAATCGGTATGAATGATTCCTGCACATTGTTTGGCATTCATTCCTTTTTTAAATGTCCAGGCTCTTACTTCGTCTTTTCCAACTGTGAAATAAGTTGCTAATCCTAAAATATCATATGTTGCTTTAATTAATTTATCTAAGCCGCTTCCATCTAGTCCTAGCCCTTCTAGCATTTCTTTTCTATCCTCTTCTGATAATTCACTTAATTCTTCTTCTACTTTGGCACATAGGCTGACTACTGTAGCATTTTCATGAGATGCATATTCTTTTACTAGTTTTACATATTCGTTATCAGGGTTTCCTAATTCACTTTCTTTGATATTTGCTAAATAAATAATAGGTTTTAAGGTTAAGAAACTATAAGATTTTATAATTTTCTTTTCCTCTTCTGTCATATTTAATTGCCTTAATGGTGTGTTTTCTTCTAATGCCTTCTTACATTTTTCTAGAACACTAGCTTCCAAAACATCATCCTTATTTTTAGTTGTTTTTGCTTTTTTAGCTACTTTTTCTAATCTACTATGAATAATATCTAAATCTGCTATAGCTAACTCTAGATTAATTGTCTCAATATCTCTTATTGGATTTATATTTCCTTCTACATGAATAATTTTACCATCATCAAAACATCTTACAACTTCTACAATTGCGTCAGTTTCTCTAATATGTGATAAAAATTTATTACCTAAACCTTCTCCTTGTGAAGCACCCTTTACTAAACCTGCTATATCAGTGAATTCATAGGCTGTTGGGATGAATCTTTCTGGTTCATACATTTCTTTTAGACGATTCATTCTTTCATCAGGTACGGTTACTACACCAACATTTGGTTCTATTGTAGCAAAAGGATAATTTTCGGCTAAAATTTTTTGATTAGTAATGGCATTAAATAATGTAGATTTTCCAACATTTGGCAATCCAACTATTCCTGCTGTTAAACTCATAGTCATTCCTCTTTTCTTCGTTTGTATTATATCATCTATTCATGTCAATGTAAATTATATCCTTCATACAAAAAGCATCTGGAAAATTAGATGCTTTTTATATTGTTGGATATACTTTAGGTCCTATTGGAAGCCCTATTATATACCATCCTACTATCAACAAAATCCATGTTAAGGAAATAATTATAAAATATGGAGTTATTAATTTTAAAGATCTTCTTATAGTATAGGGCTTATCTTTATTTAAGTTATAAATATTTAAATACCCTATATATATAACGAAAGAAGCTAATAATGGAGTATATCCTTTTGTAATAGAGTCACCTGCTCTCATTACTATTTGAGCAAAAGCAGGAGAAATATTTGATTGCATAAACATTGGAACTACAACAGGAGCAAAAACCATCCATTTAGTTGCCGATCCTGTTAAAACAAAATTAGAAACTCCTATCAAAATAATGGTTGCTACAATTAGCGGAATTCCAGAAAAATCTAAATAACTTAATAGTGTAGAAAACCAAGAGGCGATAATTAAACCAATATTTGTTTTCTTAAAAATAGCAATAAACTGTGATGCCATAAACATTATAAAGAATAAACTTCCTAATTTAGAAAATCCATTACTCGTTTTTTCTATCAAAGCTTTATCATTCTTTATTGTTCTTGCGCCGAAACCATAAGCTAATCCTGTCACAAAGAAAAACATAGATAGCAAGAAGGTAAATCCATCTTGAAAGTATGAATTAGGGCCAAATAATTGATTTGCATAGGTAATCTCATTCATATCCAATAACATGCCAGAGTATGGCAGATTTGGTATGAGCATATAGACAAATAGTGAAAATACAGTTATTGCCGTTATTAATGCATATTTTAAACCACGTTTTTCAACTTTTTCTTTTTCTATTTTTTCTTGTTCATCTACTATTGGTTCTATCACGCTATATTGCTCTGTTCTTGCTAAATCGTCATCTTTTTTATATTTACCAACCTTAGGTGCAATGATTTTTTCAATTATAATCGTTCCAACAATAGATAAAACAAGTGAGGCCACAATAATAAATACTAAATTCCCAGTTAGTGGGACATGCGCATTAGAATCTATTAATAAAGCGGAACTTCTGGTATATTCAATTAAATCCACTTCCATAGTTCCTACAAATATAGAAACGCCATATCCAAAGGAAACTCCACAAAAAGCTGTAATAATACCTAAAATTGGATTTTTGTTATTTATAAAGTAAACCAACGCAGCTAAAGGAATCAATATAGCATACCCCACCTCATTTATTAATGAGGAGATTGTTGCTAAAAAAACAATTAAAAATGTCAAAAAATATTTAGGCATTTTCTTGATATATTTATTACTAAAAGCTTCTATAAGACCTGTTGCTTCTGCTATTGTTAGACCAATTAATGAAATTAATAACGTACCTAAAGGAGCAAAACTTATAAAATTTTTAGTTGCATTACTAAATATATATTTCATACCATCAAAACTCATCATATTCTCTACGGAAATTAATGTTTGCTCTAATTCCTTTGTTTTTGTATTGGCAATATTATAAGTTCCTTGCATTTCTAATGCTGATAAAATCGCACTTAATGCCATTACTAGTAATGTTAAAAGTAGTAATACAGTTGCTGGATGAAAGAAAAATTTCTTTAGTTTTAATTTTCTTTTATCTCCCATTTTATTCTCCTTTCGTAGAAACTATTTTTTTTAATTTCTTATTAAAATCTATCCTTGGTATTAAGACTGTATGTCCACAATAGATACATTTAATCTTTATATCAGCTCCAAGACGTGTTATCTCCCATTCATTTGTCCCACATGGATGAGGTTTTTTCATTATTACATGAGAACCAATTGTATATTCTAAATTTTTATTTTCCATTATGCACCTCAATCTGTGGATAAGGAATCTTAATATTCGCATCCTCTAATGCTTCCTTTACTTTTCTCCTTATAATTCGTTCTACTTCATAGTGTTTCATTGGTTTTGTTTCTAAAGTTAATCTATAAACTACTGCGGAATCATCTAAATTCATAATTCCTACAATATTTAGCTCTCCTATAGCATTTGGAATTGTTCCTTTTAAATCTTCTCTTAGCTTTTCAAACACCTTATTTACTTCTTCCGGACTATGATCATAGGAAATCCCTATATCAACGATTGCTAGGGAATTATGGAGACTATAATTCGTGATTTCATCCATATTATGATTAGCAATAATTTTCGTTGCTCCTTTATAATCTCTAATTCTAGTTGTCTTTAATCCGAGGAAAACAACCTCTCCCATAAATCCATTTACTTCGATAGTATCACCTATTTCATATTGATTTTCTGTAATTATAGAAATCCCTGCAATCAAATCTTTTGCTAAATCTTGAAATGCTAAACCAATTATGGCAGTGGTTATTCCAAGTCCTGCTAAAATTGATTTTATATTGATATTAAATACAGAAAGGATCCCTAATGACACTAAAATAACAATTATATACTTGATTATATTTAAAATCAGAGTTCTTATTGTTTCTGCCCTTTGTACGTTGAAGGCATTTAGCCTTTTTTTATCTATTTTTAATATCCTTTGAACTATATTTTTAATTACTGAATAAATAATTATCCCTATCGCAATATAAATGACAGGAAGAACAAAATATTTAATATCTATTGACTGTATTACTAATGAAGCAAGCATAAATTACTCCTTTGATTCTAAATTCATTATTTCTAATAGTCTATTCAAATCATTTTTGTTTACAAATGTAATTTCTAATTTGTTATTTTTAATTTTTACTTTTGTTCCAAGCCGATCACAAAGATCTTCCTCTAAATACCGATATTCATTTGCGGCTAGTGAATTTTTTCTTATTACATGTGTCCTTACAAATTTTTCATTAGAATTTGTTAAGTTTTCTAATTGTCGAACACTTAATCCTTCTTTTATAACTCTTTTAGTTAATTCTAATTGTTGAACATTATTATCTAACTTACTTAGAACTCTAGCATGTCCCATACTAATTTCTTTTTTACTTAAAGTATCTTGTATTTCTTCTGGCAAAGTTAATAGACCAAGCATATTTGTGATATGGCTACGACTTTTTCCTAATCTAGTTGCTAGTTCATCTTGCGTTAAATTAAGCGTTTCAATTAATTTTTTATAGGCCATCGCTTCTTCTATAGCATTTAAATTTTCCCTTTGTAAATTTTCAAGTAGTGCAATTTCCATCATTTCTTTATCAGAAAAATTTCTAATAATTGCTGGAATTTCTGTCAATCCTGCCATTTTTGAGGCTTTTACTCTGCGCTCGCCTGCTATAATTTCATATCCCCTAATACTTTTTTTAACGATAATTGGCTGAAATACGCCATGTTCTTTAATAGAGTTTGCTAATTCTTTTAAAGCCTCTTCATCAAAAACTTTTCTAGGTTGGTATGGATTGCTTCTTAATTCATCTAATTTTACCATTACAATTTCTTCTTTAGGAGTTTCCGTAATTATTTTTTCTTCTACTCTGCTATAGTCAATCGGCTCATTATAAAATAATTCTTCTAATCCTCTACCTAAAGCTCTTCTTTTATTATTTGTCTCCATTTCTCTCAATCACTTCCTTTGCTAAATTAATATACGCCTCAGAGCCCCTGCTCTTTGGATCGTAAGCAATGATTGGTTCTCCGTGAGATGGAGCTTCTGTTAATCTAACCAATCTTGGAATTATTGTATTGTATACTTTCTCTTTAAAAAATTTTCTTATATCTTCCACTACTTCAAAACCTAGGTTTGTCCTAGAATCTAACATTGTTAATAATACCCCTTCTATATCTAGAGTTGGATTCAATGTTTTTTGAGCGAGCATGATAGTCTTTAATAATTGAGTAATTCCTTCTAGAGCAAAAAATTCACATTGAACAGGAATAATTACAGAATTTGATGCCGTTAAAGCGTTGGTAGTTATTACACCTAAAGATGGCGGGCAATCAATTATAATAAAGTCAAAACTATCTTTGATATCTTGCAATTTTAACTTTAATTGTTCGCCTTTTTGAAAACCTGATTCCTGCCTGCTTTTTTCTACTAATTCTATGTCTAATCCTGCTAAATTTATTGTTGCTGGTAAAACATATAAGTTTTTATACTTTGTTTTTAACATTGCTTCTGCAATATTACATTCTCCTATTAAAACATCATATATACTTCTTTCTATGTCTCCTTTGTTTATTCCAACGCCAGTAGTTGTGTTTCCTTGAGGATCTAAATCAATTAATAATACTCTTTTTCCTAATACTGCTAATGATGCAGAAAGATTGATACTTGTAGTTGTCTTTCCTACTCCACCTTTTTGATTCACCAATGAAATAATCTTTCCCATGTTATCACCCATTTTCATTTACTTATATATTGTATCAAATAAAGAACGTTTTTCAAATGCTTTTATGAAAAAAAGTAGAATTTTGTCTACTCTGTTTCTTTGTTTATTTTGATTATTATCTGCTTTGAATTCTTAAAATCCAATTCATTTAACGAAGCATCAAGTCCATGACTCTTTAGTTCTTCTATCAATGCATTAATTTTTACTATTCCATCGTCTATACTATATTTCCCGTTGGAATCTGTATCAATTAATGGTTCATTCATTACATTTCCAGTTTGAAAAAAAGGTTGCGGTTCTTCTATTGTTACATTGTTCAGAACTGGACTATTCAAATTTGCCAAAGACACATTATAATTGTTAGGCATTTGATATTCTCTAGGCAAATCTACTGATATTAAGTCTGGAGGAGTAAAATAATCTTTTGGTTGTTCTGCTTCTGGGGTTGTGTCTTCTGCTTTTATTATCTTCTCACCCAAGGTTAATCCTTCTGTTTTTTCTGCTACAGCTGCCACTGAAGTTGGGGCATTGATATTTAGATTTAATAGATTATCTAATGCTGTTCCCGGTTCCTCAGTATCGGTTCTTATATCTGATGCATTTTGTTTCATTTCCTCTATATCAACTGGAACAACCGGCTGTGTACTATCAAAAGGACTTCCTTCTTCTTCTTCAATCTCACCATAATTAATAAATTTCGGTACATGATCTTCTTCGCCTTCTGGTGGTGCTACTATTATCTTTCCATAATTTGTAGTATCTTCTGGTAAATCTGCGGTTGGCATCAAAGGATTTGGATTAATAAAGCTAGCATTTATTGAACCATTTGTTGGATTTATATTCTCATTCATACTACCCTCACCACTTTCTTCTTTTTGTTGTGTATATAATTTACTTATCTCTTCTTCTAACATTCTTACAGGCATTTTAGTATTAATTACTTTTTGAAGTAATTCTTTTTGTTCCTCTATATTTGGAACATTTAATAATGCCCTAGCATGCCTTTCTGAGATTTGTTCCTGAAGTAGGGCCGTTTGAATTTCCTCTGGCAAGGATAACAATCTTAATTTATTAGCGACAGATGATTGGCTTTTCCCCATTGTCTTTGCTAAAGAATCCTGTGTCATTTGATCAATTTCTAATATTTTTTGATAAGTTCTAGCTTCTTCTATAGGATTTAGGTTCTTTCTCTGCAAATTTTCTAATAGTGCTACTTTCGAACTTTCTTTATCATCTAAGTTTCTAATAATTGCAGGAATTTTTGTCATACCAGCTAAAGCGGATGCTTTATATCTTCTCTCTCCTGCTATAATCTCATATTTTCCATTTACACTACGAACTATTATAGGTTGAATAACTCCGTGTTCCTTTATTGATAAAGCTAATTCTTTCAAAGCTTTTTCGTCAAACACTTCTCTAGGCTGAAAGCGATTTGGTATTATATCATCAAGATGTAAATAAACAATTTCATTACTTTCTGTATTGTTCATAAGCAACCCCTCACTTTATTCTCTATCTATTTTATTATAGACTATTTTTTTGAATGTTTCAATAATTTTATTTTATTACATTAGAAAGAAAAAATAGATTTTCATCTATTTTCTATTACAATAAGACTTCTTTTACTTTTTTCCTTTGGTAATAAGAATTTATCAATCTTAATTATTTTATAATTCTTTTCTAGTTTTTGTTTTAATTCTTCATCTAATTCCATATCTATATCGCCTTTCATAGCGACAAAATCGCCATTGTCTTTTACTAGATGCATTGTGTAATCTAGTAATTTACTTAAATTAGCAACAGCTCTAGCTGTTACAATATCAAATTTTCCTTTATAGTCTTCTGCTCTTGTATGAATAGCTATTATATTGGTTAATTGTAATTCTTTAATAATTTGATTCAAATAATTTACTCGTTTTTGAAGAGAATCGATTAATACCATATTTAAATTTGGATAAATTATTTTTAAAACAATCCCTGGGAATCCTGCGCCACTCCCTACATCACACAATGTTTCCTTTTTGGATAAATCTACTACTCTCGCAATCGTCAAGCTATCATAAAAATGCTTTAAATATACAGAATCTTCCTCTATGATTCTCGTTAAGTTTATTTTTTTGTTCCAGCAACATAATAATTTATAAAATTGATCAAGCTTTTCAACTTGTTCTTTCGTAATTATAATACCCATCTTTTCGATTTCTAGTAAGAATTCTTCTTTATTCATATTGATCCTTTCTACGTAAATATACCATTAATATTGATATATCGGAAGGATTTACTCCACTAATTCTAGAGGCTTGTCCAATCGTAGTAGGATTAATTTTTGTAAGTTTCTGCCTTGCTTCACTGGCAAGATTAGGTATTGTATTATAATCTATATTCTCTGGTATTTTTTTTTGTTCCAGTTCTAACATTTTTTCTGCCTCTTTTATTGCTTTATTGATATATCCTTCATATTTAGCTTTAATTTCTAATTGTGCTTTTTCTTCATTTGTATAATTTAATTGAACAAACAATTTTAAATCCTCTAATTTTACTTCTGGTCTTTTTAATAATTCATACAAATTCATTCCGTCTTTTAACTCGGTAGTTCCTATTTTTTGTAAATATTCATTTGTTTCCTGTTTTGGCGTTATCCTCGTTTCTAATAATTCTTTATACAATCTAGAAATATTTTCTTTTTTGTTTTTAAAATTTTTATATTTTTCCTCTTCTAACAAACCTATTTGATATCCATATTCCATAAGTCTTAGATCTGCATTATCATGGCGAAGTAAAAGGCGATACTCTGCACGAGATGTCAGTAAACGATAGGGATCTATCACACCTTTTGTTACTAAATCATCGATTAGAACTCCAATATAGGATTCATTTCTTTTTAGAATTAATGGTGGTTTTCCTTCTAATTTTAAGGAAGCATTGATTCCCGCAATTAATCCTTGTCCTGCGGCTTCCTCATATCCACTAGTACCATTAATTTGGCCGGCAGTGTATAATCCATCTATTTTTTTTGTTTCTAATGATCTTTTTAATTGAGTTGGATCAATTGCATCGTACTCAATTGCATAAGCATATTTTACTATTTTTGCTTTTTCTAATCCAGGTAAACTATGTACCATTTGTTCTTGAATATTATGTGGCATACTTGTAGAAAATCCTTGAATGTAGATATCGTCATAATAAATACTTTCTGGTTCTAAGAATAGTTGATGGCGTGATTTATCACTAAAACGCACAATTTTATCCTCTATTGAAGGACAATATCTTGGGCCTATTCCTTCTACGTAGCCCCCATACATACTTGACAATTTTAGATTTTTTTTAATAATTTCATGTGTTTGCTCATTAGTATATATTAAATGACAAGGAACTTGATTTTTATAATCATAATAGTCAACATTATCAAAGGAAAATGTTAATTTTCTATCATCCCCTTGTTCTATTGAAGTTTTTGTATAATCAATAGAATCTTTTTCTATTCTAGGAGGAGTTCCCGTTTTAAGTCTTAAAATTTGAAATCCTAATTTCTTTAAGTGATTACTTAAAAATTTTGAACTCTTTTCTCCATGAGGACCGCTTTCTTTTTTTTCTGATCCCGATAAGACAACAGATCTTAGATATGTTCCTGTCGTTAAAATAACAGCCTTAGATAAAATTTTTGTTCCATCCATTAATTCTATACCTTTTATTTTATTATTTTTCACAATTAAATTTTCTACCATGGCTTCTTTTATTTCTAAATTAGGGGTATTTCTTAATGTTTGTATCATTTTTCTCGGATAAACAACTTTATCTATCTGCGCTCTTAATGCTTGTACAGCCGGACCCTTTTTAGTATTTAACATTTTTACTTGAATAGCGCTCTTATCAGCATTTCTTGCCATTTCCCCACCTAAAGCATCAATTTCTCTTACAACAATTCCTTTAGCTGGTCCACCAATAGATGGGTTACATGGCATATCTGCTATATTTTCTATTCTGCCTGTTATAAGTAAAGTTTTGTGTCCTTTTCTAGCACTAGCCAATGATGCTTCACATCCTGCATGGCCTCCACCTACAACAATTATTTCGTATTCCATATTTTCACTTCCTACTTACCAACGCAAAAATTTTTAAATAAATTATCTATTAATTCTTCATCATATGTTATACCAATGATTTCTCCTAAATGTTCAAAGCAATTTTTTAAATCTATTTCTATCATATCAATTGGCAAATCATTTTCTAAGCTCTTTTCTGCTTCCAGTAAGTCATTTAGTGCTTTTTTTGCTAGAGATATCTGTCTTATATTACTTAGATATGTATAGTTCTTAGAATGTAATTTTTCTAAATCAAACAATTCTTTGATTTTTTCTTTTAATTCATTCATTCCTATATTTTGTTTTATACTCATTTCAATATAATCACTAATATTTTTTGGTAATGTTACTTTTTTTGTTAAATCTACTTTATTGATAATGATAATCCTATTTTTATTTGCGGTTTTTTGTAATATTTCTACATCTTCTTCCGTTAATTGTTCATTATTGTTTAAAACCAACAACACTAAATCTGCCTCTTCTATTGCATTTAGACTTTTCTCTACTCCTATTTTTTCAACGATATCTGCTGTCTTTCTAATACCTGCTGTATCTATAATATTTAGAAGAATTCCATCTAAATAAATTTCACCTTCTACTATATCCCTAGTTGTACCTGCAATATCTGTAACAATAGCTTTTTCCTGTTCTAATAAGCTATTTAAAATACTACTTTTTCCTACATTAGGCTTTCCTACTATTACTGTTTTAATACCATCTTTAATAACAACCGTATCTTCTGATTTTCTTATGATTTCGGATAAATCCGTTTTCATATTTTTTATTTCATTTCTTACTTTTTCTCTTGTTATCACTTCTATATCGTAATACTCTGGATAATCAATATTTACTTCAATAGATGATAACAAATTTACTAATTTATTTCTAAAATCCGTTATTAATTTTGAAGTTGATCCTTGAATCTGATTAATAGAAAGCTTTCTTGATTCTTCACTTTTACTACTAATAATATCCATAATAGCTTCACTTTCTACTAAATCTATTCTTCCATTAAGAAAGGCTCTTTTTGTAAATTCTCCGGGTTCTGCTAATCTAGCACCATTATTTAATATTACTTCTAATACTTTTTTTGTTGCGATTACTCCACCATGACAATTAATTTCTACTACATCTTCTGTCGTATAAGTTTTAGGAGATTTCATTACAGATACTAATACTTCATCTATTATTTGATTTTTATCAACTATATGTCCGTAATTTATAGTATGTGATTTTACTTTTGCCAAGTCTTTACCTTTAAAACAACTATTTACAATATCTATTGAATCTTTTCCACTTAGTCTTACTATAGATATTGCGCCTATTCCTAATACTGTTGATATAGCGACTATTGTATCATTCATAAATCTCCCTCCTTTTTTCTTCGTATATTATAGCACATATTTATAGATAGTACATATTTTTATAAAAAAAGGAAGATTTAATCTTCCCTTGGTTTAATCACAACATAGCGATTTGGTTCTTCCCCTTCACTTTCTGTTGTTACTCTCTTATTATTTGTTAAAGTATTATGGATAATCCTTCTTTCATAAGAATTCATTGGATCCAATTTAGCTTCTATTTTGGTAGTAGCTACTTCGCGTGCAACTCTTTTTGCTAAAGATTCTAGGGATTTTTCTCTTTTTTCTTTATAAGAATTTATATCAATTATAAATTTAAAGTTTTGACCTAATTCTTTTGTAATGTGTTGATTAGCAACTGTTGTTAAGGCTTGTAAATTCTTTCCATTTCTACCAATTAAAAGTGAATCATTATCAGAAAAGATTGTATATGTTGGAATTTCTTCTTTATTTTTAATTTCTATATTAGCTGTAAATCCCATATTTTTTAATAATTTATTTAAATAATCTTTTATATACTTAATAACTTCTCTTTTTTCTACTACTTCAATTTCTACTTTTTTACTTTTAAAAATTCCACCTTTTACTGTTTCTGACGATTGAATAATTAAATTTTCTTCTGTTTCTTGCAAAGCAATTGTTGCGGTTGAAATTGCTTCTTCTACTGTTTTTCCACTATATTTATGCTTTTCCATATTTATCCTTACTCCTCTTCACTAATATATTTTGAACTATGGTAAACGCATTTGACGTTATCCAGTAAATTCCTAACCCTGACGGCATAAACACTCCAGTAATTAAAATCATCCCTGTTAGTAGATATGGCATCATTTTCATATTTGGATCTGCTGTATTCATAGAAGAATTCATTTTAAAAGCGAAATATGTTGATGCACCGATTAATATTATCAAAATTGCATAAGCATACCAGCTTCCTGTTGTTATTCCTACTGATGGTGTTGTTCCCAATTGTAATGCTAAAAATTTATCTTCAAATATTGCAGGAGTCCTTTGTACTGCTTCAAAGAAAGCTATAAATATTGGTAGCTGCAAAAATGAGAATAAACAACCAGCTGTTGGATTAATATTATATTTTTTATAAATTGCCATCATTTCTTGATTTTGCTTTAGCATAGATTCTTGATCTTTTTTGTCTTTATATTTTTTTTGCAATTTATCTAATTCTGGCTGAGCTTTTTTTATTAATTCGGATTGCATAGCAGCCTTTTTAGTAATTGGATATGCAATTAATCGAATAGCTAAACTAATTAAAATTAATGATATAGCATAATTACCAATATTTTTTCCTAGCCATAAAAGAATAAAAGCTAATGGTTTTATAAAAATACTAGTCCACAAACCTTCATATTTACCAGATTTTATTTTAAATTTATCACATGTTGGTAATTTAGTAATATCTACACCATTTTCTTTATAAACTTTTATTGTTACCTTGCTTGTTGGTTGACATAATATATTTTTGGTTAAATTTTGACCCGTTACCTCATTTTTTACTGGTTTTTTGTTTGAATCTGTCAATGTTTTTGTACATCCTGTTGTTATTAATAGCAATATTAATAGAATAAAAATTTTTAATTTTCCTTTTTTCTGTTTGAATTTCATATAATTATTCCTTTCCTTTATCATTCATCAATGATAAAAAATCTTTATTTAATTCTAAATATTTTTTATCAATAGCACTTCTTCTTAACATTATAATATAATCTTTATTGTTTATATAGTCTTTTTTGTAATTATCTATTATTGCTCTTATTTTTCTTTTATATTTATTTCTAAAAACAGCATTTCCTAATTTTTTTCCAACAGTTATTCCAAAACGATCATATGGTAAATTGTTATTTATACTATAAATTATAAAACTTCTATTTTTTTTAACATTACCATTATTTATGATTTTGTCAAAATCTCTTTGATTTTTTACTATATATAATTTTTTCATATAGTATCACCTATCCTTTATAAATAGTAAAAAACCACTGTTAAGCAGCGGTATTATTTACAAAGTTTTTTACGTCCCTTGCGACGACGACGATTTAAAATATTTGTTTTTTTACGTGCAAAAAATCCAAGTCTTTTTGATTTTTTTAGATTATTTGGTTGATATGTTCTTTTCACTTGCTCCACCTCCAAACATAAATCTACATTATTATAATAATAAGATTGATATTTTGTCAATTAAAATTTTTCCACACTTTCCACAATACTGTGGAATATATTTTTTCTCAATGTTTATAAAAATTTGTGGAAAATGTGGAAAATACATTTTTTAGTATATTTTTAAAAGATTTTTCTTGTGGATAAACTTGTGGATTTTTTGTGGAGAAAAAAAATGTTAAAAAAATAGTTTCTTTTTTTCACAATTTAAGTTACACTAATCGTAGTTTATTGATCTTGTGGGGAGATGGTTGAATGAATGTCGATATTTTATGGACTAAATTCTTAAGCCAAGTTAAAGAAGAATTAACTTCTCTTTCTTTTGATACTTGGTTTTCTGATACCCAATTATATAAGTTAGATAATGGAAAAGCTTATATAATTGTCCCTATGCCTATTCATAAGAAACATTTAATTGATAACTATTCAAAATTGATTATTGAAAAATTGAATGAAATTACTGGAACTAATTTTGAATTGGTACTATTATTAAATGAAGAAATTGAAAAAGAAGATTCTAAAGAAATTCCCTTGGTAATGCAAGAAGAAATATTATCAAAACCGATAATACAATCAAATTTAAATAATAAATACACATTTGAAAATTTTATTGTTGGAAATACTAATAAATTTGCTCATGCTGCTGCTTTATCTGTTGCGGAAAATCCAGGAAATATGTACAATCCATTGTTTATTTATGGAAATAGTGGATTAGGAAAAACACATTTAATGCACGCAATTGGAAATTATATTATTCAAAATAGTAATCGACGAGTGTTATATGTAACAAGTGATCAATTTATTCAAGATTTCATTGGTATTAATAAAAAAGATAATACTGGAACAAACTTCAATTATGTGGATTTTTTTAAAAATAAGTATCGAAATATTGACGTTTTGATTATTGATGATATTCAATTTTTAGGGGGAGCCACTCAAACACAACAAGAATTTTTTCATACATTTAATACTTTATATAATGACAGTAAACAGATTATTATTTCTTCTGATCGCTCTCCTGATGATTTAAAATTATTAGAAGATCGACTTAGAACTCGATTTTGTTGGGGATTAACAGTCAATATTTTTCCTCCTGATTTTTCATTAAGAACTGAAATTCTTCGAAAAAAAATTATGGCTGGCAATTTTGAAAAAGAAATACCAGAGGATGTTATTGAATATATTGCTTCTAATATAGGAACAGATGTTCGGCAATTAGAAGGATCTATTACAAGATTAATTGCTTATTCTACTATAATGGGTGGAGCAGAAATAACTTTAGACCTTGCAATTGAAGCATTAAAAGATTTTATAAATAAGGGAATGAGTGAAAAAAATGACATTCATAGAATTCAAAAAATTGTTTCTGAATATTTTCAAATATCTGTGGAAGATATTAGAAGTAAAAAAAGAAGTTCAAATATTTCTTTTCCAAGGCAAATTGCCATGTACTTATGTAGAAATATGACTAGTGAATCATTTCCAAAAATAGGTACAGAATTTGGTGGAAAAGATCATTCAACAGTTATGCATTCCGTGGAAAAGATTGAAAGTGAAATAAAAGTTAATAAGGATTTAGAAAATATTATTGAAAAATTAAAAAAAGACATTGGTATTGTGTAAAAATATTATGAACTTCATTTTTTTCCACAGGTTGAAATTTTTATAAATTATTTATAAAATATAGAAAAAAGTTAGTTATTAACTTTTTCCACAGTAATAAAAATAATATTACAAAGAAAGAAGGTAAAATATATGAAATTAACAATAAAGAGAGAATTATTATTAGATGCTTTAAATAAAGTATCAAAGGCTATATCAACAAAAAATTTGATTCCTGTATTAGCTGGTATTAAATTTGAATTAAAAAAGAAAAAATTAACATTAACAGCAAGTGATAATGATATTACTATTCAAACATCTATAGAAAGTAAAAGTGATGAAGATTTTATTGTAGAAAAAGAGGGTAGTATCATCATTCAAGGCAAGTATATATTAGATATTGTAAGAAAATTACCTGATAAATATATTAATATTGAAATAATAGATGATCTAAAAATACTAATTTATACAGAAAATAGTGAATTTAATTTAAATGGTATTAATGAAACAGAATATCCTAATATTGTTTTATCTGAAAGTAAAAAGAAAATAGATATAAGTGTAGGAGTCTTTAAGAGCATTGTTAATCAAACTGCTTTTGCTGCATCGAATGAAGAAAGTAAACCAGTATTAACAGGAATTAATTTTAATATTGTAGGAGATATATTAGAGTGTAATTCCACGGATTCTTATCGTTTAGCTAGAAAAATAATAAAATTATCTAAAGATAGTGAAGAAAATTATAATATTGTTATTCCTAGTCATAATCTTATTGAATTATGCAGAATTTTAGGGAATGATGAAGATATTTTAGAGTTACATATATTTAATAATAAGGTATTGTTTAAGACAGGAAATTTAAAATTTGAATCTCGTTTAATAAATGGAACTTATCCAAATACTTCAAATTTATTGCCAGAAGATAATTTTTTAATTGTTAGTACTAATTTAAATTCTTTCTATGATGTTATTGATCGCGTTAGTATATTAACGAGTGACAAAGAAAAAAATATTGTTACTTTAGAAACTGATGGAAATACTTTAATTTTACGTAGTAGTTCTGTGGAAATAGGAAGAGTAGAAGAAAAAATGCCAATTACAAAGAATAATGATCAAAATATTAAAATTTCATTTAGTGCTAAATATATGATGGAAGCATTAAAAAGTTTTTCTACAGAAACAGTGAATATTCATTTTGTAGGAGAAATTAAACCAATTTTGCTAAAATCTACTGAAGATGATACTTTAACACAATTAGTTTTACCAATAAGAACTTATTAAAATAGAATTTATAAATTTCAATTATATAATATAAATAAAAGATAGAAAATTTCTATCTTTTTTTGACTAATTTAGTCAAAATTAGACATATCAACATGGTATTTTAGAAAATAAAATAAATTTTTAGTCAGGGGGAATTTATATGAATTATGAAATTAGTAGAGGAACTTTAGCTATTGTTCCAAATGAAGCTAGTACAAGTTTAGTTTATGAGGATGATGAAAGATATATTATTAATCAAACGCCTTATAAAATAATGGAGGAGAGTTGTAAATATTTTGGAAGTACTTATAAGGGTAGGAAAGATGGTGCCAGAGATATTTTAGGCGCCGAATACAAAGTTCCTATTATTGTAGAAGATTCTGATAATTTAATAGTTTTTCCAACTACTTCTCCTCATGCAGAGGATTGTGTATGGATTTGTTTAAAAAGAGTTAAAACATTTGAAAAAATTGATTCTAATAATACTAAAATAATATTTGATAATAATACAAATATTATAGTTCCTTGCTCTTATAGAACTATAGAAAATCAAATTTCAAGGGCTTCTAGATTAGATTTGATTATGAGAAATCGAAAAATTAACTAAATTAAAAAAAATAGTTACAAAATAACTATTTTTTCGTGTTTATTTGGCTTATTTATGATATAATAGATACGTATGTATAGGAATACTATGTAGGGGATAGGTGAAGAGAATGAGTCTTTTTTATGATTTTTCATGTATCTAAGTAAAATTAATTTATTAAATTTTAGGAATTATTCTAATCTTTCTATTGAATTGTGCGATAGGATGAATATATTTATTGGGGATAATGCACAAGGAAAAACAAATATTTTAGAAGCTATAGTGATATTAGCATTAACAAAATCCCATAGAATAGGAGTAAATCCTAATATCATTCAATTTAATAAAAATAAATGTAAAATAAAAGGAAATGTAAAAAAAGATAAAATTATTTCTAGATTGGAAATAGAGTGTACTGATGATTCTAAAAAAACAATTATTAATGGAAAGAAAATAAGAAAACTATCAGATTATATTTCTAATTTGAATGTTATTATTTTTACACCAGATGACTTAGAAATAATTAAAAATTCACCTAATATACGAAGAAATTTACTAAATATACAATTGTCTCAAATGTCTAAAACTTATTTAAATACTTATAATGAGTATAATAGAATATTAAAAACTAGAAATGAGTATTTAAAAATTTTATTCAATAATAATATTGCAGATAAAGATTATTTAGATGTTATAACTGATAAATTGATTGATAAAGCAATTTTAATTTATCAAAAAAGAAAAGAATTTTTAGATAATATTCAAGATAAGATAAATGAATATTTTCAAGAAATTTCTGGATTTGGTAATTTAAAGATTATTTATACACCAAATATTAATTTATCTTGTTATGATGTTAATTTTATTAAAGAGACAATGTCTAAAAAATTTAAATCAAATTATTTAAAAGAATTAAATTATGGGATGACTTTATATGGACCTCATCGAGACGATTTTTATTTTGAATTAGATGGAAGAGACTTAAGATATTTTGGTTCACAAGGGCAACAAAAAGTAGCTATTTTAGCTTTTAAATTATCTGAAATAGAAATATTTTATAATTATTGTAAAACTTATCCTATTTTGTTATTAGATGATATATTTAGTGAATTAGATATAAAAAAGAGAAACAAATTATTAAAATTAATTAATAAAAAAGAGATTCAAATAATCTTAACAACTACAGATTTAAAGAATATTCATAAGAAATATTTATCAGATGCATATATATATGAAGTAAAAAATGGAAATGTTAATAGAAAGTAGGTAATAAAATGAATGAAGAAAAAGTCCAAACAGCATATGATTCTTCCGCTATTCAAGTGTTAGAAGGATTAGAAGCGGTTAGAAAAAGACCGGGTATGTACATTGGAACTACAAGCTCAAGAGGATTACATCATTTAGTATGGGAAATAGTTGATAATGCGATAGATGAAGCATTAGCAGGATATTGTACACATATTGAGGTTACTATTGGCAAAGACAATAGTATTACTGTAAAAGATGATGGACGTGGTATACCAGTTGATATTCATCCTAAAACTGGTAAAAGTACTGTAGAAACTGTTTATACAGTTCTTCATGCCGGTGGTAAATTTGGTGGCGGGGGATATAAAGTTTCTGGTGGATTACATGGTGTTGGAGCAAGTGTTGTTAATGCCTTAAGTGATTGGTTAGAAGTCAGGGTTTATAAAAATGGAAATGTTTATTATCAAAGATATAGTCGCGGGGGTCATCCTGATGGTGAATTAAAAATTATTGACCAATGTGATAAAGATAGAACAGGTACTACCGTTACATTTAAACCAGATGATGAAATTTTTACAGAAACAACAGTATTTGAATATGACATATTAATGAAGAGACTAAGAGAATTAGCATTTTTAAATAAAGGATTAAGAATATCATTATATGATGATAGAGAAGTTGATAAAAAAGATTCTTTTTATTATGAAGGTGGTATTAGTGAATATGTAGCTATGCTTAATAAAAATAAGAATCCTATTCATGATACTATAATTGATGTTTCTGGAAAAGATAAAGATATCAGTGTGGAAGTTGCTTTACAATATAATGAAACTTATAATCCTAGTATTTATTCTTTTGTTAACAATATAACTACACCAGAGGGAGGAACTCATGAAGATGGTGTTAGGAGAGCTTTAACAAGAATTTTGAATAAATATGCAACAAATATAGGTTTATTGAAAGAAAAGGATGAACCATTAACTGGTGATGACGTTCGTGAAGGAATTACCATGATTATTTCTGTCAAACATCCAAATCCACAATTTGAAGGGCAAACCAAAACAAAATTAGGTAATAGCGAAGTTCGTAGTATTGCTGATAAGATTTTTTCAGAGGCTTTTGAAAGATTTTTAATGGAAAATCCTGATGAGGCTAGAATTATTATTGATAAATCAATGACTGCTAGTAGAGCTAGAGTAGCTGCAAAAAAAGCACGAGAACTTACTAGAAGGAAAGGTGATTTAGATGTTACAAATTTCTATGGTAAACTTTCTGATTGTAAGAGTAAAGATGCAACAATTAGTGAAATATTCTTAGTAGAAGGAGATTCTGCAGGAGGTTCTGCTATAAAGGGTAGAGATAGTATGACTCAGGCTATATTGCCATTGAGAGGTAAGATTTTAAATGTAGAAAAAGCTAGATTAGATAGAGCATTATCTAATGAAGAAATTAGAACAATTATAACTGCTTTTGGAACTGGAATTGGTGAAGATTTTGATTTATCAAAACTTAGATACCATAAAATTATTATAATGACAGATGCAGATGTTGATGGAAGTCATATTCGAGTTTTATTATTAACTCTTTTCTATAGATTTTTTAGGCCTATTGTAGAAGCTGGACATGTATATGCTGCTCAACCTCCATTATTTGTTATTAAACATGGAAAAACAATTAAATATGTTTTAAATGAGCAAGAAAGAGATCAATATTTATCTACACTTTCTCCAAATACAAAATATGACATTATGAGAATGAAAGGTTTAGGAGAAATGGATGCTGAAGAATTAAATGAAACAACAATGGATATAAATAAACGAGTTTTAAGACAAATTACAGTAGATGATGTGATAGCGGCAGATGAAACTTTTTCAAGATTGATGGGAGAAGAAGTTGGTCCGCGTAGAGAATTTATTGAGAAAAATGCTACTTATGTAGAAAACTTAGATGTTTAGGGGGAATTTAAATGGATAGATTAGAAAAAAACAATATAGTAAAAGAAGTTCAGGATTCCTTTTTAGAATATTCAATGAGTGTTATAGTTGCTAGAGCATTGCCTGATTTAAGGGATGGTTTAAAACCAGTTCACAGAAGAATTTTATATTCAATGTATGAATCTGGATATACTCCTGATAAACCACATAAAAAAAGTGCTAGAATTGTGGGAGATGTTATGGGAAAATATCATCCTCATGGTGATTCTAGTATTTATGAAGCAATGGTACGTATGGCTCAAGATTTTTCTTATAGATATATGTTAGTCGATGGCCATGGTAATTTTGGTAATATTGAAGGATATGGTGCAGCCGCTATGCGTTACACAGAATCTAGATTATCAAAAATATCATTGGAAATGCTCAGAAATATCAATAAGAATACTGTTAATTTTACTCCTAATTTTGATGAAAGTGAAAGAGAGCCAGATGTTTTACCATCAAGATTTCCAAATATCTTGGTTAATGGAACTACTGGAATAGCCGTTGGTATGGCCACGAACATTCCTCCACATAATTTAAGAGAGGTAATTGATGGTTGTGTTGCATATATTGATAATCCTGATATTGATTTAGATGGTTTGATGCAACATATAAAAGGGCCAGATTTTCCAACAGGAGCTATTATTTTAGGTAATTCAGGTATTCGTCGAGCATATGAAACTGGTAGAGGAACGATTACTATTCGAAGTAAAGCTACTATATTGGAAAAAAATGGAAAACAGTATATTGAAATTGATGAAGTCCCATATGGAGTTAATACTCTTGAATTAAAAAATAAGGTTGCAGAACTTGTACATAATAAAGTTATTGAAGGTATCACAGATTATCATACAGATTTAAAAAATGGCATTAAAATAACGATTACTTTAAAAAAAGATGCAAATGCACAGGTTATATTAAACAAATTATATAAGCATACTGCTTTTCAAACAACTTACGGAATCATATTCTTAATGTTAGACCAGGGTGTACCTAAAACATTAGGTTTAAAGGATATCATTGTTAAATATATTGATTTTCAAAAAGAAGTTATTATTCGAAGAACACAATATGATTTAGATGTTGCAGAAAAAAGAGTACACATTTTAGAAGGTTTAAAAATTGCTCTTGATAATATTGATCAAGTTATAAAATTAATTAGAACTGCTAAATCTGATGAACAAGCAAGAGAAGGATTAATGACTAATTTCAAATTAACTGAGATTCAGGCTAATGCAATTTTAGAAATGAAATTACGTAGATTGACTGGATTAGAGCGAGAAAAAATAGAAAACGAGTTAGCTGAATTATTAAAGTTAATTGAAGAATTGAGAAGTATTTTAGCTAGTGATAAGAAAGTTTTAGAAGTTATTAAAACAGAATTATTAGAAATAAAAGAAAAATATGGTGATGAACGCCGTACAAATATTGATATGACTGCTATTGAATACATTGAAGACGAATCTTTAATACCTAACGATAATATTATTGTTACTTTAACTAATAATGGTTATATTAAAAGACTTCTTTCAGACACATATAAGACGCAAAATAGAGGTGGTGTAGGTATCAAGGGTATGTCTACAAATGAAGAAGATTTTGTGGAGCATTTACTATCTCTTAATACACATGATTATGTTCTATTCTTTTCTAATAAAGGCAGAGTTTATCGATTAAAAGGATACGAAATTCCTGAATTTTCTAGACAATCCAAGGGATTACCAATTATTAATTTACTTGCATTAGATAAAGATGAGAACATAAGTTCGATTGTTGAAATAAATTCTACTGATGAAGAAACTAAATATTTGATGTTTGCTACAAAAAATGGGATTGTAAAGAGAACTCCAATTTCTGAATTTGATAATATTAGAAAAAATGGTAAAATTGCTATTTTATTAAAAGAAAATGATGAATTAATTAGTGTCAGAAAGACGACAGGAAATTGTGAAATCGCACTTGGGGCAAGCAATGGACGAATGGTTAGATTTAATGAAAACGAAGTGCGTTGCATGGGTAGAAGTAGCTCCGGTGTAAAGGGAATTGATTTGGGAGATTCCCACGTAGTTGGTGCAGAGGTAGTTAATTCAAATCAAGAAATATTAATTGTTACAGATAAAGGCTATGGGAAAAAATCGGCTATTGATGAATATCGTTTAACTCATAGAGGAAGCAAGGGTGTTAAAGCCTTAAATTTAACAGAAAAGAATGGTATGATGGTTTCATTAAATTGTGTTAATTCTTCTGATCAATACGATGTTGTGATTGTTACAGATGCAGGCATAATAATGAAAATGCCATTAGAACAAATTTCAACTTTACGAAGGGCAACTCAAGGGGTTAGATTAATTAACTTACGAGATGAACAAAAAGTAGCGACTGTAACAATTGTTGAAAAGAATGACTCTGCTAATGAAAATCCTATAGAAACATTAAGTAATTAGAAAATGAGAGGTACAAGCCTCTTTTTTATTTATTATTTCCTGGGAAATAATTATTAATGAAAAAAATTATGTTTCACGTGAAACATATAATCTGTTTTGTTAACTAATAATATATGCTTATTATAATGTTTCACGTGAAACATTATATATTCATGATAAATTTAATAATATTACTTATAAAAAAAATGATTCTACATTTATTATAAATTTATAGGGTGCCAATGTTCCACGTGGAACATTGGTAATATGTTTTAAATACAATTAGTAAAAATTTAAATTACTAAAAATACTGTCAGTTATATAAATTGATTCAAATCACGTTTGAAATTGACATTTATGTTTCACGTGAAACATAAAAAAGTTTACAAAAATATATGCTTATATTAAAATATATTCGTGCAATGAAAGTGCTAGAACCAGGTCAGGATTGGAAAATAGCAGCCTTAATACCCAACTTTCATGTGCACTTTTTGTTTGAGGTGATATTATGAATTTAAAATATATGCGTATAGCAATAAAAGAAGCAAAAAAAGCAAAAAGAATAGGTGAAGTTCCTGTAGGAGCTGTTGTTGTTAAAGATGATGTTATTATTGCTAAGGCATATAATAAAAAAGAAAAAAATAAATCAGTAATTTCTCATGCTGAAATCTTAGCAATCTTAAAAGCTTCAAAATTCGTTGATAATTGGCGCCTAGATGGTTGTGAAATGTATGTCACTTTAGAACCATGTCCAATGTGTGCGAGTGCCATAAAACAGGCAAGAATTAGTTCTGTATATTGCGGTATTTCTAATTCTAATTCAAATAATGGTAAAATATTATCTGAAATATTTAATTCGATAGATATGAATCCTAAGGTTCAATTCATAAATAATATATTGCCGGAAGAAATTAAACCACTTTTACAAGATTTTTTTGTAGGTAAAAGAAAAGTAAATAAATGATATATTATATGTTATAATATATTTACTAGGAGTGAATTTTATGTATCAAGCACTATATAGAAAATATAGACCTAATAATTTTAATGAAGTTGTTGGTCAACAAAGTGTTGTAAAAACTTTAAAAAATTCGATTATGAATCACTCTTTTTCACATGCTTATATGTTTTTTGGACCAAGAGGGACTGGAAAAACTACTATATCAAAAATTTTTGCTCGTTCTATAAATTGCTTGGAATCAAAAGATGGAAACATGTGTGGAATTTGTGATAATTGTCAGATTTCTTGTGATAAGGAATGTGTTGATATTATTGAAATAGATGCCGCCTCAAATAATGGAGTTGACGAAATTAGAGAATTAAAAAATAAAATATCACTTGTACCTACAAAGTTAAAGTATAAAGTTTACATTATTGATGAAGTACATATGTTGTCAATTGGTGCGTTTAACGCATTACTGAAAACTTTGGAAGAACCGCCTGCACATGTCGTATTTATTTTGGCTACTACAGATCCGCAAAAGGTTCCAGAAACGATAGTGTCTCGATGTCAATGTTTTTCTTTTGAACGATTATCACAAAATACTATTATAGAAAGATTAAAGTTTGTGTGTAAGAATGAAAAAATTTCCATAGACCAGGAGGTACTAATTGAAATTGCTAATATTTCTGGCGGTGGAATGCGTGATGCATTGGGGATGTTAGACAAACTTAGATCTTATACTACAAAAAAAATAACTTTACAAGATTTTACGGATTTGAATGGTTTAATTACACAGAAACAAATGTCAAGGTTCTCTGATCATATTTTTAGGGGAAATATTTCTGAAATCTTTACTGATATTAATGAGTTTAATGATAGTGGAAAAAATATCGTTCAAATTATTATTCAGTTGATGTTTTACTTACGCAATTTATTGATTGATTATTATACAAAAAATCTAGATTGCGGCTATAGTGTTTTAAATCTTCAAGCATTGATCAATTGTATAAACGAAAATTTGTTCGATATAAAACGGAGTGAAAATCCTCGGATTTACGTTGAAATCATGCTATTGAAATTTGTTCATATGTTAGAAGATAAAAAAGAAAAAAATATTTCCCGGGAAATAATTTCTGAGGTTGACGTGATTAAAAAAGAAAAAGAAAGACCTAAAAAAAGCGCAAGTAAATCTTCTATTGCTGTTTCAGATGTTATTCAAGCTGATGATAGCAATACTATTTTAAATATTGATGATATTATTTCAATTAGGGTTAATAATACTTTAGCACTTGCGAGTAAGCAGTTGCTAAAGAAAGAAATAGAAAATTTTGAAAACTTAAATGATTATACATTTGATCAGAATTTTGGATACGTTGTTTGTTCTTTATTGGATAGTAAGATTAGAGCTGTAAGTGATGATAGTATCATACTTAGTTATGAATATGACTCTGTTGTTAAGCAAAATTTACAAATGATTGATCACCTTACAAATATCTATAATCAAATTACTAATTCTAATAAAAAACTTGCTATAATTTCTGATGAGAAGTGGGAAGAGGAAAAATTGAAGTATATCAAGACCTTGAAAGAAGGAAAATCTTATTCTATTTTAGATGAACCAAAAGAAATCTTTCGTGATAATAAAAAAAGTGATATAATTACTAATAGTGCAGTAGAATTATTTGGTGATATTGTAGAATTTGATTAAGGAGGATATTTATGAATATACAAGCCATGATGAAACAAGCGCAAGCGCTACAAAAGGATATGTTAAAGGCAAAGGGTGAGATTGATTCTACAGAATTTGTCGGCGAAAGTTCCTTAGTGAAAGTTACCTCTTTGGGAACCAAGGAAGTGATTAAGGTTGAAATAAGTGGAAAAGAAGATTTGGAAGCTTCAGATCTAGAAATGCTTGAAGATATGTTCATGATAGCTGTAAATGATGCTAACAAGAAAATTGATAAAGCTATGGAAAGCAAGATGGGAAAATTTGGTAATATTCCTGGGTTATTTTAAGATTTATGTATCCAGATAGTATTAAAAATTTAATAGAGTCGTTTAAATGTCTTCCTGGAATTGGTGAAAAAACAGCAGAACGTTTAGCGTTTTCGGTTTTAGGGTTAGAAACTGAGCAGGTGGAATTCTTTTCTGAAAATTTACTTGATGTGAAGAAAAATATTAAAAAGTGTCAAATTTGCAATACTCTTACTGAGAATGATTTTTGTTTTGTTTGTAATGATAAGTTAAGAGATAATTCTATATTGTGTGTTGTTGATGATTCAAAGAGTGTATTTCTGTTTGAAAAAATGGGAATGTTTCACGGAAAATACCATGTTTTAGATGGTTTAATATCTCCACTTGATGGTATTAATCCTGAAGATATAGGACTAGATAAATTAATTCAAAGAATAACTGACGAAAACTATAAAGAAATTATTTTTGCCTTTAAACCTAGCATTGAAGGCGAAACTACGTCCTTATATATCAAAAAGATTTTATCTGGTCTAAATATAACTATTACTCGACTTGCAAGTGGTTTGCCAATTGGTGCAGATATGGAGTATGTTGATAGTTTAACTTTGGAGCGAGCTTTGAAAGATCGCAAACAAATAGAATAAAAAAATGATTTTTTCATAACTTTCTATAGGAGATGATTGAATGAAAAAATTATTTGTTCTTATTAGAAATATTGTTTTATCAGCTTGTATTTTATATGGTTACAATTTAATTGCTGTTAATTTTAATTTGGTTATACCAATAAATATATTTAGTCTAACGTTTGTATCTGTTTTGGGATCCCCAGCGTTGATTGCTTTAATATTATTTAGAATTTTGGTTTTGTGAGGATTTATATATGGGAGATTTAGTTGATATTAAAGAAAAATTTTTTGATATTGTTCATCATTTAAAATCAAATGATAAAATCTCTCATGCTTATTTAGTAGAGGTTGATAACTATAATGATGATTTTGCTTATATTATAGATTTTGTTAAAATTATTTTATGTCCAAAGAATATTTCGTTTCCTAAATTGAATTGTTCTGAATGTCAGATTTGTAAATTGATAAATGAAGGTAATTATCCAGATTTAATGATTATTGAGCCAGACGGGCAATGGATTAAAAAAAATCAATTACTGCAATTACAAAGCGAATATAAGAATAAATCCTTTCTTGAAAATAAAAGAATTTATATCATAAAAGAAGCTGATAAATTAAATTCGGCTGCAGGAAATACTATTCTAAAATTTTTAGAGGAACCACAAAGTGATATTGTTGCTATTTTATTAACTACAAATCGTTATAAAGTACTAGAAACGATTCTTTCAAGATGTCAGTTACTAACTATCAAAGATAATTTGGAATCTAAAGAATTTGATTCTAATATTTTATCTATTCTAAAATATATTCAAAATGGTGATGATTTATTTATTAATTTTAATCAAATTTATAATGACATTATACCAGATAAAAACAGCGCAAAAAAAGTGTTGATGAATCTAGAAAGTTTGTTTTTAAATTATTTAAATGCAAAGGCTATCAATGATTTTTCCAAAATAGATGATTCTTTTCTTGCACTTTTATCATCATTAAGTGATAACTTTATAATTTTCTGTATTGATATTATTGAACAAGAATTGGTTGATTTTGAATATAACATTAATTATAAATTATGGTTAGCATCATTTTTTTCAAAAATAATAGGTGGTGAGAGTAATGATTGATGTAGTTATGGTTAGTTTTAAACAATTTAACGATTTTGATTTTTTTTCTCCTGGTGATTTGAATTTAAATCTTGGGGATTTAGTGGTTGTAGAAACAGAAAGCGGTTTACAATTAGGTGAAGTAAAAAAAGAAAAATATTCAGAAAAAAAAGAAAATATTTCCTTACCGTTAAAATGTGTCCTTCGTCTTGCAACGGATTCAGATTTGAAAAAAAATTTAGAAAATCACAAAAATGCTGAAAAAGCGTTAATTGATGCAAAAAAATTCAGTAGGGAGTTGCATCTTGATATGAATTTTGTAGATGCTTATTATAATTTTGATAGAAGCCAATTGTTTTTCTTATTTTTATCAGAAGATAGAGTTGATTTTAGGGAGTTAGCAAAAAAATTGGCTCAGAAATATAAGACAAGGATTGAATTAAGACAAATAGGAGTAAGAGATAAGGCTAAAAAGATAGGTGGATTAGGGCCCTGTGGATTGTTTTTGTGCTGTAACACCTTTTTAACAGATTTTAATAGTGTATCTATTAATATGGCAAAAAATCAGTTTTTAGCACTAAATCCAACTAAAATTAATGGTGTTTGTGGTAGATTGCTATGCTGTTTAGGTTATGAAAACGACACCTATTCATATTTAAAAAAGGATATGCCTAAAATTGGATCTATTGTCGAAACACCTATGGGAATTGGTAAGATTGTCTCTATTGATGTCTTTAAGAAAACATATAGTGTAGATTTAAAAGAAAAGGGTATTATTTCCTTTGCTAAGGATGATCAAAATGCAAGTATTAAATGATATTTTAGGATATAAAAATAGAAAAATTTTTCAGGATGATGATTGCTTTGCTTTTTCACTTGACAGTATCATGCTTGCTAACTTCGTTTCTATCCGCTATAGGGATAAAAAAATTGTGGATTTAGGGTGTGGTAATGCGGTAATTCCTTTAGTTTTATCTTTGCGTACGAATAAGCCTATTGTTGGAGTAGAGCTCCAAAAAAAAATATATGATTTGGCTATAAAATCAGTTGAAATTAATAAATTACAATCACAAATTTGTATTGTTAATGGAAATATAAAGGATTTTGTTACACAAGCTAATATAGAATCGTTTGATGTTGTTACTTGTAATCCACCATATTTTAAGGTCAGCGATCACAAAAATTTAAATTTAAGTTTAGAAAAGCAAATTGCACGTCACGAAGTCGAAATAACTTTAAGTGATATTTTTTGCGTTTCTAAGAAAATTCTAAAAAATAATGGAACTTTGGCGATTGTTCATCGGGCAGATAGATTGTTAGAGATATTTGATGAATTTAGAAAAAATAAAATAGAACCAAAACGTATCCAATTTGTATATAGCACAAAAGATAAAAGTTCTATTTTAGTTTTAATAGAAGGACAAAAAAATGGAAAACCCGGATTAAGTGTTGAAAAACCATTTATTTTATATGATAAATATGGAAATCTTACAGAAGAATATAAACTATTAACAACGGAGGTTAGAAAAT
>Ga0310690_10000637_pt1 | contig 71672 bp, 62 predicted proteins | sample AusTroGonzalo_MG_2_FD_207661 | JGI IMG/M metagenome (GOLD analysis project Ga0310690, IMG submission 207661) | Bovine rumen microbial communities from tropical cattle in Woodstock, Queensland, Australia - Gonzalo_04 (v2) (version 2) | ecosystem: Host-associated > Mammals > Digestive system >...
TTCTGAGGTCCGAAGATACGCTCACAGAAAAGACCATCACGCTCCGGCTTAAGAGTACGATAGTTGATCGTCTCCGGCTTCTTTACCTCACCGTGAGACCAGCTCTTGATCGTCTCCGGAGATGCCAGGCGAATACCAATTGATTCGAAATGATTCATTTCAAACATAGTTTATGATTTCTCCTTCCCGACTTACATTTCATCTTCCATGGAAGCAAGATCGTCCATGCTTGGTTCTTCGTCAAAACCACTGTCGTCGATCAGCTCGCCATCTTCACCGACTTCGGAGAAACCGGCAGAAGCCATGATGCTCTCATCGGCAATATCAAATCTCTTGATCGTATCCTGATCTGCTTCAGGCAGATTCTCTTCCTCTGCGGAATCCTTCAGCTTATACTCTTCATCACCGGAGTAGATACGTACATCCAGTGCCAAAGACTGAAGCTCACGGACAAGAACCTTAAACGACTCCGGAATACCTGCTTCCGGAACACTCTGTCCCTTGACGATCGCCTCGTAGGTCTTCGTACGGCCGGTGATATCGTCCGACTTGACTGTGAGGATCTCCTGCAGGGTATGAGCAGCACCGTATGCCTCGAGGGCCCAAACTTCCATCTCACCGAAACGCTGACCGCCGAACTGGGCTTTACCGCCGAGAGGCTGCTGTGTAACGAGGGAGTATGGTCCGATAGAACGGGCATGGATCTTATCATCAACAAGGTGATGGAGCTTGAGGTAGTACATGACACCAACGGTGATACGGTTCTCGAAAGGTTCACCCGTACGTCCGTCGTAAAGGATCGTCTTACCGTCTTCATCGATACCGGCAAGATTGAATGCCTCCACGATGTCGCTCTCGTTTGCGCCATCAAATACCGGAGTGGCCACCTTCCAGTTCAGCGCACGGGCCGCACGGCCGAGGTGTACTTCAAGGAGCTGACCGATATTCATACGGGAAGGAACGCCGAGAGGATTCAATACGATATCCAGCGGTGTACCATCCGGCAGGAACGGCATATCTTCTTCAGGGAGGATTCTGGAAACAACACCCTTGTTACCGTGACGGCCGGCCATCTTATCACCAACGGAGAGCTTTCTCTTCTGTGCGATATAAACACGAACCAGTTTATTCACGGAACCCTTGAGTACGTTCTCATCTTCCTTCGTGAATGTCTTAACGTCTACTACGATACCGGACTCACCATGCGGTACACGTACGGAAGTATCACGTACCTCACGGATCTTCTCACCGAAGATCGCACGGTAGAGGCGCTCTTCAGGAGTCAGCTCGGTTTCACCCTTCGGAGTAACCTTACCTACCAGGATATCGCCCGCACGGACCTCAGCACCGATACGGATAACGCCGTTCTCGTCGAGTTCCTTCAGCGCGTCGTCGGAAACGTTCGGGATCTCACGTGTGATCTCCTCGGCACCGAGCTTGGTGTCACGGGCTTCACACTCATATTCTTCAATGTGGATGGATGTATAAACATCATCACGAACCATACGCTCGTTGATCAGAACGGCGTCCTCGTAGTTGTAACCTTCCCAGGTCATGAATCCGATGAGCACGTTCTTACCGAGAGCAAGTTCACCATTCTGTGTGGAAGGACCATCGGCAATGATGTCACCCTTCTTCACTTCTTCACCCATTCTTACGATCGGGCGCTGGTTGATACATGTGCTCTGGTTGGAACGCTGATACTTCGTCAGACGGTACTCATGTTCCTTACCGTCAGCAGAAGTATTCACGATACGGTCTGCAGATACGAATGTGATCTGACCGTCTTCCTTAGCAACCTTACAAACACCGGAGTCCTTCGCGGCACGATACTCCATACCGGTACCGATGATCGGAGATTCCGGCTTGATGAGCGGTACTGCCTGACGCTGCATGTTAGAACCCATGAGAGCACGGTTCGCGTCGTCGTTTCCGAGGAACGGGATAAGGGATGTTGCTACCGAAACGAGCTGCTTCGGAGATACGTCCATGTAGTCGACATGATCCGGAGAAACCTCGATAAACTGGTCGAGGTGACGGCAGACGACTTTCTTGTTGATGAAGTAACCCTTCTCATCGATCGGCTCATTTGCCTGGGCGATGTTGTAGTTATCCTCACGGTCAGCTGTCATGTAAACAACTTCGTCTGTAACCATACCATGTTCTTTATCTACACGACGGTAAGGTGTCTCGATAAAGCCATAGTGGTTGACCTTGGCATATGTCGCCAGGGAGTTAATAAGACCGATGTTCGGACCTTCAGGCGTCTCAATCGGGCACATACGGCCGTAGTGAGAGGAGTGAACGTCACGTACTTCGAAGTTTGCACGGTCACGGGAAAGACCGCCCGGTCCGAGAGCAGAGAGACGACGCTTATGCGTAAGTTCTGCCAGCGGGTTCGGCTGATCCATGAACTGGGACAGCTGGGAAGATCCGAAGAACTCCTTAACAGCTGCGCTTACCGGACGTGTATTTACCAACTGGTTCGGGTGGGTCGGCTCTTCATCGGAAACCGCGTTCATGCGCTCTCTGATGTTTCTCTCCATACGGGAAAAGCCGATGCGGATCTGGTTCTGGAGGAGTTCACCGACAGAACGGATACGACGGTTACCCAAGTGGTCGATATTATCGATGTTACCAACACCATACTCCAGACCGAGGATATAGCTTACGGAAGAGATGATATCTTCGATGATCAGGTGCTTCGGCATGAGCTCGGCAGCCTGCGCACGGAGAGCATCCATAAGGGCTTCCGCAACGCCTGTCTTCTTGGCAGAAGCACGGACATCGGTGATGATGTTTCTAAGGATCGTGGTACGAACCATCTCGTTGATCGGGGTCTCATTGATATCGAAGCCCTTGAGCTCCTTCGCAGAGAAGCTGGCGCGGATGTACTTGTCACAGTTGACACGTGCATTACCGATGACCTTGAAAGGCTTCTCGGAGATCTGGTCTTTATCACCGATCTTCTTGATCGGGAAGATCATGACTTCGTTGATGCCGGAATCCTGGATCTCAATTGCCTTTTCTCTGGTGATGATCTCGCCTGCCTTCAGGAGAACTTCACCATCGTCCGTAACGATATTTTCCACTGCCTTGTGTCCGGAAATACGGGCAGCCAGAGACAGTTTCTTATTTAACTTATAAATACCTACGCGTGCAAGATCATAACGCTTCGGATCGAAGAACATGTTGTTCAGGAGAGTTTCCGCACCTTCAAGAGATGTCGGCTCACCCGGACGAAGCTTATGATACAGCTCGGCAAGACCTTCCTCACGGCTGTGGGAAGTATCCTTCGCGATCGTTTCCTTGATCCACTCCTCTTCACCGAAGAGCGACATCAGTTCCTCATCACTGCCGATACCGAGAGAACGGAGGAAAACAGTCAGCGGGAATTTACGTGCGCGGTCAACACGAACGTAGATCACGCCGTTCAGATCCGTCTCATACTCGAGCCATGCACCACGGTTCGGGATGATCTGGGATGTATAAACAAATTGATCGGATTTGTCGTGGATCGAGTCAAAATACGCACCCGGGGAACGCACAAGCTGGCTGATGATAACACGCTCTGCACCATTAATGATAAATGTGCCGTGTTCGGTCATGATCGGGAAATCACCGATGAATACAGCCTGGTCTTCGACTTTGCCCGTACGCTTGTTGAAAAGGCGGACCATAACCTTGAGCGGAGCGGCGTAGTTGCAATCTTTTTCCTTGCACTGCTCAATGGTATTCTGCGGTTTTTCAATATCGAATTCCTTGCCTACGAAGGACAATTCCATATCGCCGGAAAAATCGCGGATCGGAGATACTTCCTCCAATACTTCCATCAGGCCTTCGTCGAGAAACCACTTATAGGAGTTCTTCTGAACTTCAATAAGATCCGGTAATTCAATGACCTCATTGATATGAGAATAAGACATTCTCTCTGCTCTTCCCTGTTTGATGGGACGCACCATTACACATCACCTCACGACTTCGCAAACTTTCGTTTACGTGTACGCGAAAAACCCGCGCACTATCTTATACCTACACAAAAGATTTCCATACGGATTTCCTCTGGCGTAAAAATGGGTAAAGTTGCCCTACCCATTGTAACGCAATATAAAATATTAGCACGAGTTTTTTCAAGTGTCAATCAATATATTCAGTTTTTCGTTTTTTTTTGCCTGGCGGCCGGAGCCGCCTTCAGCATGCTTTTCTCAATTAAGAGAAGAAATCGATCAGACCGTGGTTCACGATGGTGGAATAAGAATCATCGTTAATGGTGCTGTTGTACCAGTTCTCGTAATTGGTATTGGTCATGTCGTCACGGATGCTATCCTTCCAGGCAACATCACAGTCACAGAAGTAATAGAGCTGGACAGAGTCTACGCAGTCGATGATGTACATATCACCTTTCTTTCTTGCCGGATCCTGCAGCCATGCAAGAAGCTTCTGATCCTCGTCCGGAAGAGTCGGTTCCGGATTATCTGCTGTTGTGACCTTATTGAAACCGGATTCCTTGACACCGCTTACATATCCGCCGGCAAGTACCGTATCTTCATCCATTGTGTATTTCTTAGCAAGATCAGCGAAGTCCTGTTCCGATGTGACCTGTGCCTGGAGTTCTTCAAGCTGGGCATGGAACTTCGCATGATGCGGAGCTTTCTCTTCCATGGTATTGGAAATGTTGGACAGGAAATCATCCGTCAGCTTGATATAACGGTAGGAGCTTGTCAGTTCCTCATCCAGATAAGTCTTCTCGAAAAGTGTTGCGTAAGCGCCCGTCTTCTGTGTATCAAGGAAAGCCATGGATGTGAATTCCTTTGTCTCCGGGTTGAAGCACATCTCGGCAAACTCGTCAGACATATTCTTGGCCTGTTCCTTGGTGATCTTGCTCATAGTCGTCGGATCTTCACCGTTTGCCATACGCTCACGATACTCATCCTCACAAACCTGGGCCACACGTGTTCTGAATTCAACCGCATTCTTGCATCCGTCGCACAGAGAATGTGCTGTAGCCAGTGCTTCGTCCAGTGCCTTCTCTTTCTCGGCATCGGTAGCGCCTTCCGCGAACTTAGCCGGTACGAAATAGACCTGATACTGGCAGTACTTATACTTGGTCGGATCTTCATCAAACTTTGCCTGGACTGCAGCTGCATCCGGAGTCAGGCTATTCTGACGGAGGTACATCTGGTATTCGGTAACCACCGCTTCACGACGTACGATATCACGGAAGATATGTACGGTCATGCCGGTTCCGTAAATGCTCTGCAGATACTGGTCTGCTGTCATTCTGGTGTTACGGAGCAGGTTGTAATACTCTACCTGATCACGAAGATTCTCGATCTGGGCATCAGCGAACTTATCCGCACCCTCTGCCTTAAAGCCGGCATTTTCGGCATTCTCGTAAAGCATGTACTGTGTCTGGGCCAGATTTGCTGCATTCTCCCATACCATATCACGGTAGGTTGCGCCCGTCTCAGGGTTATAAACCTCATCAAGGGTGGCATCGCTGGAGATAATGCTTGCCAGCTGATTCAAGGTCTTGGAATAGTAGTAATTCATCTCGACGATGGAGATACGTTCCTTGGTCTTCTCCTTGCCATCTACTGTCTGCACGATCTTAGCACCCGGAAGGACTTTCGCCGGGAGACCGGACATATGGCAAAAAGCTCCGAATACAGCCAGGAGGAGAATGATAACTACAAAAGTAATGATCACTCTGTTCTTGGTCGAGGTCTTCATATGTTTCTTGGTTTTCTTCTTCGTCTTATCCGTCTCTTTAGACATGTTCATGCCCTTCCTTTTCTTTTCTAAAAAATACCAGCACGCCTCATTATAATTCGCAAACCCTGATATTGCAAGAAAAGTTTATCCCGGTTCCGATCAAACCGGAAACCGGGATAGTTTACGATACTAAATATCTCTTCCTTATTAAGAAAAGAAGCAAAGAGCGATCACATGGCAGATCGCGCCGAAATCCACCAGAAGATGGAAGATCATGTGTGCAAACTTAAATCTCATAAAGAAAAGCACTACGCTCGAGGTGTAGCAGATACCGCCGGCCAGGATCAGCCAGAATGCAACATGGGAAGCCTGGGCGTACAGGATCGGGAAACAAAGAACGATCATCCAGCCCATTACCAGATACAGAAGAGCCGAGAAAATATATGAGATCAGCGACTTGGAGAACGCGATCGCCTTCAGGAGCGTGCCAAGGATAACCAGTATCCACTGCGCGATGCAAAGTCCCAGCCCCCATTTTCCGCCGATCAGGGTCAGGCAGACCGGAGTATAGGTTCCTGCGATAGCATAGAAGATCATGATATGATCGATACGGTTGAATACCTCTTTCTGTTTGGTTCCGTGTTTCATCGTATGGTCGATGGTGGATATCAGGAACATAAGAAAAGTTCCGATGCAGAAGATTGAGATCGCCACAGCATCCAGGATCGGACGTCCATTGGTCGAATTCAGATATGAATGGATCGCAGCGTAAGGCAGGATCCCCAGCATAAACGCCGCCATAACACCGTGCGTGGTTGCATTTCCGATCTCTTCACCGAAGCTCTCCTGCGTCTTCAGTTTACGTGCCGGTACATTTCCGTCGACCTTGGCCAGTTCAGACAGGCCTTCTTCCAGAGGGTCGCTCACGGATCCGTCACTGTTTTCTTTTCTGGTGTTCTTTCCTTCCAGCCATGTGCGCCAAAATGCTTTGTTCGTTGACATGTTCTCTTCCTCGCTTATTTGTTCCTATTCTCGCGTTCCTTTTCTTCCAATCCTCAATCCAGATCGTCATCTCCGAAAACATCGATGACTTCCGCTTCTCCACGGACATCCGGGAAATCCAGGATCTCTCCTTCATTATTTCCTTCATGCTGCTCGTCCGAGTCACCTTCCGCAGATGTATCGATCCTGGAAGTCGGCGCATGCGCCGCAAGTGCAATAACCTGTGTTTTATCGTTCTCCTCCGGCGCCGGTTCTTCTATCTTTGAAGTCGGAGCATGGGCAGCAAGCTCGATCACTTTTGTTTCTTCCTGCTCCGGTGCCCCTGCCTCCACACGCCGTGTGGCATCTGTCCCGTCATCTTGTTCCGGAGCGCCGATCCGTCTGGTTGCATCTGCATCTTGTTCCGCTCCGATCCGTCTGGTTGCATCTGTGTTTTCATCCGCTTCGATCCGCCTGGTTGCATCCGCATCTTCATCCGAAGCAAGCCTTATGGTTGCATCCTCCGGCGGTTCTGTTCCGATCCGCTTCGTCTCTTCGTCTACAGTGCCGGTCACCTTCGCTTCCATCGTTGCATCATCCACCAGTGTGGTTTCGCGTCCCGGAAGTACCGTATGTTCCACCTCGGATCTCTCGTTCATAACAACTGTACCAAGAGGCACGGGAGCTTCCCGAACGCCTGCCGGCTCCGCGGACTGTGCCATCCTCGCTTCGTTGTTTTTCCGGAAATGAGCAAAATCCCGCATCTGTTTTCTTTCGGTAACAAAAGCATTCTGATAGTAGCGGAAGATATTGGTGGCAATATAGGAGATCACACAAACCGGAAGGAGTTTCTCCGGAAGATGCATCGCCTGTTTTTCTCCAACACACCAGATGACCCCGGCAAATGGAGCATGCACGAGTTCATATATACGGTTTAATACCATGGAAAAGAATGACCACAGAAGATCCGAACCGTTCTTGGAAAGATGCTCTTCCACCGACGGCAGGAACCACTTGGGAAGGAAAGCCAGTATACCAAACACGGAAGATCCGATGATCACCCATACTTTTTTCTTCCAGCAGGCCCATATGATCGTCAGGATCCAGGCCATTACGAAGAATACGCTCATCAGGCGTTCTGTCAGTTCAACCGGCCGGACATGCACGCCGGTATAGGAAAAATAGACCGGAAAGGAAAACAGGAAAAAGAGAGAGAGCAAAACGCCGCCCAGAAAAATATCGCCGATTATATCCCGCTTCATATGTGCGGCCTCCTTCCTTTCTTTTCTCCATCATCCCGGTCATCGTGTTATCAATCGACCAGAATAAACTCGGCTTTTCCTTCGATCTCGTACGTATCGTTATTTCTCGGAACCAGGAAGAACTCGCCCTTTCTTGCAGAGATCCCTTCCTTCTCGTTTCGGTTTCTGATCACCATTTCTCCGTCAGTGACCAGGATGCCTCTCCAGTTTTCCGGTGTTCCGGACACTTCGACCTTCTTCGTAACGCGATAGATCTTCGCAGCGAAGAACTGGCAGTCCGTCATCAGGTAGATCTCGTAGCCGTCGCCTGCCTTCAGAAGTTCCGGACGGGTCTGTGCCTGGAAGCAGGCAAGATTCATACAGGCCAGTGCCTCTTCCACATGAAGTTCTCTCTGCTTCCCGTCCTTGTCTACACGCTGGTAGTCATAGACCCGGAATGTCCAGGGAGAATTCTGCTGGATCTCGGCTACCAGAATTCCGGGGCCGATCGCATGAAGCGTGCCGCTCTCGATCAGGAATATATCGTGTTTTTTAACTTCGATCTTATTCAGTACGGAGATCAGGGTGCCGTTCTCGATCCGTTCGCGTACTTCTTCACGGTTCACCGGTCTGGAGAATCCGTAATACAAATATGCACCCGGTTCCGCATCCAGAACATACCAGCATTCAGTCTTGCCACATGTCCCGTAGTTTGCCATGGCGAATTCATCACTCGGATGCACTTGTACGGACAGAGGTTTAGCCGCATCGATAAATTTGACCATCAGCGGGAAGACCTTATTGATATCCTCACCCTCGTCCAGAAGTGCTGTGATAGGCTTTCCGGCAAGTTCTCCGGAACCGATGATTGAAGTTTCCACTGTCGGAGACAGCATCCATGCCTCTGCCACGCGCTCGAGTTCCGTTTCAATGTTGTATTCCGCCTTCAGATGGTCTCCACCCCACAGGCATTCTTTTGCCATCGGGATGATCTTGATTGGATTCATCCATTTCCTCCGTCGTTTCCTTTCCCTCATGCTCCTTTGCATCAGGATCATGCTTCTAATAGAGAAAGCAAAATAGTATATGGTATTATAACGCCTAATCAAGAGAAAACACAATGGGCAAGTTGCCTTGTCACTTATCGTAACGCGTGATAAAATTCATTCTAAATATATGTTTAGTGCATATGGGGAGGCAAAATATGTCTAATTCCACGACTTCTGCCGACGTTGTCATCGTCGGAACAGGGGCAGCTGGTCTTTTCTGTGCCCTGCACCTGCCGGAAAACCTTTCGATCCACATGATTACGAAGGATACACTGGAAAACAGTGCTTCCTACCTTGCGCAGGGTGGAATCGCCGCGCTCAAGGACTCTCAGGATTATGAGGATTATTTTGAAGACACGCTTCGTGCCGGTCATTATGAGAACTCGAGAAAGGCGGTCGACACTATGATCCGCCAGTCTCCGGTCATTATCCGCGAACTCCTCGATTACCACGTCGACTTCGATAAGAAAGGCGATGATCTTGACCTGACCAAAGAAGGCGGTCATTCTGCTTCCCGTATCCTGCATCACGAGGACATCACCGGTCAGGAGATCACCTCCAAGCTTCTTCAGATCGTTCGTGAGAAGAAGAATATCACGCTTCGTGAACACACCACTATGGTGGATCTCATCTGCGATAAGAACGTCTGCAAAGGCATCATCACCAAAACCGAAGACGGTGCTTTTGAAGCGGTATTCGGCAAGAAAGTCGTTCTGGCAACAGGCGGTATTGGCGGACTGTTCAAGCATTCCACCGCTTTCCGTCACATCACCGGTGACGCGCTGGCTATTGCGTTGAAGCATAATGTGCTCCTCAAGGACATCAATTATATCCAGATCCATCCGACGTCCCTTTATTCCGAGAAGCCGGGAAGATCGTTCCTGATCTCCGAGGCTGTCCGTGGCGAGGGCGGCGTGCTCCGCAACAAGAATATGGAGCGTTTTACTGACGAACTTCAGCCTCGTGATGTCGTTTCCGCGGCCATTAAGAAGCAGATGGAGATCGACGGAAGAGGTTTTGTCTGGCTTGATGTGACACACCTTGATCCGGAGCTCATCAAGAGCCATTTCCCGAATATCCTTGAACATTGTAAGGAAGAAGGATATGACATTCTGAAAGAACCTTTCCCGGTCACGCCGGCACAGCATTACTTCATGGGCGGCATCGAGGTCGACCTGAAGGGCAGAACATCTATGGACAACCTTTATGCGATCGGCGAGACTTCCTGCACCGGCGTGCACGGCAAGAACCGTCTTGGCAGTAATTCCCTGCTGGAGAGCCTGGTATTTGCCAAGCGTTCGGCCCAGAATATCGAAGAGACCATCCCGTACGAGCCTACCGAGGAAGAAGACGTGGATTTCAGCCAGTACGAGGGAAGGGATTTCGCGAAAGAATATCGTGAGATCGTCCTTGCCGAGATCAAGAGAAGGGATAAAGATTTCTATGAACAATGGTGTACTTAATACGATCCTTTGGGATGACTATATCATGCGCGCCCTGCGCGAAGACATCACTTCCGATGATGTTACGACGCAGGCTATCATGCCGGAACCTTTCATGGTAACGGTAGACCTGATCTGCAAACAGGACGGGGTCCTGTGCGGACTCGATGTATTCACGCGTGTTTTTGAAATGCTCTGCGACAATTCCTCTTTCCGCGCCAACTTCAAGGACGGAGACGAGATCCATAAGGGCGATGTCATCGGCGTACTGGTCGGAGACGGACGTGCTGTGCTGAGCGGCGAGAGAACGGCGCTTAATTTCCTGCAGCGCATGAGCGGTATTGCTACCCTCACCCACTCCATGGTCCGTGAGCTCCGCGGTTTCTCCACCAAGCTTCTGGACACAAGAAAGACCACGCCGAATATGCGTCCTTTCGAAAAGTATGCGGTCCGTATCGGTGGCGGTACGAACCACAGATATAATCTTTCCGACGGTGTTCTCATCAAGGATAATCACATCGGCGCTGCCGGCTCGATCGCCAAGGCAGTGGAAATGGCCCGCGCCTATGCACCTTTCGTCCGTAAGATCGAGGTCGAGGTCGAAAACCTTGAGATGCTTCAGGAAGCACTCGACGCGAAGGCGGATATCATCATGCTCGACAACATGACAGATGAGATGACCGCCCAGGCCGTTGCCATGGCCAAGGGCAAGGCAGAGCTGGAAGCCTCCGGCAATATGAGTATCGAGCGTCTCAGAAAGCTCGCGGAGATCGGTGTAGATTATATCTCCTGTGGCGCCCTCACGCACTCCGCGCCGATCCTGGACTTCTCCATGAAGAACTTAAAACCCATCGATTGAGGTCATGTATGTCTGAAATCATATTAGCAAGCAAATCCCCCCGTCGTTTCGAGCTTCTCTCTATGACGGGGCTTTCTTTTGAAGTAAAGGATGCCCATGTGGATGAAGATGTCATCGTGAATGAGATCCTGTCTTCTTCTCCCGAATTGTCCGCGTCTTCCGATCTTCCGCCTATGTACGGGAAAGCGGAAAAGATCTGCTGTGCCCTGGCCCGCGCGAAGGCGGCCGCCGTACTGGAAAAGACCGGAGAGCCCGACACGATCGTCCTCGGCTCTGATACGGTAGTTGTGACGGAAGACGAGATCCTGGGAAAACCGAAAGATGAGGAGGATGCACGCCGCATGTTGCGTGAACTCTCCGGCAGGACGCATCGCGTCTATACCGGTGTGGCCATTCTCGGGAAAGGCAAGAACCGTATCTTCAGTTCCTGGGCAGATGTGAAATTTCACGGGCTCGATGATCTCCAGCAAAGCCTGATCGAATCTTATATTGCTTCAGGTTCGCCCATGGATAAAGCCGGCGCCTATGGAATACAGGACACCGGCTCTCTTCTCATTGATTCTATATTCGGCGATTATTACGCCGTGGTAGGATTGCCTGCCGCGAAGGTGTATCGCGAGATCGTGCGTTTCTGATCCTTACGGAATCGTAAAAGTGATCGTTACATAAGGTGTATTCGGATCCTGCGGGTCATAAAGGCGCATCTCATAGGATCCTTTCTTAAACAGGTTTGTCGGATCAACACGGATCATTCCGAAAGCTCTGTATGTCACACCTTTCGGCACGTCATAACTGCCTTCAAAATCTTTTTTCCCGTCCTTATACCAAACCATCTGCCAGGCCTGGTCATCCGGTAAAGGATTATTGAAGTAGACCCAAAACGCCAGCACATGCGTTTTCTTAGGAACACCCGGTGCGTATCTGACTGAATCATCGAAAACACGTGTATAGGCTTCGACCTTACGGATGTCCGCGTGCGGACCGGGTTTCACTTCAAACGGAACATATTCATCGCCCTGATAGAGACTGACAAACCAGTTGTAATTCTCCATGTGCTCCAGCTGATCCGAGTTCAGAAGGTATTCCGCCGTTGCCAGTGCAATATTTCCCGGAACACGGTCATCGTAATAGTAATTGTATTCCGGGTTAAAACTCAGGATCAGGGCACCGATGTTTCCGTCAAAAGAATACTCTTTCCCGACTTTTTTCATGGTGGTCTTTATGTCAGCTGAACCCATCTGGCAGGAAGGCAGATATTCGCCCATGACTTCGGCCAGGGCCTTGGTATGGACTGTATCTCTCTTTCCGTTATTGATCACTGACCGGATATCATCGGCAAAAACAGGGATCATCCTGTCCGTCTGCTCCAGTGCTTTGTTATAGGCATCTCCCGGGATCCGGTACTTAAAGTGGATCACGATATCGCAGCTTGATGCCGTCGATTTGGTGATGTCAAAAGTATAGGATGTGTTCTTGTAGAGCACCGGCAGAAGATCCGCGTTGTCATCGAAGTCATGCATGACTTCGCAGCCGGCTTTATTGTTGTAGGATTCGAAATCATTTGCCTTCAGGTATCCGAAAAGAATATCTATCTGCTTCTTAACGGTATCCTTAGAGATCGCAGCCGGGGTCGGAGTTGCTGTGGGCTTCTTCGTAGGCTTCTTCGTGGGCGCCTTCGTCGGTGCTTTTGTCGGAGCCTTCGTGGGTGCCTTTGTAGGTTTCTTGGTCGGAGCCTTGGTGGGTGCTTTTGTCGGAGCCTTCGTAGGCTTTTTGGTCGGCGCCTTGGTAGGTGCTTTTGTCGGAGCCTTTGTGGGTGCTTTCGTAGGTTTTTTAGTAGGTGCCTTAGTCGGCGCGGCCGTAGTTTCCACGGTAGTCTCTTCCGTTTCGGAAGGCGCAGCCGAAGTCTCCTCCGTCGTCGCCGAAGTCAGTTCTTTTGTCTCTGGAGGAGGTGTTTCCTTTGTAGTTTCTTCCGTCGGTTCCTCCGTCTCTTCGGTTTCTTCCGTCGTTACCTTCGTGGTTTTTCTCTTCTCGGTCTCACGCACTGCACGTGTATCGTTTGCCGACTCAGAACAGCCGGCTAATGAGAAAAGCATGACTATGGCCACCAGAAAGGACAATCTCTGCTTGATCAGACTCTTCATAAAAACGCCCCCTTTCCCCGTATACATTTTCAGTATAGGAGAAAGGGGGCCTTTAATACATCAATATTGTTTGCCTAAATCATGAACAAACCGAAAACTTCGGGCGTTTTCGGTCATTCAAGTCTTACTTCTGGTCGAAAAGCGGCGTGGAGAAATATCTTTCTGCCGTGTCTGGAAGTACGGTGACGACCGTTTTCCCTTTTCCGAGTTTCTTCGCCATGGCGATCGCCGCCGCAACATTCGATCCGGAAGAAATGCCGCACATCAGGCCTTCCTTTCTGGCCAGATCCTTAGCTGTTTCGAGGGCGGCTTCGTCAGATACGACATACACATCCTCGTAGATCTCCGTATTCAGATTATCCGGGATCAGGCCGTCGCCGATACCCATCTGCAGGTGGGAACCGATATTCCCGCCGGCAAGGATCGCTGCGTTCTCAGGTTCCACCGCCCAGATCATGATGCCCGGGTTCTGTGCCTTCAGCACTTCGCCGATACCGGAAAGGGTTCCGCCGGTTCCGATTCCTGCACAGAAGCCGTCGATCGGGCCGGCCACCTGTTCGAGGATCTCCACACCGGTGTGATGGCGATGTACCATCGGATTAGCCGGATTGGTGAACTGCTGTGGAACGAAAACATTCGGATCCTCAGCCGCCATCTTCTCAGCCAGTTTCAGGCACTCATCGATCGCCTTACCGATATCGCCGTCATCGTGGATCAGTTTGACCTCGGCACCGTAGTGCTCCACAAGATATCTTCTTTCACATGACACGGAGTCCGGCATGATAATGATCGTTCTATATCCGCGGACCGCACCCACCAGAGCAAGTCCGATGCCCTGATTTCCCGACGTCGGCTCCACGATGATGGTGTCCTTCGTGATCTTGCCGTCCTTCTCCGCCTGTTCGATCATGTTGAGCGCGGTACGGGTCTTGATCGATCCGCCCACATTTAATCCTTCGTATTTTACCAGCACGCGTGCACAGTCCTCTCCGACCATCCTCTGCGACAGCCGGATCATGGGGGTGTGCCCCACTGCTTCCAGTACATTGTTATAAACCATTATTCCGATCCTGCTTTCCACGGGGCCTGCCCCAAGCTTGCTGCGCCTTCATCTCACAAAAGACGCAACTGTGTAATATTTTATATCCGAGGAAGCATTCTAGCAAGAAGCCATATGAAAGTGTTTCCTCTTATCCTATTGCAAAAGCACTGTTTCCGTGGTATCTTTTTGTCATTGCGGAAAGTGCTTTTACAGAAGATAGAAGTGTACCGCAATGTTTGACCGCCACAGGATGTGGTTTGAAGGCCATACGGACAGCCGGGTCAAATGCCGAAGCGGCAGTATTTACTGCCTTATTGAGTGGGAAGTTCGAATTCCCTTAATGTTGATAAGTTGGTTACTTAACTTGTGAATAATCAATAAGAGTGCGATGAGCTTTGGCTTTGAAGACCTCTTCCGACGATGGTGTCATCTTTTCTCTTTCGTCGCATTTTCAAGTTATTGACCATCTTGGAAAGGATGGATCATATGGCGCACGAGAAACTTCGTCTCTACGGCTTTAACAATCTGACCAAATCCCTGAGTTTTAACATCTACGATGTTTGCTATGCCAAGACGGCACGCGAGCAGAAGGATTATATTGCATATATCAACGAGCAGTACAACTCCGAGCGTCTTACGAAGATCCTGACCAACCTCACCGAGATGATCGGTGCGAAGGTGCTCTCTATTTCCAAGCAGGACTATGAGCCGCAGGGTGCTTCTGTTACCCTTCTCATTGCCGAGGAATCCATGATCCCTCATATGGAAGCCGAGACCGTGGTCGCACATCTGGATAAGAGCCACGTTACCGTGCACACGTATCCTGAATACCATCCGGATACGGCTATCGCCACTTTCCGCGTAGATATCGACGTCGCAACCTGCGGCGAGATCTCCCCGCTTTCCACATTGGATTATCTGATCGGAAGTTTCGACTCTGATATCATCACGATGGACTACCGCGTCCGCGGTTTTACAAGAGATGTCGACGGCAAGAAGATCTTCCGTGACAAGAATATCGTGTCTATCCAGAACTATATCGATAAGAAGACTCTCGAGCGCTACGATGCCATCGACATCAACGTCTATCAGGCAAATCTCTATCACACCAAGATGCTCATCAAGGATGTGGATCTGCAGAACTATCTCTTTAAGACCGATGTTTATGAGATCGCACCGAAGACGCGGCTGGAGATCACGAACAACCTCCGGAAAGAAATGATCGAGATCTTCTCAGGAGCGAATGTTTTCGAATCTCCGGAAGAAGACGACTGATCCTCTTTCCCGGAAACACCATCTTCGGCCGGATTCCGGCAATCTTTTGTGCAAACGAGGTATTTCTTTAGAAACGTGGAAAAAGATTTTCTGAAAAACCAGGACCGTGCACCTATCGCGGAGGCACTTGAAGCGTATTCCTCGGAACGGGTCGTTCCTTTCGACGTGCCCGGGCACAAGCATGGCCGGGGAAATCCCGAACTGACTTCTTTCCTGGGCGAGCGTACCATGACGCTCGACGTCAATTCCATGAAACCTCTGGATAATCTCTGCCACCCTGTTTCCGTCATTAAGGAAGCCGAGGAACTGGCAGCGGAAGCTTTCGGCGCACACGTGGCCTTCTTCATGGTCGGCGGTACTACTTCTTCCGTGCAGGCCATGGTGTTTACCGTAGCCGCCAGAGGAGACAAGATCATCGTTCCGAGAAATGTCCACAGAAGTGTGATCAATGCCATGGTGCTCTGCGGCGCCGTACCGGTCTATGTCGATCCGGGTGCACATGAAGAGCTCGGCATCGCACTGGGCATGACATTATCCGAAGTGGAAAAAGCCATTCTCGAGAATCCGGATGCAAAAGCTGTTTTCGTGAATAATCCGACCTATTACGGAATCTGTTCCGATCTTGCCGGAATCGTACGGCTTGCCCATGCGCACGGAATGTGGGTCGTCGTTGACGAGGCCCACGGCACACATCTTTCTTTTTCCAACCGTCTTCCCATCTCGGCAATGGATGCCGGCGCGGATATGGCCGCAGTATCCATGCACAAATCCGGCGGATCGCTCACGCAGAGTGCTTTTCTCCTGGTGGGTGGAAAGACGGAGGAAGAAACCCGTACCCCCCGTATCGATCCGGCATATGTACGCCAGATCATTAATCTGACCCAGACCACCTCGGGCTCCTATCTTTTCCTTTCCAGCCTGGATCTCTCAAGAAAGCGTCTTGCCCTGCACGGGAAGGAACTTTTCGACAAAGTGATCGATATGGCGCAGTACGCCCGGGAAGAGATCAATGCCATCGGCGGCTATTATGCAATCGGTGAAGAACTGATCAATGGCGAAGATATCTATGATTTCGACAAGACCAAGCTGGTCATTCACACGCTGCCTGTAGGTCTTGCAGGGATCGAGGTATATGACCTTCTTCGTGATGAATACGATATCCAGATGGAGTTTGGTGATTTCGGAAACTGTCTGGCATACCTTTCTGTCGGCGACCGTGTCCGCGAAGTCGAACGTCTCGTCGGCGCGCTCTCTGAAATACGCCGTCTTTTCGGCAAGGAACCCGTCGTATCCCTTCCGAACAATTACATTGCGCCGGTAGTCGTACTCTCCCCTCAGGAGGCATTCTATGCGGATGCCGAGCATGTTGATTTTTCTTCGTCAGCCGGGCGTATCGCAGCCGAGAGCATCATGTGCTATCCTCCGGGCATTCCTGTACTGGCTCCCGGTGAGAAGATCACGGAAGAAGTCCTGGATTATCTGCGTTATGCGCAGGAGAAAGGCTGCCAGATCACAGGAGCGGAAGACGCCTCGCTTCGGACATTGAAAGTGGTGCGCTGATTCCTTTTGGGAAACAGTCACTTATAGTGAAACAGTTTTCGCACACCCTGTACTTTTGAAAGCGGAAGCACTACGATCAGGCAAGCTGCATAAGTAAGCACGAAAAGCACCAGCAGATAGAAAACCGGATTCATCGTATATCCATAAAGAGGAAACAGCTTCCACGTCAGAAGGTCAAGCACTACGACGTGAAGGATATATACGCCGAAAGAAGACTGAGACAGTTCTGCCACGAGTTTGCTTTCTGTCTTTTTGTCTTTTACCAGATCACAGATCAGGGTAAACACTGCTATTCCATACACCGCCGCCGGCAGGGTAAATGCTTCCATAACATAATCGAAAATATCAGGGATCTCCCTTATGAATACCTGTACCGACAGGATGCTTCCGATCAGCGCTGCCGCTCCGGCCAGATAGATCAGCGTACGGTGCTCTTTCTTCGGCGGAAAGCTGTTGATGTACCAGCCCATGAGCAGATACGGAAAAAATCCCGTTGCATACTCTAAGTGGAATTTCGTCATGAAGTCACCGATCTTGATTTCAGAGTTTCGGGTAAATACTCCGAGAGTCTGTGTGCCGAACCTGGCAATGAGGCTGAGTATGATGATCCCGAGGATGTAGTTTCTGTTCTCTTTTTTCACGAAAAGGCGCAGGACCGGAACCGCCAGATAGATCCCGACAAGGGCAAACAGATACCAAAGATGCGGGTAGAGCCCGGTAAGCGTAAGCACGTATTTCAGGAAATGGCCGTTTTCGACCGGCTGGCCGGTGATCGCAGGTAGCAGAAAAGATCTCCAGCATGCGTAAAACAAAAGCCAGACCAGAAGAAGAACTACGATCGGAAAGAAAGACTTTCTGTAGAATTTCTTCGCGTCGATCTTCCGGGAATCATCCAGAAGAAGGGCGCCGGACAACATCAGGAACATCGGGACTCCGGCACGGCCGATCCCGTTTATGATGTTGGACAGGATAAACCCGGCTGACCTTGTGTCAGCAGAAAACAGCACCGGCAGCACAGTAATATGGATCATAAGAACCATACAGATCGCGACGATGCGGATAATATCAAAGCGGAGAAGCCGTTCTTTCATGTGGTTTTCTTTCCCCTTTTCTCAAAAAAGATCAATGTTCCAAGCAGGATCACACCGGCAACTGTCAGAATGATGCCGGCCGTTTTCCCCGGAACTTCAAAACGCATTTCAATCACGTTCTCTCCTTCCGAGAGAGGAACGGAAATCAGCGCTCCGCTTACAAGATCATAGTCTACCTTCTGTCCGTTACAGGTCACTACCCAGCCTTTTTCGGAAGGAATGGATGTATAGAGGCTTTGGCCGGACGAAGTGCTATATACTTCGAAACGGCACTTCCCGTCACGGATATCTACGGATGTTGCCGCACGGCTTCTGATCTTCTCCACTGCTTCTCCCAGTGCATCAAGATCAAGCACATAGAACTGGGCATCCACCACATCCGCCTGATCCACCACACTCGATTTCTTGCTGAATTCCAGTCTCACTGTTGCATGTCCTCCGGTAGTTGCGATCCGGAACAGAGACGGTGCCAGGAAACGGGAATAAGCCGTATACTCTTCCCCGTTGATATACAAAACAGAATCGATCTCCATGTTCGTAACAAGATTTCCGTACAGGATATGTGTATAAGAATCGTACTGATCGGTAAGATCCACATCGTATGTCAGTACATTTTCTTCTCTCTTAGCTGACACCGTTACCGGCAGGAATACCGGTTTTTCCGATCCGGAAAACTCTCGGTAAAGATCGTTCAGGTATTCGGCCGGTGCCGTCTTATCGCTGTCATAATCGCCGGTTCCATCGTATGCAAAAGCAGCAGGCAGCTCATACGGATTCCGGTAGAGATTCTTAAATCCGACTTTGCCGCTTATGAATTCCAGTCCCTGCGTATCCATGGAAGAATACGGAAGCAGCACGTACCTTACACCCAGCAGACTGTCGAGCGCCAGGTTTTCTGATCCGGTAGCTGTAATGGTTTCACTGTGCGCCTGATAACCTGCTTTATCGAGAAACTCCAATGTGTTTTCTTCCGGATCCGATACGAAAGACGTGACCGAGTAGAAACCGTACGCCATCGGCTCATTATAAGAAGCCGGGAGAGTATAGTGTTTACTGTGGCAGGATGTCTGCAGGATACGGAAGAAATCCTCATCCTCGATCCTGGAAAGCATATCTTCTTCTTTCTCCGTATAATCCGCAATATAATCCACATCTTCTGCAGAATAACCTTTCCCAAGGATGATCTGTCCTGCGGCAAGTTCCGTAAAGATCAGACCGCTCAGGATCGTGGCCAGGATATATTTGAATGTCGGCTTTTCTTTTCTTGCGGCAACGCAAACCGTCAGAACGATGCCGACAAACATCGGGAAAATGATCTTACACAGACGCGGAACAACATTAAAATCGATATACGCACCGGTCAGATCTTCCAGAACACCCGTAATGAAATAATCTGAAGTTTTCAGTGGAGAAATACGGCAGAGAATAAAAACAACAAACGAGAAACACGTCGCCACCGCGAACGGCATCCATGATTTGAGTTTTTTCATGCTGCTGCCGAGATAGAACGAGGCCGCCAGGAACACCAGCACAAAGCATCCCAGATAAGAATATCTGTACCAGAAAGCTTCCACTTCACGGAAGATCGAGAAGATAGCCACCAGCGGCTGCCACAGGAACAGCATCACCGTAAAGAGAAGGAGCACACCACACACCAGTTTTTCTTTCAGCGCCCGCACTCCGGCCACAAAGAAAAGCACTGCACCGATCAGAACGAAACTTCCGGCAAAAAGGCTTACGCTTCCTTTCACACTGACCGTACCAAAGGAATAGTTCGTGATCACGTCACGGAAAGGACCGATCAGGCGAAGATCCTTCAGCATGGCAAGACCGGAACTACCATGTTTTCTGTCAGAAAGGAGAACAAGTGTCGGAACAAGCATTGCTGCGGAGAGCAGTACCGCGCAGATACCGGAGACCGCAAATCGGACAAACACCATAAGAGTGCTCTTAATATCCTTCTTTTCACTATTTCCCTCCAGATCTTTTTTCTCACCTTCAGATGCATCTGCTCCGGAGAAAGAGCGGCGTGCCATTTCGAAGAGGAACCATATTCCTGAAAACATGATATCGATGATGCCGGTATACCAGTTAAAACAGATCGCCAGCGCGGCACTTACGATAAACCTTGTGCTCTTTTTCCCTGCCACGATCTCTTCACATCCAAGAAGGATCAGGGGAAGCATATACGCACCATCCAGCCACATGACGTTACTGCTCTGGCAGATGAAGAACTGACAAAGCGCATAGGATACGGCGAGCATGATCGTTGCTCCGTAACGCATATATCCCTTTGGCCGGAAGCGTTTCACCAGATAATACGCCGCCATAAGCGCCGCCGTAGAAGTCTTCAGGATAAAGAGGACATCCATAAACAAAGACGCCTGAGACTTCTTAAAGAAAACGATCAGGAGCGAAAACGGCGAGGCAAGATAATAAGTGAATACGGCAAAATTACTTCCGCCGAGTGATTTTGATAAAGAATAGGAGATCGACGCTTTCCCTGTCAGGACATCCTTATACCAGCAGAACAGATCGATCATCTGGATCTGTCCATCGTTATGGATCAGGGCGGAGCCACCGGCAGGAGCCAGTCCGATTGCCAGGAAGACCAGATAGATGATCCCTGCTGTGAATAAAAAAGAAAGAAGGCATATGAGAGCATACGCTTTCCGCGTACTATTTTGATCTTTAAGATTTAGTTTTTCCATGTATTTTTCCCGGAACCTGAATGAAATATGACCACAAACTCACGATAATTCTATAGGAATCTTTTAGGCTGGTCAACAAAAATTCCGAACTGGCAGAAACATGTAAGGAGAAAGCCATAACTATTGGAATGAAGAAACGGAAAATACACTTGTTATATCAACACATGTTACATTATTCTGACCCTATATTGGTGGTATTATATATGTGTCGGTTTTACCGGGGAAAATAAATTAAGGAGAAGGCTATGGATCTTTGGTTTTCTGAATTTCATACTCCATCTGTCAAACTGGCGATCAAAGTGGACAGGCAGCTTTACAGCGGACAAAGTGAATTCCAGCGGATCGACGTTTTTGAATCAGAGGAGTTCGGACGTTTTCTTACCCTCGACGGTTACATGATGCTCACCCAGAAAGATGAATTCATTTATCACGAAATGCTGGTACATGTGCCGATGTGCGTGCATCCGGATGTAAGACGGGTGCTGGTCATCGGAGCGGGAGACGGCGGTGTGGTACGCGAGCTGGTCCGCTATGATACCATCGAGCATATCGATGTTGTCGAGATCGATGAAGAAGTCGTGAAGGTAGCGAAAGAATATCTTCCCTTCACCGCCTGTGGTTTTGATGACCCCAGAGTAAAATGCCACTTCGAAGATGGACTGAAATATGTACGCCATCACGACAGTGAATACGACCTGATCCTGGTTGATTCCACCGATCCGTTCGGTCCGGGCGAAGGTCTCTTTACCAAGGAATTCTATGGTAACTGTTTCACGGCTCTGAAAGAAGACGGCATCATGGTCAACCAGAATGAGAGTCCCTTCTACGCAAACGATGCAAGAGCCATGCAGCGCGCACACAAGCGTATCCACGCGAACTTCCCGATATGCCGGGTCTATCAGGCACACATCCCGACCTATCCGTCCGGGCACTGGCTCTTCGGATTCGCTTCGAAAAAATACCATCCGGTAAGAGATATGCATGCCGCCGACTGGAAGTCACTCGGCATCAGAACGAAATACTATAACACCAATCTGCACCGCGGTGCTTTTGCACTGCCGAACTACGTGCAGGAACTTTTGGAAGCCATGGAAGAGCTTCCGAACAACGATACTACAAAGACAATGAACGGAGGTGATGCCTGATGACAGATCGGATCGAGAAGAATTTCTTCGCACTGAACTGCCCTTATGAACAGGCGGAGGCCGTAATCTTCGGCGCCGGGTTCGACGGTACCACATCTTTCCGGCCAGGCACCCGTTTCGGTCCCTCGGCCATGAGAAACGAGAGCATCGGTCTGGAATCTTTCAGTCCCTACCAGGACAAGGATCTGGAAGACGCCCCCATCTGTGACTCCGGAGATCTGGATCTTCCCTTCGGCGATGCAGAAGCTGCACTTGGACTGATTGAAGAAGAGACCGCACGCATCCTCTCTGACGGAAAACTCCCGATCATGCTCGGCGGCGAACACCTCGTAAGCCTCGGTGCTTTTCGGGCGGTGGCGGAAAAATTTCCGGACGTAGTCGTACTTCACTTTGACGCGCACTGCGATCTTCGTGAAGACTATATCGGAGCCAAACTCTCCCACGCCTGCGTGATCCGGCGGATCCACGATATCGTGGGCGACGGAAGGATCTACCAGTTCGGTATCCGTTCCGGAACGAAAGAAGAATTCGAGTTTGCGAAAGAACACACGAAGATGGAGCGGTTCCGTGCCGATAATTTCGACGAGACACTGGCGCTTCTGCGGCTCAATAAGGAACCTGTCCCCGTCTACCTGACGGTCGATCTGGATGTCCTGGATCCCCGTGAGTTCCCGGGAACCGGGACCCCGGAAGCCGGTGGTCTTTCCTTCGAAGAACTTCGGACCTGCCTGATGCAGCTACAGGACATCAACCTCGTCGGCATGGACTTCGTGGAACTCTCCCCGCCTTACGATCAGAGCGGCTGCAGCACAGCACTGGCGCTCAAGATATTGCGGGAAACACTCATAATGAAATACGGAAAATAATCAGAAAAGGAGATAATACTATGGGAAAAGCACTTATCATCGGTTGTGGCGGCGTAGCATCGGTAGCTATCGCAAAATGCTGTCAGAACAGCGAGGTCTTCACGGAGATCATGATCGCGAGCAGAACACTCAGCAAGTGTGATGCGCTGAAGGAAAAACTTCAGCCGACTACGAAGACAATCATCCACACAAGACAGGTGGACGCGGACAAGGTTCCTGAACTGATCGCCATCATGGAGGAATTCAAGCCGGATGTCTGCCTGAACCTGGCACTTCCTTATCAGGACCTCACCATCATGGATGCATGCCTGGCAACCAAGACTCCCTATGTGGATACAGCTAACTACGAGCCGGTAGATACAGCGAAGTTCGAATACAAGTGGCAGTGGGCATACCACGACCGCTTCAAAGATGCCGGCATCACTGCCCTTCTCGGCAGCGGTTTTGACCCGGGTGTAACGGGCGTCTTCTCTGCTTACGCACTGAAGCATCAGTTCGACGAGATCAACTACATCGATATCCTCGACTGCAACGGCGGTGACCATGGTTACCCGTTCGCAACCAACTTCAATCCGGAGATCAACATCCGTGAAGTTTCCGCCAAGGGCAGCTACTGGGAAGACGGTAAGTGGGTCGAGACCGAACCGATGGAGATCAAGAGAGTCTACAATTTCGATCAGGTCGGAGAAAAAGATATGTATCTTCTCCACCACGAAGAACTCGAATCCCTCGGCAAGAACATCCCGGGCATCAAGCGTATCCGTTTCTTCATGACATTCGGTCAGAGTTATCTGACTCACCTCAAGTGCCTCGAGAACGTCGGTATGACATCCATCGAACCGGTCAACTACGAAGGACACGAGATCGTTCCGCTTCAATTCCTGAAGTTCATGCTTCCGGATCCGGCAACACTCGGACCGAGAACTGTCGGCAAGACCAACATCGGCTGTATCTTCAAGGGCAAGAAAGACGGCAAGGAAAAGAAGTACTATCTCTATAACGTATGTGACCACCAGGAGTGTTATAAAGAGGTCGGCTCCCAGGCCATTTCCTACACCACCGGTGTACCGGCCATGATTGGCGCCATGCTCATCATGCAGGGCACATGGAAGCGTCCCGGCGTATATAACATCGAAGAGTTTGATCCGGATCCGTTCATGGATGCACTCAACAAATGGGGGCTTCCGTGGATCGAAGATTTCAACCCGGTCGAAGTCGAGTAAAGATATAAAACAGGAACAATCGAAAGGAAGTATCACATATGGCAGCATCGATCAAGGATACGTTTGAAATCAGTTATCAATATTCCGACATAGACACCGGAATGACTTTACCTATCGTCCTGAAGGGCAGCTTCACCGCCCGTTCTTTTGACGAGGCAAAAGCATCCGATCCGGCGGCTCTCGAAGCGCTCAAGAATCTGCTTCGCGAAAAGTTCTCCGACACGTTCGCCGCATTCTCCGGAAAGACATCTTTTGCCGGGGTCACACCGGAAATCTTCAAATACAGTTGGCCCATGCTGATGCTTGATTTTCAGAAGCTCGGATTCACGGTTTCCGGGGATGTCGAGTCCATCGAGATCTCTGACGCATCGGTCAAAGCAGACTATGAGGCGAAGAAGACCGCACTGGAAGAGGCTAGAAAGCAGACACAGACCACTATCCGTTTTGCTATCCCCGGTGGTCATCCTTTCCACGATGCCCAATCCAATCAGGACATGACTATCAATGTGTATGCTACTTTCGAAGTTGAGCTGTCTGACCCGACTATGCCGAAGAGCGCAGAAGACTTCGAGCAGATCAAGCAGAAGCTTGTCGCCAAGGCAAAAGAGATCATTGATTACCAGTCCGGGAAAATTTCCTTTGAAGCTTTGAACCAGCCGGTAAATAAGAATATGTTATTCGGAAGTCTCGGCGGAGAACTCTTCAACGCCGGGTACAAGGTCAATAAATTCACCGGCGAATTTAAAGAGATCGCAAATAATGGCGCCGCAGCTCCGGCTGCACAAGCCGCACCGGCTGCACCTTCCGCTCCCGCCGTCAAGCGCTTCTGCACCAACTGCGGGCAGCCCAATACCAACGGATCCAAATTCTGCCCGAACTGCGGAAATTCTCTGATCTGATCTTTGCCTGATTTAATGAATTACATGAAAACACCTTGCGGTGATCTCATAGAAGAGTTTCCCGCAAGGTGTTTTTTATTTCTTCTTGAAGATCTCTATACCTTCGTCCGGCTCAAAAAGTTCGACCTCATCCAATACTCCCGATTCTGTGGAAGAACGCAATACACCGGGAAGATCGATAGGCGGTGCATAGGTAATCTTGCTTTCAAAAGGCTGATCCGGGTCATTCGAAGCGGTCACGGTATCCTGGTCGGGAACGACAATAGGTTTCTGGGGTGATACCAGCGTTGCCAGGTCTCCTCCGAACCGATCCTGCCTCTTGCTGGGATTCAGCGGATATTTTCTCTTGGTTTCCACCTTGGCTGTCTCTGCCTTCGCGCCTTCCGGCTTGGAACCCGGTTCATCCGAAGTGCTCCCGTTCTCCTGTTCCTGACCATCTATGGCCTTTTTCGGAGATACCAAACTTGCCAGGTCTCCTCCGAAGCGATCCATCCTCTTGCTGGGATTTAACGGATGTTTCCTCTCGATGATCACATTGGCCGTTTCTGTCTTCGGTTCTTCGGTCTTGGGATCCGAAGCCGCCGATGTCTCCTCCAGTAGTTTCTTCTCCCGGAGCTGTACCAGAAGCGGATCCTCTGCCTGCGTAATATTCGCGGCGATCCCGGAACTATTCCCTGCCATCTCATCTCCGAAAGGATCCTCGTCGGGACTCGTCTCTTCTTTCATCTCCGCAATTTTCGTTTTCCGGTCAATTACGCGGTCGAGATATTCATTCCCGTACTTCTCACGTGTGATGAGCGCTCTGCGGCTTGCTTCCTTAAAGGCCTGCTTCTCCCAAAGGTGGCACAAAAACAGATAAATAGCCAGCAAGGCCGCGCAGGCAGCAACGATCAGGATCGCCCGGATATAGCCGGTCGGAAAAGCCGAATAGCCTTGCGTTTTCCCGTACAGGTCTTTCACCTCTCTTATGGTCGCATCATGCCAGCGTGGAAAAAGGCATATGACCAGAAGTTCAACAAACCCGATAACGATAAACGAAGTACGGATGACTTTCATCTTACGCGGAGACAAACGGAAAAAAGAGGGGATCTCCGCCCTGGCCGTCTCCAGCTCACTAATTAGAAAAGGATCACTTTCCATTCTGTTCATATGAATTCACCTCTACATCCCAAATACAATAGTATTTTACTTTATTTCGCCTGTTCAAACCAGATGAAAAAAAATACTGATTCTGCTAAACTGATTCTGCCATATCAGGAAAGGAGACGCTTTCTAATGAACACTGCGCCACAGAAAAGTACATCCCTGGAAAAGATCCCGACTCCGGCTTTCGTAGTGGATCTTCCGGCTCTCCGCAAAAACGCCGCGATCCTTAAAGATGTAGCGGACCGCTCCGGTGCGCATATCCTTCTGGCGCAGAAAGCTTTTTCCTGCTATGCCACTTACCCGGAACTGGCCAAATACCTTTCCGGCACAACAGCCAGCGGCTATCACGAAGCACGTCTCGGCTACGAGGAAATGGGGAAGCCTTTCGGAAAAGAAACGCATGTCTATGCACCGGCTTTCACCCCTTCCGATATGGAAAAGCTTCTCCCCATCTGCGACCACATCATCTTCAATTCGATTGCGCAGTGGAAAGCCCATCGTGAGCGCGCTCTTTCTTATGCAAAAGAACTTTCCCGGGGACCTTCTTTTGGTCTTCGCATCAACCCGGAATACTCCGAGATTGAAACCGATATCTATAACCCGTGTGTGAAAGGCTCCCGTCTGGGGCTCCTACGGGAACAGCTCGACCGCGTGCTCGGCACCGAAACGGGAGCCGGCAAAGCTGTCAGCACGGAAACATTTTGGAATGATTCTATTTTGAACGGCATTTCCGGGCTTCATTTCCATACCCATTGCGAACAGGGATTCGGTCCTCTTTCCCGCACCATCAAAGTGATCGAGGAAAGATTCGGCGACCTGCTTTCCCTTCCGCAGATCAAGTGGCTGAACCTCGGTGGCGGCCATCACATCACGAAGGAGGACTATGACCGGGAAGGACTGATATCCGAAGTGAAACGTCTTTCGGAAAAGTACGGCGTCACCATCTATCTCGAGCCCGGCGAAGCCGTGGCGATCGACGCCGGATATCTTGTCGGCACCGTCCTGGATATCGTGGAAAACGGAATGAAGATCGCGATCCTGGACGTATCTGCCGCATGCCATATGCCGGATGTACTCGAGATGCCCTACCGCCCGCCGCTTAAGAGTGCTTTTGAAGCGGAAGAAAAAACCTATACCTATCGGCTGGCCGGAAATACCTGTCTCGCCGGAGACGTGATCGGTGACTATTCGTTTGAAAAGCCCCTCCACGCAGGCGACCGCCTGTATTTCGAAGATATGGCGATGTACACGATGGTAAAAGACAACACCTTCAACGGCATGCCGCTCCCTTCGATATGGCTTTTGGAAGAAGACGGCACCGCCACCTGTATAAAAGAATTCGGTTACGGGGATTTCAAGGCACGGTTATGACTCCGGATCAGGGAATGTTCCATAAATAAAGTATGGGTTATGGTCTTCGTCCCAGATTTCGATCACGACACGAAGATCGTCTTTCCATGATTTTCCTCTGTACCCGATCGCATAACCATCGGCTCCGAAGACCGATGAAGAATAGCGCCGGAGATCGTAGCCCATCTCGATCGTTTCTCCCGGTTCAAGAGTTGTGCTCAAGCCTCCGGTGATCGGATAAACGGCGACAGAAGGATCAAATGGAGCCCTGTACCATTTTCCGTCGACATTCACTTCCACGTAACATTCCCATTTGTACCACCATTTTGCCTCTCCGATATTCTCCACGTGGATAAATGCGTACTTGGTATCCTGGATAGAATATTTAATTTCATACGCACTCGACAGGATCTCCATGGTCATTTCTTTACATTCCGGCATAGTGAATGTTGAGGGAAGCATATATTGCGTATTCCATCCCTGGATCTCGGCCAGAAGACTGAACATAGGCTGGCCCCGGACGGAGTCGATCGTTTCCGCAGGGAAGACTGTATCCGTAGCCGAAAGGAATCCGGAAAAGTCGATATCACATTTATAGACAGAGGTATTACTGAATACAAGATAACCGTTCGACCAGAAACCATACAGTGTTCCGGTATCCGACCAGGATTGATTCGTGATACAGAAAGAGTAGACCGGATACGTGATCATATCTTTCGTCCACTTGCCGTTATTGTATGTATTACGTATATTCTTTCCTTTTGTTTTTGCCAGGTCCTTTACGAGTTCTTCCGCGGCACTTTTCTGTTTCTGATCCACAGATAAAGACCATACTGGTGAAGTAGTCCAGACTTTTCCGCTCTCTCCGTCAAAACTTGCAAAAGACAGGACGGAGGTCTCACGATTGAAGCTTTCCGCATAATTCTTCAAGACAGGGATCTGTTGCGGCAGGACCAGCTGCAGTTCATCCCACGCAAAGAAGGCTACCACTATAAGGATCAGACATGAAACGATGATCAAAAAGCGGATCTTTGTCCTTCTCACTATTTCATTTGCTCCGTTACCCGACTTCATCTTTACGCCCTCCGCTTCCCGTTATATCCATATAACAGTCAGACGGCTCTAAACGTTACAATTCCGTCGTTTTCATATATAACAAAGAACAGGTGTCCTCACCCTGTTTTTGAGTCACTTTTTCTTATTCGTGAAATTTTTATCGTTTTTCGATAAAAACTACTTGTTTTTCGAAAAGCACCGTGGTATTATGTGAGCATAAAGAATAAAGTGATCATGATCCGAACAATCAAAAAACAATATTTCTAAACAATACTCTAGGAGGTATTACCTATGCCACGTCAAGATAAAAAAACAGGTTATTCTTTCTGGCTGAATTTAACACTTATAGTCTGTGCGGTCTTCTTCGTCTGCCTGATCATGGGCGATATTTTCGGTCACTCCTTCTGCCGCTTCTGCTGGAGCGATAATTTCTTCAGCGGCAGCTATTTCTCCGGACTTCCTTTCCTGAAGGATGACGGCAACCGTTTCGCTGTTTTCTTCACCTGCTACTGTCTGAGTACGGCTCTGGCCTATCCGATCATCTACTGTGTGGTCAGACTTCTTCTCAACTTGAAGAAGGATGTCGTATTTGACAAGAAGAATACGACCTATATGTCCGTCATCTCCCTTTTATGCTTCCTGATCTGCCTGATCTGTTTCATCGGTTCCTTCGCATGTGCGACACTGATCCTCATCTCGCTCATCGCAATCTTCGTAGGACTGATCGTCCAGTGCGTGCGGCTTGTCATGGATAAAGCCATCGACATGCGCGCCGAACTGGATCTGACTGTGTGAGGTGATCGATTATGGCAATTATCGTTAACTTAGATGTTATGATGGCCAAGCGCAAGATCTCTGCCGGTGATCTGGCCAACCGTATCGGCATTACTCCCGCCAATCTCTCCATATTGAAAAACCAGAAAGCCAAGGCGGTACGTTTCAGTACGCTGAACGATATCTGTGAGGCGCTGGATTGTCAGCCGGGAGACATCCTGGAATACCAGAAAGACTGAAAGAAGGTTTGAAAATGAATCAGAATACAAAGCGGGCAGAGGTCCTGAAATTCCTCTGTCTGGGCGTCAGCTACGCTTTTTCCTACACTTACATCCGACAGTTTTATCTCCCGGACCTCAGTGCACTCATGCATACAGTCATCCTGACTATCCTTGGAGCCGTAGCCGTTTTATGGCTGGAACTGACGATGCTGCAGCAGAAGCTCCTGGGCAAAAGCCATCAGACGAAGAAAGCCCGTATCGAAACTTTCTTCTGGGAAGCGATCCTCCTCCTTCTCTGTGCCAATACTTATTTTGGCTTCTGGCCGGGACTGACGCTTTTTCTGATCCATCCGGTGCTGATCTACACAGTGCTTCTCGGAACCGGTCATCTGCTGGCTGACCGCTCCTCTGTATTCCTTGCCGGAGATATGGTAAACGGAACTTTCCGTATCCCTTTCTGCAATTTCGGCGCCCGTATCCTCTCCGTTATCGAGAGCATAAAAGCAAGAACCAAGGCTCCATCATCGCAGACGGTCTCCTCAAGTGCCACCGTTCCGTTCACAGCGGAAAACCCTTCCCATCCTAAGTACTCCGCTGCCGCAACCATGCCTATCCCTGTTCCGCAAGGTACTCCAAACAACATTTCCGGACAGGGTACAACATATGCGAAGGATCCCGCCTCCTATGGTGCCGGAAAGGTTTTCGGCATCATAGGGATCCTGATCCTGGTACTCATCATCTTTATCGAGGCCTTCGACAACCTGGCCAGTATGGACGGAAATTTCAAGTACGTTTCGGATTCCATCGACCATTTCCTCGCCAATCTTTCCATAGCGGAAACCATCTTCTGGTTTATCTTCAGCATCCCGATCGGTATGTATCTCTTCGGACTTTTCCAGGGAAGTGTACGTTTTGATCCGGCAAAAGAACACGCGTTCCATGCCCGTGTCACAGAGAGAAGCACTTCCCTGCGGATCCTTCCCAACGTCATCCTGACTTTCATTCTGGGGCTCTTCGTTCTGGTCTATCTCGCCTTCTTCGTATCTCAGGCTAATTACATGTTTAGTGCTTTTGCCGGAGTACTTCCGAAGGAATTCACCGCATCGGAATATGCCGTCAGCGGCTTCCACGAACTCATTAATGTAGTGCTGATCAACTTCGTACTCATGTCCGTGATCCGGGTTTTCGGTTCGCACGAACACCGTCTGGTCAAAGCAGGAAGCATCGCCCTCATGGCAGAAAGCTGCATCTTCGCTTGCATCTCCGCATCGAAGATCCTCCTCTATATGTCCCGCTTCGGATTCACCGCTTCCCGAACCCTGGGCCTGTGGGGCACCGCCGTCGTCTTCGTCGGTGCAGGTCTGACGATCGTCCATCTTCTAACAAAGAAAAAGACGTTCGCGCCATGGCTCTGGTTCTCCGTCGCAAGTTATGTCGTAATGCAGTTTGCCGCGTTCCCCTATGCCTAATAGCGGAACGCGGTAAACCCGCACATAAGGTCAGACCGTAAATTCTGCCAGATCGTACTCGAATACGCCTGTGCCCTTGGAGACAATTACAAATGCCGCATACTCACCTTTCGGAAGATAGCCGAAAGGATTGGTTATGTCATCGCTTTCCCCTTCTAACAGCAAGTAGCCGATATCGTGATACACGAGATTTCCCATAGATACATCAGCCGGAACACGATACCAGGTTCCGTCGATCTTGACGAAGACCGGTCCGAAATACTCGCCATAGCACAGTTCCGTTTCTCCTTCTGCCTTATAATCCACATTCGTGATCGTAATGGTGATCCCGTTATTGTCTCTCGACTTAAACTTCGCGTTCCAGCCTTCCGCCTTGCTGATCTTCTGCGTATCCTGAACAGTCGTTGCCAGATACTCGTCCAGCGTCATCATGTTCTCTTTGTACCACTTGTCATTCCAAAGCGCGGTCATGCGGTTATAGGCGCCCATCCTGTTAGTGGCATAATCCAGATCAAAATACTCACCCAGTTCCTTCGACGCCTTGTCGAAATCAAACTTACACTTAAAGGCATCCCCGCTATCGGTGATCAGATATCCGTTGGACCAGAATGCATCCCAATGGGTATACGCCGCTTTCCGTTCTTCCTCTGTCGCGGCTTCTGCTTTACTGGTATCGAAGAATTCAAGCTGGAAATTATAGACCGGGAAAGTCACCTTGGTCGGATCCCAATCGTCGACAAATTCGAACTTCGCTTTACTCAGATCCGAAACCAGAGACTTCGCTTCTTCGTGGAAGGAAGTATACTTCAACGTTTTTCCGTCATAGATCTGCATGTCGCCCTGTAGATGATACTTACTGTCTTCTGTCTTGGCTTTCAGATCCGCAATCACAGCCGTGACATCTTTATTCGGACTTCCGGTAGCCTTGGCTTTCTTCGCGCACCCGCTCACCGCCATCGAACCGGTCATCAGACAGGCCGTCATACCAAACGCTATATATTTCTTCAAATTCTTTCTCATCATTTTCTTCACCTGGCTTTCTTTTTCGAAATCTGTCCTTCTACTCATATAAACAGTTTCTCACCGGAAACCTTACAAGATGACCCAGACTTTTTTCAAGATCCGGAACCCACATAGGCGATCCTGCTTTTTCTTTCTATATGTGAAACAACCTATATGCGGATATGTTACAGATTATACTTACAGGTCGATATCATCTGCAAGGTAAACGATTTTGCCATCATCCTTTCTGACCGGTATCACAATACGGGCGGAAGAGCAGTGGATCTCTTTGTATCTGGATATGTCGTACGTGATCTCCACCTGATCTGAGGAAACAAGTGTGTACATCAGACTATTGACTCTTGAACCGCCTGCCTTAAATGGATCAAGAGGGGCCTGATACCATGTGCCTCCGACCCTTACTTCCAGATAAGCTGTATCGCCATATTTTATCGGAGCAGTTTCCTTACTCATTAACGTGACCTTAGCATATCTGTAGTTTCCATAGACATTTTTTGCACCGACACACATGCTCAGGTTTTCGTCCGTGGATACATCAAGTTCAGACGGAGCCAGGTAATCCGAGTTTAAACCTCCTTCACGTGCGGCAAGAAGACTGAACATCGCGTGCCCCCGGACCGAAGCGAATGCGCGCGAGTCAAATACCGAATCTGCCTTCTTCTCCAATCCGGCAAAATCATAATTGAAGGAATATACCGCCCCATTCTCAAGAAGCAGATACCCGTCCGACCAGATCGCATTCAGTGCTTTTGCAGTCATATCGGGATAGCGGACAGCAACACAGACAGAGTAGATCGGGTAGGTGATAAAGCTTGTACTCCAACTCTTCACATACTTTCCTTTCCCTGAAGCAAGAGAATTATAGATTTCTCGGGCCGCTTCCTGCGATTCTTCTGTGTTCGTGGAATACCACATCTGAACGTAGTTTCCATCGTAAGACGCTAAAGAAAGGGTATAGAGCGCTCGCGGATCGGATGTCTTAAGTTCGGTAAGTGCAGCAATACGCTTCGGCAAAGTCGACTGATATTTCTCCCAGGCAAAATACCCCGTAAGGAGAAGTATCGCTGAAATCACACTGGAAATAAAAGTGATCTTTATGATCCGTAATACCATCTCTTTCATCGGTCTTCGATTTATATCCATCACTGCTTCCTGTACCATACCTCACAACTTCTCCCTTCGGTGATTCTGACTGTGAAACAGTTCATCCCGGAAAACGTTACATGAAAGAAGTACGATTCCTTTTCATACATAATTTATTTAAGGAAGTGCCTCTCCTGTTTTTGCAACATTTTGTTTTTGAAGTTTCATAACGTACTTTGTCAAAAGCACTGTTCCGCGAAGGCATATCTGTCTTGATATCAGGCGGTATGCGCCTGTTTATATGTTTCAGGCAAAGAAATTATTCATGGCCGCCGCCTTGAAAAAATGTTTCATTTTTTGCAACGTTTTTTATTCTTCTTGCAAAAATACGAAGATTTCTATTTGCAAATCCATTTCGGGGTTGTATAATGCAACTATTGATTTCAGATTATAAATATGGAGGATTGAAACAATGGCACTTAAGAATGAATATGTAAAGCGCGTCTATGAGAAGATCTTGGAAAAAGATCCGTATGAGAAAGAATTCCATCAGGCAGTTCTCGAGGTTCTCGAGTCTCTCGAGCCGGTGATCGATCGTCACCCGGAATACGAGGAAGAATCCCTCTTGGAGAGAATGGTAGAGCCGGAGCGCATCATCACATTCCGTGTTCCGTGGCTGGACGACAATGGTAAGGTACAGGTAAACCGTGGTTTCCGTGTACAGTTCAACTCCTCTATCGGACCATATAAGGGCGGTCTCCGTCTGCATCCTTCCGTTAACCTTTCCATCCTGAAGTTCCTCGGTTTCGAGCAGTGCTTCAAGAACTCCCTGACAAGCCTGCCGATCGGCGGTGGTAAGGGTGGTTCCGACTTCGACCCGAAGGGCAAGTCCGATCGTGAAGTTATGCGTTTCTGCCAGAGCTTCATGACAGAGCTCAGCAAGCACATCGGTCAGTTCACAGACGTACCGGCCGGCGATATCGGAACAGGTGCTCGTGAGATCGGTTATATGTACGGTCAGTACAAGAGACTGAACAACGACTATGTTGGTGTTCTGACAGGTAAGGGCCTCTCCTGGGGTGGTTCTCTTGCTCGTACAGAAGCTACAGGTTACGGCCTCTGCTACTTCGTAGCTGAGATGCTCAAGGCTAAGGGCACATCTTTCGAAGGCAAGACAGTCTGCATCTCCGGTTCCGGCAACGTTGCTATCTTCGCTTGCGAGAAGGCGACCCAGCTCGGTGCTAAGGTTGTTACACTTTCTGACTCCAACGGTTTCATCTATGATGAGAACGGCATCAACCTCGACGTTGTTAAGGAGATCAAGCTTGTTAAGCGTGGAAGAATCAGCGAGTATGTTGACGCTGTTCCGTCCGCTAAGTACACAGCAGGTGCTCGTCCGTGGGGCATCAAGTGCGACATCGCTCTTCCGTGCGCAACACAGAACGAACTCGACATCGACAATGCTAAGGATCTCGTAGCTAACGGCTGTAAGTTCGTTGGTGAAGGTGCTAACATGCCGACAACTCCGGATGCTACCATCTACTTCCAGCAGAACGGCGTATACTTCGCTCCTGGTAAGGCTTCCAACGCCGGTGGTGTTGCTACATCCGCTCTCGAAATGTGCCAGAACTCCGCTCGTCTGTCCTGGACATTTGAAGAAGTTGATGCGAAGCTCAAGGGCATCATGCAGAACATCTACAAGAACGCTTCTGCCGCTGCTAAGGAATACGGCGATCCGGACAACCTCGTTATGGGTGCTAACATCGCAGGCTTCCAGAAGATTGCAGATGCTATGATGGCTCAGGGTATCGCTTACTAATCGTTACTCGAGATAAATAAAACGCAAAGAAACAACCCGCTTCGGCTCAGACATACTTTCGCGTTGCGAAAGAACTCGCCGTAGCGGGTTTTTCATTTGCGTTTTACTTCATTCCTGCGTAACCGATAAGTTTCACGTAGTGAGAGAACTCGCCGTAGCGAGATTTCTTTTTGCTTTATTTCTTTCCGGGTAACGATTAGTTCCGCGTCGTGGGAGAACTCGCCGTAGCGGGTTTTTCATTTGCGTTTTTTCCACCGCAAGATAATTTGAATATTCTGTTAAGAATTGACATCCTCCCTACCATCTCCAAAATCACGGGACTATAATCGGAGTATGGGTTGAATTAGTACGTAAGTTTTTCGTGCTGATAGGAGGTAATTTTATGATACGAAAACATCACGCGCTGGCCGCGATCCTTGCGGTCGGTCTTTTAGTTTCTAATCTCGGAGGCTATTCCACCATCAAACCTACGATCCTGGCAGACACGGAGTCTACCGAAGAAAGTGATTCACTTCTTGGCGGCGGTATGTCTCTCCCTACCGTAGAAGAGCCGGACGACACTTCCGGAAGCGAGGCTTCCGATCCCGGAAACGTACCTGCACCATCTGAGAATGGAATTCAGCCAGCCGACATCACGATCGATGAGAAGAATTTCCCTGACAAAGCTTTCCGTAATTATGTGTTAAAAGAACTGGATTTAGACAATAGCGGAACGCTTTCCGAAAACGAATGGGTTAATGCCAAAACAATCTCTTTGAGGGAAGCCGATGTGGAATCAGTAAAGGGCATCGAGTTCTTCACTAATGCAGAAGTAATGGATTTTTCCAGAAACAAAATTAACAATATCGATATCAGCAAAAACACCCACCTGAGAGTTTTCACCTGTACGGAGAACAGACTGGGTTCTCTGGATGTCAGTAACAATTTAGAACTAGAGGATCTGCATCTTTCCAATAACTACATTACCTCTCTTGATGTGTCCATGCTGTCGAATCTTGATTGTCTGATAATCAGAGGAAATAAACTTACCTCTCTCAACGTCAGCAAGAACATCAAACTCCGCGATCTTAGTTTTGAAAACAACAATCTGACCTCGATCGATGTCAGCAAAAACACTGAGCTTTCAACTCTCGGTTGCGGAAACAACAAGATCACCAAACTGGACATCAGTAAGAATACTAAGCTTACCCATCTCACTTGCTACATGAATGCGCTGGGATCGCTGGATATCAGCAAAAATACCAAGCTCACATCTCTCTCCTGCGGCAGTTGTAATCTTTCTTCACTTGATGTCAGCAAGAACCCAGAACTCTATAATCTCTATGTTGAGGATAACAAACTGACATCTCTCAACGTCAGCAATAATCCGGAGCTCCGGTACCTTGCCTGCGAGAATAATTCTCTTTCCGTTCTGGACGTCAGCAAGAATACTCATCTGTATTGCCTGACTACGCATGGCAACCAGCTCAGTAAACTTGATGTAAGCAATTGTGACTCCCTGGTATGGGCAATCGATATGGCCTATCTCCGTGATAAGGGATCGTACTATATCATCATCGATCCGGATAAAGGCGATACCCTGCTGTCTTTCGACAAGACCACTGCCTTAACTCCGCAGTATAAGATCCCTACCCCGACCCCTACCACCACTCCGGATCCGTACGAACCGGAACCGACTGCAACGCCTGCACCTCAGCCGAACAGCGGATTTGAAAAGTTCGTCGAGCGTCTTTACAAGATCGCTCTGAATCGTGAACCGGAAAAAGAAGGCATGGATTTCTGGGTCAATCATGTTGTAAACGATGGCGCGACCGGCGCAGACTGTGCCCGTTTCTTCCTTCTGGATGCACCGGAATTCATGAATCGTAACCTGAATAACGACAAGTTCGTCGACACGCTCTATTCCGTCTTCTTTGACCGTGCTGCGGAAGCCGGCGGAAAAGCATACTGGGTCGGGCAGCTGAACAGTGGCGTCTCCAAACGTGATGTCGTGAACGGCTTCATCGAGTCCACCGAGTGGTGCAATGTTTGTGCCGGATACGGAGTAAAGTCCGGTGCGGTCTACCACAAAGCCACAAAACCATCAGACAACGCCCTGGCCTTCGCGACCAGACTCTACACCTGCTGTCTCGGCCGTGACCCCGAAGACGCAGGATTAAAATACTGGGCCCTGGCACTGACCAATCTGGAACAGGATGCCGCACACGCTGCTCTCCTCTTCTTCACATCAGAAGAACTGGTCAACGCGAAGATCTCTGACGAAACCTTCGTCTATCGTCTGTACTCAACCTTCATGGACCGCTATCCTGAACAGGAAGGTCTCACATACTGGCTGACCCAGCTTGTCCTGGGAACATCACGTGAAGCACTTATCAAACAGTTCGCCGAATCGCCTGAATTCACAGCGCTTTGCAAACAGTACGGAATTGAGCGTGGAACACTTCCGCAGCCGCAGCAGCCTGTTAAGACCAAGGAAACGATCACCGTGCTGGGCATGTCAAGCGAAGTGGAATACATCATCAATTCCTATCTTGCCAAGCATCCTGATATCGCTTCCAAGTACGACTTCGAGTTCAAGATCTCGAATAATGACGGGCAGAAATATGAGACCATCCTGAACATCGCACTTCAGAATGACATCGGTGATATCTACGCCGCTGAAGCAGATTATATTTATCCGTATACCCAAGGAGATTTCTCCGTATTCGCCGCTCCCTACGACGAACTTATTTCCGACTTTTCCACCAAATTCCAGAACGCGGATCTTGCGCCATATGCCGTCTCGATCGGAACGCGTGCATCTGACGGAAAAGTAGTCGGACTGGGTTATCAGTCCACCCCGGGTGTATTCATCTACAGACGTTCCATCGCCAAAGACGTTTTCGGATCCGATTCTCCGGATGTCGTAGAGAAGGCCATCGGCGCCGGCACCAACAGCTGGGATACCTATCTCAAGGCTGCTGAAAAACTTCATCAGAAGGGGTATGCCATTGTATCCTCCAATGGAGACATCTGGAATGTGGTGGATAAAGCCGCCAAATCTCCTTGGGTCGTCTCCGGCAAACTCGTGATCGACCCGATCAGAGACAAGTTCTTCGATCTTTCGAAAACGAACATCGACAACAGTTACTGCAATGATACTTCCTGCTGGACAGAGAGCTGGTACGCCGACATGAAAGATCAGGGCCAGCGCAAAGTATTCGGCTGGTTCGGACCGGCATGGCTGATCAATTACGTTATCCGCCTTCAGGCAGAAGAAGTCGGAAACACCGGTGACTGGGCAGTATGTCAGGCTCCATACGGTTTCTACTGGGGCGGCTCCTGGATCATGGCAAATAAGAAAGTGGTTGGAACGGAGAAAGGCGCAGTGATCGCTGATATCCTCGAATACATCACCCTTGACTGCACCAAAGACGGCCTGCAGTACCAGTGGGCGAAGGGAAATATTTATCCGGAAGGACAACCTGACAGCGTCGCATCGAGGACCGTCATGAAGATGCTTTCCGATGAATCCTGGTCGTTCCTGGGCGGACAGAACCCGTTCCCGACTTTCATCAAGGCACTTTCCACTGCGCATTCCGGTTCTTTGAGTCCGTATAACAACATGCTGAATGGTCTCTTCATGGATCTGGCCAACAGCTACGCACATGGCGAGATGCCCAAAGATGAAGCCATCGCCAGATTTATGGACGAAGCTGAAGAACTTGATATAGAGGTATCGTGAGCATCGTTAACTGATTCTTCGAACACACAAGAAGGAGGCCGACACAGTTGCCTGTGCCGGCCTCTTTTTCAGGAAAACTATCCCTTATGGGTCACTATGGCATTATCCTTCAATATTGATCGTCGTCGGGCCCGGAAGATTCAGTTCTTTCTTCGGAATATCCAGTTTCAGGACACCGTCTTCAAACTTCGCCTTTACGTCTTCCGTTTTGACGCCCTCACCGACATAGAAAGATCTGGACATCGCACCGGCGTATCTCTCCTGACGGATGATCTTGCCTTTTCTGTCCTTCTTCTCCTGGTTCAGACCCTTGGCCGCGCTGATCGTCATGTAGCCGTCTTCGAGTTTTACATTGATCTCATCTTTCTTAAACCCCGGAAGATCGATCTCGAGTTCATAGTTCTCGTCCGTCTCGTTGACATCCGTCTTCATGACATGACTTGCGTTCTTGCCGTAAAGTCTTCTGTCCACATTTGCGAGCTCTCTCATCGGGAAGCCCATCCAATCATCAAATAAGTTCTCACCAAACAACGATAACATACATCATTCCTCCAATCATAAATGTTATCGGACTTGGGGGCGGAGGTCTTATCTTTATTTTGGATCTTCGTTCCTTTGTTCGGCTCCTATTATAGAACCGAAATTAGCACTGTCAAGGGAAGAGTGCTAATAAAACTGCACAAGAATCGCATATACGATTTGTGCAGTTTTGAATGCGTCATTTTTTGAAAACGGAACTATACTATAGGGGGTTGCGCAACTCTTACCGCGATCCGAATTTCCCTTTTACAAAAGCACTGAGTTCTTCCGAGCAGTTCTTCTTCTGAAGGATCATGACCGCACGAAGTCCCCTGCAACGCAGATAGAAATTCTCATCCGTCTCGATACACTGAATGACATCCCGGTACGGGATACGCATATTGGAATACTTACCCTTGTTTCTAAGATAATTCTCATAGAATCCATAGTCACGTCGCGTATCCGAAGGATCACGCTTCATCATCTTCTTATACGCACGGTCGGCAAGGAATCCTCGAAGCGCCATAAGGATAACAATAGAGAGCACTGCACATCCGGCAAAACCGATCAATACATACGGCAGCGGGAAAATGAAACTCAGAGCCACGGCCGCAATACCCAGGATCACCATGACCCGAAGAAGATTCGGGTAGAAAACCGAAGACGGAACTCTCTTTTCCATCTTTCTGTACTCAGGAAGGTCGATCACGGAAAAAGTCGTAAGCAGCGGATCTTCTTCTACCTCTTCCTCTTCTTCCTCCTCGTCCGCTTCGTCGTATTCTTCGTCATCGCCGGAATCTTCGGCTTCGTCCTCATCAGACTCTTCGTCGTCTTCCGGATCCACTTCAGGATCTTCGTTATCCGTCTCGGAAACCACTTCTGTTTCTTCCACTATATCCTCTTGAACATCAACGGTTTCTTCCGTTAATTCATCCCGTTCTTCGTTCCGTTCATCGTCCAGCATACCCTGTCCCCGCTTCTCTTTCTCTTATTTCTTCTCTATTTTATCCGATTTCAAAACTTTTGGAATAGCTTTATACATTTTCCGGGATTTATGGTATCATAGGGAACGGAAGCTTAGCTCAGCGGGAGAGCATTCCCTTCACAGGGGAGGGGTCATGGGTTCAAACCCCATAGTTTCCACCAGTAACTACAGGATCCTGAAGGTCTGATGTGTCGGGCTTTCAGGATTTTCTTTTCCTTCTGTATCCCGTTTGGCAGACAATAAAACTGCAAGGATTGACAGACTCCCATTTCGTTGCTATCATATGAACGGTTGAGCATATGTTAATACGAAGGAGAACAGAACAATGGACATGAAACCTTATCTCGAGAAAACAGAACTCCTGGACTTTGATCATCCGTCGATCCAGAAACTGATTTCTGACAGGAACTGGCTTTCACTTCCGGAGTTCGAGCGGGTGAAGGACATATATAACTTCGTACGTGATGAGATACTCTTCGGCTATAACGCGGACGATGCCATAACTGCATCAAGGGCACTTCGTGACGGCTTTGGCCAGTGCAATACCAAGGGCACACTCTTCATGGCACTTCTCCGTGCATGCGGTATCCCCTGCCGGGTACATGGCTTCACCATCGATAAGGAATTACAAAAGGGGGCCATGACCGGATTCGTATATAGGCAAGCCCCGCAGAACATCTTTCACAGCTGGGTCGAAGTTTTCCTTGAAGGAACATGGTATGAGTTGGAAGGATTTATCCTCGACCGGGCCTACCTCACCAAACTACAAATGATCAACAAAGGATGTACCGGCGCCTTCTGCGGATACGGCGTAGCTGTCAGTGATTTTCAGCATCCGGTCATCGACTTCAACAGAAATAACACATATATCCAGAGCGAAGGGATCACTGCGGATTTTGGTGTTTACGAAAGCCCCGACGAACTTCTGAAAGAACATCATCAGGATCTCTCCCCTCTTCGCAGGTTCGCCTTCCGCCACTATGGGAGACATGTGATGAACAGGAATGTGAAAGCGATCCGCAAATAATCCTTTTGATTATCCTCTGTTGACAATTTATATTGTACACAATATAATTGTGTACAATATAATCAGAGGAGGATCTTCGATGAAATACGATTACCATGAAGCCATGAAACTTAGTAACCAGCTCTGTTTTCCTCTTTATGCCGCATCGAGAAATGTTATTGGTCTATATACTCCATATCTTCGCGAACTCGGTCTGACTTATACACAATACATAGTTTTTCTTGTCCTATGGGAGAAGGACGGCATAACAGTCGGGGAGATCTGCGAGAAACTTATGCTGGATAACGGTACAGTTTCCCCTCTTCTTAAAAAGATGGAATCTTCGGGGTATGTCACCCGGACAAGAAGTTCTGAAGACGACCGTGTCGTTGTGATCTCACTGACGGGAGAAGGAAGGAAACTTCAGCAGAAAGCAAAAGATATCCCGTTAAAAGTTTCCGGCTGTATCGATCTTGATCCTGAAAAAGTAAAGTTACTCTACACTCTACTTTATGAAATACTGAACAAACAGAACAAAAAACAGTAAAAGGAGGATCCGCATGAAAACAGTTTATGATTTTACAGTGAAAGACCGAACAGGAAATGATGTCAGCCTCGCCCAGTATCAGGGGAAAGTACTCCTTATTGTCAACACGGCAACAGGATGCGGATACACTCCTCACTATGAACCTCTTGAAGCAATGTATAGAGAACTCCGGGACAAGGGATTTGAGATCCTGGATTTTCCCTGCAATCAGTTCGCCAATCAGGCCCCGGGAGATGCCGAAGAGATCCATCAGTTCTGCACACTGAAATTCGGAACAGAATTCCCGCAATTTGCCAAGATCGACGTAAACGGCGAAAATGCCGATCCTCTTTTTCCCTATCTCGCCACCGAGAAACCTTTCGAAGGATTCGGAAAAGGGATCAAGAGCAAGGCTCTGGAGAAGTTCTCGAATATAAACAACAAGAAATTCGGCGACAAGTCCTATATCCGATGGAATTTCACGAAATTCCTGATCGATCGCGAAGGAAAAGTATTGGCAAGGTTTGAACCGACTACGGATATGTCAGAAGTCAGACAGGCTGTTATCGATAATCTGTAAGAAAGATCTGTTCCGGAAACACTCTTCTCCTTACCCCAGCGCCACATCCAGCGCCATCATGACGGTGAACCCGAAGGAAAACATAATGACTCCGATATTGGAGTGTTCGCCGGAAGACATTTCCGGGATCAGTTCTTCCACTACGACATAGAGCATCGCGCCGGCGGCGAAGGAAAGAAGATACGGCATCGCGGGAACCAGAAATCCTGCCGCCAGGATCGTAAGAAGTCCGCCGATGGGTTCCACCGCACCGGAACCCACACCAAGTAAAAAGGATTTTCCTTTGCTCTTACCCTGTGCATGAAGGGGCATGGATATGATCGCTCCTTCAGGAAAATTCTGTATCGCAATACCCAGAGAAAGCGCGAGTGCGCCGCCCAGTGTCATTGTACTGTTGTTCGAAAGAAAACCGGCGTAGACCACGCCGACCGCCATACCTTCCGGTATATTATGAAGCGTTACGGCAAGAACCATCATGGTGGTCTTGGCAAGTTTACTCTTCGGTCCTTCCGCCTGATCCGTATTCATGTGAAGATGTGGAATGATATGATCCAGCAGAAGAAGGAAAAGCACTCCGGCCCAGAATCCTACGGCTGCCGGAAGAAATGCCAGTCTCCCCTTATCCGCCGACTGTTCCATTGCCGGGATCAGAAGACTCCATATCGACGCCGCCACCATAACACCCGCGGCAAACCCGGTAAGAGCACGCTGCACCGGTGTGCTCAGTTCTTTCTTCATGAAGAACACACATGCTGCACCCAGCGTCGTTCCGAGGAAAGGAATCATCAGCCCGATAAAAACATCCATCTCACGCACTCTTTTCTATCTGATATCAAGAATAGTATACCACACGCCCGTTTTCGATCTGGATCACCTCATCACAGCAGAGAGCAAGCAGCTCCGGGTCATGGGTACTGACCAGGATCGTACTCCCGGCATGGGCAAGAGCCTGAAGCATATCGCCTACCTGTTTCATATGCGCATAGTCCAGCCCGGAAGTCGGCTCATCGAAAAGCAGGATCTTCGCACCGGCCGCAATTGCCGAAGCTATGGCCACACGCTGTTTCTGCCCGCCGGAGAGCGCCATAGGATGCTTTTCCTTAAATTCAAGAAGTCCCAGTTTATGAAGGATCTCATCACATCTTTTCTCATCTTCGTTTTCCATGGAGAGAAAGACTTCCGCCTTCACGCTGTCAGTAAAAAGCTGATGATTTACATCCTGCATAACCATATAGGTGAGCTTTAATCTATCCTTTCCCGAATACGTTTTCCCATCTGCCTCGATCACACCGGTACATCTTTTTTCCAGCCCGCATACGCACCGGAGAAAAGTCGATTTACCGGTTCCGTTCCTGCCGATCACACCAATCACTTTTCCTTTGGAAAGGGACAGTTTCGGGATACAAAGCTGAAGAGATTCCAGGTGTTCTTTCGGACAATCGGGTTCACTGCAGCCATCGCAAGCGTTATTGGTCTCTCCGATATGCTTCTTTACCTTTTTCAGTGGGAATTTCCGATCGTAGGAAAAATAGTAGTCTGTGAGGACAACGCGATTGCCGCTTACTTCCTTTGACCGTCCTGCTCCGCCTGCCGAGATCTTCCCTGTTTCATCGGTAAAAGCACTGATATACTTTTCTTCGATCGTGACGGGACGGAGTTTGAGATCCGCCACCTCTTTTTCCGATAACGAGCAGAACTCTTCTCCACTCCACTCGTGTTCGACTTTGCCTTCATTAAGATACAGTACGCGGTCGATCAGATCCTTAAGATACCATAACCGATGTTCGGAAATGATGATCGTCTTACCCTGTTCTTTCCACCTCCGGATCGATTCCGCAAGATCCGATATCGCCTGCCAGTCCAGATTGGAAGAAGGTTCATCCAGAAGAATGATCTCCGGAAGGAGCGCAGAAACCGACGCACAGGCGATCTTCTGTTTCTCCCCGCCGCTCAGTTCGAAGAGACTTCTTCCAAGGAGTTTTTTGATCTGCATCTCGGATACGACCAGTTCTTTCCGTTCAAGGATATCCTTCGGAGCAAGTCCGATATTTTCCGGTCCGAAGACGATCTCACCGTCTGTATCCACAGAGAAGAACTGGCTTCTCGGATTCTGAAAGACTGTCCCGACGATACCCGCCATTTCATATTGTTCGGTTTCACGGATACTTCGTCCGTCCACCGTTACCTCTCCGGAATACTCACCGGAATAATAGTGCGGTATCAAGCCGTTGATCAGGCGGATCAGCGTTGTCTTTCCGCAACCCGATGCGCCGCACAGAAGCACCGTCTCCCCTTTCCGGAAAGAAAGAGAGATATCCGAAAGAAGGCCTTCTTTCGACCCCTTATACTGAAAAGAAACATGATCGATCCTGATTATTTCTTCGCTCATAGGAAATACTTACCCGCTACAAAAATGCCTGCCGCCACTGTAAACAGAAAGATCAGACACCAGTCCTGAATATGCAGTTTCAGTTCCACGACACTGGTCCTCTTTCCTTTCCCGCCTAAACCACGTGTGATCGCGGCAGCCGAAAGTTCGTCTCCGATATTGACGCAGGAAAACAGAAGCGGGATCATACGGAACTCGATCATTTTCAGTGCATTGCCGCCACCGAACATGATGCCACGCATCTTCATGGCATCCCGGATCGCCATATATTCTTCCTTGATCGTCGGGAAAAACCGCATCACGACGGCAAGGGAGATCGTGATCCCGTCCGGCACGTGCATCCTCTGCATGGCAGACATGAACTCATCGATCTTTGTCGTCCGAACGACATACCAGGCGGTGATCATGGCAGGCAGGAACTGCACCACGATACCACAGTATCCGATCAGGATCGCGGTCAGAATCCCCGAGGATTCTTCTGAAAGGAAGAAGAATGTCAATGCCAGCGCAACACCATAGAAGACCAGAAATCGGACCGCACTGGCATATCTTTTCTCCAGAAAAAGAAGTGCGATCGGGACCATCGTCATCAGGATACGTACGCCCCACAGAAAAGGTGTCGTGGCCGTCATCAGAACGACCGCCGACACGATGAGGATCATATAAAGTTTTGTTCTCGGATCAAGACGCATCTTACACAATGCCGGCTTTCTCGAAATGCTTCTTCACCACAGCCTTACCGACTACTGCACCGATGCATCCGAAGACGAAGCAGAGCACCAGAAGCACCGCGATGGTCTTGCTGTTGATGGCACGGAAAAGATTGTCACAGTATTCCGTCGAATAACCGCCGTCGATCAGATCCTGTCTGTAGGAATCCGCCGTTACAACGACCGGGAAATAGTTGGCGCAGATCCAGAGACAGAAGACACCATGACTCAGGATCGTCTTCTTGAAGCTCTTGTATTTTCCGGACTTCGCGATCAGGTCCGCAATGACGCCGGCGCCAATGATCAGCGGCGCACCGAGATAGCCCATACCCGTAACGAACATAATGATCGCAAGAAGCACCGACATGATAGAGAGCATGCCGAACTTCTCGATCTTCGTATAGAAAAGCATCATCGGGATCGATCCTACAAGCGGGATCATCACCACATAAGATGCGACAATGTACGGGTGGATATAACCGAGCATACCGCATGCAAACTCCACCACAAACAGAAGCGCGGTAAAAATACCAATCGTAATAAAATCTTTTGCTGCTAATTTGTTGTTACCCATATATAACCCCTCCAATTTTTATCCGATTTTCCAGGATACAGCCTGTTCTCTATCCGCGATAAATCTTCTATAGATACCTTCTTCATTCATCAGTTCGTCATGCTTTCCTTTCTGCACGATACGTCCCTTATCTACGACCAGGATCTGGTCGGCGTGACGCACGGTTTTGAGACGATGGGCGATCATGATGATCGTCTTCTCCGAAGTAAGATTCTCGATTGCATTAGTCAGTTCTTTTTCATTCTCCGGGTCGACATTGGCGGTCGCTTCATCAAGAATGATGATCGGTGCATCTTTCATCATGGCTCTGGCTATGGCAATACGCTGCTTTTCACCTCCGGAAAGAGAGGCCCCTCCTTCCCCCACGATCGTGTCGTACCCGTTCGGGAGCGCCATGATAAAGTCATGGCAGCACGCTTTTTTCGCAGCCTCAACGACCTTTTCCATCGGAGCCTCCGGCTGTCCGAAACGGATATTATTCGCGATCGTATCCTGGAACAGATAGACTCTCTGGAAAACGAAACTGAAGTTTTCCATCAGGGAGTCGAAACTATAATCCCGGACATCCCTTCCGCCAAGCGTGACTTTGCCTTCCCCGACATCCCAGAATCTCGCAAGGAGTGCAGTGATCGTTGTCTTTCCTCCGCCCGACGGACCTACGATCGCAGTAGTCGTTTTCTCCTTAATATCCAGTGTGACATCGTCGATGATCTTTCTGTTTTCATATGCAAAGCTAACATGTTCCATATGCATATCGAGGTTTTGGGGACGGATCTCTTCCCCGTCGATATCCATCTGAGGAATATTCAGGATCTCTTCCGCAAGATCAACACCCTTTCCGATGATTCGTAGAAGTGCCGTATAGATACCGGCCATATCCAGCATCTCGAAGATCATGTAGGAGCAAAGCAGCATGATGATCGTTTTGTGAAGCTCCATGGATCCATCGAAATAGAGATAAAGCGACGCACCACAGATAGCTACGCCCGTGAGTTTACAAACAAGCATCTGCACACCGACCGCCGGGATTGCGGCAAGTTCCGCACGGATGTCCGCTTTTGTCTTTCTTTCTATTGCCTTATCCAGACGTGCATTATTCTTCTCGACCAGATGGTAATTTCTGATTTCGGAAATACCCTGGATGTATTCCAGAACAACTCCGACAATATCTCTGTCAGCAGAAAGTTTCTCATTTGCCACCTTTGCGACGCTTCGGTTCGTGAACTGATTCACGAAAAGGAACACCGCTATGCCACAGAGGCCGATCAGACCGATCCTCCAGTCAAAGATCAGCATACCCGTGGCAATAACAACTGTAGTCAGGCTTCCCTGAAGGATCATCATGACAGCACGTGTTGCAATATCGGCCATCTGCTCGAGTGTATTGGTCGTAACCGAAGTAATATGCCCGAGACTTGTATCATTGAAGTATCCCATCGGAAGATATCTGAGATGCTCGGCGATCTCGATTCTCTTCATTGCGCAGGTGTCATATCCGCCCTCAGTCTGCAGCATCTGCGAAAACCTTGTGATAATCGTTTTTCCGATCGTACTGAGCATCATAAGCCCGATCACCAAGACAAAAGCACTTGAGCTGTAATCTCTTTCCAGCACTGCCTTGATCGCGAAATACGCTGCCGCGATCTTCATGGAACTGCACAACGCTTCCAGAACACCTAGGATCACAGATGTATAAAACTTCTTTCTATTCTTTTCTCCACAAAAGCGGAAAAACTTCATCAGCATCTTATACATGGAGCACCTCCTTACTGTCGCTCAAGTCATCTTTTGCCATACGGTGTGCTTCCCACATATTCTTATAGAGCGGGCACTTCTCAAGAAGTTCTTCATGCGTGCCCTGATCCTCCAGTTTACCTTCGTTGATGACAAAGATCGTATCTGCATCGGTGATCGTAGACAGACGGTGCGCGATCACGATCAGGGTTTTCCCCGAAACAAGTTTTGCCACACCTTTCTGAACGACGGCTTCGTTTTCCGGATCCGTATAGGCAGTCGCTTCATCAAGAATGACTACCGGCGCATCCTTTAGCATGGCACGTGCAATACAGATTCTCTGTCTCTCGCCTCCCGAAAGGTGTCCGCCGGCACCGCCGACGACGGTATCGTACCCGTTCTCCAGACTCATAATGAAATCATGGCATCCGCTATCCTTTGCAGCTTGAATAACTTCTTCGTTCGTAGCACCTGCCTTACCGATACGGATATTCTCCATGACGCTCGTATCGAAAAGATAGTTATCCTGCGCAACATAAGCGATCCTTTCCGTATAATATTCCAGCGGGAGATTTCTGATATCCACACCACCATACGAAACCGACCCGGAATCCACATCCCAGAGAGAATCGATCAGACGGGCAACAGTGCTTTTGCCTGATCCGGAAGGACCGACGATCGCGTGCACTTTTCCTTCTTCAATCTTCATGCTGATGCCATGAAGGACTTCTTTATCCTTATATGTGAAATGCACATCTGAAAGAACTATCCCGGAACCTTCGGGGCTCTTCCCGATCGTTTCCGGACGCTTCATATCTTCTCTCTCAAGGATCTCCGTAACTTCCCCGAAGATCGTATTCATCTTGAGGATATCGTCAGTGTAGGAAAAAGCGACAACAAGCGGGGTAATCAGGCAGGCAGAGAAGATCACACAGGTGATAAAATCCGCGACAGCCAGACTTCCGTTTTTGACCAGTAGCATACCCACCGGAAGGACACCGAGAAGAGTAGCCGGCATAAAAGACATACCACCGGCAGATCCCCATATACATCTTCTCATCCAGCCAATATAGCAGTCCGCTCCTTCTCTGGCTGCCGTTCTGAATTTCTCGTACGAACTCTTCGATTTACCGAAAGCCTTAATGACTTCGATACCGTTGATGTACTCCACTGCAGTATCGTTTAATGTCTTTGTTTTCTCGAGCGCAACTTCGTATCCTCCCCGGCTTCTGACCAGCATAAACGAAAGAAAACAGATACCTATGACAGCAGAGATCAAGTTTGCAAGACCCATTCTCCAATCGATGGCAAGCAGGTAGATGAACATCACGCAAGGCAGGAGGAGATTTGCGGTAAATTCCGGAACGATGTGTGCCATCGTGGTCTCCATCGAATCGACACGCTCCACAATAATGTTCTTATATGTCCCACTGTTATCATCCAGTACGGCTCCAAGCGGGATCTTCGAGAGCTTCGAACACAGTTGTCTGCGGATCCCTCCAAGTACCGAAAACGTTGCCACGTGAGAAAGTGAAGTAGACAGTGAATGGAACGTAAGACGTATGATCCAGCATATTCCCATGAGAATCACCTGCCGGATATAGTATCCATACTCGTGGTTTCCCGAAATCAGATTCTTGACGATATCGGCCGTCAGCAGATACGGGATGAATGACATCGCAACACCACAAATTGCCAGGATCACACTTCCGGCGAAGAAACTCTTCTTTCTCCCTGCAAATTCCATTACCCAGGAGATCGTACTTTTCTTCTTTGCTTTTTTCTCCATCATCATGCCTTCTTTCCCTGGTTTGCCACTGCTTCCATCTTTGCTTTCAGAGCTTCCTGATCACCGAGATAATAGTGACGGAGCACTTTGAAGTCATCATCGAACTCATAAACAAGCGGAACAGCTGTAGGAATATTGACACCGATAATCTCTTTCGAAGACATATTATCGAAATACTTAACGAGTGCACGCAGCGAATTACCGTGCGCTACGATAACTACACGCTTTCCGGCAAGCATCTCCGGCTTGATCGTTTCTTCAAAATACGGAACGACACGTTCAATCGTAGTCTCCAGACTCTCATTGACAGGCAGAAGCGCTCTGTCCACATCCCGGTACATCGCCTGCTTTGCGGCAGAACGCGGATCGTCTTCAGTAAGCTCCGGCGGCTTCACGTCAAAAGAACGTCTCCAGATCTTGACCTGTTCTTCCCCATACTTCTCAGCTGTCTCAGACTTGTTCAAACCCTGAAGTGCACCGTAATGTCTCTCATTAAGTTTCCAAGACTTCACGACCGGAAGCCATGCCCGGTCCATCTCATCAAGTGTGATATTCAGGGTATGGATCGCGCGTTTCAGATACGAGGTAAAGCAGATGTCAAAATCATATTCTTCCGCGAGGAGAGTCTGTCCTGCCGCCTTTGCCTCTTCTCTTCCCTTGTCACTAAGATCCACATCCGTCCATCCGGTAAACAGATTCAGTTTATTCCACTCACTCTCACCATGCCGGATCAATACTAATTTCATCATTTTCAAATCCCTCCGATTTTACGTTATTCCATTAAAACAGGCCGAATAATTTCTTCTCATACGGAGCAGCTGTCACAGAAAGAACACCATACCCTGTTTCTTCAATTGCTTTTTCCAGTGCATGCATATCCGGCCGATCTTCCACTACAAAAGAACTTTCACCTTTACTGTGTGAGCTTTTAACCTTTTTTGCCGAAGGAATGGTTCTGCGGATCACCTCATTGATATGTGCCTCACACATACTGCAGGACATGCCTTGAATCTTCATGGTTATTTTCATCTGTTTGTTTACCTCGCCGTCCTTCTATTCTGCCTCAGATTTAGTTAGTTATTGCTAACCATTGATTAGTCCTAGCCGTTTAATTTATTCAAAAAGAGCATGATCAATAGTTGTTCATCAGCGGTTAGTATATGCTAACCGTTATAGAAAATCAAGCAGTTTTTCGAACATTCATATCCGGATTTCTTGATCAATCACGGCGAAATATTAATAGAGTGGAAGTAATGATCACTTCAAACACCGGATTCAACTTCACTGTAATATCAGAAGCATGATGACCGCAAAGCCGATCACGAAAGCAAAAGCACCACTGTCATTATCTTTTTGACTGATCATAACGGGGATCTCCTCAACGATGGAATAGATCATCGCGCCACCGGCTACCCCCATGATATACGGTAGAAAAGATGGGAAGAGATTGGCAATGATCAAAACAAATACCGCGATCAGTGGGATGGATACTCCGGAAACGACACCCATAAAGAATGCTCTTCCTCTCCCGCTTCCTTTCTCCATGATCGGCAGCGAGACAAACAGCGCTTCCGGGAAATTCTGTACTGCTATCGCGACAGCCAGAAACAACGGTGTGGAATACGGGATCCATTCTGTCTTCATAAAATGAGCAGCATAGATCGCACCAAGAGTGATCCCTTCCGGAACATGATGGATAAGTTCTGCAAGCATCATTTTTGTTTCCGTTTTCAGCTTGCTTTTTAGTCCTTCTGTAATGTTGACATACGCATGTGTATGCGGGACAAGTCTGTCCAGAAGATACTGGACCGCGACACCGATACAAAACCAAATAACAAGCGGTTTCATTCCGAAGAACGTTATTCCCTCAAAACCTTTGGAGGCCGGTTCGATCATTCCCCATACAGAAATGGAAAACATGATCCCTAAACTTATTCCCGCCATAGCTACACGGAATCTCTCTGACAGTTTCCATTTCTTCGCATAAACGAATGCCGCCCCGAGAACGGTTCCAATCAAAGGGATAAGCATGCCGAATAACGTATCCGAATCTTTCATAGCTCCGGAAGTATCCAGAGCTTCAATGAGAGTTTTCATTCCGATAAAAATGAGTATCGTTCCTCCCATCACTTCTGATCCGGACTTGTAACGCATTCCGAAAAGATTTCCGATCTTCACTCCCAAAGCGGATATGATGAAAGTGATCAAAGCGATCAGTAAGACGGCAAACAATATGTTCGTTAATCTGCTCCCATCCAGGACATTTACGGGCACAGCCACAAAAGTGATCCCTACAGCAAGCGCATCGATGCTGGTGGCAACAGCCATCATGAACATCGTTTTTATTCCGAAACCGTCTTTCTCCTCATCTTCCTCAGAAAAAGCTTCTTTGATCATATTGATACCGATCAGGGAAAGCAGGATGAACGCTACCCACGGTGCGACAATATTGATCCATTTTTCAAAACGGGAACCGACCAGATATCCTATGAAAGGCATTAGCCCCTGAAAAACTCCAAACCATCCACCGCAGATCAGACACTCTCTGATCGTCAGTTTTTTAACAGAAAGCCCCTTGCATATGGATACCGCGAACGCATCCATTGCCAGACCCACTGACAGAAGAATCAATTCAAAAATGCCCATTCATTCACTCCCCAAATAATAAACCCAAGTACAGTCTTAACTATACTTGGGTACTTAATCTTCACTAATTGACTCGCGTATAGTTGATCTATACATGAGTCTCGCATATTAAAGCAAACCAGATCAAATGATCAGTATGTTGACTTGCTACGGAAACCGTTTGCTACTCCCCCATGGAATTGTGTTTTACACTGTACCATGAAATCATAAGGCAGTCAATGTTCTTACATGAGTAGGAGCAATAATCTGCGGTTCGTTTACGTTTTCGTTGCCACAATAGAGATCCAAGCCTTACTGTCGTGGTGATGGACCTTAACATCAGCAAAGCCCGTTTCTTGCAATGCTGCATCGATCTCCTTTGTGGTGTAACAGCGCATGCCGTCAATCATCTTCTCGTACTTAAGGCTCGCCTCATCCGTACCGTCGGATTCATTCACGATCAGGAAAGTCCCGCCGCTTTTCAAGACTTTGAATACCTCCGAGAAGCATCGTTCCAGACCCGGCCAGAAGTAGATCGTCTCAAATGCCGTTGCCAGATCGAATTTTCCGCCCGGAAGACGAAGATTGGAGACATCACCCTGTGTGACCAGCATCCGTCCTTTTTCGATCCATCCTCTGTTATAGGCCGTTGCCTTATCTACAGATACCTGAGAATAATCAATGGCAATGACATGTGAATTGGTATATCGCTTAGCGAGTTCACCTGCATTTCTTCCTCCACCGCAGCCAATGTCTACGATATCTTCAGGCGAGATCTTCGGGAGATAAGACATTCCCCAGTCCGCCATCTTGGCGTGCCCGCCGTTCATGCCGTTGACCATCATCTTCCCGAGGAATCCTTCCGGTTTTCTTGTCTGATTGATGAATTTTCTAAACAACCCCATAACTCTGTCTCCTTTTTTGTGAAACGTCGTATCGCTTGCCTTAGTTAGCATTTGCTAACTAAGAAGATTACTGTACGTTTGTGATTTTGTCAATAACGAAGGAAAAGCACTTCTTATCACCACATTACAAAAAGGGGCCACCCATCTCAGACAGCCCCTCGGGTTTTCCGGTTTATCGATCATTCCCTGTTCTTCAGTACCTCTGCCGGAGAGATCCTCTTGATCTTCCCCACCAGAAGGGAACTGATGAAGAAATAGATCAGAAGAACGCAGCCTCCTACCAACAGATACAGATACCACGGATAGGACAGATTCATCGAGCAGGCCACATTCGCGATAAAACTCGGGTAGATCATGTCAATGATCAGTTTCGCCAGAGGGAACGCGAGAAGTCCTCCGAAAATGACGACAATGGTGTTGCCGTTGAGATAGAGTTTTCTGATCTCGCCTGCTCTATATCCGAATATCTTGATCAGCGAGATGCCCATGGCAGAACGGTCGATCATGACAGCCAGCATCAGATACATTACGACCATGAAGATCACGGCACCGGCACTAAGCAAAATAAACGTAAGCGGGATCATCATATCAAGGAAAACAGACGAACTCCTCTTGATATCTTCCTTTGTCGTTACGGAATAAAGCTTGGCCTCATCGATCGGGAGTGCATGATCCGAGTAAACAACATTGAAGTAGCCTTCCTTCTCGCCAAACAGTTCCCACATGCTTTCTTTATCCATAAAGATCTTAAATCCGACCGTGTACTCGCTGATGTCAGTAATCGTGAAACAGTAGTCCATATCTTCCGCGCCATCGGAAAGAATGATCTTATCTCCGATCTTATAGCCGTATCGCTGGACAAGCGAACGGTTCACGACACATCTGCTTTTGCCCTTTTCCGGTTTCGCATCGAAGTATTTGCTCTCGCCGGAAATACCGATCACGGATGTATCGAGGGTGTATCCTAAACAGTCAATAGAGAGTGTCTTCACAAAGGTAGCCTCTCCTCCTTCCGGCGCAACCTCATCCGGGAACTTATAAAGATACATATATTCATACTTCGTATCCTCGGTATTCTGATCACGGACAGCAGTACAGAGCACGTACGTATTGATCCCCAGAACAATAACCATAAAGGTGATCAGCATGCCGAGAACGATCGTGATCGCCGAGCGACGCTCACGAAGAAGCTGGCGGATACTAAAGACAGTCGTGAATCTCTTGCATTTCAGGTTTACCTGCTTATAACTTCCCGCCGCCTGTTCATTACGAAGCAGTGAAAGCGCGGTACGCGAAAGCTTCCGGTTCACGGTCCAGAGATTGACCAGTGCACAGATCAACGGCGGCAGAACCACGGCATAGATGATCAGGTACGGTGGATAAACTGTCGGAAACTGTGGAATCGAGAAATACGCATAATGTGTCTTCGCCATCATGCCGATACCCAGTGGTGAAAAGGCAAGCAGCATGCCCAGTATTCCTGCAAACATTGACGTCAGTGTAGGAAGGATCACATAGTGAAGCAGAAGGTTTCTCTTCTTTACTCCCAGCGCATAAAGGGCGCCGATGACCGGCTGTTCGCGCTCGATCTGATGCACGACAAACACAGAGATCACGTAAGCAAACAGGATCAGTACGACCACTCCGGCGACCAGTCCCACTTTCTTGTCCATAATGACATCTCCGGCCGCCGCTTCAATACGGATATTATCTTCATAGGTCACAAAGGAAGTCAGATTCTCAATCTTATCTTTCAAATCATCTGCCGTGCCTGTCCCAAGACGGAATGCATAGGTATAAGTCTCCACTTTGCTGGCATGCTCGGAAGTCAGGTTCTCGTATTCGTTCTGCGTCACAAACATGAGACCGAAGGCCTCCGCATCCACGGCCGGCGAGGAGAATGTCTTCAGCACCTGGTCGTAATCCGGTACCGAGCCGATTCCTACAACGGCAAAAGCACTTCCCTCTATCGTGATCGTATCGCCTACGGAAAGATCGTGCTCACGGGCATAGCCCTTCTCAAGCACAACGTCTTTATCCGCGGAAGGAAGCGCACCTTCGTCAATCATGACCAGGTCGATCTTCTCTCTTATGGCGAAAGCACGCAGTTCTGTATTATCCGCGGCTCTCAAATCGATGGAGAACATCTTCTCGATATCGGTTCCATCCGCCTTCAGTTTTTCTTCCTCTTTCTCAGAAAGCGGGAGAAATGTAGCAAACTGTCCATCCTCTACATTGTTTTTCTCTTTCCAGTTCTCCGTTCCCGAAATAACCAGTTCGGCCGCACCGACAACGCTTACTACAAGGTAGATCCCCAGAAAGATCATGAATAATAGCGCGAGATATCTTCCAAAATTCGCGCGAAGATCCCGCATCAGTCTTTGATTCAATACACGATTCATCAGAGATCCTCCAATTCCGCAGCCGGTGTTCTTACTTCATTTTCATAGTCCTTCTTGATCAGACCGTCTTTCAGGAGGATCACTTTATGCACCATATTCTTAATGGTATTATTATGTGTCACGATGAGCATCGTGGTATTATACTTCGCATTGATCTTCTCCAGAAGGACAAGGATATCCCGTGACGTGCTCGAATCCAGCGCACCGGTCGGCTCGTCGCACAGAAGCAGTTTCGGGTTTTTGATCAGGGCTCTGGCAATGGCACAGCGCTGCTGCTGCCCACCACTGAGCTGAGCCGGGAACTTATTCTGATGTTCCGTCAATCCCAGAGTATCCAGAAGCTCTTCCATATCCAGCGGATCTTCCGCAATATGCTGGCAGATCTGGATATTTTCCTTCACCGTCAGATTCGGAACCAGATTATAAAACTGGAAAACAAACCCCAGATTATCTCTTCTATAATCCGAAAGCTCTCCCGGTTTTAATCCGAAGATCTCCTTTCCTTCCACCTGCACCGAACCGGCATCCATGGTATCCAGCCCACCGATACAGTTTAAAAGGGTGGACTTTCCGGAACCGCTGGTTCCCTGGATCACGCACATCTGCCCTTTTTCCACTTCGGTGCTCACGCCTTTGAGCACCTGAATATAACTCCCGTTTTCACCATAGCTCTTCTTCACATTTTTTATTGTCAGATACATTGTTTACTATCTCCTTTTTAGTTAGCGTTTGCTAACCCTATGCCGCAATCATAGTGTTTTTCGGATTCAATTCACTTTATTCTTTGTCCTCGAGAATAAAATCCATCCAGCCAAGTATGAGGTGTTCCATCGCAGGTTTCATAAATCTGAGCGCTTCCTTCTCATCCTGAATATGCGTCACAAGATGCACGAAGGTCATGACCGAAAGATGTGACAGCCAATGGATCATCGGCATGTTCGCCTGTTTTCCTGGAACGGACTCCGCGTATTGCACGGCCAGCCGCCCGAACTGACTCTCGATCACCGTCACGACCTCGTCCACGGCATGCTCATATTTCGAGCCCACCGACTTAGAAATAACGAGGACGACCGCATCACGATTCTGATACAGAGCATGGATCAGTTCTTCTACAAAAGGATCGTGGTCACCCGGCTTATGCACATAGCTCGCCAGATCCTCTTCCATATCCTCGTGCAAGTGACGGCTCAAAGCCTGCATCACGCCCTGATAGGTCTCGTCGATCAGCGCTGAAAACAGACCGTCCTTATCTTTGAAGAAGAAATAGACGGCACCCGTCGTCACACCTGCTTTACTGCAGATCTGCCTAAGGGATGCATTCTGGAAGCCCTTCTCCATGAACTCTTCTTTCGCACATTGCAAAAGCTTCTCTCTTGTTTCTGAATCGTTGCCCATATTTACCTCATAGATAGACATCACCTTCTGCCCGTTTCCGGACACGGGCATTAGATAACGCCGTTACGTAACACCGTTATCTTACTCCCGTCATAGCTATATGTCAACTGTTATCAGACGAAAAATCTGTTTCATTCCCGGTTATCGAAGAACTGTTCTATTTTATTACGGAAAAAGGACCGCAGCGAGGTACAGCTGCGGTCCTTTCCCAAGGATTATACCTAAAGGTCTGCCAAGTGTGCCTCGCCAAGCACGCTTTTTTCGGCAACTCATTGTCCGGGGAATTTCTTTCCGCATGTGCGAAAGGGGAGTTGGTCTATTTGCAAGAAAAATCAGGAGTCCCCGGACCAGTATAGGTATGACATCAAAGAACACAAACTAGTTAGCAACTGCTAACTGTCATAGATGATAGCAGAAGATTTCGAGCGTGTCAACAATCATCCTTAAATAGTTAGCCTTGTCTAACCCATCTATTGACATTCCGCTGCCATCTTGGTATATTCTCTTTGATCACTGGTTAGCTGATGCTAACCACTCGAAAGGAGCTTTTCATGTTGGAGCATTACCTGGTAGATCAGTGTTCACCGACACTGGCAGGTCTGAAAACCGGAAGTCTTTTTACCATTCACGGCAAAAAACCGGAATGTGTCAAGCATGAGATCAGAAGGATCAATCATCTTCTGTACGGGAAAGGACTCCTCCTTCTCCCTCTTAAAACGACCTCAGGATACACTCTTCTTTACCTGTACCGTCCGTGCTTTCTCCAGAAAGATCTCCGGGACAGCAAGCGTGCTTCCCTTCTTTCTGATTTCGGATATTCCTCTTGCCAGCCCTCTAAGTGCCTGGTTCAGCTTATCCGAAGGATCCGCGAGGAAGAGACGTTCCCTCATGAGATCGGACTGTTTCTCGGCTATCCCCCGGAAGATGTCCGTGGGTTCATTGAAAATCCGCACTGCAAAAGCCGGTGCCGTTCCTGTAACGGAGGATGCTGGAAAGTCTATCACGATCCCGAGAAGGCGCAAGCGCTTTTTGATAAATTCGACCAATGCACGAGAAACTACAGGAGACGTCTTAGTCTCGGAGAATCCCTGGAGCAGCTAGCTGTAGCTTCATAAAATATCGGCAGTCCCCCGGGGATAATACCGGGTCTGTAAATAAGCATACATAGAAAGGAACATAGTATGAGTAAAATCGCAATTGTATATTGGAGCGGAACAGGAAACACGGAGGCCATGGCAGATGCTGTCGAATCCGGTGCAAAGGATGCTGGTGCAGAGATCAGCCGCTTCTCCGCATCTGAATTCAACTCCACCAAAGCTTCCGAGTTTGACGCCATTGCTTTTGGCTGCCCGGCTATGGGTGCAGAGGTACTGGAAGAGTCGGAAGTAGATCCGATGTTCACGGATCTTGAGCAGACAAGCGCTCTTGTCGGAAAGAAGATCGGTCTTTTCGGTTCTTATGGCTGGGGCGATGGTGAATGGATGAGAAACTGGGAAGAGCGCAGTAAGGCAGCCGGTGCCCTTCTTATTTCGGAAGGTGTCATTTGTAATGAGGCACCGGATGATACAGCGATCGCATCCTGTAAGAAACTTGGCGCTGATCTCGCCAATTGATTCCAATACAGATGCCACCTCCTAAAGTATCTATATACCCTTAAGTGCCTGAGCGAGCCAAACAGCTCCTCAGGCATTTTACGTTGCCGTAAACCTTTCTTGACTTCCACGACACACCATGACAAAATCTAATCATGTGATCATCGGTTTTTCTTTCTAACCGATCAGGAAAGGCAGGTACTTCGGAATGAGGATCCAGGCAGACGAGAACGGCTTTATGATCAAGACGCTTTTAAAGACAGTTTCTCTTCCCTACAAAGATGTGAGAAGCATTGTAGTGGAAACACCGAAGAAAACTGTCATCAGGTCTTTTGAGAAGGAAGAATATGTCGACACTACACCGGGCGGGTTCACTTTTTCCTATCCTACGGTTATGGATATGATCGTCATGTACAATATCTATTTCCGGAATGAAACTGCATATAAGGAGAGTGGAGAGGACTTTATTCTCGGCAAAGAGGAGAAAGACAAGTACCTCTCTTCCATGGTGGAAGGTGCCCGGGAAGAGGCGCGAAACATGGTCAAGGAACAGCTCGGACCAAAGTTCGACCTGGATCTGCGTATTCTGGAGATCCATCAGGAAACCATACTCTGCTTTATTCTTTTACGAAATGGGAATGTGGTGACGGACATGCCTGAATGCATCAGGCAATATGGTGATGAAGAGATACCGGCCTCGTTCGATGTGCTCACTCTTGCCGACCTCTGTTTCTGGGACAACAGCTCCCGTTCCGGCAAATACCTGATCATCACATCGGAGGATCTCGAAGCCGGTGAGATCAAGGACTGCATCGTGGAAAAGACTGATATGTTCTGCTATGAATACTTAGGTGTCAACAGCCGCGAATACCTGGATCAGTTGCCATAAGCAAACTCTTTTGACGAGATCGTCAAAAGAAGTGTTATAATCATATAAAACATTATTAAGGAGAGCGCATATGAACGGACTATACGAATCTGGTGAAGACTATCTGGAGACGATCCTGATACTGAAGAAGCGAAACGGAAATGTGCGCTCGATCGACATCGCGCGTGAGATGGACCTCAGTAAGCCCAGCGTAAGCCGTGCGATGGGAATCCTGAAGAACAAAGGATTTATCAGCGTAAATGAAGATGGCGCGATCCTGCTTACCGAAGAAGGATCGAAGCTGGCCAAGCGCATCTATGAGCGCCATCGCATCCTGACCGAAGCACTTATGGCTTTGGGCGTAGACGAGAAGACCGCATCGGAAGATGCCTGCCGCATCGAGCATGACATCAGTGAAAAGACTTTCAATAAGATCAAGAAGCACATGCGCGACGTGAAGAAGGATAAGTAATCCGGTCTTTCCGGATCCTTCCCCGGTGACTGGTCACTTTGAGAGCGGCCGCAGATTTCAGATCATGTAAACTTCTAAAACAAAAGCTCTGTACCCGAGATTTCCGGATACAGAGCTTTTCAGTGTTTTGCTTCGATTATCTACTTTCTATGTGACTCAGGCTTCTTCGAAGCGGGGGCCTGATGGCACATACCGCTCATGGCGCAGTGCCCGCAGTTGCAGCCGCAGGAAGATTTACCCTTCTTCTTGTCGCGCCACATCTTCCAGATGATCGCTGCGACCATAACAAGCAGGATCAGCGTCATCACGATCGTGCCGAGATTGTCTCTAAGCCAACTGATCATTTGGACATCGCCTTCTCCTTAAGGTCCTTTGTGGTCAGCTTGTCTGCTTCGTGATACTTCTTGAAGAAGAGCATATAGACCATGACTGCAAATGCTGCAATGGCGAAGATCAGGCCAATGACATTGACATCACCCGTGAAGATCAGGCCAAACTGGTTGACCATCAGCGCAATGACATAAGCGAATCCGCACTGGTAGCCGATAGCAAACCAGGTCCACTTCGCGTTATTCATCTCACGCTTGATCGCACCGATCGCGGCAAAGCAAGGTGCACAGAGGAGATTGAATACAAGGAAGGAGAAACCGGCAACACTTGTGAATGCTGCAGCCAGTGCCTGCCATGTGGACAATTCTCCGCCGCCATAGAGGATACCCATTGTACCAACGATATTCTCTTTTGCCACCAGACCTGTAATGGAAGCCACGGCAGCCTGCCAGTTGCCCCATCCGAGAGGAGCAAAGATCCATGCGATCGCAGAACCGAGTTTTGCAAGAAGCGAGAGTTCAAGCTCTTCTTCCTCAAGCATCTTCAGTGCTCCGTCGACAATACCGAAACGGCTGGTGAACCATACCACGATCGTGGAAAGAAGGATGATCGTTCCGGCCTTCTTGATGAAGGACCAGCCACGCTCCCACATGGAACGCAGAACATTTCCGAGTGTCGGCCAGTGATAAGCCGGAAGCTCCATAACGAACGGAGCCGGGTTGCCGGCGAACATCTTTGTCTTCTTCAGCATGATACCGGAAATGATGATAGAAGCCATACCGATGAAATACGCTCCGGTGGAGATCCATGCAGATCCGCCGAACAGGGCGCCTGCGATCATGGCGATAAACGGAACTTTCGCACCACAAGGAATAAATGTGGTGGTCATGATCGTCATTCTTCTGTCACGTTCATTTTCGATCGTACGGCTGGCCATAATACCCGGTACACCACAACCGACTCCAACGAGCATCGGAATGAAAGATTTACCGGAAAGGCCGAACTTTCTGAAGATACGGTCAAGAACGAAAGCGATACGGGCCATATAGCCGCATGCTTCGAGGAATGCCAGGAGCAGGAACAAAACGAGCATCTGCGGTACGAATCCGAGGACCGCGCCGACACCGGCGACGATACCGTCAAGTACCAGGCCCTTGAGCCAGTCAGCAGCACCGGCCTTGTCAAGGCCGTCTTCTACGAGTGTAGGAATACTCGGGACCCATGTGCCGTAATCGGCAGGATCCGGTTCTTCACCGATCTCTTCGAGGGTCTTTACTGCTTCTTCGTATTCTTCAATAGTTGCAGTTTCTTCGGAGATCTCGAGAGTTTCCTCATCCTCAACTTCGAAGGTATATTCACCGACCGGAGCTTCACCGTGTTCTTCTACATAAGCATCGTAGCCGTCTACGATTGCAGAAGCATCACTCCATCTCTCAGCAAGTTCTCCATACCCGCCGTCCATACCGAAAAGATGGAAGCCTTCATCGAAAATTTTGTCATTAGTAAAATCTGTAGCAGGAGTACCGACTGCAACCATGGCAATCCAGTACACAAGAAACATGACCAGTGCGAAGATCGGAAGACCGAGCCAGCGGTTTGTTACGATCTTATCGATCTTATCGGAAGTGGTCAGTTTGCCTGCGGATTTCTTCTTATAGCAGGACTTGATCACCTCGGCGATATAGATATAACGCTCATTGGTAATGATACTCTCGGCATCATCATCCAGTTCCTGCTCCGCGGCCTTGATGTCGTTCTCGATATGGGACATCTTATCCTGCGGGATATTGAGCTTTTCAAGGACTTTATCATCACGTTCGAACACCTTGATGGCATACCATCTCTGCTGTTCTTCCGGCATATCGTGAACGACCGCCTCTTCGATATGGGCAAGTGCATGTTCCACCGGTCCGGAGAAGCTATGCTGCGGAATGGTCTTGGTGTTCTTCGCCGCATCGATCGCTGCCTCCGCCGCGTCCATGACCCCGTCGCCCTTCAGCGCGGAGATCACGACGACTTTACAGCCGAGCTGTCGGGATAATTCCTCCACACGGATCTCATCACCGTTTTTCTTGACGATATCCATCATGTTGATAGCCATCACGACCGGAATACCCAGTTCGGTCAGCTGTGTGGTCAGATAAAGATTTCTCTCGAGGTTCGTTCCGTCTACGATATTCAGGATCGCGTCCGGACGCTCACCGATCAGGTAATTTCTTGCCACCACTTCTTCCAGAGTATACGGAGAAAGGGAGTAAATACCCGGCAGGTCCGTAATGACCACATCATCATGTTTTTTCAGTTTACCTTCTTTCTTTTCAACGGTTACGCCCGGCCAGTTACCGACAAACTGGTTCGCGCCGGTCAACGCATTGAAAAGAGTTGTTTTACCACTATTCGGGTTACCTGCAAGTGCAATACGCAGACTCATTTTTCATCTTCCTTCCTGTAGTACTCTACTTCGATCATTTCCGCATCCGCCTTTCGAAGTGAAAGCTCGTAGTTTCTTACTGTTACTTCGACCGGATCTCCCAAAGGTGCCACTTTACGGACATATATGATCGTCCTTTTCGTGATCCCCATATCCATGATCCTGCGCTTCACTGCACCCTCGCCATGGAGTTTCACCACGGTAACGGTTTCCCCGACTTTTGCATCTCTCAGTGTTCTCACTTTATCTCCCCCCTTTTAAACCATGATTTTCCTTGCCAGTTCTTCACTGACGGCCACCCGGCTTTCCTTGACCTTCACGATCAGGTTTCCTCCGAGCATGCTGACGACGCTTACTTCCCCGCCAACGTTAAAGCCCAGATCTTCCAGGTGTTTCTTGACTTCCGGGTTTCCGCCGATCTTCTTGATGATCTGTGTCTCACCCGGTTCTGAAAATACCAGAGGCATCATTTCTTCCTCCCCGTGCATTTGTTAGCTTTTGCTAACCTGTGTTTACTAAATATGGTTAGTTGTAACTAACCATCACACATTATAGTTAGCCTTAGATAACTTGTCAAGCAGGTTTTGGGGCAGATCAATCAAGACTCAAAGTGGCATCACGGAGGGTGATATAGCTCGTTTCTCCTTCCGTATACACATCGAAGGTGCCGGTCACGGTACATTCTCCTCCGACATCGGGAAAACCTTCCGGATATTTACTGCTGTTTCGGGGCACAAATTCAATACCCTGCGAACAGCACGCCGTAGCATCCTGAACAATACAGGCGAAGTATCGTACTCCCTTTTCCTCATCACTTGCCGTTGCAAAAGCACCGTGCATCTTCACGCTTTTTCCGCAATACGTTTCCGGACGTATGGTCATGTCATATACCACCGCATAAACGGCTCCTGAGGAAAGCTGCGTAAGATCTATCTCCACCCCTTCCTCATTTGTGGTAAATGAAATGATCACATCTTCAGAAGGCAGCGCGGAAGTTTGTGATGTATACCCCGGCGCCGTAACAAAATCTTCCTGTTCCACGGAATCCAGACCCGATTGAAGAAGGCTTTCCACACCTGTCTGAGAGGAGGCTGAATGCCCTGCCCCCATTTCTCCCTGCCGCTTTTCGCAGGCGGTATTTATAAACAAGATCAGAAGTGTCAGCACACTACTCACGAAAACCGTTTTCTTTTTTCTATTCATCATTTTCGGATACCTCCTGAAATCTTATCGATCAGAAAACACACAAGGAAACCGAAAGTGTCGACGGTCACTATCGTCGATCCTACCGGTGTTCCAAACAGAAGCGAGATCAGAATACCCGCGACCGCACAAAAAACCGAGAAAGCGGCGGCAAAGAGGGTCACACTCCGGAAACTCTTGAAAAGCCGCATGGAAGAAAGTGCGGGAAAGATCACCAGCGCAGAGATCAGAAGTGACCCAACAAGATTCATGGCCAGCACGATGATCACGGCAATCATGATGGCGATCAGCAGGTGGTACAGATCTACCTTCATCCCCACCGCACGGGAAAACTCTTCATCAAATGTTACGCAGAACATCTTGTTGTAGAAGAAGAGGAAACTAACAAAGACCAGAATAGAAAGGATCACACAGAGCCGGACTTCTCCCTCGGATAATGTCAGGATCGAAGTTGATCCGAACAAAGTCGTACAGACATCGCCGGACAGGTTTGATGAAACGGAAAAAACATTCATCAGAAGATATCCGAATGCCAGCGCACCTACGGAGACCATGGCGATCAGCGCGTCTCCTTTGATCTTCGTGTTCTGTCCGGCGCGAAGAAGCAAAACCGCGCACAGGACCGTAACAGGGAGGATCAGCCACATCTCGTTTGTCAGACCGATGACGGCAGCAACTGACATCGCGCCAAAAGCTACATGAGAAAGCCCGTCACCTATATAGGAATACCGTTTCAATACAAGCGTGACTCCAAGAAGTGCCGAGCAAAAAGCAATTAGGACACTAACGATCAGCGCACGCTGTACAAAGGGAATCTGAAGATACATCCAGAGCTTATCCATCACTGCTCCCCCCTTCCCAGAAAGGCTTTCCCGATCTCACTTTCGCAGTACTCTTCCTTTGTCGCAAAGAGTACTTCCTTCCCGATGTGAAGTATGTGGGTCGCATACCGGATCGCCGCCTGTATGTCATGGGAGATCATGATCACGGTAAGTTCCTGTTTGTGTAGTTCCTCGATCAGGTCATACATTTCCGCCGTCACCTTCGGATCCAGACCGGAGACCGGCTCATCCAGCAAAAGAAGTTTTCTTGTTGCACACAGAGCCCTGGCAAGGAGCACGCGTTGCTGCTGTCCTCCGGATAATTCACGGTAACAACGCCTGCCAAGGTCCATGATGTGCATCTGTTTCATCGCTTTTTCTGCAAGTTCTTTTTCCTTCGTTCCATAGAAAGGCCGAAGCCCCATGCGGCCCTGGCATCCGGACAGAACCACTTCTGCCACGGATGCCGGGAAATCACGCTGAACAGCTGTCTGCTGCGGAAGATATCCGATCTCATTGGCACGAAGACCATCACCCATGATCACTTCTCCACTGACAGGAGCCTGAAGATGCAAAAGTGTCCGCATCAAAGTGCTTTTCCCTGAGCCGTTCTCGCCGACAATGCAGAGATAATCACCGTTTTGCACCTGGAAATCAAGCGGAGCAAGGATCGATCTTGACTCATATCCCAATACAAGATCTTTGATGGTCAGTAGTGCCATATGACATTCTCCTCTCAGCAGCCAAGTGCTTCTTTCAGCACTTCCAGATTTGTTTGCATGACCGAAAGATAGGTCTTTCCGTTTTTCACATCATTGCTTGTCGTGGACTGTAAGGAATCCATGGCAAGGATCTTTCTTGTCGGGTCAGAAGTATTTTCAACAACTGTTTCCGCGATCCTGTGTTTCGCCCCTTCGATCGTCAGCACCGCACCGGGGTTCACTTCATCAACTTTTTCAGCCAGAAAAACGACCGTATCAAAACTTGCCTCACTCTCTGCTGAACAGCCGGAGAAAGCGGCATAGTAGGTCAGTCCGTAATCATCTGTCATATACCGGAAAGGAAAACGGTCAGCAAAAATCAGTGTTTTACACGGTGACTGATCTACTGCTTCCTGATACCGGGCATCCAGTGACTCGAGCTGCTTCACATATTCTTCCAGGTTTTTCTTATAGCTTTCCTTACGCTCAGGATCAAGGTTTTCCATTTCTTTCTCGATCTGCTCACATAGTATTTTTGCATTCTTAAGGGAAAGCCAGACATGCTCATCATATTCGGGTTCTGCGCCTTCGTGCTCATGTTCGTGTTCATCGTGGTCTTCATGTTCGTGATCATGGTCATCGTGCTCATGTTCATGCTCCATGCCTTCCACCGTTTCTTCCTCTTTCACACGATCCCCCAGCACATCAAGCAGATCGATCACGACCATATCTTTATTGGTGCTCTGCTTCAGTACATCATCTACCCATTCATCTGATTCTCCGCCGACGTAGATAAACATATCACAGGAAGTGATCTTCAGGATGTCTTCCGCGGATGGCTGGAAAGAGTGAAGATCCACTCCTTTATCAAGAAGCATCGTCACATCCGCCCGTTCTTTCTCCTCTCCGAGGATCGACATGACCCAGTCATATTCCGGAAAGATCGTCGTCACGATCGATAGTTTCTTCACCGTACTTTTTTCATTTGTTTTGCATGCAGACATACTTGCCGCAAAAAGCAATGCGGCAAGAAAACAGAATACTCTTTTCTTCATAGATTCCTCCAAAAATCGGTATATTATTTTTTCCGTTTTTTGAAAGGATCAATTATTCATTTGTACTTTGCTGGAAACAGGGGTCGGATGAACCTGCACCCGAAGAAAAAGGCAGACCAGGCTCAGCAGAAGAGCCACGCAGAAGACTATGGCAGATCCATGAGTAACGGTGCTTCGCATTTCATGAAGCACGGTTTCACACTTCTCCATGGTTTCACAGATATGGCAGTGTTCGCCTTCACATTCGTGATCCGCTTCCACGGAAATATAGAAGAAGGAAAACAGGATCGTAAAAAGAAGAAGCACGCCGAGAAAAGCTGCTCCCCATCGAAGAAAGATCGATCTCTTTTTCAAATTATCTGTCATCCTCTCAAATATCTGCCTTTGCGCTCTAACATAAAACGCCCCAATTATATATTTGCGAAAAAAACCTGTCAAACAGTTTTCCGTTCACAAAAAAAAGAGCACCTCTTTCGAGGTGCTCTCTTCATGATCTTTTGTTGTTGAAGATTACTCTTCGATCGTGATGATTTCCTTGTCATCATTTGTGTAATATGTGTAGGAAATCTTGTCCGGACGGATTCCGCATTCCTTCTTGAACTGATCCTTCAGGCTGTCGATCTGTGCCTGCAGGCCGCTGCCCTCGAGGCTTGTCTTCAGCTGAGCGATCTGATCATCGTCCAGGTCCATCTTGTAGTACAGCTTGTAGATGATGTGGTTGCCTTCGATCTCGATCTTAACATCCTTGTAGTAGGAGCTGCCCTTTACATATGTGTCATAGGCCTGCTCGTTCATCTTCTTCAGATCAGAAGAACTGTACTTCTTCTCAATGGTCTTTGCACCGCATCCTGCAAGCATGAATACACACATGAGGATCGCAACAACATTTAAAATCTTCTTACGCATAGATAATACTCTCCTTTAGTCTTGCTAGTATCGAATTATAGCATGATATAACTTCGATTCCAACAGGATTTTTTGCGATTTAGTTTGTGCTTTTTTGCGATTTGCCGTTCAGTTTCGAAACATGCCTTGTGCTTTTTGATCAGAAAACGGTAAAATGTGCTCTATTTATCGTATTTCGGGTGCTGGAGGCGCACTCCCATCTGCTCCATCGGCATGGGTCTGTCATAATAATAACCCTGGATCACTTCCGCACCCAGATCGTTCAGTGTCTCGACCTGCGAAGACTGTTCCACGCCTTCGGCCACGATCTTCAATCCGATATCGCCCGCCATCTTGATGATATGGTTCAGGATCGTCAGATCCTTCGACTGATCGTGGTCGATAAAGCCTTTGTCGATCTTCATGGTGTCGAAATTGATCTCACGAAGAACTGTCATGGAGGAATTGGCACATCCGAAATCATCAATAGATGCACAGAAACCAAGAGAATGCAGCGAATCCACGAAGCCCTTCAGGACACTCATCGGGAATTCATCGATCGTCTCGGTGATCTCGATCTCGATCAGGTTTTTCGGTACACCACTGGCATTCACGATGGACTCGATCTTTCTGGCGAGATTCGGATCAGCCAAGTTTCTTCTGGAGAAATTGATCGAGATCGGCGGGATCTCCAGTCCGTCTGCCCTCCACTTGGCAATATCGCTACAGATCCGCTTAAGCATATACATATCCAGTTCACAGATCGATTCGTTCCTCTCCATAAACGGAACATATTCACCCGGCATAATGACCGAGCCGTTGTGGATCCATCTGGACAGCGCTTCCGCACCGCAGAGCATCTTCGTCCGGCTGTTCACCTTCGGCTGATAATAGGGAACAAATTCTCCATCCTCCAGAGCCTGCCGGATCTGCAGATCGAATCTCTTTCTCTGCTCGATGGCATCCATCAGATCCTGCGTCATATAGACAACTTCCCTGCCGCCCATGCTGCGCGCATGATCCAGCGCCGTCCGGACATATGTGACCACGTCTTCTCCCCGGATATCCTCTTTATCGATCTCAAACACCCCAACCTTCGCAGAGATGCGTTCCTTCAGTGCTTTTCCTGAATCATCCGAAAAGAGGACATCCAAGCCTTTCAGGTGTTCCAGGAAATCAGGAAGGCGGTCCTTCTTTACAAGCACGATAAACTGGTCCCCGGTCTGATGCCCGATAAACTCATCTTTATTCACATTCGAAGCCAGCGCGCCGGCATATGCGGCAAGGATCCGGTTTCCGGTCTCCACGCCGTACTTTCTGTTCAGAAGCGTGAATTTGTCCAGATCGAAACAAGCGGCCGCATAGGAGGTGATATTTCCTTCGTTCTGCCTTCCGCGGATCCACTCGATGCAGCCATGCTCATTGGCAAGCCCGGTCCTGATGTCTGTCCTCTCCGCGATCCGGATCTGCCGGTTCTGGTAAAGGATATTCTCGATAAACATGATATGCACGGAAACGGCCACACCGATATCCATGTAGGCAAATCCGTAGAAGAAATACTGGAACATAAACCCGACCAGAGGCAGCACCACATAGGAAAGAATGGCCAGGAAGCGGCTCGTCGGGATCTCTTTTCTGTACTGAAGGATGATCGACAGGATGATCGCCATACCGGCAACAGGAATCAGGATCGACAGTGGGAAGAGATCGCCGCGTGTATACATATTCTGCGCGTCGATACTGTAATATAATCCAGAATAATGCGAAACTACGACCAGTATCATGCCGACTACGGAAAGCATGCAGCAGGTCAGGAAACGGAATCGGCAGCGGTGTTCTCTTCGAAGATCAAACCGGCCGAAAAGCACAATGGAATCGTATATGATCATGGCCACCAGAAACAGGTCGCATATCAGGAATACGGCCATGGTGGAAAAATGCATGGAGAATATCGCAAACGCGGACGTCCTGCCCTCTAAGACATAAGTCAGGAAATCGAAGAGCAGCATAAAGCCGGCAAGTACATTCAGGAAGACAACAGCATGCTTGGCTTTCACGTCACGGCTGTTTTTGGCCGCGGAAAGAATAGCCGAGACAAAACAGAAAATCGACTCAAACAGCAAGAATGCGACCTGTACGGCAAAGAAATCTACCAAACCTTTTCGCCCTCCTCCCAAGCCTGACTATAAGGACGTTCCCGTAAGATTCCTATAAACATAATTATACTTGCGCGAATATATAAAAGCAATTTGTGTATTTTAACGCTTGAAAAACTTTCTGTTACATAAGAAAATACTATTTGGTGAACGGCACCCTATTTTATTAGAAGGAACGATTCTGGATATGGAAGATTGTTTAGTATATTTTTTCACGGGTTTTCTCGACAGCGGCAAGACTTCGTTTATTCTTTCCTGGCTTTCGGACGGAAGCTTCCGGGATAAGAAAGTCCTGATCCTTCTGACTGAGGAAGGCGAAGTCGAATTTCCTCCGGTCGAGGGTGCTCCGTGCAAGGCTCTGAATATCGTGACCTGCGAGACGGATGACGTCACAAAGGAATTCACCTATGAACAGGAGAAGAAATATCACCCGGACGTGGTACTCATCGAGTGGAACGGATCGGTAAGCCCAAGTGCTTTTTTCGACGAAGTGGATGTGCCGGAACGCTGGGCGCTGGCAGCGGCGATCACGATCGTAGATGCCTCGACCTACGGCGATTACTACAGAAATATGCAGACGCTTTTTGCGGATTACTATCGCTTCTGCGACAACGTGATCTTCAACCGCGTCGATCCTAACGTCAATAACATACCTAAGTTACGTGGTTCGGTAAAATCACTTAACCCCGCCATGAATCTGTCCTTCTTCGGACTGGACGGAAACATGATCGATATCGGAGAATATCTCCCTTATGATCTGGATACCGATCCCTGCGTGATCGCTCCGGATGATTTTGGTCTCTTCTATACCGACGCGCTCGACAATGTCAAGCGTTATAACGGCAAGCGTATCACCGTCACCGGACAGGCTGTGCTCATGCGTGAGCACAGAAAGGAAGCGTTCGTGCTCCAGCGTAAGGCATACACCTGCTGCGCCGCTGATATCGGCATGATCAGCCTTCTGTGTCTGTTCAAGGTCCGTTCGGGATTCCCGGAAAACAAGTGGCTGCAGGTCACCGGCCGCATCGGTTTCTTCCAGGACAACACCCAGGGCACACCGGTCGCGATCCCTTGTCTTCAGGTCGAGAATTACCGTCTCACCGACATGCCGGATAACGAGGTCATTTATTTCAGCTAAAGAGCCAAAAGAAAGAAGGAATAAACAATGGCAACCAAAGTAGACATTTTTTCAGGATTTCTGGGCGCAGGTAAAACTACGCTGATCAAGAAGCTCATCTCCGATGGGTATAACGGACAGAAGATCGTTCTGATCGAGAACGAATTCGGCCAGATCGGTATCGACGGTGGTTTCTTGAAGGAAGCCGGCATCGAGATCACCGAGATGAATTCGGGCTGCATCTGCTGCTCTCTCGTAGGCGATTTCGGTACCGCGTTAAAAGAAGTTATCGACAAGTTCTCTCCGGATCGTATCCTCATCGAGCCATCCGGCGTCGGCAAGCTTTCCGATGTCGTTGCAGCTGTTGAAAAAGTTGAGGGCACCGAAGTATGCGGTACAGTTACCGTCATCGATGCCAGCAAGTGCAAGATCTACCTCAAGAACTTCAAGGAGTTCTACGAGAACCAGATCAAGTACGCCGGCACGATCATCCTGTCCCGTACAGGCAACATCGCACAGGAGAAACTGGATACAGCCATCTCCCTGATCCGCGAGATCAACGATCACTCTCAGATCATCACGACACCTTGGGAGAAGCTCTCCGGCGCGCAGATCCTTTCTGCGATCGAGAGTCCTCTCACCGCTTCCGACATGGCGGCTGCCCTTCTTGAAGCCGAAGAGCATGCCCACCACCATCACCACCACGATCATGACGATGAGCATGAACATCATCACGATCATGAGCATGGTCCGGACTGCACATGCGGCTGCCACGACCATGACCACGACCATGACCACGACCACGATCATGACGATGATGACGACGAGCATGAGCATCACCACCACCACGACCATGACGAGCATGATCATGATCACGAGCATCATCACGACCACGACCATGGTCCGGACTGCACATGCGGCTGCCACGACCATGACCACGATCACGAAGGCCATCACCATGCAGACGAAGTATTCGACAGCATCGGATTTGAGACTT
>Ga0310690_10000638_pt1 | contig 71666 bp, 64 predicted proteins | sample AusTroGonzalo_MG_2_FD_207661 | JGI IMG/M metagenome (GOLD analysis project Ga0310690, IMG submission 207661) | Bovine rumen microbial communities from tropical cattle in Woodstock, Queensland, Australia - Gonzalo_04 (v2) (version 2) | ecosystem: Host-associated > Mammals > Digestive system >...
TTCGTGGTGCAGGAGGCGTTGGAGATGATGTCCTGGCCGGCATAGGTCTTGTCGTTGACGCCGAAGACGAACATCGGGGTGGCGTCCTTGGACGGAGCGGACATGATGACTTTCTTGGCGCCGGCGGCGATGTGGGCGCGGGCCTTTTCATCGGTGAGGAAGAGACCGGTGGATTCGACGACGATCTCGGCGCCGACTTCGTTCCACTTCAGGGCGGCCGGATCCTTCTCGGCGGTGAGGCGGATCTTCTTGCCGTCGACAACGAGGAAATTGCCGTCGACCGCGATGTCGTGGTTGAAGATGCCGTGGACGGAGTCATACTTCAGCATGTACGCGAGGTAGTCCGGGTCGAGCAGGTCGTTGATGCCGACGATTTCGATGTCATTCGCGAAGTTTTCGACGGCGGCACGGAACACCATGCGGCCAATTCTTCCGAATCCGTTGATACCGACTTTGATAGCCATTGTTTTTCTCCTTGGTTTTGAAGGTTGTAAAAGGCTGGGATTGGGTTTTTGAAAGTTCAAATGATATAAATATAGCACGCTTTTGGAAATTTACAAGGAAAGAACGCGAGATTCGATAAAAAAATATCGGATTGTGCCTCGCGCGTCTGATAAAATGAGGGAAAGCCGCCGCCGGACGATCCGAAATTGTCTGCCAACTGAAACTTTCCACTTCGCGCCGCGCGGGGAGAGCAGGCCCTCCACGCGGGTTGTGCCTGGCTTCGCTCAAGCACGGACTTTTCATAAACTTCGCCGTTCGCGTCTCTGCGGTCGGTAGTGGGAATCCACCTCAATCTCAAAAAAACTCCGCCGTGTGCGCCTCGCGGTCAGGAAGGAAACACCACCACAAAAAAACTCTGCCATGCGCGTCTCGCGGCAAATCAAATGTGTGCGAGCACGGGCGAGCTTTCCGAGGCGGCGCAGCCGCCCCCAGCAAAGCGGGGACGCGAATGCGTCCAATACTTCAAATCCTCGGAAAGCCCGTTATTCTCTTGCGGCGAGGTCGTCAGAAATCGAAGAAACCTTTTTCCTTTTCCGGCTCTGCGCCGAGGACCTTCAGCGCCTCGGGATCGTCCTGGAAGAGTTCATCCATGGTGAGTTCTTTCTCGACCCTCTTCTTTGCGGAGCTGTCCCAGACTTTATCTTTCATCGTCAGGTCCGTGCGTGCGCCGTATTTCAGGAGGACCTTCGCCGTCTCGTAATTCTTGTAGCTCAAAGCCATATACAGGCCGGACGATTCGTACGGATGTTTGGTGTCTCCGGGCGTTTTGGGGAAATCCGGCACGAATCCGTGTTTCAGGAGCAGCTCCATGATTTTGGGTTGGCCGCCGTGGGCGGCGATTTCAACAGGATAATGCTCGCCCGCACGGCGGTAATCGTCAGGCGAAACCTTCACTCCGTGTTCGAGCAGCAGTTCCGCCATTTCCAGATGACTGTCCGACAGGGCATGCATGATCGGCTTGCTGCGGGAGACTTTGTCCGCCTCGTTGACGTCCGCTCCTGCGTCGAGATATTCCTTCACCAACTCAAGGTCGTTCCACATGATCGCCGCCCAGAACGGCTTTTTGAATCCGCGCGCTTCCAGCATGTCCACCATTTCCTGCGTTCCCTGCAGGTACGCATTGAACCTGGGGGTGCGGGTGGAAACCGAGTTTTCAGGTTTCTCCGGGTCCAGCCCTTTTTCCAGGAAGAACTTGAACGCGTCGGTGTTCCGGTACAGCGCGGCATAGTTGAAACACTTGTCCCAGTCTTCCCTGGACATCCGATCGCGGTATTCCCAGAAAAGAGGAAGGAGATGTTCCTGTTTGGACAGCATCAGACCGCTGATGTTCTTCGCCTTGAATTTCGCACCGGCGGCGAGCAGTGTCTTCACCGTCTCCGTGTGGGGGAAGCCATCTTTAGGGGAGAGCGCGTATTCCAGCAGGGTTTTTCCGGCAACGCCCCCGCCGGTCGGTTCGATCGGCGTGTTGACGGCCGCCCGGTTCTCCTCGTCCTCCAGCGCCTTCTTCAACCCGTCCGCATTGCCTTCCCGGACCAGCGTGAACAGCGACGGTCTGGTTCCGGCCTGGATCCTGCCCATGATCTCGGGATCGACCTTGAAATTCTGCTCCAGAAGATACTCCAGAACGGTCTTTCCATTCGGGATTTTCTGATTGAAGTCGAAGCCGTTCTTCACAAGCAGATCGAAAGCTTTTTTGTTATTTGTCCTCGCGGCTTCCGCGACGCAGGCCGCCCCCATTTCCGTGGGGATCACCGCGGCTCCGCCGTGGTTCAGCACGAACTCGAAGATTTTGTTTTTCCGTTCAAGAAAATACTGGTCCCGGTATTGGGGAGACTGCTCAATCGCGCGAGACAACAGAGGCACCTGCACCTTGCTGGTTCCCCTTGTTGCGTTCACGTTGAAATCGAGGTCCTTCCCCTCGCACAGCTTAAGCAGTTCGTCATACTTCGCGCCGACGATCAGGTCTTGCGCCAGCTTGATCTCCTCCTCCGTCTTCGGGAACGTGTCGCCGGACTGCTGTTTCACGTCCTCGATCCTCTTGTTCATCGCATCCTGTCTGGCCTGTTCTTCCGCTTGTTTTCGCTCGGCTTCCTTCCTGTTCGATTCCTGAATCATCTGACGCATCGTCATATCGGCGTCCATTTTCTTTTTCTGAAGGGGCCGGTATTCGCGGATCGCATTCGCCTGTTCCTTCGAAATGCCGCCGCGCGGAACCTCCAGATAAAGGATTTTCCCTCGGGGCGTAATATCAAGCCCGACGATCAGGAAGAGCTTTTTCGCGGATGTCTCCAGCAGGACCATCGGCTGTTCGGCGGCGGTGATGTCCATCGGGACGCCATAGTAGTCGCCCACGAGTTTCGCGGGGTCCCTGCACAGGGATTCGACCTTGTCGTCGGGGATCGCCGCGCAGCGCTTGTTGAGGCACAGCAGCAGGGTGTCGCCTTCGCCGGGATACGCGTCAACGCCGTCGAAATAATCGCACCCGGCATTGATCAGCTCCTTTTTGAAGGGAGTCCCGCGGGGCCGTATCGGAGACTTTCCCTGAGAAAAGAAAACGAAGTCGCCGACCTTCGCAGCGGCGGGGTAGTACGCTTTCAGGTCATTTTGGGGCGCCGAGACTTCCTTCATCTTTCCTTCCGCGAGGTTCGGAACGCCCGAACCCGATATGGTGATGGATTTCAGGCCGTCGATCGCCGGCGGCATGTTCAGCAGCGCGGTCAGATCGGGATTCTTTTTCCACGACGTTCCGTCCGGGATGCGGACGTATGCGAGTTGCTGCCAAATGTATCCGGGAGAATGGTCCCTCAGCTTGAAAACATAAGTCGACTGGTCCGTTTCATCTTTCAGGAGATAATAGGAATCCGGTTTCATGCCCTGCGCCTTGGTCGTCGGTTTCTTTTCCGGGAGAGCCCCCGTCGACAGGATCGACTTGATCTCGTCTTCCGACAGGATCATGACCGGCGCTTTCCGCATGTCGATCTCGCCCCGGATGCTGAAATCAAGTCCCGCGGGGGCTTTTTCCGGATTCCGTTCGCGCATGGCAAGTTCGGCCAGCTCCTGAATGTTCGCGGGCTTTCCGAACGGGAGCCACTCCGTTTTGCCCGATGCGAAGGAGAAATGAAAGATTCCTCCGCCCGTGACGGCATCGAACGTCTCCGCAGGCGGATTCAGTTCGAACTCCGCCGTTCTGACGTTGTTCTTCGTTGTGGTTTCCTCTTTCGCGCAAGCCGTCAGGGGGGCGACGAATAAAAGAAGTGTGCCGCAGAGGATCGCGGCGATGGTGCTGACCGTTTTGGATTTCATGTCAGGTCCTCCGGTGTTGCTTATTGGGGGGCATGCTGGACAGTTGTCAACGTTGGAACAGTATTTTGCCGGGCGGCTTATTTCGCGGTCAGGCGTTTCGCGGCTTCGCGCGCCTCGGAGACGATCTCCTCCTCGCCGTCGACGTGTCCGCCGCGCATCAGGATGCGGCCGTCGCAGACGACCGTGTCGATGCAGGAGCTGTCCGCCGCGTACACCATGTCGGAGATCAGGTTGAACCCGGGCACGAGGTTGTGGTTGTTCAGGTCGACGAGCATGCAGTCGGCGAGCCGGCCGGGTTCGATCACGCCCGCGTCGATGCCGAACGCCTCGGCTCCGGAACGCGTGGCGGCGCGGAAGACGTCCGCGGCCTTCATGGCCTTCGGGTCGCCGGTGAGGTCCTTGCCGCGCAGTGCGGCGGTCTTCATTTCTCCGAGCATGGAGAGGGAGTTGTTGGAGGACGCGCCGTCGGTACCGATGACCCAGCGGCATTTATTGAAGAGCGCGGCGCTGTCGTAGCGGAAGTGGCCGGAGACGAGCTTCATGTTCGAGACGGGCATGTGGACGAGCACGGAACGGCGTTCGGCGAGGAGTTCGATGTCCTCGTCCGTGAGCGCGACGGAGTGCGCGAGGATGGTCCTGTCCGTGAGGATGCCGCAGCGGTCGACGTAGGCGGTCGGGCTCATGCCGTGCTGCGCCATGCAGTCGTCGAATTCCTTCTTTGTCTCGGCGAGGTGGGTGTGGATGATGAGCCCGTATTTCTCCGCCGTGTCGGCTACGTCGCGCAGGATCTCCTCGGTGGTCGTGTAGATCGCGTGCGGCGCGACGGAGATCATGATGCGGGACGAAACGTTCCCGCGGTTCTCCAGCAGCCAGTCGTTGTCCAGCATGGGGAGGAAAGCCGGGTTGCCCATGGTCTGGCGCAGCATGCCGACGCAGGCGCGCACGCCCATCTCCTCCGCGGCGCGGACGGCCTGGCGGCCCCGCCAGTACATGTCGTTGAAGAAGACGGTGCCGGACTTGATCATTTCGAGGATGGCGAGGCGTGTGCCGGCGTAGACGTCCTCGTTGGTGAGGCGCGCCTCGACGGGCCAGATGTGGTTGCTTAGCCAGTCGAAGAGGTCGAGGTCGTCGGCGAATCCGCGGAGCAGGGACATGGCGGCGTGGGTGTGGGCGTTGTAGAACGCGGGGAGGATGGCGAGGGAGCCGTGTGCGTCGATCGTTTCGTCGGCGGGTTCGGTCGGGAGGGCCTGTGAAATGGACTGGAACCGGTTTCCCTCGATGCGGACGTTGACCGTGGACCCGTTGAGGACGACATTGCGGATGAGGATGCTTGACATGATCTGAGACCTGCTTTGGAGTTATGGTTTTCGTTGAGGTGCGGCGGATTCAGAGCCCCATGGCCTCGATTTCTGCGTTGATGATGCCTGCGGCGCGGACGTCGGCGAGGATGGAGTCTTCGAGTTTGGCGGGTGGTGTGAGGATGCCGGATTCGCCTGAACTGCGCATGAGCTCGAGGATCCCCTCGTTGTGGAGCGCCAGAGTCGGGTCGATGTAGCGCGTGGAGGTCGGCTCGGGAAGCATGAAGTTGACCGGAAGCTTGCGGTTGACGGCGCGGTCCGGCGGGATGCCGGGGCCGAACTCGTCGTCCGCGCCCATGTTCACCAGCAGTGCGCCACTGTCGAGCAGGAGAGGCGCGAACGGAGCGAGCGCGTCGCGAATGCCCGTGGCCGTGACCACGAGGTCCGTGCCGTTCAGCAGCGCCGGCGTGAAGACGAGTCCCTGCGCCGGATCGACGACGCGGACGGATGCGCCCGCTCCCGTCAGGGCGTGTTCGATGCCGCGGCCGACGCGCCCGTGTCCGAAGAGCAGGACGGTCTTCCCGACGGGATCGAATCCGATGTGGCGGAGTCCGCGCAGGCAGCCGTCGCCGGTGCCGAGCACGGTCTCAATCGATTTGATGCGCCCGGAGTCCGCCGCGAAAACGGGTTTTTGGGGCGGTTCTTCCCTGTAAATGCGGACGCCGGACCGCGTGAGTTCGCAATAGCCGAACCGGGATGGGACACGGCGGTTCAGCGCGCTGCAATCCAGTACGGCATCGAATTGTTCCTTTGCCGCCTCTTCCGCGCCATGGAAGGTCTGAAGCCCGATCCCGGCGAGAAAACCCGGGATCGCCGGGTCGTATCCGAGCTCGTCGGAATACACGACCGCAAGGTCGGCGCCGCCCTCGAGCAACGCGGCGAACTGTGCCAGAGTGTTCAGGAAAAGCGGCGTCCCGCAGAGGATGCGGAGCCCGTTCAGCGGACGCATCTCACGCCAGCGATCCGCCTGCGCGGCGAGCGCGGGATAGTCGCGCGCCGCATCGAGCTCCGGCGCCAGCGTCGCGGCGATCGCCTGAAGTTGTGCGGTGGTGCGGTCCGGGGTCATAATTTGGAGAATTCCGGTCCGGCGGGGGTGTCCTTCACGGCCCAGCCGGCGGCGTTGATCTGCGCGCGGATGGCGTCGGCGGCGGCGAAATCCTTCGCCTTCTTCGCCTCGGCGCGTTTCTGCGCGAGCTCCAGGATTTCCGCCGGGACGTCCTGCTTCGGCGCTTCGGCGGCCTTCAGCGAGGCGTCGACGTCCAGGAACTCCAGCACGCGGTCGAAATCGCGGTACTGGTCGAGCAGGACGGCGGCGGCATCATGGCCCGCGCCCTTCGCGAGGAGGCCGTTGACTTCCTTCGTGAACTTGTGGACGGATGCGAGCGCCTCGGCGATGTTCAGGTCGTCGGCGAGCCCGTCCGCGAACTTCGCGCGGGCGGCCTCTGCGGCGGCTTTCGCCTCGGCCAGGAGCGCATCCCCGGCGGGGGCGGCGTTCAGCCGTGCGAAGAGCGTATGGAATTTCTTCAGCGCGGTCCGTGCCTGTCCGAGGGCGTCCGGGTCGAAGTTGAGCTTGGAGCGGTAATGCGTCCCGAGCAGGAGATAACGGATCTCCGCACCGGACCAGCCTTTTGCCGTGAGGTCGCGGAGCGTGTAGAAGTTGCCGAGCGACTTCGACATCTTCTGTCCCCTGATCGTGAGGTGTTCGCAGTGGAGCCAGCAGTTTACGAACTTGCAGCCGTTGGCGGACTCGCTCTGCGCGATCTCGTCCTCGTGATGCGGGAACATGTTGTCGACGCCGCCGGTGTGGATGTCGAACGTGAGGCCGAGGTATTTGCGGCTCATGGCGGAGCATTCGAGGTGCCAGCCGGGGCGGCCGGGTCCCCACGGGCTGTCCCACTTCACGTCGCCGTCGTTCTCGTCCCAGGCTTTCCAGAGGGCGAAGTCGGCGACGGAGTCCTTGGCGTATTCGTCGCTGCGCACGCGGTCTCCGATGCGCTGGTTTTCGAAATCGAGCTTGACGAGCTGCCCGTAGTTTTTGCATTTCGCGATGGAGAAATAGATGGAGCCGTCGTCGGACTGGTATGCGTATCCCTTGTCCATGAGTTGCCGGATCATATCGAGCATTTCCGGGATGTGTGCCGTGGCCTCGGGATAGTGTTCCGCCGGTTCGACGCGGAGCGTGCGGAGGTCTTCGAAGAATGCATCCTTGTATTTGCGCGTGAAGGTCTGGAGCGGCAGCCCCGCCGCGCGCGAATCGCGGATGGTCTTGTCGTCGACGTCGGTCAGGTTCATGACCTGCGTGACCTTGTATCCGTGGTATTCGAGCGTGCGCCGGAGGAGGTCCTCGAAAAGGTAGGCGCGGAAATTGCCGATGTGGGCATAGTTGTAGACCGTGGGGCCGCAGGTGTACATGCCGGCGTATCCTTCGCGGATCGGTGTGAATTCGGTCATGCGGCGTCCGAGGGTATTGAAAAAACGGATCATGGTTGTTTTCTCCTGATTCATTATGTCCGACGAAACTTTTTATCTTTTAATATACTACATGCCGGGGAAGATTGCAAGGCGGGATGCCGCGGAAGATCGCAGGGCGGACGGGGGCGGGATGGACAAGTCTTTTCGACGTTTCACCCGGATTCAGGAAAAGCGGAGTTCCGGGGCGGTCCCGGTGTACGCCGCATGTCCCCGTATGCCTGCTCAATGCCGTTTTCCTTTCCCGTTTCCGACTTCCGCTTTTTTTCCTGCTTGAAATTTGCATTTTATTAAAAAGAGTGCTATAGTATATGGATTGCGCAGTGAAGGCGCGAAGCTTTTTCGAGCCTTCTTCCCCATCAAAAAAACAAAAAAACACGTTAGGGATCCAAAAGAGTATGGATATCATCGTCATGCCGACCGCCGCGGAAGCGGAACTCCTCACCGCCCGCATCATCGCCGACGCCATCAACGCCAAGCCATTCTACAAGCTGGGCCTCGCCACCGGCCGCACCATGGAAAATGTGTATGCCAATCTGGTAAAAATGAACAAGGCCGGGAAAGTCGATTTCTCCCGCGTGATCTCGTTCAACCTGGACGAATACGTCGGCCTGAAGGGCACCGCCGAGAAGAACAAGGATTCCTACCGTTACTTCATGAACTACCACCTCTTCAACCACGTGAACATCGACAAGCGCAACACGCATGTGCCGAACGGCTTTGCCCCCGAGGACGAGCTTGAGGCCGCCGCAGCCGCATACGAAGAGGAAATGGAAGACGCCGGCGGCGTGGACATGCAGCTCCTCGGCATCGGACGCAGCGGACATATCGGGTTCAACGAGCCGATGTCCTCCTTTGCCAGCCGCACCCGCGTCGTGACGCTCACCAAGACCACCTACGAGCAGAACTCCCCGCTCTTCACCAAGCCGGAAGACATGCCGATGCGCGCCATGACCATGGGCGTGGGAACCTGCCTCGACGCAAAGCGCCTCCTGCTCCTCGCTACCCACAAGGAGAAAGCCAACATCGTGGCGGCCGCTCTCGAAGGTCCCGTCACCGGCATGATCTCCGCCACGGCCCTGCAGCTCCACGACAACGCGGTCGTCGTGCTGGATGCCGACGCCGCCTCCAAGCTCAAATACAGGGATGAGTACGCGTTCCAGTTCACCCACGACCCGAAGTGGGCCGCCTACCAGCCCGCTTCCCGCAAGTCCTCCCGCCGCAAAGCGAAATAAAACACCAGACCCTCCTATGAAAATCCTCGTCATCAACGGGCCGAACATGCAGCTGCTTGGGCGGCGGAAAGCCGAATTCTACGGGACGAAAACGCTTCCGGAAATCGAGGCGGACCTCCGCACGGCAGCCGATTCGCTCGGCGTGACGATCGAATTCTTCCAGAGCAACCACGAAGGCGCGATCTGCGACAGGATCGCCGAGGCGATCGCGGACGGGGTCGACGGAATCGTCATCAATCCTGCTGCCTACACCCATACGAGCATCGCGATCCACGATGCTCTGGAAGCCGCCGCGATCCCCGCGGTCGAGGTGCACATGAGCAACATTCAGGCGCGGGACGATTTCCGCAGGACGTCGCTCACCGCGCCCGCCTGCATCGCACAGATCGCCGGACTTGGCGCGGACGGCTACGAGTTCGCCCTCAGGGCTCTCGTCCGCCGCCTTTCCACCGATTCCGGTCAAACATGCTAACAACCCCTATCCAATGAAAACCACGGGTGCCCTATGAAAATCGACGAAATCAAAACGATCGTGAAGCTCATGTCGGACAACGATCTGACCGAGTTCAAAATCGAATCGGAAGAAATGACGCTCTGCCTCCGCAGAGCCGCGCGCCAGCAGGCTGCGCCCGCACCTTTGTTTGTCCCGGCCGCCGTCCCGGCCGCAGCTCCCGCCGTTCCCGTTCCCGCAGCCGTTCCCGTTCCGGAACCGGCCAAGGCAGTTGTGCCGGCGGATGCCGGACGTTCCGCGCTGAACCCTGACAAAGTCATCGAATCGCCCACCGTCGGCACCTTCTACCGTTCGAGCGCCCCGGGCGCCGAACCGTTCGTGAAGGTCGGCAGCCATGTCGAGGCGGATACGACCGTGGCCGTCGTGGAGGCGATGAAGGTCATGAACGAGATCAAGGCCGAAAAGAGCGGCGTGATCAAGGAAATCCTGCTGGAGAACGGTCAGCCGGTGGAATACGGCCAGCCGCTTTTCGTGCTTGAGTAATCACCCCAGAGACAGGTCCCCGCATGTTCAATAAAATCCTGATAGCCAATCGCGGCGAGATTGCCGTGCGGATCATCCGCACCTGCCGTGAAATGGGCATCAAGTCCGTAGTCGTTTATTCCCAGGCGGACGAGGACAGCCTGCCGGTCCGCCTCGCCGACGAGGCCGTCTGCATCGGCCCCGCGCCCGCCACCCAGAGCTACCTGATGATGGAACGCATCATCAGCGTCGCCGAGATCGGCGACGTCGACGCGATCCATCCCGGATACGGCTTCCTTTCCGAAAACCCGCAGTTCGTCCAGATCTGCAAGGACTGCAAGATCAAGTTCATCGGCCCGACGGCGGAACAGATCAATGCCATGGGCGACAAGGCGTCCGCGCGCGAGACCATGCGCAAGGCGGGCGTGCCCGTCACGCCGGGCAGCAATACCGTCGTTCCCACCGAGGATGCGGCGCTCGAAGAGGCGCACAAGCTCGGATACCCGGTCATCATCAAGGCGACCGCGGGCGGCGGCGGGCGCGGCATGCGCGTGGCGCATAACGACGCCAGCCTGATCCAGGGATTCCACGCCGCCATGACCGAGGCGGAACGCGCATTCGGCAACGGCGACGTATACATCGAGAAATACATTGCCAATCCCAAGCACATCGAGGTGCAGATCCTCGCCGACGACTTCGGCAACGTGGTCTGTCTCGGCGAACGCGACTGCTCGCTCCAGCGCCGCCACCAGAAGCTTATCGAGGAGTCTCCCTCCCCGTCGATCTCCGCCGCGCTCCGCAAGAAGCTCTACGACGCCGCGATCAAGGCCGCCAAGGCCGCCGGCTACACCAGCGCCGGCACGATCGAGTTCCTGGTCTCCGGCAACAATTTCTACTTCATGGAAATGAACACGCGTGTCCAGGTCGAGCACACCGTGACCGAAATGGTCAGCGGCCTGGACATCATCAAGGAGCAGATCAGGATCGCCGCCGGCGAACGCCTCAGCGTCCAGCAGAAGCAGATCGCCCTGCGCGGATGCGCCATCGAATGCCGCATCAACGCCGAAAACCCGTATGCCAACTTTGCGCCGTCCCCGGGCGTGCTGACGTTCTATTCCGCCCCGGGCGGGCCCGGCGTCCGCGTGGATTCGCATGTCTACGCCGGATACCGCATCCCGCCGCACTACGACAGCATGATCTCGAAGCTGATCGTGCATGCCGCCACCCGCGAGGAGGCGATCGCCCGGTGCAAGCGCGCGCTCAACGAATATCTGATCGAGGGTGTCCCGACCACGATCCCGTTCGAGCATTTCCTGATCGAGACGCCCGAATTCATCTCCGGCAACTACGACACGAGCCTGATCGAACGCCTGATGAAAGGCGGCTATTTTGAACAGCAAAGCGCGATCCGCAAAGAGATCGCGAAATAACCATATCAACCCAAGGAGGCATGGACAATGAGCAATACGCAGCAGACGCACGCCGCGTCCGAGTCCGTTTCCACTGTCCCCGGCGCCTACGAGTTCAACGGCGCCGCAGTCGGCACGATCCGGATCCTCGACGGAGCCATTTCCACAATCGTCAAACGCACCGTTCTCGGGATCGAGGGCGTGGCCCGCCTGTCCGGCAGTTCGCTGATCGACGACTTCGCCGACCTCGTCCGCAGCAAGCGCATGCAGGACCGCTCCATCCAGATCGATCACAAGGACCAGGCGGTCGCGATCACGGTCGCGGTCAACCCCTACTACGGGTACAAATTTCCCGCCCTGATCGCGGAGATCCAGCGGAAGGTCGCGGACGCAGTCCTCGACATGACCGGCATTACCGTCAGTTCCGTCAGCGTGGACATCAAGGGCATCGAAGAGCCTCCGGCGGACAAGGAAACCGACAGGGAAACGGAGTAAAGGAGAAACATCATGGCAGCAAAAGACACCAGCAGGCAGAACGCCGCGGAATCCACCTACACGGTCCACGAGAGCGTCATCATCTCCCTTGCCCGAAAGGCCGTCGCCGGCATTCCCGGCTTTATCCGGTTCTCCGGCTCCTCCATCGTCTCCGACCTCGCCGATCTCGTCGGCAGCAGGCGCCGCTTCGACAAGTCCATCGTCGTGACCGAATCCGGCAATGACGTCAGCCTGGAGATCCTCATTGTCGCCGCTTACGGGTCCAAACTCGGGGAAGTCGCGGCCGCTGTTCAGAAGGCGGTCTATCATCAGATCGTCGATTTCACCGGCATGAACGTGAAGAGCATCGACGTGGTGATCACCGATACCGAGGATGTCCCCGAGACGGAAAAATCGGACGGCGACGAAGATGTCGTCGAAGGTGAACTCATTCAGTAATTCATTGTGTGGGAGGTCGTTTCCTCCCGGAAAGGCGGATGCGGCATGCTCCAGTCGATTCAAAAACTGGCGGAAAGGATCAGCTCCCTGATTGCGGAAAGGCCCTTTTTCTGCGGACTCCTGACGGGACTCGCCGTTGCGTTCGTGGTGCTCCTTTTTCTGCTTCTGCTCTTCCTGATCTTCCGTCCCCGCAAGCTCCGCTGCATCGTGATCCCGCTCGAGGGAGGCGATCTCCGCATCAACGCGAAGGCGGTGCAGGGCGCGGTCCGGTCTGTCGCGGAAAAGTTTCCCGTGTTCGATGTCCGGCGCGTCGGCATGTACGGCAAGCGGAATGCGATCCGGCTGGAGGTCGCAATGGACTTCAATGGCGGGGACAATGTTTCCGTCTCGGATTCCGCCGCACAGTTCCGCGATGCGGTCGCGCACATGATGACGGGGACGTTCGGCATGGACCGGCCGGCCCGGATCGAACTTGAGATCCTGCGCACCGGGGCCGAAATCGATGTCCCGGCCGCTGACCCGTCCTTTGCCGCCGGTGCTTCGGCCGAGTCCGGTTCCGGGCAGTCATGCTGAAGTTTCTGCGCGAGATCCGGCAGGCTCTTCCGCCCGGCTACCGGTATGCGGCCGCCGGGCTGGCGGCGCTGATGGTCGCATCGGCGCTGCTGGAGCTGGCGGCGCTCGCCCTGGTGATGCCCGTTGCATCGGCGCTGGCCGCGCCGGAGCTCCTGGAGTCCAACCGCTGGCTCCGTGCCTTTTACGAACTCGCCGCGCCGCCGTCCCGCGAGGCGTTCATCCTGGAATCCGTTGCGGCCCTCACAGCATTCTTCATCGTCAAGAACGCCTTCGCGTTTGCGCTGACGAAATGCCAGAACCGGTTCTGCCGCGATCTCTCCGTGAATCTGGCGGGGCGGCTTTACCGCACGTACATGCGCGCGGACTACACGTTTCATCTGGAGCACGGGGCGTCGGAGCTGATCGGCCGCATCATGCAGATGCGCGAGGTGGCGGAGATCCTGCTGATGCCGTTCCTGCTGGCGCTTTCGGAGTCGGTCGTTTTCCTGTCGATCCTGGCGGTGATCTTCGCGCTTGTGCCGAAGGTCGCGCTGACCGCGTTTCTCGTTTGCGGCACGGTCGTGCTGGCGTTCCACAGGATCTTCAAGCGCATCCTGGACGCGGCCTCGCAGAAGCTGTTTGCCGCGAACGGCGAATCGACGCGGACCATGAACCAGAGCTTTGCCGCGATCCGCGAGGTGAAGCTGACCGGGAGCGAGTCGTATTTCAGCCGGCGTCTGGAGCAGGCGCAGTTCAATATCGTGAACGCGGTCAAGATCCGCCACGACCTGGGGCAGCTCCCGCGTTTTTCCCTGGAGGTCTTTGTGGTCGCGGCCGCCGGCGGACTGATTGCCGTCCTCACCTGGATGGGCATGCCGTCGTCCCGCCTGATCCTGTATGCGGCGTTTTTCCTGGCGGCGATGTTCCGCCTGATCCCGTCGCTCTCGCGCATGCAGTACAACCTTGTGTTGGTGCGGGGGATGCTGTACGTATTCGACCGCCTCAGCAGCGACCTGGCTTCGATCCCCGCGGAGAACATCCTGCCCGCGCCGGATGCCCCGGAACTGCATTTCGAACGCGAGCTTGCCGTCGAGCATGTTACGTTCCGCTACGGGCCGGACCGCCCGGCGGTGTTCGAGGATTTCAGCATGTCCGTAAAGCGTCTGGAGTGCGTGGCGGTCGTCGGGCCCACGGGCGGCGGGAAATCGACGCTGATCGACCTCGTGATGGGGTTCCTGAAGCCCGAATCCGGCCGCGTGGCGGTCGACGGCGCCGACATTCGCGGGAACCTGCGTTCCTGGCGCGGCCGCATCGGCTATGTGCCGCAGGATATCTGTCTCTTCGACGACACGATCCGCGCGAACGTGGCGTTCGGCGTGGAGCCGGACGCGATCGACGATGCCCGCGTCATGAAGGCGCTGGAACTGGCGCAGATCGCGGATTTTGTCGAGACCCTCCCCGATAAGCTGAATGCGCGGCTGGGCGAATTCGGCGCGCGAATCTCCGGCGGGCAGAAACAGCGCATCGCAATCGCCCGCGCGCTGTATTCCGAACCGGAGCTCCTGATTCTCGACGAGGCGACGAGCGCGCTCGACGACGACACGGAGGCGGCCCTGATCGATGCGTTGAATTCCCTGAAGGGCAAGCTCACGATCCTGATGATCGCGCACCGTGCCGGGAGCATCCGGCATTGCGACCGCCGCATTGAGATTTGAGGCCGCCTCTTTTTGTTGGCGCCGCCGGTCAACGTTTCTCCAGAATGTCCGCGAAGACTTTCGCGCGCGAACAGAAATCTTCTTTGACGGCATATTCGAGCGTCCGGCGTTTCAGTTCGTCCAGGCGCGGGATCATGTCCGACAGCATTTCGGCCAGCTTGTCCTGCCGGAACGGGCTTTCCAGCACGGTTCCCGTGGCTTTCTGCACGTATGGCGCGAATCCGCAGATGTCCGTGGTAAGGACGGGCAGCCCCGCTGCCAGCGCCTCGATCAGCGCCGAACCCGCGGACTCGTTGCGGGCAGGGTGCAGGAAGAGGTCGGCGCCGAGCATGTGATCGCGTACGCCGTCGGTCTGTCCGAAGAGGATCGACTGTTCGGCGAGGCCGGCTTCGGCGAGGCTTGTCCGGATCTCGTCCGGGAGCCTGCCGACGAACCAGAGACGGAGTTTTTTCTTCCGTTCGTCGGGCAGGGCGGCGACGGCGGTGATGGCGCGGTCGGTCCCCTTGTTGTAGATGCTGTTCGAAACGATGAGGATGACCGTGTGCTCCGGCAGGGCCTGGTTCGAACTGCGGATGCCGGCGCGGATGGCCTCCGCTTCCGGCTCCGGCGGACGCCTGCATGCCGGATCCATGCCCGGCGGCAGCAGGAACATCCGGTCCGGCTCCATGCCGTATGCGGCGGCGTAGTCGTCCATCTGGGCCCGGGCGATGCATGCGATGCGCGTGCGGGACGGCGGCGCTACGACGGCCTGTTCCTGCCGCAGGAACGCGGCGTAGCGGGGGTTGAACCGCAGGGCGAACGCCGAGTGAATTTTCGACCAGTAGACCTTCATGCAGACGTCGGCGGCGAAATAGAAATCCGCGCCCGGAATGCGGCTCATCGCCACGGAGACGTCGAAGTCGTGCCGTTCCAGGCGGGCGCGGAATGCCGCGGCGAATTTCGCCATGTTCGCATGGTTGGAACGCAGTTTCGAAGCGGGGACGAGCTCGAGCGAGGTCCCGGCGGGCGGTTCCGGGCCGTCCCAGGCTGTCGTGAAGACAACGACCCCGTGTCCGCGTCCGGCGAGCTCCCGAATGAGGCGCAGCGTGTCGCGCTGCAGGCCTCCGAACGGATTGTATTTGTAGATCGCGAGCAGGAATTTCATGGTTTGCCTCCGTGGAAGGGATCGGGGTCGAGGGCGAGTTCGAGCGCGGCTTTGAACGCGCTGGGAATGGCGGTCTTCGAGCGGAGGTCGGCGCGGGTGACCCATTCGAATCCGTCCGGCGGGCCGTCGGTTTCGGCGCAGTACAGCGTCATGTCCCATTCCACATGGCTGAAGACATGTCGCGCAGTGCCGGATTTTCGGATCCTGATGGCCCGGAAGGCTGTTTTCAGCGCGTTTGCGCCGGGACGCCCCTCCAGGTTGGGAAACTCGTAAAGCCCCGCCAGGAGCCCCGTTTCCGGCCTCCGTCGCACCGCGAAGCGTCCGGCCGCGTCCCGCAGGACGACCACCGCGAACTCCTTCACGGGCCGGGTCGCCTTTGCCTTGCGGACGGGGATCTCGTCCGTGAAGCCGTTCCGCGATGCCAGGCAGATGCCCGCGAGCGGACACTCCGAGCAGAGCGGTGCGCCGTTCGGCAGGCAGACCGTCGCGCCGAGTTCCATCAGGCTTTGCGTAAATTCGCTGCAATGTCCGGCGGGGTACACCTCCGCGAGTGCCGCGGTCAGCTCCTTGCGGAGTTTCGGCGCGTCGATATCCTCGCGGCTGGCGGCCAGGCGCGCCACGACGCGCAGGACGTTGCCGTCGACCGCCGGGAACGGCTTCCCGAACGCGATGGAGAGGATGGCGCCCGCGGTGTAGTCGCCGATGCCGGGCAGGGCGCGCACGGCGTCATAGCCGGACGGGAAGACGCCGCCGTGGTCCCGCATGATCTTCTTTGCCGCGGCCTGAAGGTTCCGGACGCGCCGGTAGTAGCCGAGCCCTTCCCAGAGCTTGAGCAGGTGCGCCTCGTCGACCTCCGCGAGCGCCGCGACGTCCGGGAGTTCGGACAGGAATCTGTCGTAATACGGCTTGACCGCCTCGACACGCGTCTGCTGGAGCATGATCTCGGAGATCCACACGCGGTAAGGCGTCGGGTCGTTGCGCCATTCCAGGTCGCGTTTCGCGCGGAGGAACCACGGCACGAGGAGCCCGGGCAGCTTTGCGAGGAGATCGGCGGGGAAGTGCTCGCTCATGGCAGTTTCTCCGCGTAAAGGCATTTCAGGTAGTGCGACTCGGGAAACAGCGCGGGATGGTCGGGTGCATGTCCGGTGCGTGCAAGTTCGCGGACGTGCGCGTGGGCGAGGATGGTCGGGAAGAAATCGTCGGCGGAGACCCGGCTGGAGCACGACGCGAAAACGAGCGTGCCGCCCGGTTTGAGCAGGGAATCGGCAAGTCCGGCCAGCCGGGCGTAGGAATGCAGCGCGCGGTCGTGTTCGGCGGCGGATTTCGCGAAAGACGGCGGGTCCACGATCACGAGCCCGAAGCGGCGTTTCGCCCGCGCAAGGTCGCGCATGACCTCGAACGCGTCCCCGACGATGCCCTCGCGCGTGCAGCGGCGGACGTTCGGATGAGAACCGTTGAGCTCGAAATGGCGCGAGCATGCCGCGATGGCATGCTTGTCGGCGTCCACGTTGCACACGCTCGCCGCGCCGCCGCGCGCCGCATACAGCGAGAACCCGCCGGAAAACGAAAAGACGTTCAGCACGTCGCGTCCGGCGGCCATCGTGCCGACGCGGGCGCGGTTGTCGCGCTGGTCGAGGAAGAACCCGGTCTTCTGCCCGCGGATTGCGTCCGCCTCGAATGTCAGGCCGTTTTCCTGAAAACGAATGGGATTGGAGAACGCCTCGGGTTTCGAGGTGAAAACGACCGCGGGTTCCGGGAAAAAGCGGCGGACGAACGGGCTGTCCTCCAGCGTGCGGGAGAGGCGGACCACGCAGTGGATCAGCTCGGGATTTGCCGCGAAAAAGGCGTCGGCGATATTGCCCGTCCACGGCGCGAACGCCTCCGTGTAGAGCTTCACGACGAGCGTGTCGGCGTAGCGGTCCGCGACCAGCCCGGGGAAGCCGTCGCTTTCGCCGTTTGCCAGGCGGAACGCCGTGGTCTCCGTGGAAATCGCGCCGGAACGGACGGCGGCGGCATCGCGGGCGAGTTCCGCGAAGAGTGCGGGACCGACCGGGGGCTGCGAGGCATTTTTCTGCAGGATGCGCACGCGAAGCTGGGAATTCGGGTCGTAGAGGCCCGCGCCGAGGATCTTCTTCCCCTCGGGATCGTACAGCACGGCGACGTCGCCGGGCGCGGCGTCGGGCGGGGCTTTCTTCACGGAGTCCTCGAACAGCCACGGATGTCCTGCACGGACCGCGGGCACGGCCTTCTGCTTCACGCGCACGGCGATGCGGCGCGGCGCGGCCTGGCGGGGGAGTTCATCTGGAGAGCGGATGAGCATGGCGGAAAAGGCGGTTCAGCTGCGGAGCCGCGCGTAGAGTCCGGCGGGGAGTGCACGGTCCGGTGCGGAGGTCTCGGGAATGAGCATTTCGCCGGATTCGACCTGTCCGGCGAAGTCCGGGAACGCCTGTTTCAGCATGCGTCCGAGGGAGAACGCGGAGAATCCGGGGGAGTGGCACGTGAGGAGGATGAAGAACCGTCCCGAGGTGTCGAGGATGGCGCGGACGGACGCGAGCAGGTCGGCGATGTCGGATTCGATCTTCCACACCTGGCCCTGCGCGCCGCGCCCGAACGACGGCGGGTCGAGCACGATGCCGCGGTATTTGTGCCCGCGGCGCTGTTCGCGCGCGACGAACTTCATGGCGTCGTCGCAGATCCAGCGGATCTTCCCCTTGAGGTCGGCATTGAGCGCCTGGTTCCTGTTCGCCCAGTCGATGATGCCGCGCGAGGCGTCCAGGTGGCAGGCGTTGGCGCCGCCCTGCGCCATGGCGAACGTGGCGCCGCCGGAATAGGCGAAGAGGTTGAGCGTGTCGGAGCCCGCGGGCAGGAGCGCGGCGGATTCGCGGAGCCACGCCCAGTTCCCGATTTGCTCGGCGAAGAACCCGAGGTGGCCGAAATGGGTCGGCTTGACAAGAAAATTCACCTCGCCCCAGCGTACGATCCACTTGCCTTCATCCGGCTGTTTCTGACCGCGTTTCCAGGTCCACACACCGCCGCCCGCGCTCTGGCGTTCGAACACGGCGTCCGCGGCGTTCCATTCCTTTTCTGGCAGCGTGGGCCGCCAGAAGGCGTTGAGCGCGGGGCGAATGATGCGGTACGGGCCGACCTGTTCGAGTTTGCGGCATGAGCCGGTGTCGAGGAGGAGATAGGGGAGGATCTTGGGATTGTTCATGGGGGCGTGCGAGTTCAGATGCCGGGGTTTTCGGAGTCGTAGATGATGTTGCCGCGCGAGATGGTCATGCGGACGCGGTTGGTCCTGGAGTCGAGGATGGTGATGTCGGCGCGCTTGCCGGGCCGGAGCTCGCCGCGCATGATGAGGCCGAGGTCCTTGGCGGGGTTGGTGGAGATGCAGGCTGCGGCGAGGGATTCGTCCATGTTGCCGTAGCTGAGGAGGTGGAGCCAGGAGTTTTCGAGGGTCATGGTGGAGCCGGAGATCACGCCGTCGCCCGTGCGGATGATCTCGGGCTGGGCGTCGGGTTCGCGGTGGTGCTCCAGGATGACGGCGTTGCTGATGACGACGATCTTGTCCGCGGGCTTGCAGCGGACGATCATGTTCACGATGGTCGGGTGGAGGTGGAGCCCGTCGACGATGATCTCGATGGTGACGCGGTCGTCGGTGAGCGCGATCGCGGTGAGCGAGGACGATCTGTGGTAGATGGCGGGCATGGCGTTGAAGATGTAGGTGCAGCGGTGCGCCCCGGCATCGATGGCCTTCAGGGTCTCGGACTCGGTCGCGAGGCTGTGCCCCATGGACGGGATCACGCCGTATTCCAGCATGAGCTCGACCAGCTTCACCGCGTTCGGCATTTCGGGCGCGAACGTCATGACCTTGATGCGGCCGCGCCCCGCCTCGAAAAGCTCCCGGGCGAACCCGAGGTCGACGGGCGAGATGTTCGAGGCGATCTGGTCGCCGCGTTTCTGCGGGTTGATGAACGGCCCTTCGAGGTGCATGGCCTGCGGTTCGGCGTACCGGTAGCCGTGCTGGATGGAGGAGCAGATGGCGTCGACCTGGGCGATCATGGTCTCGCGGGGGAGCGAGACGATCGTGGGGAAGAACGTGGTGACGCCGTGGCGTGCGAGGATCCTGCTCATTTCCTGGACGGGGTCCTGTCCGTCGCTGAAATCGAGCATCACGTTCGCCCCGAGTCCGTGGATGTGCGTGTCGATGAATCCGGGCAGGCCGTAGGCGTCCTTCAGCTTCACGACCTCGAGCCCGGGCTCGTCCAGCGAGAATGCCGTTTCGCCTCCGATGGCGATGATGGTGTCCTTTTCGCACAGGATCCCGCAGCTCTCGATCCGTTCGTACGGGGTCAGACAGTGGTCCAGCAGGAACAGGATCCGGCGTTTTTTCTCCGTTTTCTCCATAAACAATATACTCCGTGAAAAAAAGGTGATACCATAATATGCACCCGAAATATTTTTTTTCAACATGAAATCAACAGGATACGGCAAAAGTCCGAAAAATCCTTCGTTTTCGACTTGCTAAATCGGAAAAATGGTGCAAATTAAAGATAGCGTTTTTCGCGATTCCGGCTCCCTGCAGCCCTCCATTCCCCCGCATCGCTCCGGCGCGTGCATCCGCATGATGCCGCGCGGCGGTTCGGCATGGCCGGGCGGTCCGGCCGTCGGATCCGGGAAGGATGCCCGCACTGCGTTTCCGGCGCGGATGGCGACAGCGACTGTCAATAACTTGTCAACAACCTGTCAAGAGAGCTTGTATGTTGTTGATTTTCGCAGGGTTGTCAGGGCCGGAGAAATAGTGTGAAAAATTCGGAAAAACGGCTTGACTTTTCAAAAAGCCATGCTGCGATTCCGGATCATCGAAACGATACAGCGCGCAAGCTCGAAACGAGGCGGAAAAATGTGCCGCGGTTTTCCCGCGGAACCCCTTTTGCGCCCGTGATTTGCGGGATGTATGTCGTTCGGTCCGGACAGGTCTCCGGACGGCCTCCCGCAAAGGCTGTCCCCGGCATTGTCAACAAGTTTTGAAAAAACAACCTTAAACGATACGACGAGAACGAATAGAGGAAGAAAATGTCGAACGGAGAAAGCAACGCCTCCGAAGTATGGCAGTCAGTCGCAGGATATATCAGAACCAAGTCCGAGGACGTTTACAAGCAATGGTTCAAAAAGATGGTCCCGATCTCGGTCGATGAGAAGCAGATCGTGCTCGGCACGTCCGACAGCTTCTTCGCCACCTGGGTGCTGAACAACTGCGGGGACCTGCTCAACGAAGCGCTCGCCTCCGCCGGGTGCGCGGGACTCGAGGTCAAATTCGAGTACGGCTACGGCATCGATGAGACCGGCCTGGACGATGTCGATTCCCACACCCCGCCCGAGATCGACGACGGCGGCAGCGATACGGTCAGCCCCGAGCTCGCCGACCTGATCCGCAAGCATTCGTTCGACAACTTCGTGGTCGGCGAGGAGAACCGCTACGCGTATTCCGCCGCGCTCGCCGCCGCCCAGAAGCCGGGCACGATCAACCCCCTGTACATCTACGGCGGATCCGGGATGGGCAAGACCCATCTTCTGCTCGCCGTGGCGCACGAGGTGCAGGCCCACAATCCGAAGGCGCGCGTCCGCTACACTTCCTGCGAGAACTTCCTCAACGCGTTCCTCGATTCCCTCCGCACCAAGACCATGTACGAGTTCCGCGAGACCTTCCGCAACGTGGACTACCTGCTCGTCGACGACGTCCACACGCTCGGCAACAAGACCAGCCTGCAGGAGGAGTTCTTCAACACGTTCAACACCCTCTACGGCCTCGGAAAGCAGATCATCCTCACCTCCGACAAACAGCCGTCCGAGATCCCCGGGCTTGAGGCGCGCCTCGTGTCCCGGTTCGTCTCCGGCGTGACCACGCAGATTACGCAGTCGTCGTTCGAGACGCGCCTCGCCATCCTGAAGCAGGAGCAGCAGTGCCTGCGCCTGAAGCTCAGCGACGAGGTCCTGACCTTCATCGCCGAACGCATCTCCTCGAACATCCGCCCGCTGAAGGGCGCCCTGATGAGCCTTTCCATGTACGCCGCCGCGATGAAGAAGGAGATCGACCTGGAGACCGCGAAGGGCATCCTGTCCGACCAGCTCGAAAAGGAAGCCGAGTCCCGCACGATTTCCATCGAGGAGATCCAGAAGGCCGTCGCCGAGGTGTTTGGGATCCAGGTCTACGACCTCACGGGCCCGAAGAAGCCGAAAAACATCGCCGAGCCGCGCATGATCGCCATGTACCTGTCCCGCAAGCTCACGTCCAAGTCGCACCAGGAGATCGGCCGCGCATTCGGCGGTCGCTCCCACGGCACCGTGATCCATGCGGTGAAGCAGGTCGAGGAGAATTCGCTGAAGGACGAGGAGCTGAAACGCGTCCTGAACCAGCTTCAGCGGAAGCTCCGCGGCTGACCTGCGGCGCATCGTCTTCCCGGTTCCGTCCGGCATGCTTTTTCCCACTGCATAAAAACACTCTCAAAATCGGAAGGATTTTACTCATGTCCGAAAACTGCTCCGGTTCCTGCTCCACCTGCGCGTCCGCGGGAGAATGCGGCGAACGCAAACCTTCCCGTCTCGACAAGATCAAACACAAGATCATGGTGCTGTCCGGCAAGGGCGGCGTCGGCAAGAGCACGGTCGCGGCGTGCCTCGCGGTCGCACTGGCGCGCGAAGGCATGAAAGTCGCCCTGCTCGATGTTGATTTCCACGGACCGAGCCAGCCGACGCTGTTCGGTGCGGCGGACCAGCGCATGGGCGGCACCGATGCCGGACTCCAGCCGATGTCCATCGCGGGCGTCAAGCTCGTTTCCATCGGGTTCCTGCTCGAAAACCCGGATGACGCGGTCATCCTGCGCGGCCCGGCGAAGATCGGACTGCTCGGACAGCTCTTCGAAGAAGTCGACTGGGGCGACGACCTCGATTACCTCATCCTCGACTTCCCGCCCGGAACCGGCGACGAATCGCTTTCCGCCTGCCAGATGATCCAGGGCGACAAGGCCGCGATCGTGGTCACCACCCCGCAGGAAGTCTCCCTGGCGGACTGCCGCAAATGCATCAGCTTCTGCAACCGCCTGGACGTCCGCATCCTCGGCATCGTGGAGAACATGAGCGCCTACGTCTGCCCGGACTGCTCCGCGAAGCATGCGCTCTTCTCCTCCGGCGGCGGCGAAAAGCTCGCCGATCAGGAAGGTCTCGCACTTCTGGCGCAGATCCCGCTCGATCCGAAATTCCTGGCCGCCTGCGACGCCGGACGCCTCCCGCAGGGCTTCCTGGACTCCGAACCGGTTTCCTCCGAAGTCGCCGGCATCACGAAGGCCGCGCTGGCGATGAACAGCTGACGCGTTTCCGCGGTCCCGCTGCCGGAGGGGCAAAGCTTTTTGCTCGGACCGGCAGCGCCGCCTGCGCTTTTTTCATGCGGATGCACCGGGCGCCGGGGCATCATCGCCGTTTTTTTCCGCATGTCCGGTGTTTCCGGAAAAACGCCCGGAATACGCCAAAAACGCCCTGAAACGCTTTAAAAAGGCGGTAAAAGGCAAAAAAAATGCGGGTTTTTCGCGATACCGGCTTGCATTTTTGCGGAATTGAGGATATTTTATCCCGTTATCGGAATACACACCAATCTTTTATAGAAAGGCAAAAACTATGAAACCGGAATTCGTAAAGTACCTCCAGCAGGACTCCATCCTGATCGTGGACGGCGAGACGAAAAAGAAAGTGCTTGACGCCATTATCGCCCATGCCACCAGCCGCTGCACTCTGGACGAAGACCAGATCCGCGAAGCGATCTGGAAGCGTGAACGCATGATGACCACCGGCGTCGGAAAGGGACTCGCTCTTCCTCATATCCGCATCAGCGGTTTCCCGTCCCCGCTCGTGATCGTGGCCGTCTGCCGTGAAGCGGTCAAGGACTACAAGACGCTCGACGAAGAACCCGTGACGCTCGCCGTCTTCTTTGCCGCGGACGAACGCGACCCCGAAGCTTATCTGAAGCTCCTGGGCAGCATCTCCTCCCGCCTCAAAGAGGACAACGTCATCGCCAATATCCATGCGGCCGGCGATGACCGCAAGAAAATCTACGACATCCTCGCCGCGGAGTGACCGCCCCGGACCGGATTTCCGGTTCGAAAACGGTCATTTCGACGGATTCTTTTCAGGCTCCTTGCGCGTTTCGGGGCGTTTGCCCGGTTCGCCGCCGGACGGTTTCCCCGGGTCCGGCGGTGACGTCGTTCTCCGGGCGCCGGATTTGCGGTCCGGTCCGAAACCGTGCGGGAGACAACAGCCGGAGCGATCCGGCAAGCAGGAAAGCAGGTCATTATGGGCAGAAAACATTTATTCAGTCTGATTGAAATCGCGGTGGCTCTGGCCGTCGCGGCGATCGGTGTGGCCTCCATCATGGCGCTCCTGCCGATTGCCGTCAAGGCAACCTCCGATTCCGTCGGCGACACGCTCGCCGCCGATGTCGCCAATACCGTGATCGCCCAGCTCGACAGGATCGTCTGGGAGGATAATGGCTTCGAGGCGTTGCTGGGGCTTCCCGAAAACAAGCCGACCGGCGCATTTGGTACTACCGTAGTCGACGGTTATCTCAAGCAGTTCGGCGAAAAGAGTGCCGACGATTCCTACCTGATCCTGCCGGATGACGGCCTCAAAAAAGGCCATTTCGTGTTCATGTTCGGTCCGAAGTCGGGTGCGCCCGATTTCTCCGCGGAGGTGTATTGCTGGAGAGAGTCTTCCGGCGCCAGTCTGCCGTTGACCAGAAGGAACGGGGATACGGGGGAGGTCGGAAAGATCAATTCGCATACGATCAGTCACAACGGCCACGCGCCGCTTGTCCGCGTCCAGATCGAGATCACCTGGCCGCTTTCCAAGAAATACGGGACCAGTTCGAACCGCAGATATGTACGCCAGTCCCGCACGTTCGTTCGGGAATATGCCGACCCGACCTACTACAAGGACGTGGAGAACTGAGGAGGATTTCCGATGAAAAAGCCTTTTACCCTGATTGAAATCCTGGTCGCGATGAGCATCCTGTCCGTCTTCCTGCTCGGGCTGATGCAGTTCTATTCCACCACCGAAAGCGTGCTGAGTTCCGGCGTCGACCGCTCGGAGATGTTCGAACGCGCCCGCGTCGCCATGGACATGATGGCGAACGACCTCACGTGCATCTATTATTCGCAGAGCGAGGGAGCCCAGGCGTTCCGGAGCAGCTCCGCCGGCAGCGACAACGGCTATTTCGAGGCGGTTACGGTCCGTCCGGAGAAACTGAACCCGGATGCGAAGACCTCCATCGTGGCGGTCAAGTATGAAGTGGGATCGTCGTCCGGCGGCGGAAACAGCCTTTATTATTCCTATGATTCCAAAGGCGACAACTTCAGCGTGTCCGGCGCATCGTTCGGCAACAAGACCGAACTCGTCGAAGGTGTGACCCGTTTCAGTGTCAGGACGATCAGCGAAGGAAACTCCCTGCCCGCGCTCGTCGTCATCCGGCTGGAGCTCCTCGATTCCAAGTCCCTGAAGCGAATCAAAGCAAATTCCGCCCTGAAGGATACCATTACCAAGAATCCGGCAAACGTGCGCGAGTTCCGCCGCATGATCGTCATCGACCGCGGCCAGCCGAAACCGACATCGAAGTCGGGGTCATGATCGGAAAGGAGCTGCTGAACGATGAAAACGCATAAAAAGAATGAAATGATACGGCTGCTGAAACGGTCCGTCCGCGCACGCCGCGAACACGGACTCGCGCTCCTCTTTACGCTCTGCATCCTTTCCATGGCGCTCATCACTGCCATGATCTTCTCGTCGAACTCGTCGACCGACCGCAAGGTCGCCAGCGCCTATGTCGACACCTCCGCGGCCCGGATCCTCGCCGACGGCGTCGTCAACCGCGCCATCCTGTCCCTGCTCCAGTCCGACAACGCCGCCTATGTCTGCTCCAACTACAAGACCAGTCCGCCGAGGAATTCCGACGCGAACGAATACGCCTCCGACTGGATCTGGAAACTGGAGAAGGACGGCATCTTCTCCTTCGACGCAGGCCCGCTCCGTTTCAACAGCTCCGTCTACTACGACCCCAACGACGCCCGCTGCCCGTCCTGGGAATATGTGTTCGGCCCGGTCTACGGCGACCCGGACAACGAACATATCCTCGGCCGCTACGCCTATGTCGCCATCGGACAGAACGACCAGCTGAACCCGAACGCTCTCGGCAGGCGCGACTATCCCGATTTCGACCTCACGAGATTCCAGAAGCGTCTCGGACGCTGGACCTGCGAGCCGGAGTTCATCTTCAAGAGCACCCGGAACAACTGGGACTACACCGCCAATTCCCCCCAGAGGGGCGCACCGGTCATCTCCCGGGAGACCATCCGCAGCAAGTATTCCTCCCCCGGCTGGGAGGACATCGACGTCTTCTTCACCGACATCGTCGGAGACTCCGGTGAGGAGAACCAGCAGCTCAAGATGATGATCGACCAGTATTTCGACGCCACCGTGCAGGGCGAATACAACCGGTACCGCCTCGACGGAAAGCCGTCCGGCGACCTCACGAAATACAAGGACGTCCCGAGTGAGGAGCACTACCGCTTCCCGCTAATCCGCACCGACTGGGATTCCATCCGCCTGGATGCGGTGAAAGAAAAGATCCCGTGGTTCCAGAACTCTTCGGAGGGCAATGTGGACCAGGTCGTCGCCAACCTCATCAACTTCAACGCGTCCGCCAGCCGCCCGCCCGTGGACGACGGGCAGAGCTGGTTCACCGGCGAACCTAAATTCACCGGCAACAAGCGCACCCCGTACATCAACGAAGTGCTGGCCGAGGTCTCCGTCAGCGGCTACCTCGGAATGCGCAAGATGGAACGTTACCTGAAACCCGAGGGGGATTCCCAGGTCCCGAAATGGCGCCTGTGGTACCAGGGATGCACGTATTCGCCCGAGATTACGATCAGCGTCGAGACCGTGAACATGTATCCTTCCAGCGGCGAAAACGCCGCGATCTCCGTCCGGAATCCCATCCTGATCGGCGAGGTCAGCTTCGATTACTGGAATGACAACGGCGACATGCCCGGATTCTGGGCCACGGAGACTCTCCGGTTCGACGCCAACAACCAGCCGTGGACCGATGATGTCCGCCCCATCCCCGGCGACGATGCCGGCTATATGAAATACATTTATTTCCTTGATGGTGATGCGCTCGGGAACATGACCACGCGGAAACGCGATGACTACGATATGCCCATCGGGCACGAAGCCGATTTCATGCCGTATGTCAGGGTCAAGAACGTCAGGGTCAAGGTCGACCGCGTTGTCCTGCTGGATAGTTCCGGGCGGAATGCCGACCTCTCCCTGATGCCGATGCCGCTTTCGGGCAGCGGGATCGTTTTTGAACAGTCCGGCGATCCTTCTGAAAACGCCGGCATAGGCGTCGCAGGCGCCGGCGACGACCTCAAGAAATATTGTGTCGATACGCAGGCGAACGATCCGCGCCAGAACCTCAGCCGCAACGACTGGAGCACCCCGTTGTACGGAACCACCGCCAAGTCGGACATCGGAAAGAAAAACGGAGTCGGGATCAAGGTCGGCACCTATCATGACACCGAACAGAATAACAATAATCCCAACCCCGCCTACGTCAACGACTCCACGCATATCTCCACGGCATACATCCGGCATGCGCCGATGCAGTCCCTGTGGGAGCTCGGCGCCATCCACCGCGGCGCTCCGTGGCAGACGATCAACCTGAAATGCGGATCCAAGAACGGCGTCGCGATGGGCAGCTACGAAACCGGCGACGGCCATCTGCTGGACCAGGTCGCGCTCGCCCGCAGCACGGAGAAGGCCGACGATGCCGTGGTCGGCATGATCAACCTGAACTGCGTGGCGACGTTCGGCGGCGGCAAGGCCCCGTTCTCATTCAAGTCCCTGTTTACCAATTTCCCCGTCTACCAGACCTTCGAGAATATGAACAAGTCCGGCAGCAGCGGGGCCGTCTACACGATCCGCGGCGACTCCGTCGATTCCGACAAGACCGGCACGACGGATGCCGACCTTTATGCCAAGGAGCTTTCCGAGGCTGTCACCTATGCGCTTTCGAACGGGTATTACCTGCGCCGCACGGCGGTCTTCCCCACCAGGGAGCATGCCCAGATGGAGCACATCATCCCGCTGGGGAACAATGTGCCGGATGCGCAGTCCGAAGAGATCTTCGCCCGCGTGGTCAATCTGCTGAAGTGGAACCGCCAGCCGGTCAAACGCGCGACCGTGCTGGTGCTCGCGCAGACCATTCAGGACGTCGGCGGCGATGTTCCCCTTGAGAAGACCGAGCCGAGCAACTCCAACGTCCGCCTGCGCGATGCCGGGTTCATGGCTTTCAGCTCCACGAGCAAGAGGGTCCTCGGTCCGAACTCCGGCAATTCGCCCCCGACGATCAAGTTCGCGCGGACCTCGGCTTCGGACAGAGTAAAATTCCGATATTACGAACCCCTTTTCGACCAGATCACGGGCGAGGCGAAGCTCATCGTCCGCCTGGAATGGGACGATTCGGCCTACGATAACCACGGAGCATGGAAAGTAACGAGGAAAGAATATGCGGAATAATCATTTCATCAAAACACAGATCGTGCTGGCCGCCCTGGTCGCGACTGTGATCGCGCCGATCAGCGTATTCGCCCAGCAGAGAACCGCCGCCCGGACCGCCGCGTCCATCAAGGACAGCGACATTTACGTCCCGGACAAAGTCCTGGAACCCTCCCTCACCAGGAAGGAAGCCTCCGATCTCCTGAAGGACTACATCGCCGCGTTCGGCGACTCGGACATGCCGAAGTCCTATGCCGCCTTCGCCAGGGAGCCCGAGAAGTACAAACGCATCGGGAGCCGCCAGCTCAAGTCGTGCCTGGGCAACCTCTTCAACTACATCTTCGACACCACCATCAAGCCGGACAGCTCCGGCCGCAATGCGGTCAACCCCGAGCTCATGGAGGTGACGGAGGCCACCGACGCGTGGTTCCGGGCACTCTATAACAAGGCGCTTGAGCTGAACGACTCCGCCGCCATGATGGACAAGGCCATCCGCACGCAGGATGCCTCCCTGTACACGCAGGCGAAGAAGGCCTACGCCGACAAATTCGAAGAGCTGAACAAGTTTGCCAAGAAGCCGGAACGCCTCGACGCCGCAACGCTCAAAAGGCTTGTGGAGACAAACAGGGCCAGGCGCAAAAAGGAATACATCGCCCTGCGCAAACAGCAGATCATCGAGGAGGAAGCTGCCGCGAAACAGGCGCTCGAGGAGGAGCTGAAAAAAGCCGCTTCCTCCAAAAACAAATAACCCCATCCCACCGGGAGACACGATATGAGACAACATGCAGCCAGGCCGTTCACGCTGATCGAACTGATCGTGGTCATGGGAGTGATGATCCTCATCGCCGCGATCGCGGTTCCCGCGTACAGTTCGCTTTTCTCGGGCCGCAAGACCACGCTCGCCGCAAATAAGCTGAACGGCGCGGTCATGGAGGCGCGCGCCCACGCCGTGACCTCCAAGCAGTACAGCGCGCTGATCTTCGGAAAGGACGGAAACGGCTACACGAATTTCCGCCTGGCCGAGGTCTATTACAGCCCCAGCAAAAACACTTACGCCTGGCGCCGCTGGGTCCCGGGCGCTTCCATCGTGCTCCTCCCCGAGAACACCATGATCCCCACGGGAAATGAAAACCTCGGCACGACTGCCAAGGGCGTGTCCGGGACCATGGGGTCGGCCGACCTGCCGGAAGTCACCCTGTCCACCAATTCCGGCATGTCCGAATCCGAAGCTCCCGCCATCGTGTTCAAGCCGAACGGCCAGCTGGCCGGGACGCGGGAAAAGAACGTGGTGGTGCGGTTCGTGGAGACCAACCGGTACGAGGCGAACAGAAGCGTGACACCGAAACTCCCGCTGAACATCAACTGGCTGACCTGCAAGACCAAGTTCCTGGACCCCGTGCAGTGACCCCATATCTCCGGAGATAGACACAGTATGCGTTTTCAATGTTCATCCTGCGGCAGGATCGTAGCTGTCGACGACGTTGACGCCGGCATCATGGTGCAGTGCGGCCACTGCGGCAGCGTGGTGCAGGTCCCCCCGACGCGCCTTTCCCGCGGCTCCGTGATCGCGGATTTCATCATCCGCCGCGCCATCGGGCAGGGCGGAATGGGCACGGTGTACCTGTCCCACCAGATCACGCTCGACCGGCCCGCCGCGCTGAAGATCCTGGCGGAATCCTACGCGAACAACGCCGAATTCGTGGCGCTCTTCATCAAGGAGGCCCGTGCCGCCGCCAAGCTGAACCATCCGCATATCGTCCAGGCCTATGCCGTGGGCGAGGACGACGGACTGCTGTATTTCGCCATGGAGAACATCGACGGCGAGACCATGAAGGACGTGCTGGATCGCGAGGGCGCGATCCCCGTGGACCAGGCGCTGAACGTGATCCAGCAGATCGCCGAGGCGCTGAACTACGCCTGGATCGAACAGAAACTCATCCACTGCGACATCAAGCCCGACAACATCATGCTCACTTCCACCGGACGCGCCAAGCTCGCCGACCTCGGTCTCGCACGCGTGACCGGAGACATGAGCGATTCGGACGACGACGAAGTCATGGGCACGCCGCAGTATATCAGCCCCGAAGCCCTCACCGGAGCCCCGATGGATACCCGCAGCGATATCTACAGCCTCGGCGCCACGTTCTACCAGTTCGTGACCGGACGCCTGGCATTCGACGGCGCCACCGCCGCCGAGATCGCGAAGAAGCACCTCACCGAGCCGCTGATCCCGCCGCGTTCCGTGAACAAAGATATCCCGGAGAGCGTTTCCCGCATCATCATGAAGATGATGGCGAAGAACCCCTCCATGCGTTATCAGGACGCTTCCGAGCTCATCGACGACCTCCGCAACGCACGCCGCGGCAAGCTCGCCGGCCCGGCCACCGATTCCGAAATCCTTGCCGGCGGCGCGAAACAGGCTGCACGTGTGGCGCGCCCGGTCGGCGGCGGGACGGTCCTCGCTTCCGGCGCGGATCATCAGAACGACCGCGCACGCAATATCTATAACCTGAAAAAACGCCAGCAGGACGAGGCCCGCAAGACGAGGATCGTGGTTATGATCGCATGCCTCGTGCTCCTTGTTTCCCTCGTTGCGGCGGGCATCCTCTTCTATTTCAACAACGCCAAGGCGCGCGAGGAACGCGCCCGCAAGGAGGCCGCCGAGGCTGCCGAACGCGAACTCCAGCGCGACACCCCGATGACGCTGGAAGTCGACGAGATCCTGGCGTTTTCCCGCGCGAATCCCTCGGACAAGCGCGGCCTGCTTGAGAAGTGCGAGGCTTTCATCGCCAAGAACTACCAGCCCTCGAAACCTAAAGAGGACCAGGCGCTGATGACGTTCCGCGCAGTCTTCCAGGAGGTCGACGAAAGCATGATGGCGTCCACGCGCGACCTGGAGGCCAGAAAACTCCGTAAGCTGATCGCCCAGCGCAGGGACGACGCCGAGGCCGCCGAGGAGGCGCGCCGCCGTGCGCAGCAGGCCGCCGAGGATAAGCGCAAGGCCGACGAATACGCCCAGCAGGCCGATCAGCTCCGCAAGGAGCAGAGCGCCCGCACCGCCATGGAGCTTGCCGAACGCCTGGTTACGGACAAGGAGTATTTCGCGGGGCACATGATCGAGCAGACCCGCCACGACCATCTGGACCGCGCGGAAAAGGATTACGCCGACTGGTTCCAGACTCTCGACCGCCATGCGCAGGATTCCGACGAGGCCGTCGCCGAGGTCGCACGCCCGTACCGCGACTGGGCACGGATCGTGCTCGACAATATCGCAGGCGCGAAGGCCATCCGCGAGAACACTTACAACGGCAATACCATCCTCGCCGAAACCCAGGTCGGCTACGGCCCGTCCGGCATCTGCCGCGTGAAGTCCATCAACAACGGCGTCGTGAAGGCTGTCATGGTCGACGGCAAACAGTTCCAGTTCAATTTCGACGACCTTCCGCTCAAGCAGCGCCTGGTGCTCCTGAAGAAGGGCGCGGGTGAGGCCGGGCATTCCGACGCGCTGTATTTCTATCTGCTTCTCTACGGCGATTTCGCCGGCGCGAAGGAGATCGTCGCGGACGACGACAACGCGAAGGAGATCGCCAACTACATTCTCGCCAGCTATTTCAAATACGTGGTCAAGAACTCCGATGAGAAGACGCTCGAGGAACTCAAGGCCAAATACGGCACGATGCGCGAATTCCGTAACGCCATGTCCACGTACAAGCAGAACAATCCCTGAAACGACTTGGGGAGCAACGATACCATGAAGATCACAGAAGACATTGTCAAAGCGCTGCACGCCTGCATCGCGGACGGGTATGACTCCGTCACCGATTTCGCAAACTGCGCCAACGTCAGCGCGAACACCATTTCCAAGTACATGCGGCGCGAGACCGAGGTCATGCAGAAGGATACCTGGGAGAAGCTCCAGCCGCTCCTCACGGCCTACCTGCCCAAGGACGGCGACAAGGTCAAGTACGAGATCGAGATGACCGCCGACCAGAAGATTCTGCTGGATGCGTTCGACAGCCTGCCGCCGGACGTCCAGAGCCAGAAGCTCATGGAGATCATCCAGCTCGCCAAAAAGCATCTGGCCGCCGTCGAGGCTGCGAAAAACGCCGCCGAATGATCGTTTGATGCCGGAGTCCGACCCTAACCTCACGAAGTTCCTGGCGGCTTCCGGCGCCGCTTCCAGACGGCATTCCGCCGAGCTCATCAAGACCGGCCATGTGTCCGTGAACGGCGCCGTCTGCATCGATCCCTCCGTCCGCATCGGCCCCGGGGATCGCGTGTCGCTGGACGGACGGGACATCGAACCCGTCCGCGCCTTCGTCTATGTCATGCTCCACAAGCCGCGCGGCTACGTATGCACCTCCGACGACCCACACGCCCCGAAGAAAGCCCTGGACCTGATCGACATCCCGGACGTCCGCCTCGTTTCCGCGGGGCGCCTCGACAAGAACAGCGAAGGGCTCATCCTCTTCTCCAACGACGGCGCGTGGATCGAACAGCTCACGCATCCCCGCCACGGCACGCGGAAGACCTACCAGGTCACCACCGACCGGCCGCTTACCTCCGCCGATATCCGGCTTCTCACCACCTCCGGCGTGCAGAACGACGGCGAGACGCTCCGGGCGCTCTCCATTCGCGCGCAGGCTCCCGGCCGTTATATCTTCATCCTCGGCGAAGGCAGGAACCGCGAGATCCGCCGCATGATGGAATCGCTCGGCAACCGCACGCGCAGGCTCAAACGCATCGCGGTCGGCGGTCTCCGGCTCGGCGGACTTCCCATGGGACAGTGGCGCAAGCTCACACCCGCCGAAGCGCAGCTCGCCCTGGGCGGCCTGAAACCTGTTCGCGGCAAATCGGGATCGCCGGACTGATCCGGTTTCTTTTTGTGGCATTCCGGAACCGTTCCGAATGTCTTTCAGCATCTTTATGCAGGCGTCCTTGCAGGCTTGAGCTCGTTTTTTTTTATACTTTTTTCCGGTTTCGGTTTGCATTTTCCAAACCCGGGGTGTATATTAAATCTCATGCAAGAAATTGCGGGGGCGTAGCTCAACTGGTTAGAGTGCCACCCTGTCACGGTGGATGTTGCGGGTTCGAATCCCGTCGCTCTCGCCATTTTTGTATCTGCACAGTACAAAATGGCGTTTTTTTATGTCTTGAATCCGTGCCGTCGCGAAGCACGGCACAACCGCAGCGGAGGCCATGCCTCCCCGGGGGGCGCATGGAAAGGATCCTTCAACATTTCATCGGCTATCTGACGGCCGAACGCGGCCTCGCACGGAATTCCACCGCCGCCTATTCCTCCGACCTCGAAGACTTCGTCCAATGGCTCCATGTGCAGGGCATCGAGTCGTTCGACGCTGCCGGACGCGACGCCATCATCGACTACCTGGAATACTGCCGCGACGAACGCGGCCTGGAGACGGTCAGCATCGCGCGCCGCCTGGTGGCGATCAAGATCCTCTACCGGTACCTTTTCCGCGAACGCCTGATCGCCGCGGATGTCACGGACGTGATGGATTCGCCGAAATTCTGGCGCATCCTGCCGGATTTCCTGAACGTTGCCGAAGTCGATGCCCTGCTCAACGCTTACCCCGTGAAATCGCAGGACCCGCTCGTCATCCGCAACCGCTGCATCCTGGAGCTGCTGTATTCCTGCGGGCTTCGCGTCAGCGAATGCGTGAACCTCCGGTTCGGCTCCGTCCGGTTCGACGAATGCACCATCCGCGTGCTCGGCAAGGGCTCCAAGGAACGCATCGTGCCGATGGGCGACGCCGCGATCCGCCAGCTGAAACGCTATCTGGAGAAAGCCCGGCCGGAACTCGCCGGCGACGGTGCCGCGCCGCAGCTCTTCCTCTCCAACCACGGTCGCAAGCTCGACCGCGAACGCGTCTGGATGGTCGTGAAAGAGGCCGCCCGCATCGCCGGGATCGCCAAGAACATCCATCCCCACACGCTCCGCCATTCCTTCGCCAGCCATCTGCTCGAAAACGGCGCCGACCTGCGCGTGATCCAGGAGATGCTCGGACACGCCGACATCAGCACCACACAGATTTACACGCACGTCGACGAGAACCGCCTGCTCGGCGTCTTCAATAAATTCCATCCGAGAGCCTGACCGCCCATGAAATTGAAGGAATTCCTCAACACGCCCATTCGCCGCATGGTCGCACGCAACATCGCTCTGTCGCTCGTCGTCGGCATCTGTCTGCTGTACGTGGCGCTGCACGATTCCCGCCGGATGCACAGCGAGACCATCATGTTCTCCACCATGAGCACATTCGGGACGGTCAGCCTGGCGCACAAGGAGAAAATGGTGCTGAGCAATGCCCTGACGGCGGCGCACGAGGCGGTGCGCGAGGTGGAGAAGACCTGCAATATCTTCGACCCGGAAAGCGAGCTTTCCAAACTCAACGCGACCGCGGCGGACGAATCCTTCGCGTGCGGCGACCTGCTGTGGGACGTGCTCACGCAGGCGCGCGCGTTTTACCGCGATTCCGGCGGGCTCTTCGACGTGACCATCGACCCGCTGATGAAGCTCTGGGGATTCCACAGCAAACGCGAGACGCTGCCCTCCGCAGAGGAAATCGCCGAGGCAAAACGGTGCACCGGGCTCGACAAGGTCGTGTTCGACGACGAAAAGCATACCGTGAAATTCACCGTGCCCGGCATGTCGATCAACCTCGGCGGCATCGCCAAGGGCTATGCGCTCGACCGTGCCGCCGACGCCGTCCGCGCGCTCGGCGTCACGACCGGCTGGATTGAGATCGGCGGCAATATCCTGGCGCTCCCGAAGAAATCCGGCGGCGGCAAATACGCCGCAGGCATCCGCGATCCGTTCCGCAAGGATGATCTCCTCGGACGCACCTCGCTCAGCGACGCCGCGATCAGCACCAGCGGCAATTACGAACGTTACGTGCTCATCGACGGCAGGCAGTACACGCACATCATCGATCCCTCGACCGGGTTGCCCGTGGCCGATATGGATTCCGTCTCCGTGATCGTGCCCGCGGGGAAGGCCGCCCCGCCGGGAGTCGCCTCGGACGCCCTCTCCACGTCCATTTTCATTGCCGGGCCGGACGCCGTGGCGGGTTGGACGAAGAAGTTCCCCGGATTGCGCGTGCTGATCGTGCGAGGGCCCGCCGACAAGCCGGAGATCCTGAAATTCGGCAGGGGCTGGGGCGAGATCCCTTCCGAACTCCCGCCGCGGCAGTGATGGGGCCCGGTATTCCTCCGTTCGATCAGGACGAAGAAGCCTGTCGGCCCGATCGCGTTGGAGACAACAGGCGATTCCGCTTTTTTGCCTGTTTCCGGTGTTTTTAAAAACAAAAAACCGGAACGGGGCAAATGCACCATTCCGGAAAAAAACAGCCCCGGGACTTCCGCTCCGGGGGCAAAAACGGGATTCAACGCAGGCGCTGATGAACCGTTCCTTTTTCTGAACCTTCAGATCATGATTTCTTCAAATCAGCTTGTTCCACGATTCGAGGGAAACTGCAGAATAACCGAGTGTTGTGTCAATCTCGCACGCAGATTAGGGGCATGACATTCCGTTTTTGAACAATTAATTCAATCGCTGAAACAGGGAATGCTGCATACATGCCGGATCGCGCAATGCCATGTTCGTTTTTCCGTCGAACAATGCAGGTTCCTTTGCACAAAAGCAAAGTTATACCGAATAAAAGCCGCGATACCACTTTACGAATTGTTCAACGCCTTCCTCGATGTCGACTTTCGGGCAGTACCCGTAATCTTTTTCCAATGCCGAAGTGTCTGCCCAGGTCGTCGTAACGTCGCCCTATTTTTCCGGAACAAGATCGACTGCTTTGACCGTGTTGTGCTGAGAAAGCAAAACGGCCATTGAAAGCCCGACATATCCAGTTCCCGCGATGGCGATTTTCATTCTGTAGAATCCTGATGTGTTTTTTGTCGAATCAACTGATTGTTGCAGGAAAACAAAGGAGAAAAACTACTCCTCGATCATCCTCAGCAGATATTGTCCGTATTCGGTCTTGAGCATGTCCTGCACGCTGGCGCGGATGTCGGATTTCGTCATCCAGCCGTTCTCGTAGGCGATTTCCTGCAGGCAGGCGATCTGAAGTCCCTGGCGCGTCTCGACCGTGCGGATGAAATTCGCGGCGTCGAGCATGCTGTCGTGCGTGCCGGTGTCGAGCCAGGCATAGCCGCGTTTGAAAAGCTCGACGTGAAGTTGGCCGCGCCGGAGATAGTCGTTGTTGACGGCGGTTATTTCGAGCTCGCCGCGTGCGGACGGTCTGATGCTTTTCGCGATGTTGATGACATCGTTGTCGTAGAAGTAAAGCCCGGTCACGGCATAGTTCGATTTCGGTTTGGCGGGTTTCTCCTCAATGGAAATGGCATTCCCCTCGGGATCGAACTCGACCACGCCGAAGCGTTCCGGGTCGCAGACGTGGTAGCCGAACACGGTCGCGCCGACCTCGCGTTCCGCTGCATTTCGCAACAGCTTGCCGAGCTTCGCGCCGTAGAAGATGTTGTCGCCGAGCACGAGCGCCACGCGGTCGGGTCCGATGAACTCCTCGCCGATCAGGAACGCCTGCGCGAGCCCTTCGGGCTTCGGCTGGACGGCATAAGTGAAGCTCACGCCGAACCGCGAACCGTTGCCGAGCAGGCGTTTGAAGCTGGGTTGGTCTTCCGGCGTGGTGATGATGAGGATGTCGCGGATGCCCGCCAGCATGAGCGTGCTGATCGGGTAGTAGACCATCGGTTTGTCGTACACGCCGAGGAGCTGTTTGGACACGCCGCGGGTGATCGGGTGAAGGCGCGTTCCCGCGCCGCCTGCCAAAACAATGCCTTTCATGTTCAATCTCCTGTTCCGAGGCGTTCCATTTTGTACGAGCCGCTGAGCACGTGCGCGCACCAGTCGTCCTTGTGTTCGAGGTACCAGAGCACCGTCTTGCGGATGCCGCTTTCGAATGTCTCCTGCGGCTTCCAGCCGAGTTCGCGCGCGATCTTCGACGGGTCGATGGCATAACGCAGGTCGTGGCCGGGGCGGTCCTTCACGTGGACGATCTGTTCGGCGTAGGATTTGCCGTCGGCGCGCGGCCTGAGCTCGTCGAGCAGGGTGCAGATCGTCTTCACGACCTCGATGTTCTTCTTCTCGTTGTGCCCGCCGATGTTGTACGTCTCGCCGGGGACGCCCTTTGTTGCGACGAGGTACAGCGCCCGGGCGTGGTCTTCGACGTACAGCCAGTCGCGAATCTGCAGGCCCTTGCCGTAGACCGGCAGTTCCTTACCGTCCAAAGCGTGCAGGATCACCAGCGGGATGAGCTTCTCCGGGAAGTGGTACGGCCCGTAGTTGTTCGAGCAGTTTGTGACCACCGTCGGCAGCCCGAACGTGCGTTTCCACGCCCGGACCAGGTGGTCGCTCGACGCCTTGCTGGCGCTGTATGGCGAACTTGGCGCGTACGGCGTGGTTTCGCGGAAGAAATCCCCCGGTCTGTTCAGGTCGCCGTAGACCTCATCCGTCGAAATGTGGTGGAACTTGAACGCGGCCCTCCCGGCATCGTCGAGCGCATGGTAGTATTTCCGCGCCGCTTCAAGGAGCGTGTACGTGCCCACGATGTTCGTCCGGATGAACTCGCCCGGACCGTCGATGGAACGGTCCACGTGGCTTTCCGCGGCGAGGTGCATCACGTGCGTCGGCTTGAACTCGGAGAATACGCGGTCCAGCTCGTCCTTGTCGCAAATGTCGACCTTCTCGAACTTGAAACGGTCGGATTGTGCGATCGGAGCCAGATTTTCCAGATTGCCGGCATAGGTGAGCTTGTCGACCACGCACACGGCATCCGGTGTGTCGTTGATGATGTGCCGGGCAACAGCCGACCCGATGAATCCGGCGCCCCCGGTAACGATGATGCGGTTCATGAAAGCGAGTGTTCTCTTTGGCAATGTTTTGGTTGCGGTGCTCAAAACAACGGTTTTTTTTGCTTGAAGAAAAAGTGATAATCTTTCCCGTCGAATCCCTGAGGATCGGGATGAATCATGCTATGGCCTTGCACCAGGCTGCCGGGTATTGAATGCGAACGGACGATTCGACCGAAGTGACATTGATGTATACATGCCCGTTTTCCTGCGGTGCATCCAGAATTACGCCATGTTCGCCCTTAAACGGCCCTTCCGTAAAAACAACGTGAATTCCCTTTTTCAGCCCCTCGCTGACATCCATGTCTTCCGAGCGGGAAACGTTTTCAAGCTTCCTGATGATTTCAAGTTCGTGGAGAAGGGTATCTTCCGTTGCTTCATCAACCGGGAGTATCCGAATGACTTCTCTTTTCCTCATCAACTCGGATTTGAAATCGGGCGGGATGCAGGCGAAGAGATAGTTTGAAAACATCGGAAGGATGAATTCGCGCTTATAACAGTAGGAACGGCCTTTGCTGATGACGGGATGAACCTTTATGATTCGTTTCATCGGCAGATAAACAGGAAAACCCTCCTGGTCGATCAGGGAAAAAACCTTCTTCTCATTCCTGCAAAGAGTGTAAACCGGCTGCCAAAGCAGCCCTTCATGCTTCTCAAAAAGAACTTGTTCTGTCATAAAGTGAACTCACGAACTGAAAAGCCGGGCATCCGCAGGCATTTCGGGGGAAAACGATCCCCTGCAATGCGGAACCGGTCTTGCTCCGGCTGAAAAAGAAGAACCGTTTTATTTCGACTCAGACGAGGGAAACAAAACGGGGTATGTGTCTGGGGCGAAAAACGGCATGGGCCATGAGATGTCCATGTCGACGTAAAGGTTTCCGACTCCTTTGGGCGGGGGAATCAGGAGATGAGGAAGCGCTCACGATGAGAGGGCGGGAAATCCAGGCGCCAACGCCGTTCAACGTCTGGCAGAGATGTGTCGTGTGTGCTTCGAACATGTCCGGTTTGTACTTAAATTGTTTTAGACTCGCGACGAACATGCGAGTTCCGTATTTTTGGTTCTGCGTCGTGCCCGGATCGCTCCGGACAGAACACTTTATTCTCCAAATATAATGCTTTTTTTCAGCAAAGTCAAGTTCACAAATTGAAAAATGGGCTTTTTTCTGACGATACGGACATCGCTTGCGGACATGCCGTTTCTTCCTGTTTTTCCAGTGTCGCCGCGGGTTGTCCGGCCGTTTTCGTAAAGCTTCTGAATGAATGTCAGGGCATTCTGCAGACCGGCCCGTTTTATACTGCCGACCTGCTTTTGATCCAATCCAGGGTGATCTTTGTGCCTTCCGCCCTTGAATAGGGGGGATTCGGTGCGACGGAATACGTCGATTCCACATCGTTTTCGAACGAAGTCGTCATGTTCGTCAGGCGATAGCTTGTCATCGGGAACGGTATGTGGAAAAGCCTGAGGAAATCGCCGGCCAGGGCGGCAGTCTTGAACACGAAGAAAGGAATGGTCGGGATGCGGATCCCGACTTCTGCCGCAATCTCATTGGCCCACTGCCGGATCGAGACGGCCGGGCGGTCTCCGAGGTAGAAGATCTTCCCCTCTATTTGCCCGCGGGGAGCGTCCAACAGGATCGTCTCCATTTGATAGATCAGGTTCCCGACGAAACCGAACGTCCTGTTCGCATCTTTTCCGCTCATGTGGAAATAATGCCCGTTTATCACCATGTAAAAGAAGTGGCAGTACGGTTCCTCGAACCATGGCCCCCAGATGGACGTCGGGCGCACGATCGCATATTCGAACGGAAGGTCCTTGCTCGATCGCAGGAACAATTCCCCCTGTTTCTTGCTTTCGCCGTAGAAATTGATGGTTTCGAAGTCGTTTTCGTCTTTCGGGTTCCGTCTCGCGCAGACCAGCTGGGTCGAGGTGAAAATGACACGTTTGACGGACGGTGTCTCCCGGAGGGCGCGGACCATGTTTTCGACTCCCCTGGTGTTCTGGGCGTAATCGTCCAGCGACTTCCCGTTGAGGTCGGTCCGTGCGGCGAGGTGGATCACATAGTCCGGGGCGAACTCCCGGATCGTCTGCGTCAGCTTGTCCCCGTTCAGAATATCGAGGTCGCACCAGTATTGTTGATGCTCCTTTTTCTTAGGGGGCTTCCAGTCGATGTTCAGGACCTCGAATCCTTTCGAAAGGTAGTGGTCTACGGTGTTGGTGCCGATAAAACCGGAACCGCCTGTGATGAGGATTTTCATAAAAAGTATTTCCGAATCGGATTAAAAGTCTTTGGAGGATTTCCAGAGGTTTTTATAGAAAAAATAGAGCGGCTGTTTGATGCGGTATTTCAGAAGGTTCTTCCTGCATGTTTCCGTGATGCCCGTTTCCTTCAGGGCCGCATAGAAGCCTTTTTGGCGATAGCTGTCGAGGAACGGTCCGCGCAGGGCATGGCGGGGTGTCGGCTGCCTCAGCTGGGCGTTTCCGGCGACCGCCTCGGAAACATCCCGTTCGATCAGCACCAGCTCGTTTTGCAGCACATCGAGGATCTTCCTGCCGGATTGCGTGTTGACCAGGATCATGGACGGGAAAAAGGGGACTCTCTCCAGACCTTTCCGGTCCAATCCCCAGAAATCCCCCAGGGTCAGGTCCGCAATGCGTTCCGCGGATGCGAACGGACAGGAATAACAGGATTCATTCAGGTCGATCCCGTACATGAACGCATAGAAATACGGATCGCTTTTCCAGTCCCGCTTCAGGAGAAGCTTTTTCCCGGAACGGACGAACATGCAATAGCCGTTCGTGTTGTCCCGGAAAGAGCAGGTGATTCCCCGATGCCCGGAAACCAGATGGTCAAGATACTCTCTCCAATACCGGGCGGGCGGCGCTCCGTGGCAGATCAGGTCGACCGTCAGGAGATTGCCGTACCGTTTGCCGAGGCAACCGTAGAGTCCCGCGATCTGGCACGGCGTCCCGATCCAGAGGACCTTGCGCCCTTTTTCCAGGAAAGCCTTTGTCCGGCGGTATGTGTCCTTCGCAGCGCTTTTGAGATATTTCGATCCCCGGGCGGCTTCGAGCTCGTCCAGGGTCTCGATACATGTTTGTTCCACTTCCCCGTCGGGGGTGTAACGGCAGGCGAAAACGACTCCGCCGTCATGGATCGTCTTTTTCGAAATCGCGTAAGCGATCCCGCCGGAAGACGACCCTCTCCGTTCCTGCCTGTTCGCGGTCCATCCGGCATAGCACGCGAGGATGTCATGTGCATCGGGGGGGGTAAGGACAGGGCAGATTTTCCGGCATGCTCCGCACGAGACGCATTTACCGGGGTCGATTTGAGGAGAGAGGAAACCCGAGGAGTCTTCCCGCAGCCGGATCGCGTCCCGCGGGCATATCTGCTCGCACGCGCCGCATGCGACACATCGTGCCGTGTCACACAGTGCGATCATTCCGCAGTCCCGTGCATTTCCGCAGTTCGTTCGAAAGGAAGGACAGCGATTCCTGTCGCAGGTCGGAAATGCATTTTTCCGCTTGTGCGGAATAATCGGTCTTGTGTTTCAGGACCTCGCTCACCGACCCGCCCAGGAGCACGCCCCGGTCGCTCATGCCCGTCGCTTTCAGGATGTTTGCGACACGGTCGTCCAGGGACTGGTTCGGATTCAGGATTGCCAGGAAATCCTTTCGGAAATTGATCGAGAATGCGGTGCCGTGGAACGAGGTCGTGACGACAAAGGCCGCCTTCGAGACCAGGTCCAGGAAATCTTCGGGGCCGACGTCCATGAGGGTCCTGACATTTGACCGGGCAGGATACAGATTCTTCCCGATAAAGACGAGGGGGAGGCCATAGGCTTTCCGCACTTCCTCGATCATCGCGTTGATCGCCGGATAGACGTTGAAGACATAGTCGAGGATGTAGCATAAGATATACTTCCCCTTGACCTGGATCGTGTTCGATTTGATTGCATTGAGCCAGTCGTTTCCGTCCAGGAGAAAGGTCGGGTCCAGGACGTATCTGGCGTCTTTTCTGCCGGTCAGATCCTCGATCAGCGAACAGCCGGACCGTTCCCGGACCGACAGGGCGTTGTAGCGCAGCAGATAGTGGCGGTATTCCTCGCGGAACTCCGGCCCCAGCTCGGAACATCCGAAGCTGGATGCGTAGGCGATCTTCGGGGCGGAATCCGGTGCGAAATTCAGGAGCATGGAGTGGTCGTGGTGCATGTACCGCGGATTCCAGCACTGATCGCTGCCGGTCAGGTAAATGTCGAACTGCGGCGGATCCTTTTCGATGCCCGCCATGTCGTATTCCTTCGTGTGCGGGATCCTGTCCAGGAAAGCCCTGAATTTGTCCTTCTGCCTGCGTATCTCCCAAAACTCTCCGGTCATCAGCCGTTTGATCGTCCTTGCGACGGAGAAGACCAGGGGGAACCTTTCCAAAAACGAAAAACGTTTCCGGTTCTCGTCCCGGGCCGCTTTCGACAAATGGTATTTCGCAGGATATTGATAGTCGATCAGCGTGGCGGAATATCCAAGCCGTTCCAGAGCCGTGTGCATTGCGAAGGTCTGCAGCGCGGTCCCGAAGTTGATCCCCCTGTGTATGGTGATGAACCCGACTCTGATCCCGTTCATGGAAAAGGTTCCCGGATCTTTTTCACACGTTTTGTTCTTTGGGAAGCATGGACCCCATTAACCGGAAATCGAACTCTTCTTCGCACAGCCTGGACACTTTCCGGAAGGTCGTCTTCAGGTTGACATAGCTTTTGAACCTGCGGAACAGAGACATTTTGAGATGGGGATGCCCCGGATCGATTTCGCGGGGATGGATGTATACGACGAAGGGCCGATTGTCCTTTTTGAGCTGCCGGATTCCCCACTTGATGATCGGGTAGGGGTACAGCCTCAAATAGCCGCCTCCGACCATGTTGATCCTGTGCCCGAAGACGGTGACCATGGATTGCGGGATCTCCAGCAGGTCGCCATGCTGCGTGTGGATCGTATGGATGTCCAGCGGGGCGGATTTCATGCCGCCGTGGGTCCTGGGACCGGGGAAACAGCTGGAATCATACAGATAACCCGCTTTCCGGATCTCCTCGAAGACCCAGGGGGAATCCTGCGTCGTGCTGAATCCGGCCGCCCGGAATCCCAGAACAGGTTTCTGAATGATATTTTCCAGGATATCCTTCGTTTTTCCGATATCTTCCCGGAACTGCTCTTTCGAGCTCTTGTATGCCAGGATATGGGCATACCCGTGCGAGGCGATCTCGTGGCCTTCCTCCGCGCATCTTCGCACCAGGTCCGGGTATTTCTCGGCGAAATACCCCAGCCAGAAACACGTCGCCCTGATGTTGTACTTTCGCAGAAGGTCGAGGAGGCGTTCCATGTTCGGAACAAGTCTGTCGGCCTGTTCTCCCCATTTTTCCACGGGGATTTCTCCAGGAACGTCAAGGATGTTGAACCATTCTTCAACATCGATTGTCATAAAACAGGTTTGCATTTTATTATCTCACGTCAAAGTCTGACAGGTTAATTCTCCAGTTGTATAGTTTTCTGCACAATTCCGGCAGTTCGTGTCCGTTCATGCCGCATGCGACCAGATGCAGTCTCCTCGGCAGATATCTGCGAAGGGGACGGATGATTCTGCCGAACGGGAGTCTGCTGCTCGGATAGGCAATCATGGCCGCCTGATTCTTCACTTCGATCGCGACCGTCAGGAACGCTTCATAGAAGTTTTTCTCGGAAAGCGGATTGATGTCGATGATATAGGCGACAGGCCCGAACGATTCCTGGTACAGAGTGTAAACCGCGGTCCCGTTTTTCAGTTTTACGAAATGATGTCTTTTGTCGTACCGACCTTTGCGGAACAGTTCGGTGTCATTTTTCGAGATCGGATAAGCGACCTCTTTTGAGGAGGAAAACACCTTGCAGAGATACAGGAAGAGGATGATGAAGAACCGGAGGAAATTCAGAATGGATAATCCTTTTTTCAGCTTGCCGAGCGCGAATGGAACAAGATAGATGTCAAGAACACCGATCCTTTTCCATTCCAGAACGTTAATGCAGTACTCATAAAAACTGTCGTTGGGGAACCCGTACACGATACTGCATCCGTCCTCGGCTGCGAGCTTTTCCGTTTCGGCCGCCATGTCCGCCACACCGAAGGGACCGAGTTTTGCCTCCGGGATGACGATCGTGTCGACGCTCAGGCCGAACAGGACTTTTTCTCCGTTGATGAAATATTCGTATGGAACAATGCAGAACGACGCCAGGATGCGATCATCCTTTTTGTAGATACAATGGTACGAATAACCTTTGCATGTATTGGTGAATTCCTGCTCGAAATGCTCGAGAGATTTTTCGATATGGTAGCCTTCCTGAAACAGGGCGCAAATACCCTGCTTCTCACTTTGGGAAAGCTGAGCGGTCGTGCAGGTCTTGAATCCGTCCATTGTCGTAAACTTACATGTTAAATGGCCGTGTATCCGCCGTCAACGGGCAGGAGAGTGCCGGTTATGAATTTTGATGCCGGGCTAAGCAGGAAGGCGACGGCGTTTGCAACGTCTTCCGGGGCTCCGAACCCGAGCGGCTGTTTCTTTTTCAGTTGTTCGATCTCGTCCTCATTCAGGACCGACGTCATTTCCTTCAGCATGTCCGTGTCGATGTTGGACGGCATGATGGAGTTGACCCGGAATCCTTTGTCCGCGAGCTCGACTGCCAGGGAGCGGATCGACGCGTTCAGGGCACCTTTGGTCCCGGCGTATGCGGACAACCCCTGCCACCCGGAGCAGGCCGCAACGGAGGAGATCGCGACGATGCTTCCGCCGTCGCTGGCGGTTTTCCGGATGAAATGCCGGACCAGCAGCATGAACGAAAAATAGTTGACGGTGAAGATGTCCAGCAGTTCCGCCGTTGCGATCATTTTGACCGGGACGACGGGGGCGATCCCGGCGGCATGGACGAGTCCGGTCAGTTTGAGGCCGTCTTCGCAGGCTTTTTTCAGGATCGCCGGAACGCATTCGTCCGGGTTCCGCAGATCCGCGGAGATGGCGATGTGGCCGTCCCCGGGGAGCGAATCGCGGACTTCGTCAAGCCGTTCCCGGTTTCTTGCCACGAGGACGACTTTCGCTCCCTCGGATGCGCACCGGCGGGCGCAGGCTTCCCCGATTCCCCGGGATGCGCCCGTTATCAGAACCTTTTGTCCGGCGAGGATCATTTCATTTCCTCAAGAATGTCGTTGATCGTGGAGAACCCGCGGATCTTTGCGGCGGGAAGCTTGATGTCGAGTTCGGACTTGAACAATGCGATCAGTCCGAGCATGTTCATGGAGTCCCACTGAAGCTCGGACAGCTTCTTGTCCGGGGTGATTTCCGATGCATCGACTTCAAACAGTTCGGCGAGCAGTTCGATCTTCTTTTCGTTTGTCATATTGTTTGCCTTTCCGAGTTAAGAAAGCGTTAAGACTGTGGCTCCGTACGAATACCCGACTCCGAATCCGGCGATCAGAACCTTGTCCCCCTTGTGGATCAGGCCGGAATCGAGCGCGTCCCGGATGGCGACCGGGATCGTCGATGATACCGTATTCCCCGTATTCTTCATGTTCAGATAGAACTTTTCCGCCGGGATCCGGCACATCTTCCGCAGGAAATTGAGGATATAGGAGTTTGCCTGATGCAAGATGAAAAGGTCGATGTCCTCTTTTTCGAGGCGATTCTTCTCCAGCGCCTGCTTTATCAGGGGCGGCACAGCTTCGATCGTGAAATTGAAGATTTCGGGCCCATCCATATAGAGTTCGTTATCCGTATAAATGTTCCCCGATCCGTATTCTTTTTCTTCCGCATTTTCCGTGCCGTGGCGCAGGCCGCCGTTTCGGATGATCAGGTTTCCCGCCCCGGATCCGTCCGTCCCCAGCACGAATTCCCCGATTCCGCCGGTATCTTTCCGGTTCAGGAACGTCGCCGTGGCGGCATCGCCGAAAATGGAGCGGTTGCCCTTGTCTTTCGGGTGGATCCTTCTGGTGTATGCTTCCGCCGTGATGAGCAGGACTCCGTTTGCGATCCCGCTTTTCAGGAGCCCTTTGGCGAGGGACAGTCCGTAAACGTAGCCGGAGCAGCCCAGGTTGTAATCCAATGCCCCGATCGAGGTCGGAAGCCCCAGCCTGTTCTGCAGGATGGAGGAATTGCCCGGCAGGATGTGGTCGGGATTCTGCGTGCAGAAAAGAAGATAATCGACGGAATCTTTAAGCTCGGGATTCTTTTGGAAAAGCGCGCGGCACGCCTGTTCCGCCATGTCGAGCGGCGTCTCGTCTCCCGATGCGACGTGCCGGGACACGATCCCGACTTTCTGTTCGATCTTGTCCGCGGTCCATTCCGGGAATTCCGATTCGAGGTCGGAATTGCTCAGGCATTTTTCAGGGAAATATGTCGCAAAGATCATGGCATGCCTCAATCGTTAGTCGTTTCTTCGATCAGCTTGATCCAGCGCGTCACGACGACCTCGCGGGAGAATTCCCCGTGATAGGCGTCCAGCGCGTTCGTCTGGGTCTTCCGGGCGAAATCGGGGTCGTCGAACATCTTTTTCACGAACTGGAACGGCTTCTCGTATTCGTTCTTTCTGAGCAGGGCGCCGACCTGATACTGTTCGATCCACCGGCCGATGCAGGATTCCGGGCTGACCGCGGCGAGAACGGGGCGTCCGACGCCCAGCGCCGCAAAGAATTTCGAGGGGACCGCGCATCCGGTCGCCCGGTCTTCGAACGAGAGCAGGTGGACATCGGCCGCCGACAGCCTCCGGCGCAGTTCCGTTTCATCGCAGTAGTTCAGGAAAACGACATAGTCGGTGCAGTCGTGGTACTGCTGTTTCAGCTGATCGGCGAAATGGCCGAATCCCGCGATGCACAGGGCGACATCCAGGCCGCGTTCCCGGCAATAGCGGACGAATTCGATGAAAACGTCCAGATCCCGTCCGAATGTGATGCTCCCGGAGAAAATGAGGAAAAACTTGTGTTTCCCGAAGACTTTTTCCTTTTCTTCGAGGCTGACCGGCCTCAGTTCCTTTTCCTCGACCAGCGCCCACGGCGTCATGGTCTCGTTCCTGACGGACGTGTAGGCCTGGAGCCGTTTCCGCATGCAGACCCCTAAATCCACCACGGCATCCGCCCGGTTCAGCGCTCTGGAAACGAACGGCCGCATCAGGTGGAAGAGCTTCCCGATCGCGCCGCCCAGGGTGATGATCGCGTCCGGGTACAGGTCGAAGCACCAGTAGAGGATCTTCATGTTTTTTTGCGTTTTTTTGAAGAACGGAAAGAGGAAGTAGGAAAAGACGGGATGGGAGCAGACGATCGCGGCATCGAACTGTTTCTGTTCCCGGCGGAATTGCGCGCGGATCCTTTTTTGCAGACAATAGGACTGGATGAAGCGGGCAACGAACTTTTTTGTGACCTTCGGAATCGGGAATCTGACGATATGAATGCCGTCTTTTTCTTCCGTCAATTCCGGGATCTCGTCTTCCGAGATATGGCATCTGTTCGACGTATAGACCGTGACGTCGTATCCGTTTTTCACCAGGTCCTGCGCGAGCTCGAAGTACAGTTTGCTCGCGATGACGGCGGCCGGATAAAAATACTGGGTCAGCAGCAGGATGTTTTTCTTTTCGTTCATTGTTTCAACTGTCTTTTTATGCCGGGGATTCAGGCGATCATGCCTGCGAATTCCGCTATGGTCTTTCTGATCCCTTCATCGAGCGTGATCTGCGGCGCCCAGCCGAGCGCGCGGGCACGGGAAGAATCCATCAGCTTGCGGTACATCCCGTCCGGTTTCGAGGCATCCCAGCCGATCTTCCCCCTGAATCCCGCCGCGGCCGCGATCTTTTCGGCGAGCTCTTTGATCGAGATGTCGGAGCCGTAGCCGATGTTGATGACTTCCGGTTCGCTGCGGTTCTGCATGAAGTAGTAGACGGCGTTCGCCACGTCGTCGACATGGAGGAATTCGCGGAGCGGCTTGCCCGTGCCCCAGAGGACTTCCTCCGGCCGGTTGTCTTTTGCCGCCTCGACGAAACGCCGGACCAGCGTCGGGAAGACATGCCCGTTCACGAGGTCGTAGTTGTCGTTTGTGCCGTAGAGGTTGCACGGCATGAGGCTGATCGTGTTCCAGCCGTACTGCCGGCTGAGGTAAAGGCAGAGCTTGTAGCCGGAGATCTTCGCGAGCGCGTAGCCTTCGTTGGTCGGTTCCAGCGGCCCGGTCAGGAGGTATTCCTCCTTGATCGGCTGCGGCGCCCGGCACGGATAGATGCAGCTGGAGCCGAGGAAGCAGAACTTTTTGACGTCGTGCAGGAAACTCTGCATGATCACGTTGTTCTGGATTTCGAGGTTTTCCAGCAGGAATTCGGCGCAATGCGTCTTGTTCGCCATGATCCCGCCGACTTTCGCGCCGGCGAGGATCACGTAATCGGGCCGTTCCGCGTCGAAAAACGCCTTGACGGCCTGCTGATTGCGGAGATCGAGCTCGGCATGCGTCCGTTTCAGGATGTTCGCATAGCCTTCCCGTTCGAACTTGCGGACGCAGGCGCTGCCGACCATGCCCCGATGGCCGCAGATGAAGATCTTTGCGTTTTTGTCGATCATGATTCGATACTTTCAAAAACCGATTTCGTAGTTCGGCTTGTCGAGCAGCCGGATGTCGCCCTCGGTCATGAGCCTGACGAGTTCTTCGAATTTGACTTCCGGCTCCCAACCGAGGACGCGTTTCGCCTTCGACGGGTCGCCGAGCAGCTGGTCCACCTCGGACGGGCGGAAATAGCGGGGGTCGATCTTCACGACGACTTTATTGGAATCCCTGTCGATCCCGACCTCGTCGACGCCCTTGCCCTTCCAGACGATGGTATGGCCGAGATATCCGAACGACTTTTCGATGAACTCGCGGACGGAGTGCATTTCGCCGGTCGCGACCACGTAATCGTCGGGCTGTTCCTGCTGGAGCATCAGCCACATCACCTTCACGAAGTCTTTTGCATAGCCCCAGTCGCGCATGGCGTCGAGGTTGCCCATGTACAGGCAGTCCTGCATGCCGCGGTGAATGCGCGCCGCGGCCATCGTGATCTTCCTCGTGACGAAGGTCTCGCCGCGGCGGGGCGATTCGTGGTTGAACAGGATACCGTTGCTGGCATGGAGTCCGTAGGCTTCGCGGTAGTTTTTCGTGATCCAGAATCCGTACTGTTTCGCGACGCCGTACGGGCTGCGCGGATAGAACGGAGTCGTCTCGGACTGGGGGACCTCCTGGACTTTTCCGAAGAGCTCGGATGTCGACGCCTGATAGAAACGCGTCCTGACCCTCGTGTCCTTGATCGCATCCAGCAGGCGGAGGACGCCCAGCGCGTCCGTGTCGGCGGTGTATTCCGGCGCTTCGAAGCTGACCTGGACATGGCTCTGCGCGCCGAGATTGTAGATCTCCTCCGGCTGGTACTTTTCGATGATCCGCGCGATGTTCGTGCCGTCGGTCAGGTCGCCGTAATGGAGAAACAACCGGACATTGTCCAGGTGCGGATCGTTGTAGAGATGGTCGATTCGTTTTGTATTGAAAGTGCTCGCACGGCGGATGATGCCGTGGACTTCATAACCTTTTTCGAGAAGGAGTTCGGCCAAATAGGAACCGTCCTGTCCGGTAATCCCGGTGATGATTGCACGTTTCATGTCAGTCTCTTGTATTTGAGGGTTAATTGTCCAAATGGCACGGCACGACTTTGATCGCATTGGGGATCGGCTTCTTTGCGATCAGGGTCATGTAACCGCCTCCCCCTGCGCCCGAAAGCTTCCATCCGCATGCCTGGCCGCGATAGTTCCCGATGGCTTCCTGCACGTCCGGAGTCGACATCGCGGGATACATTTCCAGCTGGGCTTCGAAGCATTCGGTCATGGATTTCCCGAAAATGTCCGCGTCATGCGCTTTGATCGCCGCCCAGCAGCGTTCCGTGGCGTCCGCAAGTTTTTTCGCGCTTGCGCGGTTGATATTGGTCTTGTCAAGCACGTCGTAGTCCTGTTTGCGCTGCGGCAGCTGGATCAGATAGAGATGCTCCGCGACGAAATTCAGCGTCTCGTCGTCCGTGACGCTTTCGATGGAAACGGGCCAGAATCCGTTGTCGTAGTTGAGCTTGTTCAAGCCCGGCAGAAGGATCCCGAGCTGGTCCTGCGACCCGCTGACGGTTTTCGTGCCCGGGGGGTTCTCGATGCAGAAGATCAGTTTCGCAAGCTCTTCGCGGTTGCCCGCCGGTATCTGCGTCTGCCAGAGTTCCACCGCTTTCTTCCGCGAACTCGTCGCCATGCCGCTTTTGTCGTTGAACTCGATCGTCGGTTCGATCGACATGACGATGACGGAGCCCGGAACGAGCGAATTCACGCTCGGCTGGTCCAGCCACCCGCCGCACAGTTCCACGCGGTACGGGATGCGGCATTCCTGCCGGAGCGCGGTCGTGGACCTGGCGGGCATCCCCTTGCCGGGGATGCGCCTGCTGACGATGAGCTCGATGCCGAGTTCCCTGCAGAACGCCTCCTTCGCAGGCGTGTACCCGTCGGAATTGACGAAGAAGATGTCGGGTTTCAGCGCCCGGACCTCCCGCTCGAAATCCATGATCCCGCTGCCGGAGTTGATCCACGCTTCCTTCACATGGCGGATCGATTTCACCATGTAAAGGCGTTCCTGCTCGCTGTTGATCGTCCTGCGTCCCTTGAGCTCGAATACCGTCCGGTCCGACCCGAGCCCGACATAAAGGTCGCCGTAGGATGCCGCTTCCTCGAAGAAAGCCACATGCCCGCTGTGGAGCATGTCGTAGCAGCCGGAGACGAAAACGATTTTATTTCTGGTTGACATGGTTCAGTGGAGAGAGAATAACAGCATAAATTCAGGTCGCATCATGAATACCTGTTGTAAAGATCCAGGTAGGATTGAGACATCTTCTGCGCGGTGTAATGGGCGCATACCAGATCGCGGGCGGATTCCCGGTTCAATGTTATGCTCCCGTTGACGATTTTTTCGAAAATGGAAGAGAGCTCAGCCGTGTCGTTCAGGGAAAAGAATGCGGAGGAGAACCGAGATTCCTCTGTTTCCTTCAGAATGCTGTGCGAAGGGATGGTTGAAAGGATCACCGGGGTCCCGCATGCCATTGCCTCCAGGACCGAACAGGAAAAACCTTCCAGGCGGGAAGCCGAAATGAAGTAGTCCGCGGACTGCAAATACGGGCGGACATCTTCGCAGAAGCCGCGAAATTCTATGATTCCTTTTTGATTGTATTGCCGGAAGAGCTCGAACTGGTCTCCTTTTCCGAGCACGATGAGATGGATCCTGTCGCCGAATCCCTGCAGTGCCTTCAGGAGAAAGGAAAAGTTCTTCTGTCTGGTGATCCTGGACGATGCGATGAGATGGATCTTTCCCGGAGCCCAGTCCAGCTTTGAAATTAAGTCGTTGCGTTCGGATTCGGATGCAGGTTTGAAAAAGGCGACGTCGATACCGTTGGTGATATGGGTCAAATGATCCGGCCGAATATAAGAGCCGAGCCTTTTCTCAATATACGAGGCGCATCCGACGATACATGCCATAAACCGAAGCGACAGCAGCAGGACAAGAATGAAAAACCAGGAAAACGGAAACGGCAGAAGAAATCTGTATTCACAAAAAGGGTCGCTGTGGGCCGTGTGGATCGAGGTGTATTTGCCGGAAAACAGCGCGTTGTAGGTGCAGCTTCGGAGACAGTGCGAATGCAGGATCGTTACCGGATTGTCAAGGAGTATCTTTTTGAGCTTGCGATATCCGGACAGGAGATTGAATGTGCTCAGCCTGGCATGGATCACCCGGACGCCGAGGTCGAGAAAATCCCGTTCGCGCGATTTTTCTTCGGGTATGTCCTTCAAGGTTATGATGATGAGGTTTCCTCGGTCGCATTCGAGGTGGCGTATGATCCCGTAGAGGATGTTCACCGGCCCGGATTTGTCAAGCGCGGAGATCAGATATGCGACTTTTGGCGGATTGGACATGATAAGAACGGGCGGGGAAAAACGAGGCGGACCTCAGGCGTGACGATGCGGTTGAAACTGCGTATTGATGTAATCCATGTATTCTTTTTCGAAATGCTTCTGGTCCTGGTCCCTGACCGACTCGACGCATCTGGCTTTGAACGTTTCTTTCTGACTTGCGACACGGCGGATGAAATCGCACAAGGCCGGTATTTCGTCCTTTCGCGGCGTGACGTCCGACAGGATGAAACCGTTGTAATCGTGCCGGACGACGGATTCGATGTCTCCCGAATACATCGTGCCGATGACGGGGATCCCAAGAGCCAGCGACTCCCGGATCTTGGTCGGGGACGAGACCTGGTTCAACGGCCTGTCGTCGCGCAGCAGGAACGACACATCGACATGGGAGAAATAGGTCTGCACTTCCGATTTGCCCAGGCTCTTTATGAAATAATTGTCAGTGCCGATCCTGTCCAGTCTTTCCCGATAGGGGTTCGGATCGTGCGGCGTGAACAAGGCGAAGAAGATTCTTTTGTCAATCTTTCCAAGTTCGATTACGATATCGAGGATCCTGTCGACGTTCTGCCACGGTTGAAGCCCGCCCAGATAGCTCAGGACGATCCTGTCCCGAATCCGGCTCCTGAATTCCGGGCATTCCCCCGAAACCGGCCGGCTTTCCTCGGCGACGCACGGGAAGATCACATTGTTTCCGAGGTCGACTCCGGTCTGCTTGAGAATCAGCTCCTGCATTTTCGCGGAGACGAAAACGGCGTGGTCGCACTTTGCCGCAGTCTTCCTTATGACGTCCAGGACCGTTTTGTACTTCCAGGATGATGGACCGAGGGTCGGATCGACGCAGAGCGTTTCATCCAGGATGTCTCCATGGTAGTCGACCAGGACCGGGGTGCCGTTCCCGTTTCCGGCAAGATATCCTCCCGCGGTCGTTTCCGCCTGGATGTACGCAAACCTGTTTTTCCGGCAAAGGCTGCTGATTGCCGCCCGGAAAAGGAGCCGGGTGATCCTGTGAAACAACGCATTTCGGAACAAACCGAAGAAGGGAAGGATCGTCCAGGAATACTTCTGTTCGAAAACCTCTTTATGTTTGATTGCCTTTCGATAGATGGAAGCATGCACTCCGGCGATCGCATAGACCTCGAACCCGTTTCTCGAAGCGATCTCCATGAACATGAGCATTCTTTTTTTCGCCCCTTCGTCCTTGAACGGATCATAGTACGGAAGGACGAACAGAACTTTGTTGACGGGATCGTTATTCACGGCTTGATCTGTATTCCGCTGATTTCTTGTTGCAACCGCGAGGAAATCTTTATCTGCAGAAAAGATTTTTCAGGAAGGAATAGAGGAGAAACTCACAGGAAAAAGACTGGAATGTGAGGAACAGAAGAAACGCCTTGATCCGTCCGAGTGACCTGTGTTTGACGGTATAATTGATCCTTTCCCTGTTGATCATCCTGAGCTGGGCGAGCTGGCTGTATGAACCGGAGATGCTCTTCGAATGCAGATGCCGGTAGCTCAGGGTGTTGATGATATAGTTCCTGTACTTCCGTTTCCTTGTCTTGTTGGCGAGGAAGCGTTCCTCGCAATACAGAAATGTCGAGTCGTCGAAGAAGTCCAATCCCTGGAAGAGGCTGTAGTTGACAAAAAGCAGGGAACCGGGGACGATCTCGGTCTCGTCATAGTCTGCGGAGCTTGCCGCGGTCGACGGCCTTTTGCTTTTGAGTTTGCGTAAAAGGATCGTGTTGTCCGTCAGGTCGTCCAGAAAGGATGGTATCTTCCTGCTGAAGAGGTATTCGTTTCCGGAACAATCCAGCTGTTTCGGAGCCGTGACGGCCTTGTCCGACGGAAGCTTCTCGTATTCCGCGACCAGTTTGTCAAAAAAGCATTCGTCATCCAGGTAGATATCGTTGTTCGCGATCATGACATAATCGGGCGGCTGACTGCTCAGATACCGGAGCCCGTAGTTGTTTCCGCGGGCATAGCCTTCATTTCTCGGCGACAGGATGACCGTTACATCATCATATTTCGACAGTTCCTTTTTCAGGATCGCATAGGAATCGTTCGGAGAGGCATTGTCCACGACCAGACAGCTGACCGAGACCGTCGTATTCTGCTGCCGATGCAGTTCGTCGCACAAATGGATCGTCGCATCATAGGTTTTATAGTTCAGGATGATGACCGCAATGCTTTTCATGGCTCTATTTTTTCAAAACCTGTCTTGCCTCGTTGATGGAGATCTGTCTGGCGAGGGCGAGGATGCAGATGTATGCTCCGCCCCACACCAGCAGGATCAGCATTCGCCGGAACAGCGCCTGCCATCCGGCATCCATCCTGATGAGGAAGAGCGGGATCAGGGTCGCCCCACCAAGGAGGATCGGGACAAATATGCTTTTGAACACCGCGAAGCTGTTGATGCGCAAGACATTCGGGACGTAGTAGAAATAATATGCGGCCAATTGTATGAAGATGTAGACGGAGTATCCCACGATGGCGGACCCCAGCCCGATGACGTTGCACAGCATGATGTTGATCAGGATCGAAATGACGCATCCCGTCGCGGAGGACAGGATCAGCGGTTTGAGGTTTCCCGAGGCCAGCGTGAGGCTCGTGATCGGCGCATTGGGCAGCGTGACCAGCAGGATCAGGGTCCAGAAGATCATCCATTTGCTCAGATAGATATATTCCTTTCCGACATAAATCGTCAGAAGATCGGCGGCCGAATAGCAGATCGCGCCGCAGATCAAAGTCATGATGACGCAGGAGTATTTGGTCCCCTTGTATGCCATTTCCCGGACGGCGTCCGTGTTGTTCTCGCTCAGATACTGGGAGGCTTTCGGCAGGAACATCGGAACAAGGATCGAGCCGATGGACAGGACGAAGACCATGAAGACTTCGATGAAACGGTATTCCGCGATCTCGTTTGTCGAGTTTTTGCAGAATATTCCCAGGATGATCGGCCTCGAGTGTGTCGCGAAGAGCTGGATGAACGACAGAACGAAAACATAGATGCTGTAGGTGAAGACGATCTTGAACTGCTTGAAGAAAAAACCCGGGAGGATCAGTTTGGAAATGGAGTATTTATAGCAGGAAGCAAGATAGATCAGGAACGGCACGCAATAGGAGAGGGCATACAGGGCGAAATAGGTTTTGATGCTTGCGTTTGACAGGTAAGCTATGCCGAGCGCCAGCAGCTGGAATGCGGCTTTCGGGATTTCGGCGATCTGGATGATGTATATTTTCTCGGCGGCGATGAGGTGTTGCTGGTATACGGCTCCGATCCAGACGAAATAGATCGGAACGATCATGGTCGCCAGGAAGCATCTCAGCAAAGCGAAGTCGGCATCCGTGATCCTGAAAAAATGCCTTCCGAAGAAGATGATGACCACATAGACCAGGACATTGACCGTGGCGATGCACAAATAAAACGTGACGTTGGTCCGGGAGACCTGGTCCAGCAGCGTGAAATCCCGTTCTTTCCTCCATTGTGCGAAAAACTTGATGCTTCCGGTATTCAACCCGAGGTCCATCATGTGCAGGAAGGCATTGATGCTCATGACCAGGGTTATGATGCCGTAATCATTCTTCCCGTACAGGTCCAAAATGACCGGAGTCGCAAGAAAGGCGATCGCGGAGTTGACGACTTTCCCGACGATGCTCCAGAAAACTGACCAGAAATAATAGGACTTCATGAACTTGTTCTTTTCGATCGGGCCCGGCCGTGCGTCTCATCGCGCGGAGGCTGCCGGTCTTTGGTCCGGGGGGCGGTCCCCTGTCATTCGAACAGCCGGCGGTATCTGGCGATGCAGCCGAAGGTGTTTTTCAATCCCTTGGCCGGATTGTAGTGCATCATCAGCCGGAAGAGGTGCATCTTTCTTATCCTGAATAAACCGAAGGTCATAAGCTGGATCCCCAGAATCCGGTATCCCACGGCGCATCTTCTCCGGTGCTGTGTCGGCTGTATCTTCGACAGGCTGTCGATGTCCAGGTTTTCCGTCACGATCGCGTTCTGTTCGACGGCTTCGCGGATCAGCCTGTCCGCCGTTTCCGTCCTGACGAGGACAAAACTCTTGCCCGGCCGTTCCGTGAAATCGGGATAGCCGTTTGCCGTTTGCCAGGCGTCTCCGACCGCGATGTCGCCATGCAGTCCCACCCCGTCCGGGCAGATCTTGCATCTGAAATGGATGTGCCTTCCCAGGACTTTGCCCCAGCTTGTCGCGTAATCCATTTTGATCGTTTTGTCGTTTCGGAACGATGCGGCGAAATATCCCGGCCAGCCGTTCCCCCTGTATCTCAGGGAGACCAGATCCGCCTCGGAGCAGTCATGCCGTGCGAAGATCTCCTTTGTCGCGTTGTAGCTGGGCATTCCCGCGCAGAAAATGGAAATGAAGAACCTGATCTTTCCGCCGTATTCCGGGTGCCCGTCCAGATAGCGTTTCATCACGAAGACATCGCATGGTTTCCCCACGAAGCAGAACGTGTCATCCGAATCGAGAAAATCCCTGATGTCGTGGAATGTCCTGGACGGAGCATATCTTGACGAACATCTTGACAACAGTTCCTGACGATTTCTTGACAGGACAAGTTCGTTCGACAGTGGATTGCCTTCCTCCTGCGCGACGTGCAGAACCGCGCTCACATGTCCGGTTTTCAGCAGAAAAAGACAGAGCGATGTGACAACGCCGCCGGAGCTTGCGGCATGGCGGATTTCAGGATCCGTGGAATACGCGTTGAACGCTTTGATCCGTCTGCCCCAGATCGAACCGGAGCCGTCTCCTGAAAGATTGACGGACGGGCAGCAGTTCAGAATCTCCTTTTCGATTTGCGGATCGCGTTCCCGGGGCAGGGACAGAGCGTAAAAACCGGTCTCCTCGGACAACGCCACCCTGTAGCCTTTCTCCTTTCCGATGGTTTCACATAAGCCGCAGCCCAGGCACAGCCGTTTTTCAGAAACTATGTTGAGTCTGTCCATGTCCGGTTTCCAGGTGCAGGGTGTCGCGCAGCAGTTCCGCCAGCGCATTCCGGATCGCGGTCCTGTTGTCCTTGACGATCCCGCCGTTCGTTTTCGCGATCTCGGATTTGATGGCGTCCCTGTCGAAGAAGCTGTCTCTGATTGTGCTCAGGATCTCTCCGGCCGAATCCGCCTTGAGGTCCGCAAAATGCTTTTTGCCGTAGCTCAGGGTGTCCAGAAACAGTCCGTTGAACTTTCTGCTGTACGACATCGGGACGACCGGCACGCCGCTTGAAAACGCCGCGATGCACGCGTGCATCCTGGCGCCGGTGAAGAAATCCAGTCCCGAGATGAAACTCTTTGCTTCCGTCGCCGTCTCGAAATATGGAGCGACGAAAACTGCTTTGCCTTGATAGGCGGCCGCGATCTCCTGTGCGACAAAATAATCGTTGTCCTGCGTTTTTTTCTTCCCGGGGACATGCGCGACCAGATGGACGCTGACATCCTGCATTCCGGCAAAAAAGTCCATCACCTGTTTGATCGTCTCGCGATAATCGCTTTTTAGGGAAAACGACTCCTGCGGGCTGTTCCACAAAAGACCGGAAACGTTGATGCCGACATGGATCTTGTCGTGCGGGAAAACGTGCTGTGTGTATCCCAGGAAGAACGCGAGGTCGATGAAGCTTTCGATCCGTTTGGTCGGCGCCAGTTCGTGTGCGACATCGCGACTTTGCCGGTCCCGCACCATGACCGAGCAGGCGTTCTCCAGCGTTTTTTGCGCGGATGCCCTGATTCGCGGATCGTCGAACGGTCCGATCGTCTGCGGCAGGAAAACGTACGGTTTCCCGATCGAACGGAAAAAACGGATCGGTTCGTTGACGATCTTGTACCGGAACGCGCCGTAAATGTCGCTGAAGCTGTCTCCGGCTCCGATGCAGAATACGATGTCGACCGAGAGTTTTCGAAAAAGATCCGGGAGATGGCCGGGCCTCAGATCCTTTACGATCGACCTTACAATGTCTTTCGGGGTTGAAAGTATGGTCGGATAGATGTATTTGACGGTGTATGTGTGGTCCCGGACCGTGATGTGCTCTTCCTCAAATCCTTCCTCGAAGTTCACCATGTAGAAAACCGGTTCGAACGATCCCGCGGATGCTTCGTCTATGAACTCCAGAAACGAGACGGTCAGCGCCTGCACGCCCAGGTTCCGGCTTCTCAGCGACATGCCCAGAAGCGCTATTCTGATCTTTTTCATGCGATTCGGTTCGTCGTAATGCCTGCAGGACCCTTAAACATGCCCTGCCGGTTATGCGGTCCCGGCATCACCGCTTCCGGGTATTCCGCTGTGGCGCGCCGTACAGGCTCAGGTTATGTTGTGCTCTTTCCGGTACTGGATGATCTTTTCCGCGAAAGCGACCGGATCGTTCCGGAATTGATAATACTGCAGCAGGATATCGGGCGTCAAATCGTACCACCTGGACAATTCCAGGCGGTCGATCTGTTCATCCGTGAACCGTTTCCGGATAATCCTGGCCGGATTCCCGGCGACGATGCTGTATGGCGGTACGTCTTTCGTCACGACGGAGCCGGCGCCGATGACCGCGCCGTTGCCGATGCGCCTGCAATTGCATGTGATCTTGACTCCGGCTCCGATCCAGCAGTCATGCCCGATTTCAAGGGCATGCCGTTCCACGTCTTCGATCTTCACCTCTTTGTTCCATTTGCTCCCCCATTCCTTCCGGTAGAAATAGGGGGACATGGAAACACAGCCGAGCGGATGGTTCGCGCCGAAATACATCACTCCGGGCCCGAAGGAGGAATACCGCCCGATTTTCACTTCTCCGCCGACGTTGAAGGTGGGGCTGAAGCAGCTCCCGTAGGTGAATAAACCGACCTCCACCTTGTATTTTTCGGCGGCCAGCCTCCTGAGCAGGGCCGAGGTCGCTTCCCCGCCCTGCCGGGCAATGATCCTCTGGTCGATCCTGTTTTTCAGCAATCCAAAGATGTTCATGGCAATATAACCGTTCCGGCCTGAAATGAAGGCTTTTTCTCAATCGGACTCAAAACCGGTGGAAATCCGGCAGCCGCTCCGGCATTGGAAGCATCCGTATGGCTGCCCGTTTTCGTTTGAGCATGGACGAAACCGGAAATCCGGGCATCCGCAGGCATTGCAGTGGAAAACCATCCGCTGCAATCCTGCGCCGACCTGTTTGTTCGGCCTGATCGAAACCGCTTTGTTTCAGCTTAGGAACACGATACAAAACGGACTGTGTGCGAGTGCGAATCCGGTACGGACAAGGAATCCGTTCCGGTGTGCAGGGGTGAAACGATCTCTTCGGAACCGGAGGCAAAAAGGAAAGGTTTTACCCGGATGCGCAATCCGCAAATGGAATGCCCCGGGAAGCCGGATGCGGATGAACCGATGCCGGAAGGCATCTTTTTGTGTTGTTGCGAGTTCATTTCGAGCATTTCGGCCTGATTTCTTTTTTTGTTTCCGCTTCGGGCGGGCTCCGCGAGACCTTGTTCCATCAAGTGATCCACCCCCGTTTCGGGAGGGCGGACCGCTTTTACACTAATAATATAGCGCCACCTCTCATCGAATGCAAGTACAAAAAGCGAAAAGCTTTTTATTATTTTGTATGGGGCGATTGCAACGGCGGTTTGAAAAATGAAAAAACGGGCCGGAATCGGGCCGGGTGGAATAAAGAAAGAAAAGGGATCCGTGATCCCGCCAACGCAACGCGCCCGTGGATTCATCCTCGTGTCCCTGCATGATTTCAGTCGGCACGAAAGAAGCGCTTTTTTGAAACACGATTATTTTTGTCGCGATATTGCTATGAATCGATGCACAATCCGTGCGGAGAAAAGCGTTGAAAACGGTGTCGAAATATGACTAAATGAAGTCAGCCGCCGAAGCTTCAAAAAAGCCAGGGCGGCTGACATTTGTAGGATGGTTCCCGCGATAATTCAACCGTCGCTTTCTTTTCTTTCACCCATGCCTTGCGTTTGGGATCTTTGTCCTTCGATGCCGTTGGCTTCGTCCGTCGTTTGACGTTTTCTCAACCAAACCGGGATCTCACTGGATGAAGAGGGTGTAGTCCAGATTGAAGGTCGTGTTGCGGCCTGCGCGGGTGATGTATTGTTCCAGCGGGACGGGACCGCAGCTGTTGCCGCCGAGCGGAGCCTGGAAGATGTCGAGCTCGAGGACAGTCTTGTCGGAGGGCGGCAGGCGGTCCGGCGTGAGTGCGTCTGCGATCTCCTTTTGCGTCCACTGGGTGGCGGTGAATTCCATGCCGTTCCTGTTGTTGTAAACACGGAACGTCACGCCAGGGGCATCGCCGCCGGTTTTCAGGCTGACGACTTGTACGCCGGTTCGGTTGCCGTAGTGCTGCGTCTTCGAATATTTCGTGAACATGTCCTTTACGGTGGTCCGGAACCTGTCGAAGTACGTCCCGGTCCGCCGGTCGATGTAGTTCTCCTGCGGACCGCGGCCGCGGTATGTGACGTGCCGGTAATCGGCGGGCAGTTCGAAGACGAATCCGAGGCACGAGATGGCCGTGTCGTCGAAATCCGGCGTGACGGCGTTCTCGCAGGTGATGATGCCGTCCCCGGAGATGGTATACTTCGTCTTCACGATGAAGCCGTAGGAGCCCTTGCGGCAGTAGAGTTCGGTCTCGACGGCGATGCATCCGGCGGAAATACGTTTGACCGTGAAGTCGCGGCATTCGATCCGGGATTCGCCGTTCATGACTTGGTCGTTATACGCTTTGAGCCATTTGTCGTTGTCGACGGCGGCGCGGGCGAAGTTGAGTTCCGGTCCCTTGCGGATGACTTCGCGGCGGTTGAGGAAGCCGGAGGCGCAGGCGTCCAGGGAGGCCAGCCGGCCGTCCTCGAACTTCAAGGCGAACCTCTGATCACCGGAGGTGATCGTGATATTCCGGCCTTCGCCATCGATGTTCAACTCCTCTGTGGGTTCATCGATATAGGTCCAGTCCGGCTCCGTGTCGAGGTCGCCGGAGAAGCCTTCCCACGCGACCGCGTATTTGCGGGCCTCCTCAAGCTGACCGCTCTTCAGCAGTTCGATTGGGTCGGCTTCCTTCTCCACGATCCCGTATTGGACGAGGCTGTCCGCCTTCGAGGGGAAGACGAGGAAGAGGATGTCATGCTTCCTTTCGTACGGCAATTCGAACTTGAGGACCGCTTTTTCGCCGGGCGCGAGCGAGGCGATCTTCTGCATCCGGACGCAACGATCGTAGTTTTCGTATTGTTCGTCGGTCAGGACGGCGGCGACGGTGTAGTCGCGGAGAGTCTTGTGGAAATACCTGCTGGTGAGCTCGAGCGTGAACACGCGCGGATCGTCGGGCGTGAGGTCCCTGCTGAAGCGGAGATACTGGTAGACCTTCTTCACCTCAAGCAGCTTCGGCGTGACCTCGCGTTCGGACACGATCACGCCGTTGTCGCAGAAATTGGCGTCGTTCGGGTTGTCGCCGAACATGCCGCCGAACGCGAGCGCCTCTCCGGTGAACGGCGCGGCCCTGTAGGTGCCGTCCTCCGTGCGTGTGGCGCGGATGTTCTGGTCCACCCAGTCCCAGATGCAGCCGCCGATGAGGCGCGGATACTTCTCGAACGCGTCCATGTACTCTTGGAAATTGCCAAGCGCGTTGCCCATGCTGTGGGCGTATTCGCAGAGGAAGAACGGCCATTTCTCGCGGGTATTTGCCCCGGTGCTGTTAACTCTGTTCACGTCGGGGTACATGGCGCTTCCCATGTCGGTGATGCCGTCTGTGTGGCCCATGTCGCAGGAGTGGATGAGGCGAGTTCTGTCGATCGCCTGGATCGCGCGGGAGGCCGCCGCCAGATTGTCGCCGCGTCCGTTCTCGTTGCCGAGGCTCCAGAAGATGACGGCCGGACAGTTTTTGAGCCGGAGGACGTTGTTCATGTTGCGTTCCACGTAGGCCTGTTCCCATTCCGGGTTGCGGGTCAGGTCGCGCTTCTTGTGGCACTCGATATTTGCCTCGGCGACCAGGTACATGCCGTACGTTTCGCAGAGTTCGTACCAGTACGGGGCATTGGGATAGTGCGAGGTGCGGACGGTGTTGATGTTGTGCGCCTTCATGAGCTGGATGTCGCGTTCCATGACCTCGCGGGTGATGGCGCGGCCGTAGTCCGGGTGGCTTTCGTGACGGTTTACGCCCTTCAGGATGACTTCCTTTCCGTTGATGAGGAGCTGGCACTCGGGGCCGATCTCGACCGTGCGGAACCCGAGGTTGACCTGCACGGTCTCGGCGTTCTCCACGGTGTTCTCCGCGTCGGAAATCGTCATCTTCAGCTGGTACAGGTTCGGCGTCTCGGCCGTCCACGTGTCGACGTCCGGCACGGTCGCGCTGACCGGGATCGCGACGTCATCCGTGCCGTCCGGGGCGAGCTCGACATTCGCGCTGCCGGAGAGGATTTCCCTGCCTTCGCGCAGGAGCGTATACTTCACGGTGCGGCTGGCGGGCCTGCCGCTGTAGTTGCGCACGAGGATTTTTCCGTCGAGCGTGCCGGTCGTGTAGTCGTCCTTCAGGAGCGAACGGAAATCGAAGTCTCGGATGGCGACATCCGGCGTACGGAAGATCACCACGTCGCGGAAGATGCCGGAGTGACGGAAGAAATCCTGGTCTTCCAGGTAGGATCCGTCGGTGAAGTTGTAGACCTGCACGGCGAGCACGTTCTCGCCGTCCTTCAGGTATTTCGTGATGTTGAACTCGTCCGGGTTGTACGAATCCTCGGCATAGCCGACCTTTTCGCCGTTCACCCACACATAGTATCCCGCGGATACGCCGTCGAACTTCAGAAAGACCTGGCCGCCCTTCCTGAATCCGGACGGAAGTTCGAACGTGCGGCGGTAGGACCCAACCGGGTTGCGCTCGCGGAACGAGGTGAAGTTTTGCGAGGGTGTGTTCGTGACGATGGGCGGCGTGCCCGTGTTGAACGGATAATTGGAATTCGTGTACAGCGGGGTGCCGAATCCCTGCACCTGCCAGGTGGACGGCACGGGGATCGTGGTCCAGGCGGAATCGTCGTAATCGGGCTTGAAGAAACCCTCGGGACGCTGCGACAGGTCCAGCGTGCCGTCCAGTGCGGTCATGGTGACGAAGTTGAATTTCCACGTGCCGTTCAGCAAATCTCTCTGACCGTCATCAAGCGGAAGCGCGGAGTCCGACCGGACCGGTTCCACGTTCACAAAATTGACCTTGTGGTTTTCCCATTCCTCGCGCGTGCCCAGATCGACCGGCTGCTGCCGGGGTTGTGGTTGAGCCTGTCCGGGCTGGCCGAAACCGCCGCCGAAACCGCCCATGCCGCCGGGGAAACCGCCGAACTGGCCTTGCCCCGGCATTCCGCCCATTCCGCCGGGCATTCCGCCGCCGAAGCCGCCCATTGCGGGCATTCCGCCCGGAAGTGCTCCGGTTCCGAAACCGGGGAAGCCCTGCCGGTCGGGAACCTGGGCAAAGAGCACGAGCGCTGCAAATGCTGTCGTCAGGCCGATCAAAGCTGATTTGGGTGACATCTTGCCATCCTTTCTATGGGGTGATTCGTGTTTGATGAAAGTCTGCTTGTTTCCCGGATTGTCTCCATGCCTCATCCGGTCCGGTTGCGGCGAACGTTTCCTCAAGCGGATCCATGCCGCGTATTCACATGCCTGCGTCGAATTCCTCCTGCGTGACGTTCACGACCTCGCCCTGTTCCGGGCGGATGTCGGACCTGACGCCGCGCTTCTGCGAGAACAGCCACTTCCAGACCTCGGGATCCTGATAGGTCCGGGTCCAGCAGTCGTGCGGAACGCCGGGATATTCGGTGTAGAACACGACGTCGCTGCCGGCTTCCTTCAGCGCGGCATACATGCGTCGGGAGAGCATCACCGGCAGGGTCCGGTCGGCTTCGCCGTGGAAGATCCAGATGGGGAGGTCCTTCATCGTTTCCGCCTGGGTCGGGTCGCCGCCGCCGCTGCAGGTCACGCCCGCCGCGAAAAGCCCGGTCCCGTAACGGGCCATGAGGTCCCAGGATCCGTAGCCGCCCAGAGAGAGGCCGGTGATGTACACACGGTCGGGATCGGCGTCGAACTCCTTGATCTTCTTTTGGATGAGAGTGGGGACCATGCCGAGCGCCTGCCTGGGCTTTTCGGTCATTTTCGCCTCCGCGCCGCCGCGGTGCCGCGTGGCCCAGAGCTGGTCGGCGGGGCACTGCGGCGCCAGCAGGACGACTTTTTGCCCGGCGGCCTTGATCTGCTTCACGATCTCGGGGACGGCGAGGCGGATGGAGGCGAGGTTTTCGCTGCCGCGTTCGCCGATGCCGTGCAGGAAGACGAGGATGGCTGGCCTGCCGGGCAGGTCTTCGTTGTAGACCCCCTGACAATACTGCAGGCTTCCTTCGTCATCACTTCGGATCGTTTCCCGCGTCATGCTGTTGTCGTTCAGGATGCGCAGTTCTCTTGCGAATTGCCGCTGAAGCCGGTCGGGCACGGGCCCGCTTACAGTGATGACTGCGGCATCCGCCTTCGCGACAAGCATCGGATCGGGCGGCCTCGAAGAGGATTCCGTCGAGCATGCGGCCAAGGCGCCGAGCATGGCACAGCCGAGCATGCAGATGTTTTTTCTCATGGGTAGTCTTCCCTCAGTCACTGTGTTCGTTTTTCCTCGGATCCGGCTTTTATTCCGCCCGGAAAACGCGCCCGGGCTTGCGTTCGGGCGGCTTCGGCAGTTCGCAGTCCATGAACCCGACGGCGCAGTGTCCGATCCCTTCCCATTCGCCCTCGACCCCGAGATCCTTCAGGAGCTGCTTGTACTCGGGCATTTCGAATTCCTCCTTCGCGCGGTGGATCCAGATGCTGCCGAGCCCGAGCGAATGCGCCGCCAGCATCAGGTTGCCCATGACCAGGCTGCCGTCGTAGACGCGGTTCGGCCAGTTCTTTTTTGCCAGAACGATCAGGATGACGGGCGCGCCGTAGAAGGGATCGAAGTTTTCCCAGCCGCCGATCCTGCAGTTGTCGGCGGAAATCCGGTCGCGCAGTTCCCTGTTGGTCACCGCTACGATGATCGCCGACTGCTCGCCCCTCGCGCTGGCTGCGTAGAGCCCGGCCTCGATGATCTGCCCGATGTCGGATTCCGGGGGCATATCCGGCTTGAACTTGCGGATGCTCCGGCGCTCTACCATTGCCCTGATGATGTCGTTCATGTGGTGTCTCCTGTTGTTTGGTTCAGCTCCGTTTCGGAGTTCTGCTCATTCTATGGTGAACGTATCCCTATTCAGTTCCACGCCCATCTTCCCGGCTATGTCGAACAGGCAATCCTCGTACTGGCTGCGGTCGATGGCTCCGTGGGACAGGAATCTGTCGAACAGGTCCTTCTGCCTGTTGAACTGGACGCGTTTCCGTTCGTCCGGCGACAGGGACTGCAAGTCGGTTTCCGAGGTGTCGTTCCGTTCGAGGTCACTCATTTCGTTCAGCAGGATCTGCAGCAGCTTCAATTCCCTGAGAAAAATCCCGTTCTTCATGCACCACGCGGTATGACCGGTATACATCCTTTCGTGGATCGTGTCGTATTTCAGCTGAAACAGGATGTCCGCAAAGAGTTCCTGCGGCGTGAATTTTCCCGATTCAAGGAACTTATGGAGCGGAGGCCGGGAAGCGGGCTTCAGCTCGAACCCAATCTTTTCCAGGAAGGTGTACTTGAACTTGCTGTATGTTTCATCGTACATCGGGTCGGAGAATTGAGCGGCACGGTTCTTTTCTTCATAGCTATCATAGTCAACAATCCGGTCCTTTTCTCCGTCGTAGTATTGAAACTTGAACGTGCCGTTGACTCTTTCCTCGAAATAAGGGATGTAAGCAAAGAGTTCCTCCAAGGTTTCTCGAAAACCCTTTTGGGAAAATGTGTTATTCTTTTCCATGTGTTTGCCGTTGTTTGTGGTCAGTTGTTTTTCCCGGTCTGAATATACACCGATATGCGCACGAAATCAAGCCTGATGCCGGGATTTACGCGCGGACAGTTTGAGGATGAGCTTATTGTGGACAGCCGGATTTGCATGAATGAGATGTCCCGTTATACAAAAAACAGGATGTCTGCCCGCTCTTCCCGGGAGACATCCTGAACGATCGATCTTGACTTTTTGAGGATCAGAAATTGCTGCGGGTTCTGCCGAATCCGCTGTTGAAGCCCCTGCCGGCGCCCGGCATCCTTCCGAACTCATTGACGTTGCCCATGTAGGGCGCGGGCATCATGCCGGGACCGCCCAGGTAGGGCGCGGGCATCATGCCGGGGCCGCCCATATAGGCCGGAGGCATCACGTCAAGACCATTGAACTCCATATCGGCATCATAATCCATCCCGAAGTCGTCGTAGAATGGTTCGACCGTTTCCATGGTGATTTCCGGGTAAAAGGTCCTGGCTTTTTCCTCTTTTGCTTTGCGGGCTTCGAGCCTCTGGGCGCGGCGTTCCGCTGCGGAGGTGCGTTTCGGTGAAGCCTCCTTGACTTCATACGCTTTTGCTGCGGCCTCTGTCCTGGATTGAAGGATGCGGACTGTGCCGAAAAGGACGGCGGGTGCAATGGCGAGAGCGACAGCCGCGACGACAGCTGCGTTCAGGAGCGGATTTGCCGGTTCCGCCTTTTTTGCGTGGGGATTGGTTTGATTTTTCATGGTGCCGGATAACCTCGTCAATAAATTTAATTTCTCCAAAGTGGAGGTTTTAGATTATTTAATTCATAAAGTAAAATAGCACGTCCGCAAAGAAAAATCAAGGGCGGGAAGAGAAAAAAACGTGATTTTTTCCGGGGAGCGATTCCCGCAGCTTTATGCTTCGGGCCGTCTCAAAAGCCATTTCCGTTGCTTTTTTTCCCGTTTGAGGCGATTCTGTTTGCTTTTTGATTCGTGCGGCGATATAGTATGTTACATTTTTTTACATTCGGAAAAAGCGTTTCCGATGTCGCACCAACCCCGGGAAAGGCCGCAAAAATGAACCACAAAAGTCGTTTCTCCGTTTCCGTGCTCTGCACTGTCTCCGCCATGATGATCGCCGCGCATTGCGCTGCCCAGGCTCCGGCAGCCGCCGCTCAGCCTGCAGCTCAGGCTCCGGCACAGTCCGCATCCGCACTGAAAGAATACAAGCCGACCGGGAACCCGATGTTCTCCCATAAATTCACCGCGGACCCGGCGCCGGTCGTGATCGGCGACACGCTGTGGATGATCACCAGCCACGACGAGACTGCCCCAAACGGACGCCTGAACCGGAATTTCCGAATGCGCGACTGGTGCCTCTTCTCCACGAAAGACATGAAGACCTGGACGGAATACCCGACTCCGCTCTCCGTGGATGAGTTCAAGTGGGACGGCACGCATACGGCATACGCCGCGCAGATGATCCCCCGCGACGGCAAGTACTACCTGTACATCAGCACCAACGGCAACGGGATCGGCGTGGCGGTCGCCGACAAGCCGGAAGGTCCGTACAAGGACCCCATCGGCAAGCAGCTCGTGACGCCGGCCCAGTGTTTCGCTACGACCCATTCCTGGGCGTGCATCGACCCGACCGTCATGATCGACGATGACGGGCAGGCGTGGCTCGTGTGGGGCAACCGGAAATGCTATTACGCCAAGCTCAAAAAGAACATGGTCGAGCTGGACGGCGAAGTGAAGACGCTCGATATCGACTTGAAGGACATGCCGTTTGAGGAAGGCCCGTGGATCTTCAAGCACAACGGCAGGTATTATCTGGTCTATGCCTGCGGTAACCCCGAGAAGCTGGCGTATGCGATCGGCGACAAGGTCGACGGGCACTTCGAGGCGAAAGGAATCCTGATGGAGCGTTCCGGCAACTGCGGCTCCAATCATCCGGGCGTGGCGTACTTCAACGGCGAATGGTATCTTTTCTATCACACCGGAGCCAACGGCGGCGACTTCAACCGCGCGGTCTGCGTCGACAGGATGACGTTCAATGAGGACGGGACCATCAACCCCGTGCCGTTCTCCAAGGACGGCATCTTCGGCGTCGCCGCCAAGCCGGAGAAATGACCGGTTTCCCGGCTCGCGCCGTTCCACGGATCCATTCTCCATGTCAAATGTCCTGACAAACTATTTTGAGCACGGATACCGATTTCACAAGCTGGAATCGGTACCGGTATCGTGCAAACAGGAGACAAAGGCTGTCTTTCTCATTCACGGCTGGGGTGTGCGTGCCGTCGCAATGGCACGTCTGGCGTCCGCTCTGGCGGATGAGGGCTTCACCGTATACAATTACGACTATCCGACCTCAAAACGGAAGATCGGGGAACATTCCGAAATCTTCCTCTCGTTGTATCGACGGATCCTGGACGAGGAAAAACCATCGGGTATCTTCTTCGTCACACACAGCATGGGCGGCATTCTTCTCCGGGCGGCTCTGGGACAAATGGACGAGTCCGAATGCCGCCGCATCGAAGCGATCGTCATGCTCGGTCCGCCGAACAGGGGCTCCGTCCTCGCTTATCTGGGAAAGAGCAAGGTCGCCCGCGGCATCAATGCCTCGCTTGCGGATATGACGCCGGCAGAGGATTCCTTCGTCCGGAACATCCCGCCTCCGCCGTTCCTGCCGCCGGCCGGCATCGTCGCGGCCAAGTACGACGGTAAGGTGACATTGGGCAGTACGCTCCTGCCGGACGGCCAGCCGTGTCAGCATACCATTGTGCCGTGTACGCATCTCGGTCTCCGCAATCCGAAATACACGCTCGTCCCGATCCTGAGTTTTTTCAATTCAAAAGCATTCAGCGGGTCTTTACCATGATCAACACAATAAAAATCCTTTTTGTCTGTCACGGGAACATCTGCCGCAGCCCTATGGCGGAGTACGTGATGAAAGACATGGTCCGCAGGAATCATCTTGAGGCCCGGTTCGAGATCGCCTCGGCGGCGACAAGCCGCGAAGAGCTCGGCAATCCGGTCTATCAGCCTGCCCGGAGAAAGCTCGCCGAGAACGGGATCGCCTGCGCCGGACACCGCGCCCGGCAGATGACGAGGGCGGATTATGACGATTATGACCTGATCGTCTGCATGGACCGGAGGAATATCCGCAACGCGCTCCGGATCACGGATGGCGACCCCGAGCACAAGATCGTGCTGCTCCTCGATTATGCGGACCGTGCCGGGGAGGAAGTCGCCGACCCCTGGTACACCGGCGATTTCGATGCGACCTGGGACGACATTGTGGGCGGCTGCGAAGGACTGCTGAGGCAAATGAGCGAAGCATAGCTTACATGCTGGAGATCACGAAACAGAATCGGCACTTCCCTCTGTGAGTTCGGAGCCCGCCTGAAAAATGCCTGTTGGGAGGTCCAGGAGAAGCGTGTGCCAAGTGCAAATCGTTTTTCCCTGTAAATCCGCTGCGGTTTTGAGTTTGCGGTTTTTGTTGTAGACCGCCATCCCGAGTTACACGGGGACTGTTTCCGGCTGATCAACGGGCTTCTCCGAAGAGACCTTTTTCTCCTGCCCGGGAATTTCGAAACAATACGGGTCTTTGACGTGGAGATAAAGATAAAGGCTCCAGAATGTCAGCGCAATCATATAGAACGCCATAAACGGGAAGACATGATAGACCGGCATGCTCCACTGCTTGTCAACAAGATAGAAAACGGAACCAAGCCCCGGGATGCCGCCTGGGATGGAAAAGATTTTCAAGCAGAGCGTGCCGGGTACAATCAGGAAAAGCATGAAACAAGCCGTAATCCCGAAATGCCACCATTCTTTCGTTCTGGCAAACGCGAAAAGACGAATGAAGAACAAAGGGAAGATAAGGGAGAGATCCCAGTTCTGATGATAGGAAATGAGCATGGTCAGGCACAGTGCCAGCAGCAACAGCGTGTCCGAGAAAACGCGTGTTTTGGATTCTTTCCAGAAGAGGTACAGGCAACCGGAAATCGTTATGGCTTTCAAGATATGATTCAGCATCGGCACTTTAAAAAAACCTAAATGGCACATGGTCGCGCCGCTGGTCCCGTAGTGGTTGACATGTCCCGGCGAAAACAGGAATTTGACGGCTTCGTAATAGCCGACATAAACCTCTTTCAGGTCGTTTCCGCAGAAGACGGGAGAGATGGAAAAAAAGATGAAAAGAACGAACGCGCAGATGCAGAGCTTCCAATATCCCTTGAAAAACAGAAGAGGAGCGAAGACGGTCAGCAAGCTGTATTTCGTCACGGCGAGAAATGCGAAGAGAAACGTCCGCAGGATACGGGATGGCGGTCCCCAGAACATCCAGTACAGGCAGAGTGCCAGAACGACCGGGATCTGCCCGAGACGCATGGTGTCCATGACGTTGTTGGAGGACAGGAAGATAAAACAGCAAAGCGCACCGATAAACTGTTTCCTGCCCGGCATCAGAAGATCGTGCCATTTGAAACCGCAGGCTTTGACCAGCGTCAGACAGGTCAAATAGATGACGATCAGAATATTGAATACGACCCAGGCGATCTGAAGCGCCTTGCTCCATAGAAATCCAAGGGGAGCAAACAGGAGCATGTGTCCGGGATAGACGATGGGCATATCCTCCCAGGGGGGGAAGCCGGGCAGACCGGGATGATCCGGGAAGGGATTGTACCCCTTGAACAAAGCAAATGAAATATGGCAGTAAGAACAGAAATCAATTAAGTAAGGGATCCTTGTTTCGACAATGGCTATCCGGATCAAAGGGAGGAGAATGAGAACAATGGAGGCAACAAAAAACAGGATGTTTGCTTTTTTCTGAAAGAAGGATCGACTTGTCATGGTTTGCCTCGGAAAAAGGTTGAAGTATGGTCAAAACTGTTCCATCATAAGGTTAGTATAGCAGGTTTTGGCCGGATTGTCAAGTGGCATCCCGTTTTTTTCCCCTGTTTTCTTCGTTTTGGATGGAGGTCACGAAATCGAATCGGCTCGTCACCTCGGCAAAACAAAGACCGCCTGAACAAATCCGTTGGTGCGAGAGGAGAAAAAACTGGAAACCGACGGGTTGCGATCGCAATCCGGAATGCGACGCGCAAACACGGAAGGATGCATATCAAAAAAACTTTAAAGAATGTGGATAAAAGGTTTGATATCTCGCGTGTTGGGTGTTATATTTCTTTGATTGCAAGTGGGGAACAGAGGAGCCTGAGCTCAAAATGAACAGGATCACGGCTGAAATGTACGGTTGGCCGCTGGCAGGCGGCGGGGGGACCGCGCACCCTGATTCAAACCTTGCCCTATGGCTCGCTTGCGCGCACGGACAAAGTACGGTCCTTGCGTGCAATACAGCCCGAAATCACGTTATTTTCCATGCCTCCCACACCGCATCCGCGGTCCCGGGAGGCTTTTTGTTTTTCGCAGACGATCACCAATCATCAAATAAAACATAACACGGAGGAGAAACGAGTATGGCTACCCACCATTACACAGACAAGACCTACTACTATTACGACGCGACGCTGACGCAGGACCTGCTGACCAAGTATATCAACACGCTGTCCTCGAGCAGCCAGACCAAGACCGATATGACTTACCTGTGGAGCATCGGCAATATGTCGCGCTTCACCGGATCGCGTCACGAGCCCAATCCCGACATCTCCTCCGGCGAGTCCGAAGAGCCGCGTCCCTCGACGGTCACGCACG
>Ga0310690_10000639_pt1 | contig 71630 bp, 69 predicted proteins | sample AusTroGonzalo_MG_2_FD_207661 | JGI IMG/M metagenome (GOLD analysis project Ga0310690, IMG submission 207661) | Bovine rumen microbial communities from tropical cattle in Woodstock, Queensland, Australia - Gonzalo_04 (v2) (version 2) | ecosystem: Host-associated > Mammals > Digestive system >...
TCAAACCCGTGATCGGCCATGCGGCAGCCGTGCGCCGTGAAGTGGTCGAGGCGCGCGTCGAGCACCGCGAGCAGATCGTCCAGCGTTTCGATGGGCGTCTTTGCGGCGACCGACAGTTTTTGCAGATACGCTTCGTCCAGTCCGTACAGGCGGTCGGGTCGGAAGGTGGGGGTAACGCGCATGCCCTCATAGACGCCGTGGCAGTGCAGATCGTCGGCGGGATCGTCTGTGGTGGCGACAAAGGCCACGCCGAAAGAGCGCATCAGGCGGCGCACCGTCATACCGCGCAGTTTTTCGTTGGCGGCGTCGTAGATGCGCGCGGCACTCCCGGCATTCAGCGGCTCGTGAATATCAAAGATGCGCGAGAGCTCCATGTGCGTCCAGGCGTAAAGCGGATTGCCCGCCAGACGGGGCAGGATCTCGGCATATTTGAAGAACTTTTCGCGGGGTGCGGCGTCGCCCGTGATATAGCGCTCGTCCACGCCGCACATGCGCATACCGCGCCATTTGTAATGGTCGCCGGAAAGCCACAGAACGCCGATATCCTCGACGGGCGCGTCGGCGGCGATGGCGGCGGGGTCGAGGTGACAGTGATAATCGACGATGGGCAGGTCTTTGACCGTCTCATAAAGCCGCTCGGCGGCGGGACTGTCGAGAAAGACCGCCTTGTCGTAAAAGCGCGCCACGGTCACACCCCCGAGTAGGCGGAAAAGCCGCCGTCAACGGGAATGACCGTACCCGTGACAAAGCCGCTGGCCGCGTCGTCCGCGAGCCAGAGCAGACAGCCCGTCAGGTCGCTGATCTCGCCGAACTTTTTCATGGGCGTGGCCGCGAGGATCTTGCCCGTGCGCGGCGTGGGCGTGCCGTCCGATTTGAAGAGCAGGTCCTTGTTCTGTTTCGTCACGAAAAAGCCGGGGGCGATGGCGTTGCAGCGGATGCCGCAGGGCGCAAAGTGCACCGCCAGCCATTGTGTCAGGTTGGAGATGCCGGCTTTTGCCGCGGAGTAAGCGGGAATCTTGGTCAGAGGCCGATAGGCGTTCATCGACGAGATGTTGATGATATTGCCGCCCGTTTTGACCATATCGGCGGCAAACACCTGCGTGGTGAGAAACGCCGAAGTGATGTTGAGATCGAACACGAAGCGCAGGCCGCTCTCTTCCAGATGGAAGAAGTCTTTGACGTCGGCGGTATCGGGGGTCATGGTCTCGTTGTCGCAGGTGGCGCGGGGGTTGTTGCCGCCCGCCCCGTTGATAAGAAAGTTGACGGCGCCCCATTTGGCGGCCACGGTCGCGTGCGCTTTTTCAAGGTCGGCTTTGTCAAGGCAGTTGCAGACGACGGCCAGCGCGTTTTCGCCGATATCGGCGGCCACGGCGTTCACGGCCTCGGCGTTGATGTCGAGCAGCGCGACGCGCGCGCCGCAGGCGGCGAGCACGCGGGCAAATTCACTGCAGATCACGCCGCCCGCGCCCGTGATGACGGCCACTTTATCGCAGAGATCCACGGTAAACGGTAGTTTCATTTTGCATTCTCCTTTGCGTCGAGATCTTTTTCCACGGCCTCGAAAAGGCCGCAGAGATACGCCGCGCCGAGCGCGCGGTCGTAAAGGCCGTAGCCGGGTTTGGCGTCTTCGCCCCAGATATTGCGGCCATGGTCGGGCCTTACGTATCCGTCGAAACCGTTTCGCACCAGCGCTCGCACGATGGCGTAAACGTCCACGTTGCCGGCGGCGGTCTGGTGACCGTTCTCGTAAAAGTCGGTCTCGTTCGTATATTTCAACTGACGCAGATGCGCAAAATAGATGCGCTTTGCGTATTTGGCGGCCATGGCGGGCAGATCGTTGAAGCGGCCCGCGCCGAGACTGCCGGTGCAGAAGGTGATGCCGTTGTGCGCGTTCGGCACGGCGGCGAACAGCCGGTCGTAGTCCGACTCGCGGCAGACGATGCGGGGCAGACCGAACACATCCCACGGCGGATCGTCGGGGTGAATGGCCATGTTGACGCCGGCCGCGTCGCAGGCGGGCATGATGGCGTTCAGAAAATACACCAGATTGTCGAACAACTGTTCGTGCGTCATGCCGTGATAGGCCGCGAGCAGGGCGGAAAGCTCGGCGGGGGTATAACTCTCGTCCCAGCCGGGCAGATGCAGATGTTCGGGGTCGACCGCGGCCAGCGCCGCATGGCTGTAGGCGAGCGAGGTCGCGCCGTCGGCGTGCTTGAAATACAGGTCGGTGCGCAGCCAGTCGAAAACGGGCATGAAGTTATAGCAGATGCACTTGACGCCTACTTTGCCGCAGTTGAGGATGTTTTGTTTGTACGCCTCGATGTAGCGGTCGCGTGTGGGGCGTCCCAGCTTGATATCCTCGTGCACGGGCACGCTCTCGATGACTTCCATCTCAAGCCCCGCGGCGTTTGATATTTCGCAGAGGCGCTGCAGACGTTCAAGCGGCCACACCTCGCCGACGGGCACGTCATAGACGGCCGTGACGACGCCGGTCATGCCCTGGATCTCTTTGATATGGGAGAGGGGGATCACGTCGTTCTCGCCATACCAGCGAAACGTCATTTTCATAGTCTTTACCTGCCTTATTACGGCCCGAAGGTGCCGGTGGTATCCACCACGGGTTTGTTTTCGCCGGTTTTGAGGCGGGAGACGGCGCGGTGCGCGTTGAGTTCGCGCAGATACCGTTCCTCATCGACGGGCAGGGTGATCTCTTCGCCGCCGTTCCAGCCGGAAAGTTCCATGGCGTTCATCAGTTCCACGCCGCGGATGCCTTCGCGGCCGTCGATCTTTTGCTCTTCGAGCCCGAGAATGGCGTTGGTGAAGTTGTTGAGAATGCCGGCGTGCTGCAGATTCAGGCCGTCGGTCTCAACTTTGACGATCTCCATTTTGGGACGCTCAAAGCCCGATTTGGCGGTGCGGGAATGCTCCAACGTGTCGGTGGCGTTGCGGTAGAAGTACAGGGCGTGATCCGCGCCGGTGCTGAGATCGCACAGCAGTTTACCGCGCGTACCCGAGATCTCGAGGCGGTTGGTGCCGGGCGCTTCGCCCGTGGTGGTGATGAACACGCCCGTGGCGCCGTTTTTATAGGTAAAGAATGCCGTGACTTCGTCCTCGACTTCGATATCGTGCCAACGGCCGTAGCCGCAAAAACCGCGTACCGTCACAGGCATTTCGCCCACGATCCACTGGATCAGGTCGATCTGGTGCGGGCACTGATTGATCAGCACGCCGCCGCCTTCGCCTTCCCAGGTGGCGCGCCAGTTGCCGCTGTCATAGTATTCCTGCGTGCGGAACCAGTCGGTGATGATCCAGCTGACCCGCTGCAGTTCGCCGATCTCGCCCGCGGCGATCATCTCGCGCATCTTGCGATAGACGCAGTTGGTGCGCTGATTGAACATCATGGAAAAGCGCGCGCCGGCTCCGGCGGCGGCCTCGTTCATTTCCCGCACCTGCTTGGTATAGACGCCGGCGGGTTTTTCGCACAGTACGTGAATGCCGCGTTTGAGGCATTCCATGACGATCTCGGGGTGGATGTAGTGCGGCGTTTCGACCAGTACCGCGTCGACCGTGCCGCTGTCAAGCATGGCGCGATAGTCGGTAAAGGCGGGCGTTTTGGCGTATTCCTCTCTTGCCTGCAGCGCCGTGATGCGCGCGGGATCGATGTCGCAGATGGCGCCGACGACGCCGTTTTCGATCATGCCGCCGGAGAACAGTTTGATCGCGTAGTGGCTGCCTTGATTACCGAGGCCCACAATGCCGTATTTGACTTTTTTCATATCGTTGCCTCCTTACAGTTGGTTTTTGATGTAGCGGATGCTGCGCGCCACTTCGCCGAGCGGGTCGGCTGCGGCCGCGGCGTTATCCTGCTCGACAAGAAAATGCTCCGCGCCGCACTCCCGCAGCACCGGTACGATGCGCGCAAAATCGATGTTGCCGTCGCCCACGGGGGCAAAGACGGGCGCGAACTCTTTCTTTTCCTCGTTCCACACGATGCGGTAGTCTTTGAGGTGCACACAGGCGATGCGGCCTTTCAGTTTTCTCGCCGTTGCCGCGATGTCGGCGCCGCCGTACTGCACCCAGTAGGTATCCAGCGTGAAACGGATATGGGGCGCGCACTCGATCATGTAGTCGAGGACCGTGCGACCGTCGGCAAGTTTAAAGAACTCGAAGTGGTGATGATGGTAGAAAAAGCGGAAACCGGCGCTCTCCATGTGCGCGGCCGCGGCGTCCAGTTCGGCCACCGTCTTCTTCATGTTCGCCTCGTCGTAGATCGCCTCGCGGGGCATGGCGCCGAGGCCGATGTTGCGGCAGTTGCAGCGCGCGTGTTCGCGCATCAGCGCGTCGGTGTCGTGCAGTATGCGATCCATGGGCACGTGGGTCAGCACGATGGGCAGGCCCGTCTCCTCGGTGACGCGCACCAAAAGCTCGGGGTCAAAGGCCGCGCCCGAATGCTGCAGACAGGTATAACCCAGTTCTTTTAGGGTTTTGGCCGTTTGCAGATAGTTCTCGGGCGTCGAGATCAGATTGCGGATGGAATATAGGTTCAATCCCGCTTCCATAATACTTCTTCTCCTTTCGTTATGGCATGATAGCCCGCTTGCGCGAGCAAATTTTTCAGCGCCGCGACCGCCGCGTCGAAGGCCGCGTTGTTGCTTTCAAAGTGAAAACGGTTTTTCATGGGCGAATTGTCGATGGCAGCGTAACCCGAAAAAACGGCCAGGTGCGGTTCGAGCGTCAGTACTTTGTCGTCCCGGATGCCGCCGATCAATTTGCCGATCTGCCCGTCGCCGTAACCGGCGGGCACCAACTCGTCCGTCGCCGCGACGACGTCTTTGATGTGAAAATAGTCGGCGCGGGCAAACAGGCGCGGCAGCGTCACGTCGGCGCGCTCGCCCACCTGTAAGAAGTTGGCGGGGTCATAGACGCAGCCGAGCCCCGGCACCGCATCCAGCAGACGGCAGACCCGTTCCAGCGTGTCGCCGAAAATCTCTTTTTCGTTCTCATGGCACAACCTGACGCCGTATTCGTCAGAGAGGCGCACCATGCGCGCCATGTAGTCAAAAACGCGTTCCGGCTGTTCGTAGGCGTGGTAAAAACTGAACACCCGCACATAGCGAGCGCCGAAGATGTCGGCCGTTTTCAGCACGCGGCGCACCGTTTTTTCATACTCGGCAAAGTCAACGCCGATCTCCGCCTTGCCGAGCGGCGAGCCGATCGACCACACCGAGATACCGGCCTCTTTGAGCGTTTCGGCATAGGCATACGCCTCGTCGTCGGAAAAATCCTTGACGTTTTTGCCCGCTATGCCGCGCAACTCGAGCAAGGCGATGCCGTTTCGTTTCAACGCCGCGATCTGACCCGCAAGGTCCTCGGCGGCCTCGTCGGCAAAAGCACACAGTCGTATCATGCGATCCCCCTTGACAGCAGTTATGGTTTGTGGTAGAATACCAATATCAGTATAGCATATTTTGATGGCGTAAACAGATAAAATATCATTTTAATCGGCTGAAAATAGCAAAATTTTCATTTTCAGATAGAGAGGAGGCAGATCGGTGAAGGTCATCTATTACCGGCACAACCGCGCCATGCCGCCCATCGTTCTGCCGCGGCAGGTGATGGCGATCTGCGAGCTGACTTTTGTCGAAAAAGGTTCTCTCTTTTATCGGGTCGACGGCAATCCCGTGCAGGTAAACGCGGGCGACGCGGTGTTCGTCATGGCCGGCTCCACGCGTGAGCGGCCGGCCGTCGGGGGGCCCGTGGACTATGTGAGTTTCAATTTCAGAACGGCGCATTTGCCCGAACTGCCGCCGCTTTTGCCCGCCGTGTTGGGCGAGACCGAAAAGGCGTTGATCGCCGCGGCAGACGCCGTGACGGCGCGACGGGATCCCGGCTTCAATACGCAGATGCGGCATCTGGTCAGCTGCATTCTGGCCGGCATCGAGGCCCGTTTTGAGCGGGAGCGGGAACACCCGCTGGTGCGGCGCATCAAGCGGTACGTCGAGGAACATCTCGGCGACAAGATCACGCTGGCGGCCATCGGCGAGGAAACTTTTTTCTCACCCGTCTACTGCGAGGCGGTCTTCAAACAGCAAATGGGCATGCCCGTGATGCGCTATGTCACGGGCCGCCGCATGGAGGAGGCCGAAAAACTGCTGCTCGAGGGCACGCTGTCGCTGCGGCAGGTGGCGGAGAGCGTGGGTTATACCGATTACAATTATTTTGCGCGCACCTTCAAAAAAGTGACGGGGCACACGCCGCGGGCGGCCAAGGCCCTGCTCGATTGAAGGGCGACATTGAAAAAGGTAGGGAACGGGTATGAAAATTGCCACGACAACGGGAGATTTTTCGTTCTACTGCAAGCACGATGAAGACAAGATCCTGGAGTTGCACCGCGCGGGATTCCGTTGCATCGATCTCAGCATGTATTCCTTTTCGCGCGACTGCGCCTATATGCGCGACGACTGGCGGGAAGCGGCGCAAAAGATCAAAACGCTCGCAGACGAACTCGACATGACGTTCGTGCAGGCGCACTCGCAGGGCGGCAATCCGCTCTCCGACGATCGGGACGCGGCGGATTTCATCGTGGCGGCCACGCTGCGCTCCATCGAGATCTGCGCGTTTCTCGGCATTCCGAATACGGTGGTGCACGCCGGTATCGGGAACGGTCTTTCAAAAGAAGCGTGGTTTGAAAAGAACAGGGCGTTCTATCAAAAGCTGCTGCCGACGGCGGAGCGCTTCGGCGTCAACGTGCTGTGCGAGAACTCGACCAAAGTCAATATCGGCGATCGGTATTACGCCAATTCCGGCAAGGATATGCGCGCGTTTGTCGATTACGTCGGTCACCCGCGCCTGCACGTCTGCTGGGATACGGGTCACGCCAACTGCGAGGGCCCGCAATACGACGAGATCACGGCGCTCGGCGAACATCTTTTCGCCGTACACTACAACGACAACCGCGGCCGGCAGGATGAGCATCTTGCGCCGTACCTCGGCACGATGAATCACGACGAGGTCATGCACGCTCTCATCGACGTCGGCTTCAGGGGCCCGTTCACGCTGGAGTGCGACGCCTCGCTGCGCAGCTATCACTACTGGCTGGGCGACCGCCGGCCGTATGAGGCCGACAAGCGCCTTTCCGAGCCGCCGCTTTGCATCAAGCGCAAAATGGAAGAGGCGCTCTATGAATCCGCAAAGTACATCCTCTCCGCTTACGGCTTATATGAGGCGTAACGGGGTGAGAAATATGGGAGGAAACCATGAAAAGAAATCTGTTTGTCCGTTTTCCCGGCGGGCGCGGCAAAGCACTGACGTTCAGCTATGACGACGGCTGTCTTTCCGATCGCCGCTTTGTGGCGCTGCTCGACCGCTACAACCTGAAGGGCACGTTTAACCTCAACAGCGATTGTTTTCGCAAAGAGGGCGAGATCAAAAACCGCCGCATGACCGAAGCGGAGACGCTGGAGCTCTTCAAAAACGGCCCGCACGAGGTGGCGGTACACGCGGCGACACACCCGTTTTTAGATACCTTGCCCCCCGCTACGGTGACTTTGGAGATCATAGAGGATCGTCGGAACCTGGAGCGGCTGTTCGGCCGCGTCGTGCGCGGCTCGGCCTATCCGTTCGGCACGCAGGTCGCCACCGATCGGGTGCGCAACATCCTGCCGAACTGCGGCATCGTCTATGCCCGCACCACCGAATCGACGGGCACGTTCGATCTGCCGCGCGATTGGCTCCGCTGGCCCGCCACCTGCAAGCACACCGACCCGCGCCTGATGGGCCTCGCCCGTGATTTTATCGGCAAAGAGGTCGGCAACCGCGCGCAGCTGTTCTACTTGTGGGGCCACACGTTTGAGTTTGACGACCAGGACAACTGGAACGTGATCGAGGAGTTTACGGCCTTTGTGGCGGGGCACGAAGACGCGGTCTGGTACGCCACCAACATTGAGATCTACGACTATCTGCAGGCGTTTGAGCGCCTGGAGTGCGCGGCGGATATGAGCATCGTGCACAACCCGAGCGCGCAGACGGTCTGGTTCAAGTTTGACGGCCGCGATTTTTCGGTCGGCCAGGGCGAGACGATCACCACCGTTTGACTTTCGTCACAAAAGAAAGCCGTGTGCAGAATGGCACACGGCTTTTTTCATGTTTTCGTGCGGGCGCGAAAATCGCCCCACACTTTTTCAAACCACAGATCGCGCGCGGGAATGGGACGCACGGGAAGGGAGACGATGCGCAGCCCGTTTTCTTTTTGCAGCGCCACGATCTGCCCGCGCCCCGCCTCGTTCTCGGGCAGGGGGGCGAGATCCATAAAGTCGCCGCCGTTCAGCACGAACGCGGAACCGCGCGAGCCGAACGTCTTGGCGGTGTAGAGCATGACGGCACCCACGGCCGCCGACATGCGCAGGATATCGAGATTTTTGAACAGATGCGGGATCTCGCAGACGTTGTGCCAGCGATTGTCTTTGACAAACGTTTTCTCATCGGCCGCAACGCCGTCGAGCGCTTCTTCCATGGCCGGAATGTCGCGTAAGAACGCGAAATGCGCGCTCATGCGCCCTGCGTATTTCGCGCGTGCCTCGATCAACGTCGGGCTTTCGCCGCGCGTCGCGTCGATCAGGGCCAGCGCTTCTTTTTCGGCCGCCTCGGCGATGGCGTCAAAAGCGGGCGAAGGTTTGGCGTCGCTTTGATAAACGATGTGCTGTGCGGCGCGCAGGCCGCCCACCTGGCAGGAGTTGAGCGCGCTGCCGCCCGGGCGGAAGATGCCGAGACTGCCGGCCGCCTCGCCGATGGTATAAAGGCCCTTTACGGTGCTTTGCCAGTCGGCGTCAATGCGCACGCCGCCGTTGTTATGCTGGGCGCAGACGGCAATACGCAGCGGCTCGTGCCACAGGTCGATGCCGTGCTCCGCATACAGGGTGATCGCGCCGGGATTCATGCGATTCAGACGCTCAATGGGGCGAGAAATCAGGGCGTTTGAATTTTTCAAGTAGTCGTGTGCGACCTGCCCGATGCCGGAAAAATCGGGCCCGATGCCCGTCGGCTCGCGGGTAAAATCAAGATAAACGGCGCGGTGGAGCACCACGCTTTCGCGATAGACGAGCAGATCGATCAAGGAAGAGCCGCGGATCTTGCGCACGTCAAAGGGCCACTCGTACCCTTTGAGAAACACGCGGTCGAGCGCCTCTTTCGGGTCTTTGAAATAATCGGTCAGAAATTCGCGTTCAACGCCGTTCTCGTCGACCGAAATATAACGGGGCAATACTTGCTGATAGGTGCCGGAGACGTTCCAGCGGAAATCGGTCGAGGCGAGGCCGTATTGCCATTCGGCGAGGTTGCCGAACGCGGCGCCCGCTTCGAGCGCAAGCGAAGAATTGCCCGTTTGCGAGGTGGGATAGACCGAGTCGGCATACAGCGCCGCGGGGCCGCCCGTGGCCAAAATCACATGCGGCGCGTCAAACGCCGCGAAGGTCGCCTGCTTCGTCTCGGTCGTGTCCAGCGCCAATGCGCCGACGGCGCGGCCGTTTTCGGTCAGAATGCGCACGACCTGCATGCCGTCAAAAATGCGAATACCTTTTTTCTCAACGGCGGCCTCTAAAACTTCGGTCATCTTTTTGGAAGTGTAAGGGCCGATGGAGGTCGCTCTGCCGCACGGGTCGTGGTCGGTCTTGTAGCCGACGTATTCGCCGTATTCGTTGGTCGGAAAAGCCACGCCGAGCCCCGCCAGTTTCATAAAGCAGGCGGCGGAGTTGGCCGCTTCGCAAAGGGCCACGTCGCCGTCCATGGCGCCGCCCTCAAACAGGGTTTTGGCCATATCCATCACGCTGTCGCCCACGTCGCCCGCGAGCGAGAGTTTATAGTAGGTCTGTTTGTCGCTGCCCGTGTTGCGCGACGTGCCCATATTCTTGCCTTCGGTCAGAATGGCGATGTTGCGGTAACCCAGATCATACAGCCGGTCCGCGCAGTTGTAACCCGCGCACCCCGAACCGATGATGACCGCGTCAAACTCGTACCGTTTCATACCGTTTTACAGGCGACGGATGTGAAAACCGCCGTCGGCGTTGAGCACGGTGCCGGTGCCGAAATCCAGCAGACCGCTTGACGCCGCCAGCACGCATTTGGCCACGTCCTCGGGCGTGCCCCACCGTTTGATGGGCGTGACGCCTTCTGAGATCAGCTTGTCGTATTTCTGCGTCACGACCTCGGTCATGGGCGTTTTGATGATGCCGGGCCGCACCTCGAATACGGGAATGCCGAACTCGGCCAATTTATCGGCAAACAGCAGCGTCACCATAGAGACGCCCGCTTTGGAGATGCAGTATTCGCCGCGGCTGGTGCTGGACGTGTAACTGGAGTTGGAGGCGATGTTGACGATGCGGGGCGCGTAATCGGTCAGGCCCTTTTGCTGTTCGGCGATCATGCGGTTGGCAAACGTCTGGCACATAAAGAACGTGCCTTTGGTGTTGATGCCGACCACGCGGTCAAAACTCTCCTCGGTCGTCTCCAGAATGTCTAGGCGCACGCGGCAGGCCACGCCCGCGTTATTGACCAAAAGATCGATGCGGCCGAACTTCTGTTCGACGAAATCGGCGAGCGCCGCGCGGTCTTCCGCTTTTGAAATGTCGCATTTGCAATAGATCTCACCCGCCATGCTGTCATGCACGTCGGAGTAGACGACGGTATAACCGGCCGCCTTCAAGGCGTCCGCGATCCCTTTGCCGATCCCCTGATAGGAGCCGGTCACAACGGCTGTTTTTTGCATACTGCTTTCTCCTCATACAGTTTTTTATAATATTCGTTGAACACGGCGCAGCCCGAGACGCATCCATGCCGCATGAGCGCCGTACATTTAGAGCAGGCGACGCAGGCCTTTTTCGCGTCGAACGCGCCGGCGAGGTAGTCGCGGTAAAAATCGGGGTAGGCCAGCGTCTCGCGCCCGAAACCTACCAGGTCGCACACGCCGCTTTGCAGTTGCCGCTCGGCCTGTTCCATCAGGTCGGCGCGGTAGTAGGAAAGACCGGAACCCACGACGACGAGATCGGGGAAGCGTTCTTTTAAGTATTTCTCCACTTGCAGGAATCGGGCGAGCCCCGCCTGCGGCGGCTCCGGCGGCTGATAGGCGCCCGCGCGGAAAGGCCGGTTGACGTGGGGATTGTAATACGGGTTGCCGAGCGTGACGTTGAGCATACCGATACCCGCCGCCGTCAGTTTTTCGACAAGCGCGGTCGGCTCGGTCAGATCAAGGTTGCCGGCCTTGTCCGTGCCGAAACCGCAAGGGCGCGGGATCATATCGGTCACGCTTAAGCGCGTGACGACGGGCGTATCCGGCACGGCGGCCTTGACGGCGCGGATGCTGTCGAAGTAGAGGCGCGAGCGGTTTTCAAGCGAGCCGCCGTAGGCCCCCGGTCGGTCGAAAGCGGAGAGCAGTTCCTGAAAGAGATACCCGTGGCAGCATTTGACGTCAACGGCGTCAAATCCGACGCGCATGGCGAGCGCCGCTGATTTTGCGTACAGGGCGGGCAGTGCGGCGAGATATTCATCGGTGACGATATTGTCATCGGTCACGGGGCGCGTCGCCTCATAGACGGGGTTGCGATAGGCGATCATCGGGCGTATGCTCTGACGACCCGAATGCGTCAACTGCAGCACGAAAAAAGGCTTGATGCCGCAACTTTTCGCCGCGGTTTTGCGCATATCCGCGAGCAGCGCGGCAAACACGTCGGCGTTTTTCTCGGTCAGCATCATCTGCCGCGGATTGGTGCGCCCTTCGGGGCAGACCGCGTTGGCCTCGAACCAGATCGTGCCCGCGCCCGACGCGGCTGCGCGCATGTATTTTGCAACGGTCAGCTCACCCGGCGCGCCGTCCTCGCGGCAGTCGCAGCCCTCCATGGGCTGAAAGACTACGCGATTGGCGATGGTGATATTTTCGAAAAGCAGGGGTTGTTGCAGCATAGCGGCTCCTTTGAATGGGTGTTGGATGTGTGCGTGAGCAGAAAATCATTCTCCTTTGGCCACGGCGCGGGCGATCTCCTCGGCGTAGCCGGCGCGGCGAATGCGGCCGGCGGTGCTGCGGGGGAAGGGCTCCTCGCGCAGGGCATAGAGCGTGATCTGCTTGTGCGCGGGCAATTCCTCGTTGAGTTTGCCGACCCATTCGCCGATCAGTTTTTCCAGTTCCTCGTCCGTGGGAGCGTGGCCGAGCACGTCGGCGGCCTCTTCCTTGTCGGGGTAGAGCATGGCGGCGATCTCGCTGTCGGTGCCGCCCGCGTTCAGCACGCCGACCGTCAGCGCCTCTTTGATAAAGGGGCTTTGGCAGAGCAGCGTTTCGAGTTCTTCGGGGCAGACCCATTTGCCGTCCGCTTTTTCAATACGGTTCTGCAAACGGCCTATGATGTGCACAAAACCGTTCTCGTCGATCCGACCGACGTCACCGGTATAGTACCAGCCGTCGTAGAGAACGGCGGCGGTGCGCGCCTCGTCGTGATTGTAACCGAGCATGAGGTTGGCGCCTTTATAGCGCAGTTCGCCGCTGCCGTCGGCGTCGGGATCGTACACGTCCAGCACGCCCTCGGGCAGCACGTGGCCCGCCGCGCCGTCGCAATAGGTGTTGACGCCGCCGAGCGCCGCCAATCCGGCGCACTCGGTCACGCCGTAACCCTGTACGGTGAAAACGCCGATCTGCCGCAGACCCTTTTGCACGATGGGATCGAGGTAAGAGCCGAGCACGATCATGCGCTCCAGCGACCCTCCGAAAGCGGTGCGGGCGACGGCGAGCAATTTGACTTTCAACGCTTGTCTGGCCGCAAGAGGCCGAACGGGGTCGGAAACGGCGATGGCACGGCGCACGGCCGCCTCGTTTCCGCGGCGCGCGACCTGCCGCCAGAAGTAGCGATAGAGTTCCTCCGCCAGGTAGGGGATGACCACCATGACGGTGGGACGGATCATGCGCATATCCCGCACGATACGGCCAAGACCGGCTGAAAAGGCCACCCGTGCCCCGTAGCAGAGCGGCGCGAGAAAGCCGACGACACACTCGTAAATGTGCGACAGCGGCAGAACGGAGAGAAACGTATCGTCAGGGCAGATGGGCTGCATGGCGCCCACGGCGGTGACGGCGGCGACCATGGCGGCGTGCGACAGCACCACGCCTTTGCGCTTGCCCGTGGTGCCGGACGTGTAGAAAACGGCGGCGGGAGCGGTGCGGTCGATGACTTTTGTCCGATAGGAGACGTCGCCTTCGCGCAGCGCGGCGCGTCCGTCTCGGATCAGTTTCGGGAACGCGCCGAAGGGGATGGGCGTCACGCCACGGAGCGCAGCGACTTTCTGCGAGGCGGCGGTGTCGTACAGCACGGTCTCGGCGCCCGATTCGACGCACAGTTTTTTCAGATCGGCGGCCGAAATGGCGGCGTCGGCCGGTACGGGAACGCCCGCGCCGCACACCAGCGCCATAAAGGCAAGCACCCACGAATAACCGTTCTGCCCCAGCAGAACGACGCGGGCCCCCGGCTTCAAACGGGTGGAGAGGGCGGTGCCGAGCGCCTCAACTTCATCTTTGAAGCGCAGAAAAGAAACGTCATAAAACACGCTGCCCCGCAACTCGCGAAAGGCGGTGTCGGTGCCGAACAGGCCGGCGCTGCCCCACACCAATTCTTTGAGGTCTGGCAGAGGACGCTGCTGCGTCGTTTTGAAAACAGCCATGAGTTTCTCCTTTCGGGGTCAGACCCGCAGCGCCATGCCGTCCGCTTCTTTGTGCGTGGCAAGAAGCGGGTCGATCTGTGTTTCGATAAACCGTTCCACCTGCTCGGGGCAACGGCCGATAAAGGCGGTGGGATCGATCAGTTTTTCTATATCGGCGCGCGAGAGCCCGAAACGAGGATCGGCGGCCACGCGGTCGAGCATGTCGTTGTCAAGCCCCTCTTCTTTGACGCGGCGGCCGGCGGCCATGGCGTGCACGCGAATGGCCTCGTGCAGCGTTTGGCGGTCGCCGCCCCGTTTGACGGCTTCCATCAGGATATTCTCGGAGGCCATAAAGGGCAGTTCGGCGGCAAGGCGCGCCGCGACGACTTTGGGATAGACGACAAGTCCCGACGTGACGTTGATGTAGAGATTGAGAATGGCGTCCACCGCGAGAAACGCCTCGGAGACCGCGATGCGGCGGTTGGCGCTGTCGTCGAGCGTGCGCTCAAACCACTGGGTCGAGGCCGTGACGGCGGTGTTGGTGACGTCGGAGATAACGGCGCGGCACAGCGCGCCCATGCGTTCGCACCGCATGGGGTTGCGTTTGTAGGGCATGGCGGAAGAGCCGACCTGATGCGCCTCAAAGGGCTCTTCCATCTCCTTGAACGATTGCAGGATGCGCAGATCGTTGGAGAATTTATAGGCGCTCTGCGCGACGCCGGAGAGCACGGAGAGCACGCGGCTGTCGAATTTGCGGGTGTAAGTCTGCCCGCTGACGGGCACGACGCGGTCAAAGCCGAATTTTTCCGCGATGTAGCGTTCGATCTCGTCGATCTTGCGCCCGTCGCCGTCGAGCAGTTCCATAAAGCTGGCCTGCGTGCCCGTCGTGCCTTTGGAGCCGAGCAGGCAGAGTGACGACCGCACGTAGTCGAGGTCGGCAAGATCGAGCGACAGGTCGTAGAGCCACAGCGTCGCCCGCTTGCCCACCGTCACGGGTTGGGCGGGCTGCAGATGGGTGTAACCGAGCGCGGGCATATCCTTATAAGCGAGCGCGAAATCGCGCAGGTTGTGCATAACGCGGCACAGTTTGGCCGCCACAAGATCAAGCGCCTCGCGCATGACGATCACGTCGGTATTGTCGCCCACGTAGCAGGAAGTCGCCCCGAGGTGGATGATGGGTCTCGCGGTCGGGCAAACGTCGCCGTAGGCGTGGATGTGCGCCATGACGTCGTGCCGCAGTTCCTTTTCATAAGCGTCGGCTTTTTCGTAGTCGATGTCGTCCGCGTGGGCTTTCAGTTCTTCGATCTGCGCGTCGCTCACGGGCAGGCCGACACGCTGTTCCGCCTCGGCCAGCGCGATCCAGAGCCGGCGCCAGGTCTTGTACTTTTTGTCGGCGGAAAACAGATATTGCATCTCATTCGAGGCATAACGGGTCGAAAAAGGGGAAATGTAACGGTCGTTTGCCATGGCTTTTTCCTTTCTTATCAGTTCCAATATTTCTTGTCGAGCGTGCGCAGCTGAATGGCCTCGGCCACGTGAGGCGCACGAATGATCTCGCTTTCGTCCAAGTCCGCGATGGTGCGGGCGACGCGCATGACGCGGTCGTAGCCGCGCGCGGAAAGCCCCAGTTTGTCATAGGCGCCGCGCAGCACGGCACGGGCCGCGTCGTCGGTGACGCAAACGCGGCGAATGGCGGCGGCGTCGAGCCCCGCGTTGCAGAATACGCCGGGCAGGTCGGTGAACCGATCGGCCGCGAACCGACGCGCCCGCATGACTCGCTCGCGCACCGTGGTCGACGTCTCGGCTTTGGCGGCGGGGGTGGTCAGGTCGTCGTAGGAGATCGACGGCAACTCCACCTCGATATCGATGCGGTCAAGCAGCGGGCCGCTGATGCCGGAAATGTAGCGCTTGACGTCGCGAGGCGAGCAGGTGCAGGGGTGCGTGGGGTGACCGAAATAGCCGCAGCGGCAGGGGTTCATGGCCGCCACCAGCATAAAAGAGCAGGGGAAAGTGACGCGGCCGCTGGCGCGCGTGATGGTGACTTGCCGGTCTTCAAGCGGCTGCCGCAGAGAGTCGGTCACCGTTTTGGGGAACTCGGGCAATTCGTCGAGAAACAGCACGCCGTTGTGCGCGAGCGAGATCTCGCCGGGCATGGGGATAGCCCCGCCGCCCACCAGCGACACCGCAGACATGGTGTGGTGCGGCGCGCGGAACGGGCGCGCCGTCAAAAGCGACGTGCCGTTCGGCAGAATGCCGGAGACGGAATGTATTTTGGTGGTCTCAATGGCCTCTTCAAAGGAAAGAGGCGGCAGGATGGTGGGCAGGCGCTTGGCCAGCATGGATTTGCCGGTGCCGGGCGGGCCGATCAGGAGGATGTTGTGACCGCCCGCGGCGGCGATCTCCATGGCCCGTTTGGCCACGAACTGCCCCCGCACGTCGGCAAAATCGAGAGCGGCAAGGGGCGCCGCGGCCGCATCGGCCGGCGCCGGCACATAGGGCGCGATGGACTTTTGCCCGTTGAGGTGCGCCACCAGCGATGCCATATCCGTCACGGGATAAACGGTCATGCCCGACACGGCGGCGGCTTCGGCCGCGTTATCGACGGGAACGTACATTTCGCAAAGTCCCGCGTCCCGTGCGGCCACGCACATCGAAAGCACGCCGCGCACGCTCCGTACCCGACCCGAGAGCGACAATTCGCCGATCAAGCAGGCGCGCGAGAGATCGACTTCGCGCCGTATCACGCCGCCGCACCGCAGAATGCCGGTGAGAATGGCCACGTCAAAGCCGGAGCCCTCTTTGCGGCGGTCGGCCGGCGCTAAGTTGACGGTCAGGGCCATGGAGGGAAAGCGCAACCCGCTGTTGTGGGCGGCGGTGCGCACCCGCTCTTTGGCCTCTTTGACGGCCATGTCGGGCAGACCCACGATCTCAAAATCGGAGAGGTAGTTCTGCGCGTCGCATTCCACCTGCACCAAAAAACCGTCAATGCCGAAAAGTCCGGCGCTCTGCACGGTGGTCAGCACGAATACCCCTCCTTTTTTGACAGGATGTCCATAGATAATTTTAGTATAGCATAATTTTGAAAGGAATGCAACGGGAACGACAAAAAAACCGACCGCAAGAGCGGCCGGTTTTTTCGACTTTATTGCAGGAACCAGTAACGGAAGAGGTAAGTGCCCGTCAACGCCTGTGCCCACGCGGCGGGCGTGCCCGGCGAAACAGACACGGGTATATCCTCAATGCGATCTGCCACCGACGCTTCTCCGCTTGCCGTGACGAATACGAGCGCGCCGCAGTTTGCAAAGACGGCCGGACCGATGCCGACGAGACCCGCGGGCAGTGTCACGGACGCCAGCGTGTTGCAGCCCGCCAGCGCGTGGCCGGCGATCAACCGGGTGTCGGCATGGAGTGTCAGATCCGTGACGGTTTCATTCGTGATGCCGACCAGGGCAAAACGGGGGTTGGCGGCGCTGCCGAGATAAAGCAGGCCGTCCCCGTCAACCTCGGCGGCGGTGACGCCCGTATTTGAGAACACGGCGCTGCCGAGCGCCCGCAGCGAGTCTGGCAGGACGACGGTCGTCAGCGCGGTGCAATCCGAAAAAGCGCAGTTGCCGATGCCGAAAAGAGTTTGCGGCAGATCGACCGCGGCGAGCGAAGTACAGCCGGCAAAGGCGTAGTCGCCGACGGTGCGGAGCGAGGCGGGCAGCGTCACAGTCGTGAGAGTCGCACAACCGCTGACGGCGTAGTCGGAGAGCGAAACGACGCCGTCCGGCAGCGTCAGCGACGTCAGATTGCGGCAGCCCGCAAAAGCGGCAGCACCCACGATCTTCAGGCCCGGTTCGGGCGCAAACGCGTCGGCGGTCTTATCGACCGCGTTCAGCAGGAGAAAATAGCGGTTTTCGCCGTTGCCGAGGTAGGCGAGGCCGTTTTTTTGCGTGGTCAAAAGCGACGTGCATCCTTCAAAAACGTCCACGCCGATCGCGGTGATGCCGTCGTGCAGCAAAAGGTCTTCAAGCGCCCCGTCGCCGTCAAACATGTGGTTCGGCAGGCGGGTGACGCGCTCCGGCACAGTGAAAGAGACGAGCGCCGGGCAACCCGCAAAAGCATAGTTGCCGATGGTCGTGCAGGCGGAGTCGACCGCAAAGGCGACGGTCTTCAGCGAGGTGCAGTTGAGAAACGCCTCTTCGCCGACAGAGACGACCGATTTCGGTATGAGCACGTCGGTCACGGTGTCGCGGTTTTTGAACGCGCCGGCGGCGATGGCTAAAACGGGTTTGCCGTTATACGTGGCGGGAATGTTTAACTTTTCGCATTTGCAGTCTTTGAGGTCTTCAACGATGTAGCCCTCGACGCCGTTTAACGTGCAGGGTTCGTATTTCATATACTGCTCGTCGTATTTGACGTGGCCGCAGACGGTGCAAACGCCGTTTACGTATTGATGCCCCATGTGATAACTCTGTGTCAGAACGATGGCGCCGCAATCGAGGCACTCTTTGTGGCGAATGCCCTGTTCGAGGCAGGTGGCGTATTTATCGATCTTCCACTCGCTGAGGTGCTCGTGTTGACACGGCCCGTTGTCTTTTTTGCCGCAGCCGGCCGACAGGGGCAACGCGCACAGCATAAGAACGGCGAGCAGCGCGGCGATGAGACGTTTCATGGCATTCTCCTTTCACAAGACTTTCTTTTCACATTATAACCCGGACGGGCGCAAAAGTCAAGAGCGCGCGGGCGGGAATTGCAGGGGGCGGCTGCATAAAAGTAAACGGTCGTTTACTTTTGTGGGGGCTAAAATACCGGCGGCGGGACACACTATAAAAAAGTGAAGAAACAGGGAGGGCGCAGTATGGCGGAAAACGAAGAAAAAACGCGGGGTGAAGGAGGCACGTTCACGGTCGGGGAGCCGGGCGACGGCATCGAGTGCCTGACCGTGATCGGGCAGATCGAAGGGCATTATCCGCTCGGCGACGGGCAAAAGGCCACCCGATACGAGCAGTTGATACCGCGTCTTGTGGCGGCGGAAGAGAGCCGCGACGTGCGGGGCCTGTTGGTCATTCTCAACACCATGGGCGGCGACGTAGAGGCGGGTCTGGCGCTGTCGGAACTCATCGCGTCGCTGACAAAACCCACCGTGTCGCTGGTGCTCGGCGGCGGCCACTCCATCGGCGTACCGCTGGCGGTGGCGGCGAAAAAATCGTTCATCGTGCCCAGCGCCACCATGATGCTGCACCCTGTGCGGGTCAACGGCCTTGTGGTGGGCGCGCCGCAGACGTTCCGCTATTTTCGCGAAATGCAGGATCGCATTCTCGATTTCATCTGCGCGCACTCGAGAGCGGAGCGGGGCAAGATCGAAGAGTTGATGATGCGCCCCGACGAGATGGCCACCGACGTCGGCAGCATCGTGGCGGGCGCCGAGGCGGTGGAACTCGGTCTTATCGACGCGGTGGGCGGCCTTTCGTCGGCCGTGGCCGCGCTGCGCGAAATGTTTTTATAAAATGCGGCGTAAAAAAGCGACGTTTCACGTGAAACGCCGCTTTCTGTTTTCGGTCATTGTGCGGTCTCGCGGGCGATCTTTCTGATCCAGACGATGGCCGTGGGGCTCTTGTCAAACAGGGCGATTGCCTCTTGCGCCGTCGAAAGATCGGAGACCTTGACCATGGTATTGTCCCGGTAAAGCATGCCGTTGCCGGTGGGCGGTTTCGACACGTAATAGGTGTTGTGTTCCACCGTCAGGCCGGGATGCGCCTGTGGGTGATTGAAATTGCGGTCGGGGTCGTTCCACCACCAGAAGATGATGCAGGAGCGGGAGCAATCGAACACGTTGCCGGAGATGACGAAATCTTCGGTATCCGGCACCCAGGCCCATTGGCCGCCGCGGATCTGCGAACACATATACGGGTCGGGACGCTGCAGATAGCCCCAGTCGTAACCGGCAAAGCGCAGCACGTTGTCGACGATGTGAATGTGTCTGTAATCGCTGTAAGCGCCGTTTTCTTCGAGGTTGGTCGTAAAATACTCGATGTTGTAGCAGCAGAATTCGATCAGGTTCTCGGAGAATTCGACGTTGTGATAGTTGGAGGCCTGATGGTTCGTCGTGCTCCAGCTTTGGAACGTGATGCCCGCGTCGTAGCATTGATAGACCCAGTTGTGACTCACTTTTGAGTTGATGGAGCCGAGCTGCAGTTCGATGCCGTTGCCGTAGCGAATGCCGTCCTCTTTGTTGTTGCCCGACTGTTTGGAGCCGCCGATGAAACCGATCTCACAGTTGGTGATAGTCACGTTTTCGATCTGGTCGCCCGCCGTTACGGCGTGCGCGCCGGTATAGCGCAGGCAGATGTTATCCAGCACCGTGTTCGGATACATTTGCAAGATCTTGCCGCGCTGGCTGATCTCGATATCGGTAAAGTCGTTCGGCAGATCGTCGGGGTAATAGAGATACAGACGGCGGGACGTTTCGTTAAAGTAGAAATCATAGGTCTTTTTGACGTCGGAGAGCGACCACATGCGCACGCCGAGGCAGGCGACTTCATCAAACACGATGTTGCCCACGTCGTTGTTTTTATCCAGCGTGATCGTCCAGATGTTGGCGTTGTCCGCGCTGCGCGCCCAGCCCTCGTCGCCGGCGTAGTTTTTCAGCGAGCCGTAAAGTTTCGGTTTTTCGCCTTCGCCGTAAGCGCCGAGAATCACGCCGGAGTTGATATAGACGTCGCCGTCGCAGCCGACGCGCCAGAGACCGCCGCGCTGCAGAAGGATCACGTCGCCGGAACGGGCGTCCTTCAGTGTTTTTTTGACCATTTTCCACGACGTGTTCTTGTTGAGTTTCGTGATTCTGCTGTTCGCATCGATCCGATCGGCATAGACCGTCTCGGTGTTGGCGCTGTTCAATATCGCGTTGCGCAGCGTCGTGGCGCCCTCGTCATAACCGCCGGCAAAATTCAGCGATTGCGAATAGTTATAACTGCTGCTGTTTCTGGGGTATTTCTGAAGGCCGGTGAGCGGCTTTTGTTCCTCTTGCTGTCCCTGTTGCTGTCCCTGTTGCTGCCCCTGTTGCTCTTCTTCCTCTTCTTCCGGCTCCTCCGCCGTCTGTCCGCAGGCGGCAAAGAGTACCGCGCACGAACAGAAAAGCAACAGCGCCAGCACAAGGCAGAGTGATCTTTTCCACACTTTCATATATACGTCCTCCGTGTCGTGTCAAGGGAATAAGGAGTATAACGGTATTTAAAAAGGATCATTCCCGGCAGAGTTCGTCGATCCACGTCACCGCCGTCGGGGCGCTGTCAAAGTGCGTGAGCGCCGCCCGCACGCCGGCCTCGTCGTCGGCGTAGATCGGTTTGTTGACGTGAAAGGTGAGACACCGTCTGTCCGGCATTTTGGCCTGATAGTAGGTGTTGTCGCGCACCGTCAGACCCGCGTGAGGTTCGGGGTGGATATAGGGCTTTTCGCGCTCGGGATCGTGCCACCACCAGAAGATGATATTGGCTCTCGAGCAGTCGAACACGTTGTGCGCGATGACAAAGTCCTCGGTGTCGGGCACCCAGGCCCATTGGCCGCCGCGGATGTGGGAGTTCATCCACTTGTCGGGGCGCTGCAGGAACGACCACTCATAGCCGGAAAAACGGATGACGTTGCCCGTGATGTGGATGTTCCGGTAGTCGCTGTAAGAGCCGCCCTCGCAGTCGATGCCGGTGGTGAAGTATTCGATGCCGTAGTCGCAGAATTCGATGAGGTTGTCCGAAAATTCGACGCCGTGATAATTGGTCTCGCGGCCGGTGTTCCAGCTCTGGAACGTGATGCCCGCGTCGTAGCACTGATAGACCCAGTTGTGCGACACTTTGGAGCGGATGGAGCCGAGCTGCAGTTCCACGCCGTTGCCGAAACGCACCTGCTTGAACTGCTGCGAGCCGCCGATGTAGCCGATCTCGCAGTTGGTCACGGTCACGTCTGCCAGTTGGTCGCCCGCCGTCACGGCGTGCGAGCCGGTGTAGCGCAGGCACACGTTGTCAAGCGTCGAGCCGTTTGAGAGCTGCACGATCTTGCCGCGCTGGCCGATTTCGATGCTGTCGAAGTCGGCGGTCAGATCGCCCTCGTAGTAAAGGTACATGGTCTCGTCGGGGGCGTAATAGAAATCGTAGTTGGTTTTGACGTCTTCAAGCGCCCATTTTTTGACGCCGAGCGCCGCTTTTTCGTCAAAGACGATGATGCCCGGGTTGCCGCCCGTGACGACGGTCTTATACAGGTGTTCGCCCGCCTTTTCCCACGGGGCCTCTACCCAGTTGCGCACCGAACCGTAAAATTTCGGTTTGTCGCCCTTGCCGTAAGCGCCGAACGTGACGCCCTCGGGCACTTTGAATTTTTCCTGCCAGCCCACGCGCCAAAGGCCGCCGCGCTCGAACAGCACGGCGTCGCCGGAGCAGAGATCGGCGGGTACGGCGGCAAGGGGCATATCGGCCGAGATGTAATACTTTTTGCCGGTGATCTTGTCGGCATAGATCTCCTCGGTGTTGGGCGTATTCAGGATCTCGCGGCGCATCGCGTCGGCTTCTTTTGCGTATCCGCCGACGAAAGTGGCGGTTTTGGTATAGTCGAACCCCGAACCGTTGACGGGGTATTTTTCAAGTCCGCGTTTTTGCATGGCGTTCCCCTCATTTCTTATGTTTTTTGCGCACGGAAAAGCCGAAAGAGCCGAGCCGTTTGCCGAGCGCGAAATATTCGCCGTGCACATAGGCCAGCAGATCGGCTTTTTCCATGTGCAGTTTGCCTTTTTCATCCAATAACTCCGCGTCGGCATAGACGGCGACGATATCGGCGATAAACAGATCGTGCGAGCCGAGCGGCACCACGTCGGTCACTTTACAGCAGATCGAAAGGGGGCATTCCGCCACAAGGGGCGCGGCCACCTCCTCGACGTAGGTGCGGGTCAGGCGGCATTTTTCGAATTTATCCGTTTTTTCGCCGGTGCAGACGCCGCAAAAATCCACGGCGCGGGTCAGCGAGGCGGAGGGCAGATTGAGCACAAATTCGCCTTTATCCCGCAGGATGTGGTGAGAAAAACGGGTGGGACGCACCGAAACGTAAGTCTTGGGCGGGTCGGAATTGAGCACGCCCGTCCAGGCCACGGTCAAAAGGTTGTTCCGCTCTTTGTCGCCGCAGCTGACCAGCACGGCGGGTACGGGAGAGAGCAGCGTTCCCGCTCTGAATTTGACTTTTTCGTGTGCCATAAACGCTCCTTAAAACGTGATGCGTTCGACCGACAGGGCGCGGCCGACCACGGGATCGATCTCGAACAGCGCGCCCGAGGCGCGAACAGGCCCCGCGGCCACGGTGAAACGGTGGGGCATGCGGGTCCGCATTTTTTCAATGACCGCCTCGGCCGTGACGCCGAGAATGCCGTCGACGGGGCCGGTCATGCCGAGATCGGTGATATAGCCGGCGCCGCCCGGCAAGATCTGTTCGTCGGCGGTCGCCACGTGGGTATGGGTGCCGAAGACAGCCGCGAAACGGCCGTCGAAATAATGCGCCAGCGCCATTTTTTCGGAGGTGGCCTCGGCGTGCACGTCAAGCAGGGCAAAGTCATAGCGGCGGTGAAAGCGGTCGAGTTCCGCCTCGACGGCGCGATAGGGGTCGCCGAGCGGGTCCATGAACGCCGTGCCGCTGACGTTGACGCACAGCACGCGCCAGCCCTCGGCCGAGATCACGAGCCGCGCCCCTTCGCCGGGGCAGACGGGAGGATAGTTGCAGGGCCTTATGACGGGCAGCGCGCCCTCGAACAGCGCGTCGGCATCCCGCCTGTCGAAAATGTGATTGCCGGACGTGATGAGATCGACGCCCGCCGCGACCAGCTGTTCCGCCGCGCGGGGCGACAGACCGTGGATGTCGCATACGTTTTCGCCGTTGGCGACGACCAGATCGACGCCGAGTTCCCGCCGCTTTTGCCACAGGGTATCGTTCAGATAGCGAACGGCGGCTTCACCCACCAGATCGCCCAATGCCAAAATCTTCATATTCCACTCTTTCTATGCGGTATTCCGCACTATCATTATAGCAGGCACGGACCGTTTTTGCAACCCCGCGGGCGCGTGTTTTTGTATATATACTCCTAAAAAAATCAAAACAATTTGTGAAACCTTGTTCTTTTTCATCAAGCGTGCTATAATGAAACCGACCGAAAAGTATAGGTTTTATGTCAAATAATCAGTAGAGTTTTTGTTTTGGCCGTGATACAATAAGGTGACAGCACCGTAAAACGGACAAAGGAGGGCTTTTCATGCGCATCAGCCAATCTGCCGTAACCATCTTGACGCCGGCGCATCCCACCGCCGCCGAACATCGCGCCGCCGTGTTGCTCCGCCGCCACCTGCAGGGCGCCGGCATGACCGTGACCGAAAGAGGCGGCTATCCCGTGCGGATCGGCTTTTGCTCCGCCGCCGAAAAACCGGCGGGCGACCACGGGTATATCATTCTCGGCGACGCATCGGGGCTTTACGTGACCGCCGCGTCCGCCTACGGTTACGAGGCCGCGACCGACGTATTGACGGGGGAGATCCTGACGCCCGAAAACGACGAGACGACCGTTTTGCGCCGCGGCAACGGCCGCACGCGCCTGACTGCCGAGCCGGGCCGCATCGGCGACCTGCGTATATTTTCGAACAACCTGTGGGGCGACGGCACCGTTTCACCCGAACAGCGGGCCGACATGCTGCTTTCCGTCTACCTGACCTATCACCCCGACGTGATGGGGTTTCAGGAATTCCACAACGGCATCCGCGGCTTTCTCGCATCCCGCCTGGAGGCGGCCGGATACCGCGAAGTCCGCTTTGACATCGACAGCATCAACGACGGCAGTTCCGTCAACTCGACCCCCGTATTTTACGACCCGTCTGCCGTCGAATTGCTGGATAAGGGCTATTTTTGGTATAACAATATCCCCTTTGCCGACGAGGTCTATGCGGGCCTGCGCGGCGACCTGACGCCGAACGACGTCAAGGAGGCCATGGCGTTTCGCCCAGGGCAACGGTGGGACTACTCCAAAGGGTATTCTTACGGTATTTTCAAGCTGAAAAAGACGGGGCGCCTGTTTCTGGCCGCTTCGACGCACCTGTGGTGGATGGATAAACGGCCGGTCGACGACGTGTGTCGGCAGATTCAGATCGCGGCGGCCAAAGAGCGGCTGTTACAGGCGGCCGATGCGTTTATGCAAAAGCATTGTCCCGGCGACGGACGCCGGATGCCCGTGTTTCTGCTCGGCGATTTCAACCTGACGCAGCACATGGCAAGTTATCGGACGGTGGTGACCGATTCGCCGGTGACGGACGAGACGCGTCGGCACAACGCCTTTGTCAACACCAACGACTTAACGCCCACCGGCGAGCGCATCACCGTGACGACCAACCACCACCGCGAGGGGCGTTATAACGGCGAGGACGACATTTTTGAAGATCCCTGCATCGAAACGCAGGGGTACGAGTATTCGCTCGACTACATTTTCGTCGACGACAAAACGGCCGCGGGCGACTGGGCGTTCCACCGCTCCTGCCGCGTCGCCGATCTGACCATTCTGCTGGCGACCGACCACTGTCCCGTGTTTATCGACGCCACGCCCGGCGAGACGTCGCCGAAGCTTTAAACACCCGAAGGAGACACCATGAAGACGTTTGAAAAAATCATTCTGTGGCTGCTGGCGCTCGTGTTGGCGTTCTCGCTGCCGCTGTCATTGGTCGCCTGCGGCAACGAACAACCGGCTGAAACAGGTGAGCAGATGAACGGCGAAAACAATGAGGAGCCCGCAGACGATGCGGCCGAGCGTATCGGCACGGTATCGCTTGCCGACTGCGTCATCGTGACGGCCGGCTCGCCCACCGTGGCGGAAACGCGCACCGCGGGCATGCTGCAAAAGCAGATCTATGCGACCAAAGGCGTCAAACTGACGGTGTGCAAGAGCACCTCGATCATCGCCAAAAACGCCAAAGGCAAAATCGTGATCGGCCCCTCCGTGTGCCAAAAAGCCAAGCCCGAGGGCGAACATGGTTTTGCCATCGCGGGCAACGGCAACACGTTTGAGATCGCGGCCAATTCCTCCTACGGGTACGAGGCGGCGCTCAACTACCTGACCCGCAACGTGATCACGCAGAGCAAAACGATGCAGATCGACGACACCGTCGAACGCACGGGCCAGGGCACCACGCTGCTCACGGCTCAGCAGACGCACGCCGGCGAGGTGCGCTTTATGGTCAACAACGTGTACGGTTACGGCAGCGACAAACCCATGCGGCAGCGTATGAAGATGCTGCTCGATCTCTACACGACCTACTCGCCGGACGTCATTGGCCTGCAGGAGTATCACGACAATCCCCGCAGTATCCTGCACCCCTTGCTGACAGACGCCGGTTATACCGAGGTCAAGGGCGCCGGCATGACCAACGGCGCCTCGACGCCGCTCTACTACAAAGCCGACGTGCTCGATCTGCTCGATTGCGGTTATCTGCTCTACACCGACGCGCAGGACCTCGATTCGCCGGCGTATCAGACCATACTGGGCTCCTACACCATGGCGCAAGTGAAAGTGAACGATGATTCCAAGAGCATCACGTGGGGCATTTTCCGCGTCAGGGAGACGGGGCACGTTTTCTTGGCCGCTGCCACGCACCTGTTCTATCTCCGCGACACCAACGTCGGCAACGACCCGCGCGACGGCATCTGGCGCCGCGTGCAGGCCGCCGTGGCCAAAGAGACGGTCTTCGCCGCGGCCGACGCGTATCTCACGCGGGAGGGGCTGGAGACGGGCACTATGCCGATCTTTATCGGCGGCGACATCAACTCCGTGGTCGATGCCTCCGCCTATACCACGCTGCAGGGCAATTCGGCCTCGTCCTCCGGCAACTATACGGGCGCCAACGCCATGACCAACACCAACATCCTGGTGCCGTCCAAAGAGCGCATCAAATATTCCACCAACCACCATCACGAGGGCAACTGGGACGAGACGTATGAGGTCTTTGACGAGCCGTATGTGGCCGCCAGATCCGCCGCGTATGAATCTTCGCTCGACTACATTTTCGTCAACTCTTTCGCCGTGCGGGACGCACGCGTCGACGTCAAATACAGCGCGGCGCTGTTCGATCTGTTCGCCATGCTCGCCACCGACCACTGCCCGGTGATGATCGACTTTAACCTGACCGGCGCCGGGGACGACGCGCAATAAAAATTCACAAAAAACACTTGACAAACGTATAAAAATATGTTTTAATATGTTTTGTCACTGTAAAAAGCGTTTCGGGATACGGTCCGAAAGTACGCTTCCGATCCCATTTTGACAAGGAGGTGCCAAACGATGCTCAGAACCTATCAACCCAAAAAGCGTCAGAGAAAAAAAGAGCACGGTTTTAGAAAAAGAATGAAAACTGCAGACGGCAGAAATGTTCTGAAAAGAAGACGCGCAAAAGGCAGAAAGAGACTGACCTATTAAGTCTTGCCGCCCACATAGAGAATCACCGATGTCTGCGGCGCTGTCACAGGCATCGGGATTTTTTATCGGACGACAGAATGCGCCGATCATCGACGGAAGCAAAGGACAGTGAACCATGAAGAATTACGCCATCAAAGAACACCATCTCTACAACAAGGCGTTCAGCAAGGGAACGCGTTTTGTGGGGCGGCTGACGGTCGTTTACGTGCTGCGTGACTACGCGGCCAAAAAACTGATGCTGGCCAACCCCGAAAAACGCACCATCAATCGCGTGGGTCTTTCGGTCGGCAAAAAAGTCGGCGGGGCCGTGGCGCGCAACCGCGCCAAACGGCTTTTGCGCGAGGCGTTTGCCGCCGTCAAAAAGGACGGATTGGCCACGGGATACCTGATCGTGCTTGCCGCCCGCGAAGAGATTCGCGGCAAAAAGGAACAGGATGTGGAGAGGGAATTGCGCCGCGCTTTTGCGGTGCTCGGCCTTTCCGGGAGAGAACACAAATGAAGTATCTTTGCATCTGGCTGATACGCTTTTATCAAAAGTGCCTGTCGCCGCTCAAAAGAAAACCCTGCTGTCGGTTCGTGCCGTCATGCTCCGCCTATGCCGTCGAGGCGTTTCAGAAACGGGGCTTTTTCGCGGGGATGTTTCTGACAGTTAAGCGCATTCTGCGGTGTCACCCGTTTTGCGCCGGCGGCTATGATCCCGTGCCCGAAAAAGGGCTATTCTATCGCGGGTCCCGGATGATACCGGCGCCCGACGAAGGCTGTGCGGACGGCAGCCGACCCCCGCGGGTACCTTTGCGTCCGATGACTCCGACCGAAACGAAGGGAGAAAACCAATGAAAAAGATGAAAACCGTCGGCAGGATACTCGCGCTGACGCTGGCGCTCTGCATCGCGGTCGCGCTGTTTGCCGCCTGCGGCAAAGAGGCGGCCCCCGATTACAGCCTGCAAGCGTCGGATAACGACGATCCCACCGTATATTTTGCCCGCATTCTGCCCAAGAACGCCGAGGCGCGTGAAAAATTCACCGCCGCCGCGCGGGGCTACAACATGAGTGCCGAGGGCTTTGACGACGACCATCTGCCCGAGCCCGACCCCACGGGCGTCAGCCTGGACGGCGCCAGGGCGGCATTGGATCTGGTCAAACCGACCGACTATGCCTCCGAACAGAAATTTAACGAATTTCGCGCGGCATTGACGGCCGAACAGGTGACCGCCATTGTGGAAAACATGAAAGAGAATGTAGACTTCTCCGCCAAGCGCGGTTTTATTGCCACCATCCTCACCGGCATCGGCCAGTTTTTACGCATACTGACCAAGCTGTTCGGCGGCAGTTACGTGTGGGCGCTGTTCCTGTTTGCCATCGTGGTCGAGATCCTCTTGCTGCCGTTTGCCGTCAAACAGCAAAAGAACTCCATCAAACAGGCGCGCATGCGCCCGAAAGAGATGGCGATTCGCAAAAAATACGCCGGGCGCAACGACCAGGCGACCCAGCGCAAGATGAACGAAGAGATCCAACGTCTCTACCAGCAGGAGGGCTTTAACCCCATGGGCGGCTGTCTGCCCATGCTGATCCAGCTGCCGATCATTCTGGCGCTGTACCAGATCGTCATCGACCCGCTGCAGTACGTGCTGGGCAAAGTCTCGGCGTTGTCGAGCGCGCTCACGACCTACTGCACCACGGCCAAAGCCGCCGGCGGTCTCGGCATGAGCCTTGGCACCAAGTCGCGCGGCACCATCGAATTGCTGTCGAAAGTCAGCGCGGAAGACCTGGAGGGGCTGAAGAATTTTGCCTATTTCAAAAATGCCGGCGCCTGCTACGACGCGCTGGAGGGCGCGGGCTCGCTGAACTTCAATCTGTTCGGCGGCAATATGGGCCTGACGCCGAATATCATTTTCGATAAAGGTAATTTCAAACTGTACTGGTGGCTGATCTTTATCCCCATTCTGACGTTCGGCTTCTACTTTGCCAGCATGAAGATCATGAGAAAACTGTCTTTCCAGCCCATGGCCGTCGATCAGCAGACCGGTTGCTCCAACAACATCATGGATATCACGATGCCCCTGATGAGCGTGTATATCGCGTTCATCGTGCCGGCCGCCGTCGGTATTTACTGGATCTTCAAATCCATCATTTCCACCGGCCGCCAGTTCATCATGTATAAAGTCATGCCGCTGCCCGTCTTTACCGAAGAGGATTATAAGGCGGCCGAGCGGGAACTGAAAGGCAAAGCCAAACCCGAAAAGAAACAGCCCGGCGAACGAACGACCAAGAGCGGGGTACAGGTGCGGTCGCTGCACCACATCGACGACGATGACGAACCCCTGCCGCCGCCCGTGCCGGATCCCGTGGAATATGAGGACGATCCCGAGCCGAAACCCGTGAAACCCGAGAACGGCAAAAATAAGTCGGGCAAAGGCAAGGCCAAAAAAGAGCCTGTCGACGCCAAGACGCCGGAGGAGACAACGGACACCGAAAATAACGACGACGACAAGCCGTCGGATGAATAAGAAAAGAGGAAACGATCGTGAAAAAAGAGATCACCGTGACGGCCAAAACCATTGAAGAGGCCGTTGAAAAGGCGGTAGCCGAACTGGGCGCACCCGACAGCGAGGCCATTGAATACGCCGTTGTCGAAGAGCCGAAAAAAGGCTTTCTGGGTCTCGGCGCGACGCCCGCCAAGATCACCGCTTCGTATCAGCAGAAGGGCGCCGACGCGGCGCTGGAACTGATCCGCACGCTGGTGCGCGAAATGGGTCTTGACGCGACGGTCACCATGACCGACGGCGAGGACGACAACAAGCTGATCAAAGTCGACGGCGACAGCGCCGGCGTTCTGATCGGTCACCACGGCGACACGTTGGATTCGCTGCAATACCTGGCTAACCTCGCCGCCAACAAAAAAACGGCGGGCGAAAAGCGGGAATACTGCCGCGTCACCGTGGACGTCGAGAACTACCGTGCCAAACGCGAGGAGACCCTGCGCGCCTTGGCGCGCCGCATGGCCGACAAAGTGCTGCGCTACAAGAAGAGCGTGATGCTCGAGCCCATGAACCCCTACGAGCGCCGCATTATCCACTCCGAGATCCAGAACATCGCGGGCGTGTCGACCAACTCCATCGGCAGTGAGAACAACCGCAAGGTCGTGCTGTATCTGGATACCGATGGCGCGGCCCAGAACAAAGCGCAGATGAACGATGAGGATGAATTCGGCGAATTCTGATCCCGTCGGATAAGACCGGGCCGGCTCCCACGAGTCGGCCCCTTTTCGGAGGCAGTATGTATCTGACAGATACCATCGCCGCCGTTTCGACCCCGCGCGGCAAAGGCGGGATTGCCGTTGTGCGCGTTTCGGGCCCCGATACGGCGACGATACTCGAAAAAGTGTTTTTTTCAAAAGGTAAAGATCCCCGAAAAACGCCGCGTCACGTCTGTTTCGGCACGATCCGCGACGGCGCGGGCGAGGCGGTGGACGAAGGGCTTTGCGTCTTTTTTGCCGCGCCCGCTTCCTTTACGGGCGAGGACGTGGCCGAGATCTCCTGTCACGGCGGCATGCTGGTCACAGAGGCGGTGCTCGCCGTTCTGCTGGCGGCCGGCGCGCGCATGGCCGAGCCGGGGGAATTCACGCGGCGCGCTCTGCTGAACGGCAAAATGCGCCTTTCCGAAGCCGAGGCGCTCGGCGCGTTGCTCGAGGCCGGCACGGCGGGACAATTGGCGCTGGCGCGCGGCGGTATGGAGGGGCGACTCGCCGACGCGGTGCGCGACGCCTATGCGCGCCTGTCGCTCGTGCTCTCGGACGTGTATGCCAAAATCGATTTTCCCGATGAAGATCTTAACAGCATGAACGCCGCCGAACTGCGCGCGGCGTGGTTGCAGCTCGCCGATACGCTCACGCGTCTTGCCGCGACCTGGCAGACGGGACGCGCCGTGGCAGAGGGCATTGAAACGGTCATCTGCGGCCCTGTCAACGCGGGCAAATCCACGCTCTACAACGCCCTGGTCGGCCACGAGGCGGCCATCGTCACCGAAGTCGCGGGCACGACCCGCGACATCATCAGCGAGACGGTGTCGCTCGGGCGCGTGACGCTGCGCCTGTCGGATACGGCGGGTCTGCGCGAGACGGACGATCGGGTTGAAAAGATCGGCGTGGATCGGGCGCTGGCCGCCGCCGAAAAGGCCGAACTCGTGCTGGCCGTTTTCGACGGAGAAAAGGAGCCGGACGCGGCCGACAAAGCGCTGGCCGCGCGCCTGAAGGCGTTGCCCGGCGCCGTTATCGCCGTAGTCAACAAGAGCGACCGGCCCTGCCGCCTGCCGGAGACATTTTTGCAGAATTTCGATACCGTAGTCCGACTTGCGGCCAAAAACGGCGAGATCGAGCCGCTCGTGCGGGCGGTGGAACAGCGCTACATGACCGACGGCATCGACCTGCGGCATGACGCGGTGGTCGCGAACGCCCGCCAATACGCGGCGCTGACCCGTGCCGGCGAGACGCTGATCCGCGCGATCGCGGCTCTGGACGCGGGATTGCCGCTGGATGCGGCGTGCGTCGAGGCCGAGGCTGCCATGCAGGCGCTCGGCGAGGTGGACGGCCGCGCCGTGGACGAGGATATCGTCGCGGATATTTTCTCCCACTTCTGCGTGGGCAAATAATAACGGAATACAAAAAAGCCGCCCTAGGGCGGCTTTTTTATAAGGAAAGATAGAGGGAATACAGCCGCGCCCGACCCTCGGCGGAGGTAGCCGTCAGGGTGACATAGCCGCGGGACGGGGTTCGATTTTGCAGGTTTGCGGCGGTCAAAACGCTTGCCGTTCGCGCCGCGGTACCGGCGGCGCCGTCAAAGAAAGGCACGTCGCCGACGACCCGACGGAGAGCGGTTTCGGCAAACGGAAAATGCGTGCAGCCGAGCACCACCGCGTCGGGCGGCGGCAGGCCGCGTGTCAACGCTTGCAGATAGCGCACCATCTTGTCGCCGCCGGCTTTGCCTGCCTCGATCAGCGGCACCATGCCGGGGGCGGGCAGGGGCACGACCCGACGCCGTTCGCTCGCGGGGATCAGCGCCTCAAATCGGTGCGAACGGAGCGTGGCGGCCGTGCCGAGCACCCAGACGACGCCGCTTGTCGAGGCCAGCGCAGGCTTGACGGCCGGCTCCATGCCGATCACGGGCGTACCGCGAAAATCAGCGCGCAGACAGGCGGCGGCAACGGCCGTGGCGGTGTTGCAGGCCAGCACCACCGCTTTACAATGCCGCTCGGTCAAAAGGCGGGTCGCGGCCGCCCGCGTCAGCTGCAGAATATCGGCCTCGTCTCGGTCGCCGTAGGGCGCGTTGGCGGTGTCGCCGAAATAGAGAAAATGCTCGTGCGGCAACGCCTTTTTCAAAGCGCACAGCACGCCGACGCCGCCGACGCCGGAGTCGAACACCGCGACGGGACTTAAGGGAGATCGGGATAAAAATACACCCGTTTCGGGGGTAATGGGCATAACTGCCTCCTTGAACGGGTGTATTTATTCGGCTTTTTCAAGCAGCGCTTCAAACACGCGGCGAAAATCGTCAAGCGACTCGGCCCGCATCAGCGCGTCGCGCGCCGTGGCCGCGCCGTGAAGACCGCGGCAGTACCAGGCCATGTGTTTGCGCGCCTCGGTGATGCCCACGCGGTCGCCCTTTCGCGCCACCATATCCGCGGCCTGCGCCAGCGCTGTTTGCAGGCGTTCGGCGGGCGTGGGCGGCGTGTAGGGCTTATGCTCCAACATGGCGACGATCTCGGCAAAGAGAAAGGGGTTGCCGAGCGTGCCCCGCGCCGGCATGATACCGTCGCACCCGGTCTCTGCCAGTATATGCGCCGCGTCGTCGGCGGTGAAAATATCGCCGTTGCCGACCACGGGGATGCCGACGGCTTTTTTGACGGCGGCGACGACGGTGTTGTCGCTTGTCGGGGCGTAAAACTGATCCCGTGTGCGGCCGTGTACCGTCACGAGGTCGGCGCCGGCTTCCTCCATGCGCTTGGCAAATTCCGGCGCGTTGCGGTGCGCCGCGTCAAATCCCGCCCGCATTTTGACGGTCACGGGGATCGACACGGCGCGCTTGACGGCGCGCACGATGGCGGCGGCTTTTTCCGGCTCCCGCATGAGCGCGGCGCCCTCGCCGCACGAGACGACTTTTGCGACGGGGCAACCCATATTGATGTCGATGGCCACGGGCAAAAGCCCCGCAAAACCGCGGTAAGCGCCGCAGGCAAGCAAGGCGGCGGCCTCGGCCATGAAGTCGGGCTCGCTGCCGAACAGTTGCACCGCCATAGGCGCGTCCGCCGGTTCGATCTTGGCCAGCGGCGCGGTGCGCAGGGGCGCGCTCGCTCGCCCGCGCTGTTCATAGCAAAGGGCCTTGGCCGAGACCATTTCGCTGACCGTATATTCCGCGCCCATGCGGCGGCAGATCGCACGGAAAGAGGCATCCGTCACGCCCGCCATGGGGGCCAGCATCAACCCGTGCCGGAGCGTGACGTCGCCGATCTGCAGCGCCATCAGCCGTTATAGAGGCGTACCACGCGGCAGGCCTCGGTTTGAATGCGGCGGCAGAGATCGGGCGACATGCCGGCGGCCACGCCGGGGTCGGCGTCTTCATTGACGGGGATCGTGCGGCGGCGCCCCGTGATGGCATAAAAGAGGGTGGCGGCCGCGGCGTAACTGCCCGCGACGTTGGCGTGCGCCCCATCGTCACAGTAGAACTTTTCGCCGCTCTCTTTGGCGAGCAGATAGGAAAACACCTCGCCGACAGGCGCCCATGCGCACCGATTGTTGCGGCAGAAAGCGCTGTAAGCGTCGGTCATGGCCTGCTGCCGTTCCCGATGGTCACGGGGAGCCCAGGGCATGTAGAACACCAGGGGCACGCCGGCCTCGGCGGTCATGCGCAAAAGACGCCCTGCACCCGTCACGAACTGCGCCGGGTCGAACTCGGAGACGCGATCCTGCGCGATCACGACGTCATAGCTGCCGTGGCGGATGTTAAAGCGGGTCTCGTGCTCTTCGCTGTGAAAGAGCAGGGAGACGCCGCCGCGCGTCAACATGGTCACGTGCGAGCGCTCGCCCGTGTTTTCGATCAGTTTCAGAACCATGGCGGGCATATCGTTGTAATAGGTATGGCTGTTGCCGATAAAAAGCAGTTTCATGGGTTACCTCCCCCGGCCGGAAGCCACCTGTATTTTACCATATTTTTGCGCCATCGTCAAGGTCCGGCGCGGCGTATTTTTCATCGCAAAAAGCGCCGCGGGGGCGGCAAAAAAGAACGGCAAATGACTGCCGCGGGCACAAAAGGCGTGACTTTTGCCGGTTTGCCGTCGTTTTGCGCGACCGAATGGGGCTTGACCCCATGGAGGGCCTGTGATAGCATAAGGTCACTTGCCCCGTAGGGCGGAAGGAGGAGAAAAATGAAGGTTTGGAAAATGGTCGGATGCCTGGCTCTTTTGTGTGTCATCATTTGCGGATGCGCCGTGCTGGGCCGTCAAAACACAAGCGCCGAAGCGGGGGAAACGCCCGACGTCGGCACAACGGAGAGCGCCGCGGCGCCCCTGGCGGCGAGCGGCAGCGCCGGGATCAGGGAGGGCAGCGTGACGCTGGCGCCTACCTACAGCGAGGGGCTGCGTTACCGCAGCAACGGGGACGGCACCTGCGCCGTGGCGGGGCTCGGCGCCTGTACCTCGGCGTGCGTATTGATCCCGCCGACGAGCCCCGCGGGGGATCGGGTGACGGAGATCTTGCCCTATGCGTTTGAGGACAGTATCATCGGCGCTGTCGAGTTGCCCGCGTCGATCGAGACCGTCACGCCCGCGTCGTTTGCGGGATGCCCGCGCCTTTCCTACGTGCGGGTGGCGGCGGGCAACCGCTTTTTCAGCGAGGCGGACGGCGTACTTTACAGCGCCGACGGCACGACGCTGGTCTATTGCCCCGCCGGTATGAAGGTGACGGAACTGACGCTCAAACACGGCCTCAAACGCATTTTGGCCGGCGCGTTCGGGGCCTGCACGGGATTGCAGACCGTCGTCTTTCCCGGCACGTCGTCAGAGTGGCACAGCGTGATCGTGGGCGACGACAATCAGCCGCTTTACACGGCCGCTTTTCGGCTGACGTCATAATCAACCATCATAGACATACAAAAAAGCACCGCAATTGCGGTGCTTTTGTTTTACGATTCATCCTCGTAGTTGGTCGTTTCGTGCAGGGTGGCGACGGCGTTTTGGTCGAGATAGTCGGTGGGGTCGACCTGCACGCCGCCGATGGTCATTTCAAGGTGCAGATGCGGCTCGTCGGCGATCTCGGTCATGGCGCTCTCACCCACGGTGCCGATGGGGTCGCCCGCTTTGACTGCGGCGCCTACCACAATGCCGGCGGGGTCTTCCGGCGCCAGATTTTTGTAGACGGTGCAAGCGCCGCCGCTGTGTTCAACGGCCACACAATGGCCGAGCGTGACGCTATCCCAGATCTCGGCCACGGTGCCGTCTGCCATGGCACAGACGGTGGCGCCCGCCACGGTGCCGATGTCAATGCCGAGGTGCACGCGGTAGTCGTTCATGGTCGTCGAAAATACCTGCACGTCGGCGCTGTGTTCCTTTTGCAGCACGCCCTGCACGGGCAGAATGAAGTGATCGGGCAGCGTATCAACGGGCTGTTCTTCGGTGTCTTTGGTGTTGTCGATCACGGTCGATTCATCCGGCAGATCGGTGATGGCGGCGGGCGTGGTGCCGATGCGGGGCAGCGTTTCTTCTTCCACGGTGCGGTTGGCGATGATGGTCGCCACGATGATGGCAGTGAGCACCAACGCCATGACCGCCACGGTCACGACCATGGCGCGGGCGCCTTTGTCGTTCTTTAATCGGGCGATAAGTTTATTTTTTGACATGTTTTTTCTCCTTTTCTTGCGAAGCATGATTTTGCGCTGTTGCTATTTTTGCCTGTTTGCCCCGAAATATACAGGCGCGGCAAAAAATGCGCCCATAAAAAATTCACCCGCCGGGCGGCGGGTGAATGGATATGGCGGGTCTTGCTCCTCAACGTTCGGCAAGCGGCACGTAGGTACGCATGGGCGTGATGCACTTGTAACCGGGACGAATGATCTTTTTGGCCGTGACGTATTCCTCGATGCGGTGGGCGCACCAACCGGCGGCGCGCGCGATGGCAAAGAGCGGCGTATACATGCACACGGGAATGCGCAGCATGCGGTAAATGAGGCCGGAATAGAGATCGACGTTGGCGCACATCTCACGGTCGATGCCCTTGTAACGGTGGAACACTTCGGGCGTCAGACGCTCGATGGATTCAAGCAGGGCAAAGTCATCGGCGTAACCCTTTTCGGCGGCCAGGTCTTTGGCGTAGCGCTTTAAGAGGCAGGCGCGGGGGTCGGATTTGGTATAGACGGCGTGGCCCATGCCGTAGATGAGACCGCTGCCGTCGCCCGCTTCGCCCTCAAGCAATTTGAGAAGAAAACGGGAGACCTCCTCGTCGTCGTGCGTGTCGTGCACGTTCTCTTTGATGCAGTCGAACATCTCCTGCACCTTGATATTGGCGCCGCCGTGACGGGGGCCTTTCAGCGCGCCGATGGCGGCGCTGACCGCCGAATAGGTGTCGGTGCCGGTCGAGGAGAGAACGCGGCAGGCAAAGGTCGAGTTGTTGCCGCCGCCGTGCTCCGCGTGTACGACCAGACACAGGTCGAGCAGGCGCGCCTCCTCCTCGGTAAAGGTCTTATCCGAGCGGAGCATGCGCAAAAAGTTCTGCGCCGTGGCAAGACCGTCGTGCGGGTTATGCAGGTTGAGACTGTGGCCGCCGAACACGTTGCGGTGTACCGCGTAAGAGTGCGCGGCGATGACCGGGATGCGCGCCACCAACTCCATGCTTTGACGCAGCATGTTGGGCAGGGTCGTCTCGTCTGGGTTGTCGTCGTAGGCGTACAGCGAAAGAACGCCCGTCGCGATCTTGTTCATAATGGCGTGCGTCGGGGCCTTCATCAGAATATCCTCGTCAAACCGGGCGGGCAGACGGGAATAGCTGTCCATCAGGTCGCAGAACGATTGCAGTTCTTTGGCGTTGGGCAGATGACCGAAAAAGAGCAGATAGCAGCACTCGGCAAAGCCGTAACGCTTTTCTGCCATGAAGTTTTCGCAAAGCGTGGTCAAGCGGTAGCCGCGGTAGTAGAGTTCACCCTCGACCGGGGTGCGCTCGCCCTCGTTGATAACGTAGCCGTGTGCGTTACCGATGCGGGTGACGCCCGCCAGAACGCCGGTGCCGTCCACTTCGCGCAAGCCGCGCTTGACGCGGTAACTGTCAAAGGCGGAGTCTTTGATCTCATAGGCGTCGGCCGACCCCTCGATCAAGGTGCGGATCAGTTCTTCTCTCTCTGCCTTTTCTGAATTTGATTGATCGTAAAATTGCATAATCGTTTGCTCCGTTCTCGGGATATGTGCTTGTATTCTATCATATTCAAAACGATTTTGCAAGATGTAAACGAAAAAAATTCATAATTTTATTAAAAACATGTCAGAAACGGGCAAAAACTGACACTTTTCTTGCCAAAAACTGCAATTTTTCACCCGAAAATAATAAAAATGCCGACGAGCATACCGACGAACGCGGCGAGTGCGGGCCACTTGGATTGCCAAAGGCCGTTGGCTTGCGGCAGCAGTTCGGCGAGCACCACATAGAGCATGGCGCCGCCCGCAAAAGCGAGCGAAGCCGTGAGTGCCAGCGCGGAGAGCCGCCCGACGCAGTAGCCGAGGCACGCGCCGAGCACGGTCGGGGTGCCGCTGGCCGCCGTCAGAACAAGCACGCGCGCCCGCCGCGCGCCGCCGGCCGCGAGCGGTACGGCCACGGCCATACCCTCCGGTATGTTGTGCAGGCCGATGACCACGGCCATAAGAAACCCGCTGCCCCCCGGCGCGCCCGCATCCATGGCATAGCAGGCACCGATGACGATGCCCTCGGGCAGGTTGTGCAGCGCGATGGCAGAGGCCATGATAACGCCGGTCAGAAAGAGGCCGTCGCGTCTGTTTTCGCCGGCGGGGCGCTCCGCACGGTGGGTGATGGCGGCGTCGAGCAGAAAGATCATGCCGTACCCCGTCAGGGTGACGCCGATGACGAACGGCAGAGAAAAGGGGATCGCGGCCGCCGTGTGTAGCGCTTCGGTCAGAAGATCAAAGCAGACCACGCTCATCATTACGCCGCCGGCAAACCCGAGCAAAAGGGCCGTGGTGCGCCGCGCGCCGCGGGGCAAAAACAGGCCGCCAACGCCGCCGACGCCCGTGCCGCCGACGCCCGCGACGGCGGTGGCGATCAGGATCGTGACGATCGTGTTCACGGGCCGCACCCCCTTTCCTCTGCCGACAGTGTATGCGCCCGCGCGCGAAAACGCGCCGATTTTTGTCGAAAAAAGGCAAACGACTTGACGCGCGGCTAGAAAAGGGCTATAATGGAGATGATAATAATAAAACGGCCCGTAAAGCGGGGCCGGAAGGAGAACATCATGGCAAAGACAAATCTGAAACCTAAAAAAGAAAAGACCGACAAAGCGTTGCTGATCACCTCGATCGTGCTGACGGTGATCATGCTGATAGGTCTTGTTTTCAGTTTGATTTTGTGGCAGGCCGTCGAAGATCTGCTGCACCCTGTCACTACCGATGACGGCGCCGACGCGAGCGAACAGGCGGGGCGGGCTATTGCCGCCGTCTTTGTGGGCATTCTGCTCATTCCCATCTGGATCTTGGCAGAGATCATTACGCTGGCGTTTGACATCCCGTCGCTCATTATGTCAAGCACGCTGTGCGGCAGACTGGCGCACGACAGGAAACTGGCCAAACAGAATGAACAGATCGAGCCGGAGCAGGCGCCCGCGCCGAAAGGCGGCAAAGGCATGCTGATCGCATCCATCGTGTTGATCGCACTGAACGCCGCCGCTATCGCAACGCTCGTCATCACGACGCTTGTGGTCATTCTGTAAGCGACGCGGCGAGTACGGGAACGGGAAAGTCCGAAAGGGCTTTCCTTTTCTCTTTATAATCGGGCACGAAACGGGCAAGCGCCTGCCAGAACGCGGGGCTGTGATCGGGGTGCCGGAAGTGGACGAACTCGTGGCAGATAACGTAATCGATCAGCGTCACGGGCAGATACAGCAGGTTGCGGTTGAACGTGACGGTGTTTTGCGTGGGGCGACAGACGCCCCACTTTGTTTTCATGGTGCGGAACTTCAAAACGGGAAACGCCGACGGACGGGGCGAAAAAAGCGGATAAAGCGCGCGCGTTCTCGCCGTCAGCCGGCGGTCGGCCTCGCGTTCGAAAAAGGCCGTGAACACGCGATAGCGCAAGCGGGCGTCGCTCGGGTCCCTGACATAGAGCGTCAGCGCGTCGTCGGTCAGGGCGACGCTGTTTTTATCGGCTTGCTCCACGCGCACACAACGAAAAACGCCCTCAATGGGCAAAAGCTCACCGGGAGTGAGCGAAAGGGGACGCGGGCGGTTTTGCAGGGCGGCCAGACGGCGCTTTTCGGCCTTTTTGAAAAAGGCCTCCTGCCGTCTCAAAAAGTCGTCGATGAACGCCTGCGGCACCCGGGGCGGGGCCGAAACGGTCACGCGCCCGTCCGGATGCACGCGCAGGTTGACGTTTTGGACGCGCTTGCGCGTCAGGGTATAGGTGATCTCGCCGTCAGACAAGGCCAGCGTATGTTCGGTCGTCCGGTTCATGGCATATTAGCAAGGCGGTCGAGCGCGTTTTGCAGAATGATCTCGGCCGAGAGCGTGTCGATGACACCGCGCCGCTTTTTACCGCGGGTATCCGTCTCGTTTAAGTAACGGGTGGCCGCCACGGTCGAGAGCCGCTCGTCGAGCAGCACCACGGGCACGTTCGGCAGGGCGGCCTGCAGCAGTTCGCCGAGCTGCCGTACCCGCGCCGCGCGCGGGCCTTCGCTGCCGTTCATGTTGACGGGCAGGCCCAACACCACGCCGACGGCGTTCTCACGCCGCACGACCTCGGCGATGGCGGCGACGGACTTTTCAAGCCCTCCGCCCGGCACGTTGCCGATGCCCGATGCCAAAAGGCGCGCGGCGTCACAGAGCGCAAGCCCCGTGCGGGCCTCGCCGAAATCGACGCCGAGCAGACGGCCCTTTGTTTGTTTCAAATCGTCAAACGTCATGCCTTTTCCTCATTTGCACCTGTAACGGTGTTGAAAAATGCCAGCATATCGGCAAGCGCCTCTTCGCGGTTGGTCTCGTTGTGCATCTCGTGCCGGCCGCCATGATACAGTTTCAGCGTCACGTGGTCGTGGCCGCTCGCGATCAACGCGTCATACACCTTTTTCACGCCCTTGCCGTATTGGCCCACGGGGTCTTCGTCGCCCGAGAGCAGCAAAATGGGCAGGGAACGGGGCACTTTTTCGGCCCAGTCTTTTTTGGAGACGGCTGCGAGCAGGTTAAACAGGGTATCGTAGCCGCCCGTGGTGAACGTGAAACTGCAAAGCGGATCGTCGGCGTAGTGCGAGCGCACTTCGCCGTCGCGGGTCAGCCAGGAGAGCGGGTCGTTTTCCTCTTTGAAATGTTTGTTGTAGGCGCCGAACGCGAGCGAGGTCAAAAAGCCGCTGCGGTGGTGGTCGCCGCGCAGGGCCGCCGACAGATGTGCCAGCGCCAATGCAAGGCCGGTGGGTTGGCCGGGGCCGGAGGTGCCGCTGATGAGCGCGCCATCCACGTCCGCGCCGTATTTCGTCAGGTAGAGACGGGCGACGAAAGACCCCATACTGTGTCCGTAGAGGATGACGGGCAGGCCGGGACAGCGCTCTTTTATCTGCTGCGTCATAGTGTGCAGATCCTCGACCAAAAGTTCGGCGCCGCCCCGTTTGGCGGTAAAACCGCGTTCGTTCGCGTCCTTGGCGGTTTGGCCGTGGCCGAGGTGGTCGTTGCCGCAAAAGACGTAGCCTGCGGCGGTGAAATAGTCGGCGACGGCGGCATAGCGGCGGACGTATTCCTGCATGCCGTGCGACAGTTGAATGACGCCGCGCGGCGTCCCGTCGGGCGTCCAGATATAGGCCTGTACGGTGTTTTTGCCGTCGGCAGACGGATAGGTGAACAGTTCGGGCGTGCGGTTTTCCATCATATTTCTCCTTTTGCGTAGATTTCACGGGCAAGCGCCAACAGCGCTTCTTTTTTGTTTTGCGTCGGGTCGTGCCATACCGCGTCCTGTAAAAGCGCCAGCATTTTGGCGGTGTCGGCGGGGCGCACGCCCGCTTTTTGCTGCAGGTCGAGGCCGTTCACGGCCAGGCGGTGCAGGTCTACCGCGGTGCGATCGCGCAACACGGAAAGGCATAGGTCGCGGGCCGCGGTCACGTCTTCACCGCAGAGCACCTCGCGCAGCAGCAGCGCCTCTTTGTGGTAGGCAAAATAACGGCACACAAAGCGGCGGGCGGTATAGGCGTCGGTCGGCAGCGGCACGCGGAGCGCAGTCAGCATACCGGCCACTTGATCGGCAAAGGCGTTCGACGTGCGCAGACGACGACAGAGATCGCGGGCCTCCTCGGGCGTGCGTTCATGCAAGAGAGCCGCAAGCCGCACGGCCGCGTCGGGGGGGAGCAAAGAAAGCCGATTTGCCACGGCAAAGTCGGGTAAGGTATCGAAAAATACGGGTTTTATGCAGTCGGCTTCAAAGAGACCCGCAAGCCCTTTTTCGGCCGCTTTTCCGACGAGCAGTTTTTGCAGTTCGGCAAAAATGCGCTCGGCCGAGATGTGCAAAAGCCCGTCGCGGCAGGTGCGGGCGGCTTTGGCCGTTTCCGACTCCACGGCAAAGTCGAGCGCCGCCGCAAAGCGGAAGCAGCGCAGAATACGCAGCGCGTCCTCGCCAAAGCGCAAAACGGGGTCGCCCACGGCGCGTATCACGCCCCGTTCGAGGTCTTTTTGCCCCTCAAACAGGTCGACAAGCCCCGTTTCGGCCGACCAGGCCATGGCGTTGACGGTAAAATCGCGGCGCGAAAGATCATCTTGCAGTCGGCGGGTAAAAGAGACGCTGTCGGGGTGGCGGCTGTCGGTATAGGCGCCGTCCGTGCGGTGGGTGGTGATCTCAACAGGGTGCCCCTCGGAGAGTACGGTCACGGTGCCGTGCGCAAGACCCGTGGGGATGACGCGGAAACCGGCGAACAGCGAGAGCATCTCGTCAGGTGTGGCGTCGGTGGTTATGTCAAAATCGTGGGGCATGACGCCGCGCAGAAGATCGCGCACGCAGCCGCCCACCAGATACCCGCGGTGGCCGCCGCTTTTCAGCACGTCGAAAAGACGTGTGACGTATGCCGGCACACGGTCGCTGATGACCATAGTCTCACCCCCTTCTGTCCTGTTCAATCAAGTATAGCATATTTTTTCGGTTCTGTAAAGCGGCTTTGCCCATGCCCACACAAAAAAGCCCGCATATACGGGCTTTTGAAGATCATTTCGTTTCGGCCATCAGCCGGTCGTAGGCCGCGGCCTTTTCGGGCTCCGGCGGCGTTTTGTGCGAGTCGGCGGCAATATAGTCGGGATCGGCGGGATCGACGAACGGCGAGAGTCGGTCGTTTTCGTACTGTTTGCGGTCCTCTTCGCGGTGAAAGTCGGGAATATCAAAGGGCTCGCCGCGCGCGAGCAGACTGCGGTGACCGAGCAGGGCGACCGAGGCCATGGTCGTGGCGAAGTAGACGTCAAACACAGGGCGCTTGTTTTCACGAATGGCCTCGAAAAACTCGCGGATGACGAAAAAGTCGCCTCCGCCGTGTCCCGCTTTTTCGATCAGTTCCCGGTCTTTGTCGCGCCACACCGCACGATATTCGATCTCCGGCTCGTGTCCTTCGGGCGTATCCCATTTGTTGTAGCGCAATACGATGCGGTCGCCTCCGCCGCGAATATTCTCGACCTGACCTCTGTCGCCGCAAATGCGGTAGGAGTTGCTATGTGCGCCGAAAGCGGCGCAGCCGGTCACGCGGAACACGCTGTCGTCGTCATTGAGGCACAGCAGCACCGCCGCACGGTCTGGAATGCGCCCCAGACCGCACGGGCTGTCGTCGGGGAACGGATACCACACGGGCATGGCCGTGACGCGCACGGGCGTGGCGCCCGTGATATACATCAGGGGCGACAGCGAATGTGTGATGTAGTAGGTGCGGGGCATGTGATTGCGCCAGTGCCCCGCGTAGGGCGCAAGGCCCTTGCAGGTCGCCGCGTCATAGGGGTCGATGGGGTGGTTGTATTCACCCTCGGCGTACAGCACTTTGCCGAGCGTGCCGTCTTTTACCACCCGATACATTTCCTGATTGAACTTCATAAACGGATAGTTCTCGGAGAGCATATAAAGGGCTTTGCTCTTTTCGGCGGCGCGCACCAACGCCACGCCCTCGGCCATGGTGCCGTTCGAGGTGCATTCGGAGAGCACGTGGATGTTCTTTTCCAGCGCTTTGATCGCGAAAGGCGCGTGCTGATGAAAATAGTTGCAGAGAAAGACGGCTTCAAGCCCTTTGTGATCGATGAAGGCGTCAAAATCTTGGTAGGTCGCCACCTTGTCGCCGAGCAGTTTTTTGGCCTCGGCCAGTTTTGTCTCGTCGCGGTCGCACACGGCCACGACCTCGCCGCCGCACAGCAGCACGGTGTTGTAGAATGTGGAGCCGCGCCCAAGACCGAAAATGCCGAATTTGATGAGTTTTTTCATACCGTTACCCCCGTATTTTATAATATGACAAGCAAAACGACGCCGAGAATGGAGAGGCAGACCGCCAACAGTTCGCGCCGCGTGGGGCGCTGCCCCACCGCATAGCCGAGCAGGGTACAGACCGCCATGGTGCCGCCCGTGACGAACGGATATTGCACCGAGGCGGGCAGTACGGTAAGCGCCAGCACCAGCCAGTAATTGGCCATGCGGATCGATACGCCGTAACCGCAGCTCCACACGAGCGCGGGAGGGCGCGGGCGGGTAAGACGCCGGCGCACAAAAGGCAGGGCGATCAGCGCGCCCACGATCAAAAACAGGGCGACAAAGATCGAATAGTCGGCGGCGCCGGCTTTCGCATAGGGCGCGTCGGCAAACCATTTGGCCAGCACGCCCGCCATACCATTGGATAAGAACACGCCGGCATAATACCAAATGCCGCCCCGGCTGCCGCCCGGCTTGACGGTCAAGGCGAGTGCCGCCGTGACCAGCAACGCACATACGCCGATGCCCCACGTCATGGGTTCGTGATAAAAGCAGAGGCCGACCAACAGCGGCAGCAGCATACCGCCGAGCATGGCGAACACCGAGAACAGCGACAGATTGATGCGCGTCAGGGCTTTCAATGCGCAGAAAGTGTAAAGCGCAAAATCAAGCGCGGTGACGGCGGCCGCAAGCAGGGTAAAGGGCGTGACGGACAGACGAAATCCGTTCAATATAAACAGCACCAGCGCACCCGCCATGTTGGTAAACAGCAAAAACAGTACGGTGGCGCCGGCGCTGCTCCCGCTCCCGTTCGTGTAGCGGTCGTTGCACAAAAAACCAACGCCGAACAGCACGACGGAAAGCGTCAATAAGCCGTAATACACGGTCATCACCCCCTGCGATGTGACTTCATTATATCGCAAAAGCAGCCGATGTTAAATAGATTTTTTCTATTAAAACATGGAAATAAGTTGCTTTTTGCCCGCTTTGATGGTAGAATAGGGTACAAACTGTTTTGGCGCACTTTGTTCGTCAAGGGGGATATGCGATGAAAAAGGAAAACATTTGCCTGTTCAATCCGGCAAGGTCGAGCGATCTTGTCTGCCGGAATTTTGTGTTGGAACGCGGCGACGGCGCAAAAACGCCCTATATGGCCGATCACTATATCCTGCATTTGGTTTGTGCCGGAGAGGGAACGTGGATCTGTCAGGGGCAAACGCGTCCTTTATCTACGGGGGTCGTGTTTTTGGTAAGCCCCGGAGAAACGTACAGCATCGAGGGCAACGGTGCGCTCGAGTATTATTACATTACGTTCAGCGGTCGCCGCGCCGTGGAAGTGACGGAACGGGTGGCGCCGGCGCACGCCGATCGTGCGGCAGAAGGATTTGAAGATCTGATCCCGTTCTGGCAAAACTGCCTGATGTGTGCGAATGCCGACAATCTGGATCTGATCAGCGAGGCGGTATTGCTCTATACGTTGGCGCGCTTGACGCCGCGCAAGTCCGTTACCAAAAACTCGGTCGCGGCCGCGCTGCAACTGACAGACGAATGCTTTACCGATCCGGATCTGACGCTCGGCGCCGTAGCCGCACGCCTCGGCTATGACGCAAAGTACTTGTCTTTTGCTTTTCATCGCGAGCAGGGTGTGACATGGTCGCGGTATCTGCGCGATCTGCGCGTGCGTCGGGCCGCGTTTTTGATGGAGCAGGGCGTGGAGAGTATCAAGAACGTGGCGCGGCTTTCCGGCTTTCGCGACCCGCTGTATTTTTCCAAAGTTTTCTCAAAAATCGAGGGTGTTTCACCGCGTGCCTATCTTACCTCTCTTGGTAAAGAAAAAACGGAAGCATAAGGCGACGGCACATTTTTCCTTGTTTGCGCGTCCGAAAACGGTCAAAACTATGGGTAAAGGGTGCATTTGCGCCCTTTGAAAGAGAGGTAGAACCATGCTTTCGATCATTGATCGTATCGCGTTGATCCTGACCGTCGTCGGCGCGTTGAACTGGGGCTCTGTGGGGCTTTTTCAGTTCGACGTGGTGGCGTGGATCAGCGGCGGCTCGGCCACGGTGCTGGCGCGTATCGTCTATACGCTGGTGGCGCTGGCGGGGCTTTGGTGTCTTTCTTTGGTGTTTCGCACCGACGAGATGCGGGAACACAATCGGGAACACACCTGATTTTCTTCGACCGTTGCGGAAAATTTTTCCGCAACGGTTTTTTGTTTTCTCTTGCTTTTTCGCGCGGGTCGTGATACAATCAATGTAAATTGTGACACGCGAAAGGAGTTACTTATGTCAAACAAGATCTCGGTCATGTCGTTCAACCTGCGGTGCGCGGTCAAGCAAGACGGCGTCAATTATTTTGAGGAGCGTCGCCCGCGCATTCTCGCCATGCTTGAAAAAGAAAAACCCGACGTCATCGGCTTTCAGGAAGTGACGCCCTCGATGCACCAATGGCTGTGCGAGGCCCTGATCGGTTATACCGTGGTGGGCTGCGGCCGCGGCGCCGACTACCGCGACGAGAGCATGACAGTGGCTTATCGGCGCGACCGGCTCTCGCTTCTCTCGCTCGAACAGTTCTGGCTCTCGCCCACGCCCGAGATACCCGGTTCCCGTTTTCAGGGCGACCAGAGCATCTGCCCCCGTATGGCGTCGCTTTTGCGCCTCGCGTTGATCGGCACGAACAGCACCGTGACGTTTTGTAACACCCACCTCGATCATCACGGCCCCAAGGCCCGCTATCTCGGCATGATGGAGATCATGCAGCGCCTGTCGCCCCTGCCGGCCCCCGTGGTGCTGGTCGGCGATATGAACGCCACACCCGAGGCGGCCGAGATCAAAGTGGTCGAAGAGGCGCTCGGCGGCCGCGGCATGCGCGACGTCACCGCCGAAGCGGGCGGCACTTTTCACGGCTACGGGCAGGTCACGCCGCCCGCCAAGATCGACTACATCTTTACCGACGCGCCCGCCGAAGACGGCCGCGTGGTGACCGACGAGGGCAAAGGCGGCCTTTACTACTCCGATCATTTTGCCATAGCGGCCACGTTGACTGTGTAACGGGGCGAGAAAACCGCATTTTCATCTTTTCAAAAGCACCGCCGCGGCGGTGCTTTTGCTTTGCGGCAAGAAATTTTTACAGGCCGTTCATTGACAATCGCGCGTGCGAGTGTTACAATACAACATAAAGTTTATTGTGTAAGGGGGGGGATAGAGCCGTGTTCAAACGTCTGATGCGCTGTGTGCGGGAGTATAAGACCCCCACGGTGCTGACCCTCATTTTCATCGTGGGCGAGGCCGTGATCGAAACGGCCATCCCTTTTATCACGGCAAAATTGGTCAATAACATCAAGGCGGGCGCCCCCATCGAACAGGTCATTCGCATCGGTCTTATTCTGGTGGGGCTTGCTTTTGCCTCGCTTGCGTGCGGAGCGGCGGCGGGTTTTACCAGTGCCAGGGCCTCGGCCGGGTTTGCCAAAAACGTGCGCAAAGATATGTACTATCGGGTGCAGGATTATTCGTTCGAGAACATCGACAAGTTCTCCTCCACCTCGCTTGTGACGCGCATGACGACCGACGTGACTTATGTGCAGATGGCGTTTATGATGCTGATCCGCATCGCGGTGCGCAGCCCCCTGATGCTGATCTTTTCCGTCATCATGGCCGCTATTATGGGCGGCCCTCTGGCGCTGACCTTTGTGGTGGTCATTCCCGTACTCGCGTTCGGTCTGTTTCTCATCGGGCGCTTTGCCATGCCGTCTTTTCGCCGCGTATTCAAAAAGTACGACGCGCTCAACGCCTCGGTCGAGGAGAACGTGCGCGGCATGCGCGTCGTCAAAGGGTTTTCGCGCGAGGAATATGAAAAAGAGAAGTTCGGCCGCGCTTCCGACGAGATCCGCGCCGATTTCACCCGCGCCGAGCGCATCGTGAATTGCACGCGCCCGCTGATGCAGTTCTGTGTCTATTTCAATATGGTGTTCGTGCTGATCGTGGGCTCCTATATGGCCATCACGGGCCAGAACGGCATCGACGTAGGTCAGATCTCGGCTATGCTGACTTACGGCATGCAGATCCTCATGTCGCTGATGATGCTCTCCATGATCTACATCATGCTGACGATGTCGGTCGAATCGGCCAAGCGCATCTGCGAGGTGCTAAGTGAGACGCCCGCCCTTTCTTCGCCCGCCGATGCGGTCACGACCGTGGCGGACGGCAGCATTGATTTTCAGAACGTCAGTTTCAAATACAGCGCGGCGGCCGAGCGGTTCGCCCTCTCGGATATCGACCTGCACATCGACGCGGGGCAGACGGTGGGCATTCTCGGCGGCACGGGCGCGAGCAAATCAACGCTGGTGCAGCTGATCCCGCGTCTGTACGACGCGACCGAGGGAACGGTATCGGTCGGCGGCGTGAACGTGAAAGCGTATGACCTTGACGTGCTGCGCGGCGCCGTGGCCATGGTATTGCAAAAGAACCTGCTGTTCTCCGGCACCATCAAAGAGAATTTGCGCTGGGGCAACCCGGACGCCACCGACGAAGAGATGGAAGAGGCCTGTCGTCTCTCGCAGGCGCACGACTTCATCACCGCCTTTCCCGACGGGTATGACACCCATATCGAGCAGGGCGGCACCAACGTCTCAGGCGGGCAGAAGCAACGCCTTTGCATCGCGCGGGCGCTGCTGAAAAAACCGAAAATACTCATTCTCGACGACTCGACCAGCGCGGTCGACACCAAGACCGACGCGCTGATCCGCGAGGGATTTCGCACGTATATTCCCGAGACGACCAAGATCATCATCGCACAGCGCGTGGCCTCGGTGGAGTCGGCCGATCTTATCCTCGTCATGGATAACGGCCGCATCGCCGCCGCGGGGCGGCACGACGAGCTGATGCAGACCTCGTCCATCTACCGCGAAGTCTATGAACAGCAGACGAGAGGGGGTGACGCCGATGAAGCGACCGCCTGATCGTCGCCCCATGACAAAAGGGGTGCTTTCGCGTTCCCTCAAAATTCTGTTTCGCGCTTATCCCGTGCTGATGACCGTGGTCGTCGTGTGCCTGGTCTTCTCGGCCGTGACGGCGGCGATTCCCTCGATCTTTCTGCAAAAGGTGCTGGCCATCATCGAGAACTATTTCCGCTCCGGCAACTGGCAGGAGGCGTGGGCCGAGATACGCCCGCTCGTGCTGAAACTGGCCGGCCTTTACGGCCTGTCGCTGCTTGCCATCACGGTACAGATGCAGCTGATGGCTTACATTACGCAGGGCTTTCTCGATAAACTGCGCCGCCGCATGTTCGACGGCATGCAGAACCTGCCCGTGCGCTATTTCGACACCCACAAGCACGGCGACATCATGAGCCATTATACCAACGACATCGACGCGTTGCGCGAACTCATTTCGCAGTCGCTGCCCGCGCTACTCAACTCCGTCATCATTCTGCTCGCGGTGCTCGGCGTTATGCTGTGGTACAGCGTGTGGATGACGCTGATCGTGCTGTTCGGCGTGGTGTTCATGGTGTTGGTCTCCAAAAAGGTAGGGGGCGGCTCCGCCCGCTACTTCGTGCGCCAGCAGGCGGCCGTCGGCCGCATGGAAGGCTATGTGCAGGAGATGATAACGGGTCAGAAGGTTGTGAAGGTGTTCTGCCACGAAGAGGCCGCCAAAAAGGATTTTGACGCCATCAACGACGCCCTTTGCGAAGACAGCCGCAAAGCGCACGCCTACGCCAACATTTTAGGGCCCATTATCGGCAATATCGGTAATATTCTTTACGTGCTGATCGCCGTGGCGGGCGGTCTGTTCATTTTGACCAATGCGAAAAACGTCTGCATCTCGGGGCTCGCGTTCAGTATCTCCGTGGTGGTGCCGTTTCTCAACATGGCCAAACAGTTCACGGGCAACGTCAACCAGGCCTCGCAGCAGATCAACGCCATCGTCATGGGTCTCGCGGGCGGCGGGCGCGTGTTCGCCCTGATGGATGAATTGCCGGAGGCCGACGACGGTTACGTGACCCTGGTCAACGCCAAACAGGATGAAAACGGCAACGTGGTCGAGTGCGAAGAGCGCACGGGGCTTTGGGCGTGGAAACACCCGCACGGCGACGGCACCATCACCTATACGCCCCTTTGCGGCGACGTGCGCCTTCTTGGCGTGGACTTTGCCTATGAGGAGGGCAAACCCGTTCTGCACGACGTGACGGTGTATGCCGAACCCGGCCAGCACGTGGCCTTTGTGGGCGCGACGGGCGCGGGCAAGACCACCATCACCAACCTCATCAACCGCTTTTACGACATCGCCGACGGCAAGATCCGCTACGACGGCATCAACATCAACAAGATCAAAAAGGCCGACCTGCGCCGCTCGCTCGGCATCGTGCTGCAGGATACCAACCTGTTTACCGGCACGGTGATGGAGAACATTCGCTACGGCCGCCTCGATGCCACCGACGAGGATTGCGTGGGGGCCGCCAAACTGGCGGGCGCGGACGACTTTATTACCCGCCTGCCGGACGGCTATAACACCATGCTGACCGGCAACGGGGCCAACCTCTCGCAGGGTCAGCGGCAGCTGCTTGCCATCGCGCGCGCCGCCGTGGCCGATCCGCCCGTCATGATCCTCGACGAGGCGACCTCTTCCATCGACACCCGCACCGAGGCCATCGTGCAGCGGGGTATGGATCAACTGATGCGGGGGCGCACGGTGTTCGTCATCGCGCACCGCCTCTCGACCGTTATGAACGCCGACGTCATCATGGTGCTGGATCACGGCCGCATCATTGAGCGCGGCAACCACCAAAAACTGATCGAGGAAAAAGGCGTGTATTATCAACTCTACACCGGCGCGTTTGAGTTGGAGTAAAACAACATAAAAAGGCCCTCTGCCGTCAGACAGAGGGCTTTTTTAGTCAGTCGATCCACTTTCCGGCCTGCATCACGCGGCGGGGCAGGGGGTCGTTTTCGTTTTGCAGGAGGAACAGATCGGCGCGCGCGCCGGGCGAAAGCGTTCCGCGTTCACCCTGCAGCCCGAGATAGGCGGCGGGGGTCACGGTGGCGCAGCGCAGCGCCTCGCCGAACGGAATGCCGCAGAACGCGGTGAGATTCTGCACGCCCTGTAAAAGATTCAAGGTGCTGCCCGCTAACTTGCCGTCGGGCGTCAGGGCCTTTCCGTCTTTGAGTACGGCGGGTTGGCCCGCGATCTCATAGGTACCGTCGGGGCAGCCCGTGCCCGCCATGGAATCGCTGACGAGCATCAGGCGGTCGCTCCCCTTGGCCGCGTAGGTCAGACGCACGACCTCGGGCGCAACGTGAACGCCGTCGCAGATCAGTTCGGCAAAGGCCTCTTTTTCGGTCAATGCGGCGGCCACGGGCCCGCCCGCGCGGTGGTGCAGGGGCGGCATGGCGTTATAGAGGTGAGTAAAGCAGTCGGCACCCGCCGCCAGCGCCGCCACGGCGGCGGCATAGTCCTCGTCGGTGTGCCCCTGCGAGATGCGCACGCCCCGCTCGCGGCAGGCGGCGAGAAAACCCATGCCGCCCGTCAGTTCGGGCGCAAACGTGATCTTTAGGATCGGCAGAGGCGAGGCGGCGACCAGCGTTTGCAGTTCCGCTGCGCTCGGCGCGGACAGGAGATTTTTGGCGTGTGCGCCGCGGCGCGCGGGAGAGAGCCAGCGCCCCTCCAGATGAATGCCCGCATAGGCGGCAAGTCCGCTTTTCCCGATGCGCGAGAGAGCCGAGAGCCAACCTTCGAACGTGTCGGAGGCCAGCGTCGGCAGCACGGTGGTCACGCCGTGGCGGGCAAAGTCTTGCGCCATGGCGGTAAGTTGTTCGCCCGTCGCGGCGCAGAAATCCGCACCCGCGCGGCCGTGGGTATGCTGATCGATCAGCCCGGGGCACAGCAGCGCGCCCTGCCCGTCATAAACGGTATCGGCGGGGCCGTCCTCCACGATGCGGCCGTTTTCCACGGTCAGGCGGCCCGGCAGAAACGTGCCGTTATCCTGGAACATCAGAACGTTTTTGATACGGATGCGCATAGTTCGTTCCTTTCTTCAAAACTGGCGGTATCAGATGCGGCGCACCGGCACGGTCGGCGCACGCCCGCTTTGATAGGCGGCGATCACGGCGTCGATCTCGTCGGCGGTCTCGACGGTAAAGAGATAATGCCCGCCCGCCACGTGAGCCGCAAGCAATTCGCGGCGCTTGTCGCTCATCACGGTTGGGCGGCAGTTATACAGCACGCTACGGTGAGGCGACAGACGCAGAACGGGGAATTTCTCGCCCCGTCTGTCGGTGTATTCGTTCTGTCCCGCTTCGCACGCCGCACAGGTGCCGACTTCGCGCCCGAGGCATTTTTCGAGCAGCATCAGGGGAATGCGCCCGTAGACGATGACGTCGGCCGCGCCGCGCATGTCGCGGATCTGCGGCAGGGTGAGTTCCGGCGACAGCAACGCGTCGACAAGCCCTTGTGATAAATAGAACGCGAGCGTGTGTTCGTTGGTGATATTCAACCGAAAATCGCCATGCGCGACAAGCCCGGCCTCTCGGGCGAGATCAAGATGCCCGGGGTTAGAGACGAGCGCGTGAACGGCGCCGGCGGCTTTGGCCTTTTGCAAAAGCGTTCGCACCGCGTCCTGCTCGCCGTCGAATATGACGGGCGGCAGCACCACGCCGTCGGCGATGGGATCGTAGCGGTCGAGCGGCAGATAGCGGTGGATAAAATACTTTTTTGCCGTGTCGGTGATCTGCACCGCCGTCTCAAAACGGGCGGTCGGCCGGTCGGGACGCGCGCCAGCGGGCGACGCAGGGAGCAGGATCGGGGGCAGGTCGGGGCGCGCCTCGCCGGCGAGGGCCGCGAGCGCGGCGCGGCGCAGGGCGTTGAGGCGCGAGACGGGCAGCATCAGCCCCGCGTCTACCGTGACGGCTGCACGTTCGACGCGATAGGGCGTGCCGCCGAAGCGGCAGAGATTCTTTTTGACGGCCTCGGCATCCATGGGCGCGGTGCGCGCGAGCAGGGGCATATCCCCCGTAACGGTGCAGGTTTTCCCGTTGGCCGTCACAGTCAGGCGCACCGGCTCGCCCTGCCGCATGGCAAAGTCGAGTGTGAGTGGTATCGTGCGGGTAAGTCCCACGAACGGGGTTTGTTTCGCGCTTTCATCTTTGTCGGCTTCGGAGCGCGTGCCGAGCATGGCGTGGTCGATGCGTCCCGTAAAATAGCCGTCGGTAAACCCGCCGCGGCTGAACACGGCGGCTAAGTATTTCATTTCATCATCGGCGGCGGCGCGGCGCTCGTCGAGCAGACGACGGAACACGGCCGTCACGTCGCGCACGTATTCGGGCGATTTCAGCCGCCCCTCGATCTTCAGCGAGTCCGCGCCCATATCGATCAGTTCGGGAATGTGGCGCGCGAGCGACAGATCTTTTAAGGAGAGCGGATAGCGGCCGCTGCCGTCGGGCAGGCGGCAGGGCTGTGCGCATTCGCCGCGGTTGCCGCTGCGGCCGCCCACGAGCGAGGAGAACAGACATTGGCCCGAGTGGCAGACGCACAGCGCGCCGTGTACGAACACCTCGGTCTCCATGCCGCAGGTCGCGATAAAGCGGCGCATCTCCTCGGCCGAGGCCTCGCGCGCGAGAACGGTGCGGCAAAAGCCGATTTTCGCGAACAGCCGCGCAGCCGCCGCGTTGTGGGCCGAGGCCTGCGTGCTGGCGTGCAGGGGCAGATCGGGAAAGGCGTGACGGATGGCGGCCGCGCCGCCGAGATCGGCCACAATAAGGGCGTCTGCGCCTGCCTCTCTCGCCATGGCCGCCGCCGCGACAAAGTCGGGCAGTTCACGGTCGGTCACAAGCGTATTCAGCGTGACGTAGGCGCGCACGCCGAACGCGTGGCAAAGGGCGATGTTTTCGCGCATCGTCTCATAGGTAAAGTTTTTGGCCCGCATGCGGGCGTTGAAAGAAGGGCCTCCGAAATAGACCGCGTCGGCGCCGCCTTCAATGGCGGCCGAAAGGGCCTCCGGCGACCCGGCAGGGGCAAGCAGTTCAGGCAGTCGACCGCTTTTCAACATAGATCAGCGATCTCCGTGCGGCGCATCGTTCAAAATGCTGTCAACGTCCATCTGCTCGTATTTGTGCGTGACTTGCTGTTCGCGCGGCGTGATCTCGACGGCGGGTTCCTCCTCGCGCACCGAATAGGAGGCGGAGGGCTCTTTGGTCTCGACGCAGAGCGCGGCCAGCTTTTGCCGCAGTTCGCGGACTTCGGTGAGAATGGAAAGCACCTGGTCGTGCATGCGGTCGGCGCGGGCGTTGGAGTCGGCGCTCTGTTTCATCAGCTTAGCGTTGAGACCGAACAGCGTGGCGTTGTCACGCAGCAGCGCCTCATATTCGCCGCGGCTGACCTGCAACTGCGCGCGCAGCGTCTCGTTCTCGCCGCGCAAAAGGCTGGCGCCGTAGTTGTCGCCCGTGGGGTCGGCGGTGCTGACGAAGGAGTTGAGCTCGTCCACCCGCTTCTGCAGGTGCATGGCTTTGGCGGTGTGATCGAGCGCGGCTAAAAGGATCGCCTCGGTGCGGGTGCAGGAGTGCCCCGGGGCGGTCAGCAGGTCGCGGATCTGCTTGTCAAGTTCGGAGACGGCGGCGTCCACGTCCTCCTGCGTTTCGTCACAGACGATGTTCATGGGAACACCGGCGATCGTCACAAAAAACTTTTGTCTCATAGCGGCCTCCTTCGGGGGCGTATGCCCGCGCTTTGCTTTGATATTTCCATTATAATACAAATCGGTGTAATTTTCAAATCTTTTTTGTCATAAGAAAGAAAAAATCCGCCGCGTCACGTGCGCGGCGGATCAGACGGATGATTTTTCAAGACGGATGAGCAGTTTGGCAAGCGGCAGGGTCAGCGTGGCGGCGGCGGTGTTGCCGATGGCGTGCGTGACGTCGTAGGGCAGGCCCACGATGATCCAGGCGATCGTCTGCTCGAAGTTGAGATGAAAGAAAAAAGCTTGCGCGGGCGCGTAGAGCGTGCCGTAAGTCAGGCCGTGCAGGGCGGCCAGCACGATATAGACGGGCACGGCAAAGACGGGCTTCATACGGCGGGGCAGCAAACACCCCGCAAGATAGAGGGGCAACCAGATATAAAGATACGGTATCCACCACACCGAAAAACCGGCGTAAACGCCCGTCAGAAAGACGAAGACGTAAAGGGGCACGATCGCCCGCCAGCGGTACACCACCGTAAAGGCGAGAATGAACATGGCGAGAAAGTGGATGTTCGGCGCCCACTCCATCAGCAGTTTCGAGCAGAACATCAGAGCCCCGAGCATGGCGAAGACCGTCATCTCGTGTACCGAAAGGCCGCGGCGCTTTTTCGGCTCGGGCGTTTTGGTGTCGTCTTGTTCCGAAAGAACAGCCGGTTCCGTCGGCTGCTCTTCCGTTTTTATATCAGCCCGCCGTGCGGACCAACGCATATTGATCGCCGTCGGCGAATGCGGTGGAATCTACACCGGTCGACATGTATTCCTCACCTTTATAAAAGGCCCAGTAAGTGCCGTCGGTATCCCAGTCGGCGAGAATGTTATTGACTCGCTTGACGTACAGGCCGTATTGAGTCTGGTCGCCGGCGATCAGATTGTGCTCGAGCAGGGCGGCGCCCACCGTTTCGGCGTCGGATTTAATGGTGAAGGTGATCGACTGATTGTCGGCGGTGACGGTGACTTTCAGCGTTTTGGAGCCGCTGCCGAAAGACGTGTCTTTGACGTAGGTGGCGTTTTGCCACACGCCGGTCCTCTGCACCTCGCCGATCGTGTCGGCGGCGGCGGGCGTCGTGTTCTTGTCTTTGCAGGCAACAAAAGCGAGCGCGAGCAGGCAGAGCGTCAGCAGCAGGCAGAGAATTCTGGTTGTGTTGCGGATCATTTTTCATTACCTCTTTTCGTTTTTTTCGAAAACAAGCGAAAAAGATAAGCCGCTCCCCACGGGAAAACGCCCGGTGGAACGGCAACACAAAAGGCGCGCGGAACCCGCGCCGGTGTAATCGCCCTCCCCACTTGCCCGGGAGCCGTCTTACCAACACGAGACGATGAGCATTCCGACTGGGAAAAGCGAACTTTTCGTAACGGTAATGGCTGTTGCGACGGATTTGCACCGCACTTTCCTCATCTTCGCCGTAGCGCGTCCGGCGCGCCCGCCGACAGCGCGGTGCCGAGGGCCCGCGCCGAATCGTGTGATCATTCGTTTTCAAGGGCCAGTATAGCACGGCGGCGGGCGCTTGTCAAGCCGCGCCGCGCGAAAAAACGGGTTTTCGGTCGGCGGCGCTTGCAAAATGCGGCGAGAGCGTGTATAATAAAACAAGTACACGGCGACGACCGACAAAACGCCGTGAGAGAGGGGGACGCCGTGAAAAAACTCAAAGAACTGCTGGGGCTGTTTGCCACCATGTTCAAGATCGGCCTTTTCACGTTCGGGGGCGGCTATGCCATGATCGCCCTGCTCGAGAATGAACTGATCGCCAAAAAACAGTGGATGACGAACGACGAGTTTACGGATATGGTGGCTATCGCCGAATCGACCCCCGGCCCCATCGCCGTCAACTCGGCGACCTATCTCGGCTACCGCCGCGCGGGTGTGGCGGGAGCGGCGTTCGCCACGCTTGGCGTGGCCTTGCCCTCTTTTATCATTATCTTTGCCATTTCGCTGTTCTTTGACGCTTTTCTGTCGCTGAAAGCGGTCGCGGCGGCCTTTCGCGGCGTGCAGGCGTGCGTGGTCTATCTCATTCTGTCGGCCGGCGTGCGCATGTTCAAAAAGATGAAAAAATCGGCGCTCTCGATCTCCGTTTTTGCGGTCGTCGTCTGCTGCATGGTGGCGTTCTCACTGTTTGCGGTGCGCTTTTCTTCCATTTTCTATATCCTCATCGCCGCGGCCGTCGGCGTGGCCGTTTACCTGATCGCGGGTCTCTGCCATCGCGACCCGCCCGCGGGCGAAAACACCGAAAAGGCCCTTGACGGGGCCGAAAACGGGGCAGAGGAGGGGCAGACATGAACGTATATCTTTCTCTCTTTCTGAACTTTTTGAAGATCGGCGCCGTTTCGTTCGGCGGCGGTTACGGCATGCTGGCGCTCATGCGCGAGACAGTGGTCGGTAACGGGTGGCTCAGCGAGGAGGAGATGCTCAACTTCATCGCCGTCTCCGAATCGACGCCGGGGCCCATCGCCATCAATATGGCGACTTTTGTCGGCGCGTCGCAGGGCGGTATGCTCGGCGCGCTTTGCGCCACGCTCGGCGTCATATTGCCGTCGTTCGTCATCATCCTCATCGTCGCGGCGCTCATTCGCAACCTCTTGAAATTCAGGGGCGTGCAGGCGGCGCTCTCCGGCATTCGTCCGGCGGTCATCGCTCTGATCGCGGCGACGGGCCTTATTCTCTTGCTCGAGACCTTGTTCGGCATCCGGCACGTGCCGACGGACGTCGCGCCCGATTGGCGCGGCGTCGGTATTTTCGTCGGTGTGGCCCTGCTGTCGCTTTGCTACGTCAAATGGCGCAAAAAGCGTCTGTCGCCCATCGTGTGCATCCTCTTGTCGGCTGCGGCGGGCATTCTCCTTTACTATCCGTGGGCCGCGTGATCCCGCCCGCGTTTTTCGCGGCGCCCGCCACGGATCTCGCGCCCCGTTTGCCGGGTAAATGGCTTTGCCGCCGCATGGGCGACACCGTTTTACGCTGCCGCATCACCGAGACGGAATGTTACTTCGGTGAAGAGGATACCGCCTGTCACGCCCACCACGGGCGCACGGCGCGCACCGACACATTGTACTTGCAGGGCGGCGTTACCTACGTTTATCTTTGTTACGGCATACACAGTCTTCTCAATCTGGTCACTGGCCCCGAGGGGCACCCCGAGGCGGTGCTGATCCGCGGGGTCGAGGGCGCGGCCGGCCCCGGCCGCGTCACCAAAAAACTTGCGGTGACCTGTGCCGACAACCGCAAGCCGCTGACGCCCGAGGCGGGGCTCTGGCTCGAAGAGGACGATGCGCCGCCGCCCACCGTGGTCGCGGGTCCGCGCGTCGGCGTGGATTATGCCGACCCGGAGGACAGGGAGCGCCCCTGGCGGTTTATGATAAAAGAATAAGCCCTCGGGCACAAAAAAAGGACGGGAAGTTCCCGTCCTTTTTGCTATGGGTTTATTTCTTTTCTTCGTCGTCGGGGTTGCAGGAAAATTTTGCGCCGCAGGCGGGGCAGGTGAGGTGCGCGGGATCGACGCTTTCGTCAAAGCAGATCTTCTCGCCGCAGGTGGGGCATTCGACCTCATAGGTCTCGTCGGCATACTCGCACTCATCGGCGTAGTCGCAGCTGTCGCATTCGCCGTCGCACTCTTCGTCGTCGCCCTCGTCGTCGAGAAAATCTTCGACGTCGCCGAGATCCTCGTCGAGTTCTTCGACGTAGTCGTTCAGCTCTTCCAGATCGTGGTCAAGGCCCTCGACCTTATCGGCCAGCGCCTCGGTCAGCTCGATCAGGGCGGCGATCAGTTTGCCCTCTTTGGTGGTCTTGTCGTATTCAAGACCGTCGGCCAGGCCCTTCAGGTAAGCGGCTTTTTCAGTCAGTTTCATGGCGTTACCTCCGATCAGGCGCGGGAGAGATACTCGCCCGTGCGGGTGTCGATTTTCAGCACGTCGCCCTCGTTGATGAACAGCGGCACTTTGATCTCGGCGCCGGTCTCCAATGTGGCGGGCTTCAACGTATTGGTGGCGGTGTTGCCGGCAAAGCCGGGGTCGGTCTTGGCCACTTTCAGTTCGACGAACGTGGGGGGTTCCACGCCGAACACGTTGCCCTTATAGGAGATGATCTTGCACATCATTTCCTCTTTGACGAACTTGAAACTGTCGGGCAGTTTGTCGCTGTTGAGGGGCAGCATATCGAACGTCTCCATATCCATAAAGTAATAGAGATCGCCGTCGCTGTAGGAGTATTGCATCTCTTTGCGGTCGATATAGGCGTTCTCGAATTTATCGGTGGGGTTGAACGTTTTTTCGATGACCGCGCCGGAGATGACGTTTTTCAGTTTGGTGCGCACAAAGGCCGCGCCCTTGCCGGGTTTGACGTGTTGGAACTCGATGACCTGCAGCACGTTGCCCTGGCCGTCGTCAAAAGTGATGCCGTTTTTAAAATCGCCTGCTACTACCATATTGTACCTCCGTGACCCGAAAGCGGGTCAGAATTTTAGTTTACACTTTATTTTACATGATGGCGGCGCTTTTTGCAAGAGGGTTTTGCAAAAAAATCGCAAGGGAAACAAAAAAGCGGGCGGAAATCGCTCTATGCAGCTTTGCGGGGCGACACAAGCGGGCGGGGATGGCGCCACGAGAGAGAGGGGGTCCCGCCCGTAGCGGGCGAGGATATAACTAACTCCAATATAATCAACACCAATATAACCAACCTTACTTTAACCAACTCCACTCTGACAAGCGACTGCGTCGGGGAGACGGGGAAAAAAGAAAAAGCAAAATGTTTTTAGATACAAAAGCACCCCCCGCGGGGGGTGCTTTTGTAATCAAATCTTTACCTGTTGATCTCGTCGTTCTTGACTTCGGTTTTGCCGATATCGTACATGCGGCCGGTGGTAGTCGTAGTGGAAGAAGAGTAGTAGAGCGGAGAGTTACGAGAGTCACCGTTGTATGTTCGCGTCATGGTATAGGACAAACCGGAGCCGTCCTTTGCCACGGTGTACTGATCTGTATAGGTACTGCCGACGAATTTATATGTATATGTGCCGTCGGTTTCGACAAACATGTCGGGATACAGGAAAAAGCTGACAAGACAACCCAAACCCTGATTGATCAAATCGTCAGGGCGCGCATCGGTGGGCATCCAACCTTTGTCGTCGCTTGTGCGTTCATAAATTTTATTCTGCTGATTTTTCTTATCCCAATATGCGATATACTCTTGCGTATTCTGCTCGTTTACTATTTTACAATACACGGCGTTCCCGTCCACCTTGTATATGGCAGATGAGCCGTTTGACTTGCACTCTATGGTGTAATTGCGTTTGGTCAGCGCCTTTTCAAGCCGGTTGTAAACGCTTTCTTTTTTACCGCACGAAACAACAAAAGACAGCGCGCAGCAGAACACGAGCAGCAGGGCGACGATTTGAAGGATCCTTTTTCTCATAGATAACTCCTTTGCCGTTTTTGTCATAAAATGTAACATGCAAATTATAGCAAAAATCTCTGTTCCTGTCAAGTGGCGACTTTTTCTCCAAGCACAAAGCCCCGAAACGGGGCTTTTTTTGATGGTTTTTATTGCGGTGTAAATGTGATGCGAAAGACGTCGAACAGGGCCATGTCGAGCGTGAGCGTGCGATTTTGCGGCGTCAGCCGGAACGTCTGTTTCGGCTTTTGCATGCCGACGGGCGCGGCCGTGACGAGATACGTTTTGTCCGCGTCAAGTCCCTTGGCCGTCAGCGTGACGGTCAGCGACGGGGCGCCGTCGTCGTTGTCGAAATAGGAGAGCAGCACGGCGCCGCGCGCTTCGTTCTTGGCCGCCATGGCGGCGAGTTTATCATAACCCGTGTGGACGGCCGCGCTCCGGCCGAGTTCGGCGAGGTCGGAAAAAGCGGAAAGGGAAAAGTAGGCGGGCAGGGGTTCCATCATGTCGTTATACATGCCGTTGAACTGCCCCGGCCGCGCGTCGTAGTAGAACATTTTGTCAAGCGGGCCATATTGCAAGAGGGCCATGCAGGCCGCGACGTAAGCGCCGCCTTTTTGCCCGCGGAACGCGCGCATGCTGTATCGCATTTCCTCGGCGGGTCCCCACTTTTGTATGTAGTTCCACTCGGTCAGGTGCATTTCGGCGTCGCCGTAGCCGTAGCGCTTCGCCATATCCCTGGCCGTTTGTGCAAGCGCGAGCAGGCGGCGGGGATCGTGACCGTAATCGTGCCACGAGATAAAGTCAAGCGGTACGGCGCGGCGCTGCATCTCGATAAGAAAGCGCTCCAACCATTCAAACCGGCCGGCTAATGCGGGGCCGCCGATCTTTTCATGCGGAAAGCGGGCTTTTAAGTGCTTGGCGGCGATCTCGAAAAAGTCGAAAAACTGTTCTTCTGTGCCGCCCCAGGTGTTATCGCTCAAGAGGTCCGGCTCGTTCCAGATCTCCCAGTACATATTCGCGTAGCGATAACCGTCGGCCCACCCCTCTGTGTAGTGGCGGATGACGTGCTCGCATATGGCGGCCCATTTGTGGAAGTCGGCGGGCGGGTAGGTGTGATACTTTTTGACGGGGCTGTTCTCAATGCTCTGCCCGAGGCGGTAATAGACGCCCGTGCCCGCCTCGACGATGTCGGACAGATACGCGTCGGTCACGGCAAAATCATACGAGGCGGGGTCGTCGGGGTCGGATGCAAAATGCGGAAAGATCGCCGCGATATCGACGGCGTGCGGCCCCCACGCCTCGCCGAGCGCGGAATCGTGGGTGCGGGCGTAGGGAATGCGGGCGGCGCGGTAGCTCTCGAAGTTGGTGAGCGCGTGATACGTACCGCACTTGACGGGTCCGTTGTTGGTGGCGTTGAGCGGCTTGACGGGGCCGCGGTCGGCCGCGAAATCGACGGTCACGGCATACGTGTTTTCGGCCATATGGTTCTCCTTTTCGTCACGCGTCGCCGCGCATCAGGTGCAGCAGCACCTCGATCATGGTCTCCATCGAGCGGACGGGGATATATTCGTGCACGCCGTGGAAGTTGGCGCCGCCCGTCGAAAGATTGGGGCAGGGCAGACCCATGTAGGAAAGGCGCGCCCCGTCCGTGCCGCCGCGAATGGGCACGCAGATCGGTTCGACGCCCGCCGCGCGCATGGCGGCTTCGGCGTTTTCGATCAGCTCCTTATGGGGCAGGATCATCTCTTTCATGTTGTAGTAACTGTCGCGCACCGTCAGCGAAAAGGTGCCGTCGCCCCACACCGTGTTCATGTAGTCGGTCAGAGTTTTGAGAAACGCTTTGCGCGCCTCAAACTTGTCGCGGTCGTGGTCGCGGATGAGCAGGCGGATTTCGGCCCGCGTCTCGTCGCCGGACATGTGATGCACGTGATAAAAGCCCTCATAGCCCTCGGTGTGCGCGGGCGTCTCGGCCGGCGGCAGACGGTTCATCCACTCAGAAGCCAGCAGCAGGGCGTTTTTCATTTTATTCTTGGCCCCGCCCGGGTGAATGTTGACGCCCGCCACCGTCAGCGTCGCCGAGGCGGCGTTGAAGTTCTCGTATTCGATCTCGCCGATCTCACCGCCGTCCACGGTGTAGGCGAAAGCCGCGCCGAACCGCTCCACCGAAAAGTGATCCACGCCCCGCCCGATCTCCTCGTCGGGGGTAAAGGCCACGGCGATCTCGCCGTGCGGCCGTTCGGGATGCGCCGACAATTCCGCGGCGGCCGACATGATCTCGGCCACGCCTGCCTTGTCGTCGGCGCCGAGCAGCGTCGCGCCGTCGGTGACGATCAGTTCCTCGCCGATATAGCGCTCCAACGAGGGGAAGACCGCGGGCGACAGCACCTTGCCGTGTCCGAGCGGCAGATCGCCGCCCTCATACTTCACGACGCGGGGGCAAATGGGCGCGCCCGGCGCGCCGTCCGAGGTGTCCATGTGGGCAATAAACCCCAAAACGGGGCGAGTTTCGCACCCTTTCGTCGCGGGAATGCGACCGTAAACACAGCCGTATACGTCCTGCTCGACGTCCGAGAGGCCGATGGTTTTCATCTCGTCGGCGAGCATGGCGCCGAGCGTCAACTGTCCTTTGGTGCTCGGCGAGGTAAAGCTTTCTTCGTTCGAGGTGGTCTCGACGGCGATATAGCGCATGAAGCGCGTCAACACGGTCTCTTTCATGGGCCAAACTCCTTTCGGGCTTGTCTTGAGCCAATTTCATTCTAAACGGCGGCGCGGGGTTTGTCAATGCGTTTTTTCAAGAAATCGTCGCCAAAAGATTGACAAGCGGACTGAAAATGTGTATAATGTATCCTGCATATTTATCCGCATGCCCGCACACACGGGGGAGGTCAACATGAAATTCATCAATATCGGTTTCGGTAATATGGTCGCCGTCGACCGCATCGTGGCGCTGGTCAGCCCCGATTCGGCGCCCGTCAAGCGCCTCATTCAGGACGCCAAAGACGAGGGCCGCACCATCGACGTGACCTGCGGCCGCCGCACGCGCGCGGTCATCATCACCGACAGCGAACACGTCATTCTCTCCGCCATTCAGGCCGAGACCATCGCCAACCGTCTGGACGACGGCGGCATGGACGACGAAGACGACGAGACGGAGGAACAGGCATGAGCCGTGAGAGGGGCCTGCTCGTGGTGGTCTCCGGCCCGGCCGGCAGCGGCAAGGGCACGGTGCTGCCGCGCGTGATGGCGGCGGGTAACTTCCGCTTTTCCGTCAGCGCCACGACGCGCGCGCCGCGGCCCGGCGAAAAAGAGGGCGTCAATTATCACTACCTGACGCGAGAGGCTTTTGAGGCCCGCATCGCCGCCGGCGAGATGCTGGAATACACTACCTACTGCAACAACTATTACGGCACCCCGAAAAAGGAGGCCGAGGCGGTGCTCGAGACCGGCTGCAACCTCTTGCTCGAGATCGAGGTCGAGGGTGCAGCCAACGTCAAAAAAGCCTATCCCGACGCGGTGCTCATCATGCTGCTGCCGCCTTCCTACGCCGTGGAAGAGGCACGCCTGCGCGGCCGCGGCACCGAGAGCGAAGAGGCGCTTTTAAAGCGTCTTGAACAGGCGCGGTACGAAGTCAAACAGGCGCCGCGCTACGACTACATCGTCTACAACCGCGACGGCGAGGCCGACCGGGCGGCGGCGGACATTCTCGCCATCGTGCGGGCCGAACGCCTGCGCGCCGGAAGAAACCCCGACGCCGTGACGGATTATTTTGCTTGAAATCAATACCCGAAAAGGAGAAACGATAACCATGATTTACCCGACCATCGACCAACTTGCCAACAATCAATACAACCGCTATCAACTGGCGCTGGCGACCGCCAAATGCGCCCGCATGATCACGGATGAGTACGTGCGGCAGCGCACCGCCGCCGAGAACGCCCTGACGGCCACCAAAGAGGGCGGCGGCATGCTGCTGAACATGATCGACCCCAAACTGGCCAACAACAAGGCGGTCAAAAACGCCATCGACGGCATCTCAAACGGCGACTACGTCATCGTAGACAGCCCGGAGGAACCGGAACAAGAGACCGAATGGAACGAACAGGGGGATTGATCTCCCCCTTTTTCGACTGCCGGGAGAAAGGAGCGCGTCATGCCAAAGGAATATGCAAAAGTCCGGCTGCTGGATGCGCCGCTCCAGGCAGATCGCGACTATGATTATCACGTGCCGCCGGAATGGCGCGACGAGGTCGTGCCGGGCAGTATCGTGGTGGTGCCTTTCGGCGCGCGGAACTTCCGCAAGCAGGGGCTTGTCACCGAACTGACCGAAACCTCGGATTATCCGCACGTCAAGAACGTCGTCGCGCCCGCCGATCCGCCCACCGTGCTCTCGCCCGAAATGCTGGGACTCGTGGGCTTTTTGCGCGAACATACGTTCTGCACCACCGGCGACGCGGTGCGGGCCATGATGCCCCCGCGCGCGCTCGGAGGCACGGAGCTGTGCTATCGCCCGACCGACCGCGCGCCCACGGACGCGGGCCGGCTGCCGGATGACCTGCTTGACGTGTACGTCTTTCTGCGGCAGGCGGGGCAGACCTCCCGCGCGGCGCTCGCCGAGCGCTTCGGCGCGGCTGTGGACGGCGTACTGGAAAAACTCTGCCGCCGGCACCTTGTCGAAAAGGAACGGGTGCTGAAAACGGGCAAGGGCGTCAAGAAAGACACGCTGTTTCGCCTTGGAGACATTCGCCCGACGGGGCACGTCGGCGCGCGGCAAAAAGCTCTGCTCGATCTGCTCGCCGAGCGGGAACGCACCGGCGCGGAACTGCGGGAAGCCGGCTTTACCAAAGCCCATTCCGACGCGCTGCTGAAAAAGGGATGGATCACGGGGCAGACCGTGGAAGTGCGCCCCGGCGCGCCCACCCCGAACGCCGCGTTCGGCGCCGCTCTGCCCGCCGACTTCACCCTCAACGAAGAGCAGGAGGCCGCCTATACGAGCATGTGCGGTCTGATGGAGGACGGCCGGCCGCACGGCATTTTGCTGTACGGCGTGACCGGCAGCGGCAAAACGCCCGTGATGCTGCGCGTGATCGACAAAACGCTGTCGCGCGGCCGCGGCGTGATCGTGCTGCTGCCCGAGATCGCCCTGACCCCCCAGACCCTCTCCATTTTCTGTTCCCGCTACGGCGACCGCGTGGCCGTGATGCACTCAGGCCTTTCCCCGACGGAGCGGCTCGACGCTTATCACCGGGCGCTCTCCGGCGAGGCGGATATCGTGGTGGGCACCCGCTCGGCGGTGTTCGCCCCCGTGCAGAATCTCGGCCTTATCGTCATGGACGAGGAGCAGGAGAACACCTATAAATCCGACCAAAATCCGAAATACCACGCGCGGGACGTGGCCCGCTACCGCACCGCCGCCAACAACGCGTTGCTGCTGCTGTGTTCGGCCACCCCGTCGCTTGAAAGTTATAAAAAAGCCAAAGAGGGGCGCTATACGCTACTGACACTGAGGCACCGTCACGCGGGCGCCGTGCTGCCGCGCGTCGTGCTCTCGGATATGCGCAAAGAGGCGGGAGAGGGCGCGCTGTCGCCCCTCGGCGAAGAACTGACGAAGTCGCTGACGGCCACGGTGCGGGCCGGGGAACAGGCGGTGCTGTTCCTCAACCGGCGCGGCTATCACCACGCCGTCGTCTGCCGCTCGTGCGGGCAGGCGCTGACCTGTCCCGCCTGCTCGGTGACGCTGACGTATCACACCAAGGATAAAGATTATCAAAGCGGCTATCTCATGTGCCATTTCTGCGGCCGCCGTCTGCCACTGCCCGAAAAATGCCCCGCGTGCGGTTCGGCACATCTCGGGCGCATGGGCTTCGGCACCCAGCGGGTCGAGCAGGAGTTGACAAGCCTTTTGCCGGATAAAAAGATCCTGCGCATGGATACCGACACCACAGCGTCGCGCGCCGCCTACGACGAGATGCTCGGCGCTTTCCGCCGCCACGAGGCCGACGTGCTGCTCGGGACCCAGATGGTGACCAAGGGACACGATTTTCCCGACGTGACGCTGGTGGGCGTGCTGATGGCGGACGCCTCGCTTTATCTCGACGATTACCGCGCGTCGGAGCGCACGTTTTCGCTTCTGACGCAGGTCATCGGACGCTCCGGCCGCGCCGAAAAGCCGGGCGTGGCCGTCATTCAGACCAATAATCCCGACCATGAGATCATCGGTCTTGCCTGCCGGCAGGACTATGAGGCTTTCTATGAGCGGGAGATCCGTCTGCGCCGCTCGCTCGTCTTTCCCCCGTTCTGCGACATCGTGCTGCTGACGCTGTCGCATCGCGAGGAACAGCGGGTCATGCCCGCCGCGCTGAAGCTCAAAGAAGTGATCGAGTCTCTGCAGAAAACGGAGTTCGGCGACGTCAAAATGATCCTCTACGGTCCGTTTCAGGAACCCGTTTATCGTGCCGAGGGCCGCTATCGCGTGCGCCTCGTCGTCAAATGCGCGCTCAACGCGAAAACGCGCGCGCTGTTTTACCGCGTGGCGGCGCTGTATGCCGCCGAGGACGCGCGCGGGCCGCTTCTCTCGATCGACCCCAATCCCTCGAACTTGTAATTCTTACCCCGGATAAGGAGAAACCGTTATGGCAAAACTGCAGATCAGAAAGATCGGCGACGATGCGCTGCGCAAAGTCTGCCGCCCCGTCGAGGCGATCACGCCCCGCATTCTCACGCTGCTCGACGACATGGTCGAGACCATGCGCGCCGCCGACGGGTGCGGTCTGGCCGCTCCGCAGGTGGGCATTCTGCGCCGCGTCGTGGTCATCGAGACGGAGCCGGGACAGGTGTATGAACTCATCAACCCCAAGATCATCGCCACCGCCGGCGAGCAGGAAGCCGTTGAAGGCTGCCTTTCCGTGCCGGGCCGCAGCGGCATTACCCGCCGCCCTAAACACGTGACGGTGCGCGCGCTGAACAGAGCGGGCGAGACCGTTGAGATCAGCGGTTCCGATCTGCTGGCGCGGGCCATTTGCCACGAACTCGACCACCTCGACGGCAAACTCTACGTCGACTGCGCCGTGCGCATGCTGGGAGAGGACGAAGCATGATGCGCGTCGTTTTTATGGGCACGCCTGATTTCGCCCTGTTTTCGCTGAAAGCGCTCGTAGAGGCGGGCGAGAACGTGGTGGGCGTCGTGACGCAGCCCGATAAACCGCAGGGTCGCGGCTACGCGCTGACGCCGCCGCCCGTCAAGGTGTATGCGGCGGAGCGGGGCATTCCCGTTTTTCAGCTCGCCACGCTCAAAAACGGCGCGTTTGACGAACAACTGAGGGCGCTCGCGCCCGACGTGATCGTGGTGGCGGCCTACGGCAAGATCTTGCCGCCCTCCGTTCTGCACATGCCCCGCTTCGGGTGTGTGAACGTGCACGGGTCGCTGCTGCCGCGCTATCGAGGCGCCGCGCCCATACAGCGCGCCATGCTCGACGGGTGCGCCGAGACGGGCGTGACCACTATGCAGATGGACGAGGGGCTCGATACGGGCGATATGCTGCTGACCGCCGTCGTACCCATCGGTGAGAACGACAATTTCGAAACGGTGCACGACCGCCTCGGCGCGGCGGGCGCCCAATTGCTGATCAAGACGCTGCGGGGCCTTGCCGACGGCACCGTCAAGCCGCAGAAGCAGCCCGCGGGCGCGACCTACGCCGCCAAAATCGAAAAGGCTGACTGCGCGCTCGATTTTTCGGCCTCCGCACGCGCGGTGCACGACCGCATCCGTGCGCTGTCGCCCATGCCGCTCACGTTCACGCACACGCCGGACGGCAGACTTTTGAAAGTGTGGGAGAGCCGTGTGGGCACAAGACGCGCCGACGGCAAAACACCCGGAACGGTGGTGGCGCTTGACGGCGCCGTGACCGTGGTCTGCGGCGAGGGAACGGTGGATCTGATCGGCCTTTTGCCCGAGGGCAAAGGGCGTATGAACGCCGTCGATTATATCAACGGCCGCCGCCTTTCGGTGGGGGACGTGCTGCGATAAAGGAGTTTTTTCATGTTACTTGGTTTGTTTTGGGGCGACTGGACACTGCTCATTCTGCTGCCGGGTCTCTTGATCTCGCTCTATGCGGAGTTGCGCGTAAAAGCGACCGTCGGCCGCTATGCCGCCGTGCCCGTGCAGCCCGGTATGACCGGCGCCGCCGTGGCGGAACGGATCCTTGCGAGCAACGACGTGTATGACGTCTCGGTCGAGCGCGTGGCGGGGCAACTGACAGATCACTATGATCCCTCCGCCAAAGTGCTGTATCTTTCCGAGACGACTTACGGCCGCAGCAGCGTCGCGGCGGTCGGCATCGCCGCCCACGAGGCGGGGCACGCCCTGCAGCACGCCAAAGGTTACGTACCGCTGCGCATGCGCACGGCGCTGGTGCCCGTTTGCAATTTCGGCGCGCGTCTCGCCATGCCGCTGTTCTTTATCGGCCTCATTTTTTCCGTCTGGCTCTCCTATATCGACGCCATGACCACCTTCGGCCTTGCGCTGATGCTGGTGGGCGTTTGCGCCTTCTCGCTGTCGGTGCTGTTTCAGCTCGTGACTCTGCCGGTCGAGTTCAACGCCAGCCGCCGCGCCATGCGGTGCCTGACGCGCTCCGGCACCATGAACGACGCGGAACTGACGGGCGCCGGGCGCGTGCTGCACGCCGCGGCGTTGACCTATGTGGCGGCGCTTCTGACGGGGCTTTTGTTCCTTTTGCGTCTTCTGATCATCGTGGCCGGCGTCTCCGGCCGCCGTCGCTGATGGCCGGCGCGCGGGCGTTGACCCTCGACTTGCTCGTGCGGGCCGAGGCGGCGGGACAGTATGCCGACCGGGCGCTGTCGGCGGCGCTGGATCGAGCCGAACTTTCACCGGCGGACAGGGGCTTTGTCACCGCCCTGTTTTACGGTGTGACCGAGCGGCGCGTGACGTTGGACGCCATCATCGACGACCGCGCAAAACTCGCACCGTCCGCTATCGAAATGCGCGTGCGCACCATCCTGCGCATGGCGCTGTATCAACTGCTGTACTTGGATCGGGTGCCCGATCACGCCGCCATCAACGAGGCGGTCGAACTGACGCCGCGCCGCAGTAAAGGCTTTGTCAACGCCCTCTTGCGCAGCTTTTGCCGGGACGGCAAAAAACTGCCGGTATTGCCGGAGGACGCGCCCGCGTCGGCGCGCTTTTCCGTCGCCTACGCCGTGCCCGTGCCGCTCGCGGAGCGCCTGATCGGTATCTTCGGGCAGACGCGCGCCGAGAGCGTTTTAGCGGCGTTCACGCACCACCCGCCCCACACGGTGCGGGTCAACACGCTGCACGAGAGCCGCGAGGCGTTTATCGCCTCCGTGCCAGGTTCCGCCCCCACGCCCTACGCGCCGCACGGTGTGATACTGCCGCCCGAGGCGCCGCTGCTCGACCTTGTGCGCGCGGGCCGTTGTTTCGTCGAGGACGAAGCCTCGCAGATCGCGGTGGCCGTGCTCGGCGCAAGACCCGGCGAACGCGTGCTCGATCTCTGTGCCGCGCCCGGTTCCAAATCGTTCGGGGCGGCGCTCGACATGGGCGATCGGGGCGAGGTGTGGAGTTTTGATCTGCATGAAAACAAACTGTCGCTGATACGCGACGGTGCGGCGCGTCTCGGACTTACCTGCCTGCACGTCGCCGCGGCGGACGCACGCGCGGCGGACCCCGCAAAACTCGGCACGTTTGGTCGCGTATTGTGCGACGTACCCTGTTCGGGTCTCGGCGTGCTGTGGAAAAAACCGGACGTCCGCTTTAAGGATTTCGACGGGGCGAAGGGCCTTTTGCCGGTGCAGGCCGCCATTCTCGCGGCGGGTGCGAACTGCGTGAAAAAGGGCGGACTTCTGGTGTATTCCACCTGCACGCTGCTGCCCGAAGAGAATGAGGAGCAGGTGCGCCGCTTTCTTGAAGCACACCCCGATTTTACGCCCGAACACTTTGACGTAAACGGCCTCGCCGCCGACGGGACGATCACGCTTTTGCCCGACGTTCACGACACCGACGGCTTTTTTGTGGCCGCCCTCCGAAAAAAGGATTGAGCATGGAAAAAACGGAACTGCTTTCGCTTGACAAAGAGGAACTGACCGCGCTGCTGACATCGTGGGGCGAGCCCCGCTATCGCGCCGATCAGATTTTTTCGCAATTACATAAGGGCGTCGCGCCGGAGGATATGACCAATATCGGCAAGCCGCTGCGCCAAAGACTGCGCGAGGAGACGGCGTGGCATCTGCCCGTCGTGCGCCGCAAACTGACGTCGTCGATCGACGGCACGGTCAAGTATCTGTTTGAACTTGCCGACGGCAATTGCGTCGAGAGCGTGCTGATGCACTATGCGCACGGCACCACCATCTGCCTCTCGAGCCAGGTCGGGTGTGCCATGGGATGCCGTTTCTGCGCCTCGACCATCGGGGGCAAGGTGCGCGATCTCACCGCCGGCGAACTGCTGGGGCAGGTCATAGCCGCTGCCCGTGACGCGGGCGAGACCATCGGCGGCGTCGTGCTGATGGGCATCGGCGAGCCGCTTGACAACTTTGACGCGGTGGTGCGCTTTCTGCGCCTCTGCAACGCGCCGGAGGGCCTTAACATCGGCTATCGGCACATTTCGCTCTCGACCTGCGGCCTGGTCGACCGCATCGACAAACTGGCCGAATTGCGCCTGCCCATCACGCTTTCTATCTCGCTGCACGCGGCCGACGACGAGACGCGCTCGGCCATCATGCCGATCAACCGCAAATGGAACGTGGCGGCGCTGCTCGGCGCCTGCCGCCGCTATTTTGAAAAGACGGGGCGGCGCATTTCGTTTGAATACACGCTGATCGCGGGCAAAAACGACAGCCCCGCGGCGGCCAAGCGCCTTGCGCTGGTGCTCAATCGCAATCTGCGCACCCGCACCGAGACCATGCCCATTCACGTCAATCTGATCCCCGTCAACGAGGTGGCCGAAACGGGCTTTAAGCGGGCCGATCGCGCGGCGGTGGCTGCCTTTGCCGCCGTGCTTGAGGAGAACGGCATCCGCGCCACGGTGCGGCGTCGGCTCGGCGCCGACATCAACGCCGCCTGCGGGCAGTTGCGGCGGGACAGCATGAAAAAAGAAACGCCGCCCACGGCATAAGCGAGGGCGACGAGAGGCACACTAAGCGAAAAGCCGAGGTGTGCCATGAAAAACGAAAAACCGAAAAAGAAGGCCGAACGGGGCGGAAAAACGGTCAAAGACGACCGCATAAAACGCCTGCTGCTCGCCAACGCCGCCGCCCTTTTGGCGCTCGTCACCGTGACGGTGGCGGTGTTGTGGGGGCTGGGACTGCTCGACAGCGTGCTGGCCTCTCTTTTTCAAAAAAGGTGAAGTATGCGATACGAAGCGGAAGGCAAATTGATGCGCGGCACGGGCGGGCTTTATGAAGTTCTGCTCGCAGACGGCGCTCCTTTCGGCGCGGGCCGATGCGTGGCCGCCAGGGCCAAAGGCGCTTTCCGGCATGAGGCGCAGACGCTGCTCACGGGCGACCTGGTGCGCGTTGGCTACGACGAGCAGGCGCTGTCGGGCGCGGCGGGGCAGGACGGGGGCAGCGCGGTGGTGCTGTCGGTCCTGCCGCGGCACAACGCCCTGATACGGCCGCCCATGGCCAACCTCGATCTGATGCTGATCGCCTTTGCCGCCGCCAAACCCGCGCCCGTGACCGAGACAATCGACAAACTCATCTCCATCGCCGAA